>Ga0163162_10004900_pt1 | contig 12901 bp, 9 predicted proteins | sample S55metaG_FD_115310 | JGI IMG/M metagenome (GOLD analysis project Ga0163162, IMG submission 115310) | Switchgrass rhizosphere microbial communities from Kellogg Biological Station, Michigan, USA - S5-5 metaG | ecosystem: Host-associated > Plants > Roots > Rhizosphere > Soil | place: USA: Michigan...
CTGGGCGGTGGCAAAGTGGACGACGTCATGAAAGAGAAGATGGAGAATGATGCCGCCGCGCTGATGCGATCCGTAGTCTCGAAACGCGGGCGTAATGTCGAAGTTGCCGAAAGCACGGTGCGGCAGTCGAAGTCGTTTACCGATCAGGAGGCGTTGTCCCAGAAATTGATCGATTACGTGGCGACCAGCGACCAGGACCTGCTGAAACAGATGCAGGGAAAAATCGTCAAGCGCTTCGACGGGAAAACAATCACGCTGAATGTGGCAGGCGAAAATATTCGGCTGTTCGATATGACGCTGAAGCAGCGGATCCTGGCGTTCATGATGGATCCCAACATCTCATTTATCTTTCTGGCAATCGGGGCGCTGGCGCTTTATGCAGAGTTTAACCATCCTGGGGCGGTCGTGCCGGGAACAGTGGGGATCGTATTTATCCTGCTGGCGGTGTTCGCGCTCAATCTTTTGCCGACGCGGTTTGCGGCGGTGGTGCTGATCCTGGCTTCGTTTGCGTTGTTCGCGCTGGAAGCGAAGTTCGCGGCACATGGAGTTCTCGCTATTGGCGGAATCACCACCATGGTTTTGGGTGGACTGTTGCTGGTGGATGCGCCGATCCCAGAGATGAGAGTGCATCTGCTGACCGCGCTGGCGGTAAGCGTTCCGTTGGGCGGGATCACAGTCTTCCTCATGAGTATTGCGTTAAAGGCACGGGCCAACAAAGTCGTAACCGGCGCGCAGGGACTGGTGGGCGAAGTTGGGATGGCGCAAACGGCGCTCTCACCCCGTGGCAAAGTTTTCGTGCATGGTGAAATCTGGGATGCGATGTCATCGACCGGAGTGCCGGCTGGGCAGGGTGTCGTGGTGCGCGGAGTCGAGGGATTGGAATTGCAGGTGGATCCGTCGGAAGTGGTACAACCTACTCCCGTGGTGAGTCGGGTCTGAAAGGCGATATTGGCATCTTGCGAGGCACTCCACTCTTCGTAGAAATGCCGTATTCTTAAGAATGTGGCGGGTAGTTCGCCGCGGAAGCGCTCCTGACCTTGGAGCGCGGAGGCTTCGGATGGGGCTGTCGTTTACTGGCATCGTTGTAATCATTGTTGTCCTGTACTTTCTAAGCTCAATCAAAATTCTGGCCGAGTATGAGCGCGGCGTCATCTTCCGCCTGGGGCGATTGCTCTCGGACGCGAAAGGGCCGGGGCTCATTTTTGTTTTTGCGCCGCTCGACCGCATGGTGCGGGTTTCGTTGCGGCAGGAGGCGCTGGAAGTGCCTCCGCAGGACATCATCACGCGCGACAACGTGACGCTGAAAGTGAATGCCGTCATTTTTCTGCGGGTGATTGAGCCGCGCAAGGCGGTGGTCGAAGTTTCCAATTACGTTTACCAGACTTCGCAATTTGCGCAGACTACTCTGCGGTCGGTGCTGGGCGAACAGGAACTGGATGAACTTCTCTCCCACCGCGAAAAAATCAACCTTCGGCTGCAGAGCATTCTGGACACCCACACTGCTCCCTGGGGTGTGAAAGTCACCAACGTCGAGGTCAAGCAGGTGGATATGCCCGAGTCCATGCTGCGAGCGATGGCCAAGCAGGCTGAGGCGGAACGGGAAAAGCGGTCGAAGATCATTCATGCGGAGGGCGAGTTCTCCGCCGCGCAGCGCCTGGTAGATGCTGCTGCCCTGCTGGCCAAGGAACCGGTCAGCGTGCAGTTGCGATACCTGCAAACTTTGACTGAAATCGGAGTGGAGAAAAATACCACGGTGATTTTTCCGGTACCGGTCGACTTTTTCTCAGGCATTCAAAAAATACTTGGCAAGACCGACACGGACACCGCCAAGAGCTAATGGCTACGCAGCGAGGTGGGATGAAACATGGCAGCATCTGAAGACACGGAGATCACATTAGGAACAGGGAAAATGCTGGCCCTGTTTTTCGGGCTGGTGACGCTGTGCGCCGTGTTCTTCGGAATGGGATTCTCGCTGGGTAAGAACTCGTCTCAGGCCGGCGGCTCCGCGCAGGCGGCCATGGGCGCTGCGACCGTACGTCCAACGGCGACCAAGGCTGGCGAACCGCGCCCGCCATCCGATCTCACCTTTTATAAGGCGGTCGAACAGAAAGACCCGAATGCCGAGTTAAACGCGAAGGCAGCGGACGCGCCGGCAACCAAGCCTGCAGCGTCCGACAACGACGCGCCGCCCGATCCGACCGCCCTAGTTGCAAATCAGAGCAGCTATTTCGTACAGGTCGCAGCGGTAAGCAAACAGGAAGATGCATCTGCACTGGTGGATGCGCTCAAGAAAAAACAGTACGCCGCCTTTGCCGCCAATACCCCGGGAGACAAGCTGTTCCACGTACAGGTCGGTCCTTTCGCGGACATCAAGGAAGCGGAAGGCGCGCGAGGACAACTGGTGAAGGATGGATACAACCCGATTTTAAAGAAGTGATGAAGCGGGCGTCGGACTTCGGGCGTCGGACCTCATACCGCGGACCCCGGGCGTCAGACCTCAGCAACAACCGATCTCGCGCTCATCTACGAAGTCAGCGTTCTAACGTCCGAGGTCGGAGGTCCGACGCCCGTTCTACCTGCTGTATCTCTGCTCTTTCCACGGATCCCCGTACATGTGGTAACCGTTTTGTTCCCAAAAACCTGGGGTGTCGTGGTCGAGAAATTCCAGGCCACGAAGCCATTTCACCGACTTCCATGCGTACAGATGCGGAACGATGAGGCGCACGGGGTAGCCATGATCCCCGCTCAACGGCTCGCCGTCGTGGTGTGTGGCGAGCAAGACTTCTTCGCGGTCGAGATCGGCTAACGGAACGTTCGCGGTATATCCCTGTTCACCGTGGAGCAGGACGTAGACGGCTTCCGGCTTGGGACGTACGCGGGCCAACAATTCGCGGAAGGCGACACCGTCCCAGTGATTGTCAAAACGGCTCCAGCGAGTGACACAGTGAAAATCACTGGTGCGCTGGATTTTGGGCAGCGCGTTGAATTCCTTCCAGTTCAGAGTCAAGGGATGCTCAACCAGGCCGGTGGTGCGAAGGTCCCACGTATTGGGGTCAAATCTCGGGACCGAGCCATAATGCAAAACGGGCCATTTGAGCGTGAGAGATTGGCCCGGGGGCAGCAGGCCCTCGCTCTTCTTCAGCTTCTCGAGTTGTCGGCGGTCGGTGCCTTCGAACAGCATGAGCAGTCTTCAGTCGTCAGTCTTCGGAGCACGTGGGCCTGTTATGCAATTGGACTACTGTCGCGACCCAAAAGTTTCACTTACATTTCCTGTTCCGTAAAGGCAGCCGAAGCAATGGATGGGCTGACCTGACGACCGAAGACTGACGACTGTATTGACATCCGTCGATTCGGTGATTCATGCTTGGCGCATGTCGCAATCGGAGCAGGAACTGGATCGGATTTTGCATGCTGTGGCGGATCCTACGCGGCGGCGGATTTTGCAGGCGCTTAAGGAACAGGGTGGGTGTTCGATTGGCAAGGATGTGGGGTTGTGCGCGTCCGATATTGAAGCACGGATTCATCTGACACAGCCTACGATTTCGCATCATATGGCGATTTTGACCAAGGCTGGAGTGGTCGAGGGGAAGAAGATCGGGCTTTGGGTTTGGTATCGGAGGAATGAAGGGGTTTTGCGGGAGTTTGGGCGGGCGTTGCGGAAGAGTTTGTAGGATCGCGCTGCGGATTACCCCGCATGGCCCTTCTCGACCGCCTTGAAACGAAACACAAGGTCCCTCGACTTGTCCTCACCGATGCGCGGCTCGGCGCGGTGCTCGGGATGACAAGGTTTTGATCCGAGTAGCCGGCATTCCTTCGACTTCGCACCGCAGGCTTTGCCGGCTGGCACGGGGGCATCTTGCCCCCGTGGGTGGGCAGGATGCCCACCCGACAGCCGGCGGGACGCCGGCGCTACGAAAATCTTTAGCCGGTGATGACGCGAGCGTGGGTGTGGGCGTCGGCGTCTACGTGACCCCGGCTACGGCGGCCTGGGTTTTTTGCAGGAGGCGGCGAGCCTGGGAGATCAGGTCGCTGACTTCGAATGGTTTCACCAGATATGGGATGTTGTTGTCGTGCAGGAACGACCGGATTTCGGGCTCGACTGCACTGGAGAACGTGAACATCAGGTGTCGTTCCAGGCCCGGACGGTTTTCCGAGATCCACTTATAAACTTCTGGAGCATTCCATCCATTCGACATTTTGCCGTCGATGATCATGGCGTCGAATGATTCCTGCAGCAGGCGGGCTTTCACTTCATCGCCGTGCATCAGCGTGACGACCCGGGCTCCGGCTCCGGCCAGCACGTCGCGCTCAAACTCCAGAACTGCTTCTTCATCCTCGACCAGCAGGACGCTGCCTTCGATTACGGACTTGCGGGTAGAAACAGGCGAAGCAGCCTGGGGAGCACCGGCGCCGGCGTTGGCTGGAAGACGAACTTCGATAACCGCGCCGCCTTCTTCGCGGTTGCGGGCGGAGATATCTCCTCCGTGCTCCTTGATGATGCCGTAGCAGATGCTGAGTCCTAGGCCGGTTCCTTTTCCTACGCTCTTCGTGGTGTAGAAGGGATCGAAGATACGGTTGGGCTCCTTGATGCCGGGTCCGGAATCCTGGAATTCTGTAATCACCGTGCCTTCGTGGGCATAGACGCGGACTTTTAGCGTGCCGGCGCGGTTGCATTCGAGCATTGCGTCCACGCCGTTGTTGATGACGTTGAGGAATACCTGCTCGAGCTGGTGCGGATCGGCGGTCACGGCTGGGATGGTGGACTCGATTTCGCGCTCGACTTTGATGTCGTTCACTTTCAAATCGTAGTCGCGCAGAGCCAGGGTTTCGTCCAGTACTTTGCAGATATCTACTTGCTCTTTTTGCGGCTTGCGCTGGCGGGCGAATGACAACAGATTTTGCACGACGCGGTGAGTGCGCTGGGCCTGTTTGAAAAGCTTGCTGACGAAATCGGCGGCGCGTTCTCCCAGGCCTTCGCTTTCGAGCAGCTGGGCGTAGCCCAGGATTGCGGTCAGCGGATTATTAAGTTCGTGGGCTACTCCGGCGATCAGCTGTCCTACGGCTGACATCTTTTCGCTCTGCAGCAGTTGTTCCTGAGTGCGGCGCAGGTCTTCGTAGGCGCGGCAGGTTTCTTCGTAAAGACGAACTTTCTCGATCGTGGTGGAGAGCTGGCGTCCGATCGCGACCAGCAGGCTCTCGTCGTTGCTGGTGTATTCGCGGCTCTCGCGGCTGCTGATGCCCATGATGCCAATCGGTTTATCTTTTCCCCATAGCAGCACCCATATCCACGATGCCAGGCCGTCGGCGCCAATGAATTCCGTGACTTGCGCGGGGAGATGCGGTAGATAGTCCGCGGTAATGACTTCCGTGCGGGAGCGGGTGACCAGATCGCCGAAGCCTTCAGTGAACTTGACTTCAGAGAGACGGGCGCGTTCGGCGCTACGCTGTCCCCATCCGGCGCGGCGGCGGAAAGTGGTTTCATCCAGATCGCAAAGATAAATAGAACCGGTCTCCGCTCCGAGTAGCGAGATCACCTGGCGCAGTGTGAGGTTAAGAATTTCGTCCAGGTCAAACGACTGCGTGGCGATGACCGCCATCGCATTGAGCGCGTTGAGTTCGCGATTGCGGCGGCGGATCTCATCTTCAGCCCGCTTCTTCTCGGTCATATCGAGCAGGAAGCCCTGATAGCGCTCGATCTTGCCTTCGGCGTTGCGGGTGGCGAAGCTGCTCTCCATCGCGGTTAGCAGGGTGCCATCCTTGCGGCGCAAAGTGACTTCGAAGTTGCGAACGTAGTTATGTTGTTCCACTTCGCGGCGGAAGACTTCGCGCTGTTCGGTGGAGGCATAGAGCTCGGCGTCCACGTTTAGAGCCAACAGTTCTTCGCGGTTGGTGTGACCCAGCATCCGGATGAAGGCGTCATTGCAGTCGAGCAGCTTGCCTTCCGGTGTGGCGACGAAGACGCCTTCCTGCACCTGCTCGAAGAGCAGACGATATTTTTCCTCGGCGATGCGCCGGTCGGTGGTGTCGCGGACTACGTGAATGGTTCCCTTTTGCTTGCTTCCCTGCTCGACGTAGGAAGATGTCGAGACCATGGCGAAGCCGCCGAATCCGGGATCTGGGCCTTCGTGAAAACCCTCTTCGTCGTGTCCGCAGTAAGGGCAGCCTTGCCACTGTCCGCGATTGTGCGGCAGCACCGTTTCGCAGAGCTGTCCGACGGCGTCAGCGGGAGCCATATGGAGGCGCTCCAGCAGTGCGTGATTGGCCTTCATCACACGGAACTCGGAATCGTGCAACAGAACCAGGTCGTGAATGGAATCGAATGTGTTCGTCCACTGCCGGTGGGAGCGAAGAATCTGTTCCACCAGGCGCAGGTTTTCAACCGCCAGTCCTAACTGGTGAGCAGTGGTGGTAAGGAACTCGAGTTCCTCGGGGGAATAGAGCAGGCGATGCCGGCTACCCAGAGCCAGAGTCCCGATGGCAGACTTCTTGCCCAGCACCGGCACCATGACGACGTGGTGAAACCTTTCCTGCTGCAGATAGGGACGCACTTTGTCGGCCGCGTTCCTGGTCACCAGCACTACCGGGCCGGCACCATTGAGGGTGCGTTCGAAGTCGTCGTCCAGAGGCACCGAGAGGCGGTCCTGGGCGAACTCCTTGGACAAGCCGATCTGCTGAGCAATCACCAGGTGATCGCCTTCGAGCAGGCGGAACCAGGCAGCATGGGCGTGCATCAGGCGCTTGAGTTCGTCGAGCGCGGTGGCCATGATGGGGCCTTGATGCTGGGCGCGCGTGATGCTGGTGGTCAGGGCGTTCACCACGCGCATGCGGCGCATGTGTAACTTGTAGTCGTCGAACATCAGCAGCAGCATGCTCAACCCGGCGACCATGCTGACCATCAGGTTGGATCCGATCGGGAGGTGCGAAGTAAGCGGATGCCAGTTGAGGTGCATAAGCAGCATGCTGAGGCTCAACATCCACGGACCCAACTCCCAACGCGCCCAGCGGTAACGGATCAGGCGGAGGGCAGCCGTGATGGCGACAATGCGATAGGCAACCTCGAGGGCCACCCGCAGGGTGATCGAATCCGGCCAGAACCACACGCGGGCCACCGCAAAACTCATTACCGTCAAGGTAATCAGCAAAAGCGGCAACAGTAGCTCTCGGGCGTTGGTGTAGACGAAGATGGCGGCGGCGAAAAGGCAGATCGTCAGCACAAATTCGGCGTGCGAAATTGCGATGAGGTAGGCCGGGACGGCTCCGGCAGCGTGTTGCCCGAGGGTCCAGCGCGAGACGAAATAGGCCAGCCAGCCCAGGGTCCAGATCAGCAGGTAACGCTCGCGAAAGGCGCGGAAAACCAGCAGGCTGGCGGCGAGCAGAATCAGCGCCGCCGACTCCTGGGGCGTCAAACCGGGGACAGTAATGTCCCCCGCCGCGAGCCAGCTTGAAAAGCTCAATAGATTCATCGGAACAGAATGTCGGAACCGGGGGAAAACGCTCCATCTGTTAATAGCATGCCTCTCCTAAGGGACGATGTCCTTTCCCTGTCCTTCTGGTTACTTTCGGAATCTCGGAACTACGGTAGAATTGGCCGTACACTCTAGAAAACCATGCCAGTTGACCGCATCCTGGTTGTCGACGACGAGGAAACCATTCGCGAGATTGTGTCCGCGATGCTGACCACCGCAGGCTACAAGTGCCGACAGGCCGGCTCGGGAATGGAAGCTCTGGCGTTGCTCGAATCCGGTGAGGAATTCGAGTTGATGCTCTCCGACCTGATGATGGCCAACCTGGACGGCATCGGACTGCTGGAACGGACCAAAGAGCGCTTTCCAGAAATGCCGGTGGTGATGGTCACGGCCGTACACGATATTTCGGTGGCGCTGGCCGCGATCCGCAACGGCGCCTACGACTACCTGCTGAAGCCCTTCGAACGCGAACAACTGCTGGCCACGGTACGCAGGGCGCTGGAGAATCGCCGTTTGAAGCAGGAGAACCGTGCTTACCAGACGAGCCTCGAATCCCTGGTTGCAGCCCGAACCGAACAACTGAAAAAAGCTCTGGTCGATCTGGAACGTTCCTACGACATTACGCTGGAAGCGCTGGGCGACGCGCTGGACAAGAAAGACGCCGAGACCGAAGGCCATTCCAAGCGCGTGACCGCATTTACGATTGCCATTGCCCGCGCCATGGGACTGTCCAAGGATCAGATCGCTGTGATTGCGCGCGGCGCGTTTCTGCATGACATCGGCAAAATGGCCATCCCTGATGCCATCCTTCGGAAGCCGGGTAAATTGACTCCAGATGAAATTCTGATCATGCAGGAGCACTGCTACCACGGTTACGAAATCCTGAAGAAAATTCCGTTCCTCCACGAGGCGGCAGAAATTGTTTATGCCCACCAGGAAAAGTACGATGGTACCGGATATCCCAGAGGATTGAAGGGCGAAGAGATTCCGTTGGGCGCACGCATGTTCTCCGTGGCTGACACGCTCGATGCCATTACTTCCGACCGGCCGTATCGTCCGGCACAGTCGCTGACTGCGGCACGAGACGAGATCAAACTGTGGGCCGGGCGTCAGTTCGATCCTAAAGTCGTGGAAGTCTTCCTCGAAATGGACACCAAGATCTGGCCTGACCTTCGCAAGGAAGTAAATGCACAGGTACAACGCTTCGCCTATTCCACAGCCGCAAAACTCTCAACGTAGTTTCCTGCAGCAAAGCATTTAAACGCAAAGAACGCAAAGAAAACCGCGCAAAGAACGCGAAGCGCCCACGTATTTAAGGTTGCGTTCACATTCACTGGCTCTGTTGCGTAAAACCTCCTGACGCATCTCTCCCGCAGGCAGCAATATGGGCGCCTCTCACATCCAATTACCCGGGCGGGACGTTCCGCGACGGTGAGGTTTATGTCTATGACGAAGCCTGGTTCGTGGCTGTTGTGTTTCGCTCTGCTCCTGGCAAGTCTGCCAGCCTTCGCCGAGGAGCCGACGGCTTCGGAGCCGCCTCATGCAATTGCGGAAGGAACAAGGTTTGTGGTCCGGCTTGAGGACAAGCTTGATGTCAGCCGGGTCCGGCCGGGCAAGCGCTTCAAGGCCAGGTTGATGGAAGACGTGATCGGGCCGGACGAGACCATGCTGGTACATGGCAGCACGATCAAGGGGCATGTGAGCCAGGTGGGAAACGGATTTCATCCCCAACTGTTGTTGAGCTTCGACGAAATTGAAACTCAGCGCGGCTGGACACCGCTAATGGCAACCGTGGTTGACGTTCCGAGCGAGCACGGCCTGAAAACGGGAGAAGAAGGCGCAATCGAGCGTCAGGGGCTAGGTGGCGGTGAGCATCGCGATTCCGATTCTGACGGCGTGAGCGCGAAGGCGGGTGCGGCTGCGGGCGTGGTGCGAGCCATTTTCAGCGACCACACGCTAAGGCTTGAGAAAGGCACCATTCTCGACATTCGACTGGATCGCCCGGTGCAATTGCGCCGGCGCTGAGTTTGTGTGGGGCGGACACTCTTGTCCGCCAGTTTTGATTCTGACATTGAGTTCCCGACCGGATCCGCCATCTTTTCATTCAAAAAGCACAATCAAAGTCAAAGGCGGCGGACAGGAGTGTCCGCCCTACACTGGCCTGTGGCATTATGTTGGCCTGTGCTCAGGAGAGAATTCATGAAAACTGCGTTCTTATTGCTGCTTGCATTGCTGATTTCTTCCGTAACGTTCAGTCAGGATCGTCCTACTGTTACCGCTCAACCCAACAGTGTCTTTGTTGGCGCTGACGGAAAGTTTGAAGCGAATCCCGATACCGCTGTGATGCAATTCAACATTTCCGCGCAGGAAGCGACCTCGCGCGAGGCCTATGATCATGCCTCCAAATCCGCCGAGCAGGTGCGGCAAATTCTGCGATCGAATGGGATTGAGCCCAAGTCTGCAGAGATTGGCTACATGTCGTTACAGCCTGTTTATGACTTCAAGACCGCTAAACGAAAGCTGGTGGGGTATCGAGTGAACGCGAACGTCTCGCTCAAGTTGAAAGATTTTTCGAAGATTGCGCCGATCGTGCAGCAACTGGCCATCGACGTCACCGAAAGCCAATCGCTCAACTACACGCTGGAAGATATAGACGCTGCCAAGGCGAAAGCCGTGGACGATGCTTACCGGCGGGCGCGAGAGTCGGCAACGGCGCTGGCCCGGAGCGCGGGGCGCGGGCTGGGAGAGTTGTCGTATGCGTCGGTGGATACGTTTGAGAACGTGCGTCCGATAGTCATGGCGGGAGCGATGATGAAGATGAATGTGGCTGGGGCTCCGGCGCCTACGGAGGAGTTCACGCCGCAGTCGGTCTCGGTGACGGCGCATGTGAATGCTTTGTTTGGGTTGAAGTAGGAACTGTGTAGGGCGGAAGTATGTCCCGCAACCGTTCTTTCGCCTCGCCGGGGCTCGCTCGACTGCACTGTTTACCCACGGCTTACGCCGTCGGCTTTGTTCTTATCCCTCCGCGCGGCTTTTTGGGATCTCCTAGTCTTTATTTCGGGATTCGATCGGCGTCCAGAGGGACTTCGCGCTGGATCACCATTTCCAGGGTGGTGCCGGCATCCATTCTTACATCGCTGCCACGGCTGAAGAGGCCGATGGCAGTGCCGACTGCGCCACCAACTCCGGCGCCGATCAGGCCGCCTTTTGCGCCGTTGCTGAGACCGCCGATGAGCGCTCCGGTCCCTGCCGCGGTGGCTACGGTCTTGGCTTTCTCGCCGGTCTGGCTGTCCTGACGGATCGTGCCTTCTTCGTCTTTGATGGAAGTTTTTTCAGCACCCGGAACATTCTCGACTGCTCCAGGCAGGACGACCGTGTAGCCGCTGGGATATATCAGCGTGCTGAAGTGCATCAGGACTTCGGCGCGTCCCTTTACGTGACCGGCGCGTTGGACGTTACTGATCCGGCCCTGCACATAGGTGCCAGCGGGAATCACGATGCGTTCGTTGACTACGACCGGGAACGTGGTGACCGCATATACGGCGTCGCCTGTGCGTGCATTCTTGGTCGAAACGGATTGCTTCAAAGCAAGCGGAACCTTGGTGCCGGAAGGAATCGTAAGCTGGCTGGCGTCGTTGGTAAAGGCGGACTGGGCCGCGGCCAAACCGCAAGCCAGGAGCATTAAAACTGCTGTTCGGATCACGCTCTTCTGCATCATCGACTCCCCGCAGCATAGGCCGGACGAAGAAAGGTGAGTCAGGCCCGATAAAAGTACGATGCAAATTGAGGATCGAAAGTTTGTCGCTATTTTTGCGGGGCCGTTTCCTGCACGCTGGTGGTGCGTTGGTTTTCCCTGACGTTCCCCATGAACTGAGACTGCAGACGCTGCGCGCACAGTTCGCCGCAGACGTGGAGCGTGCCTTCACGCGCGGCAATCTCGTCATCCCAGGGACAAAGGTAGAGCACGGGCCGGTTGAATTCGAGAAAGGAAGTCCACATCAGCCACCAGTGATCGGTAAGGCCCTTCAGCGTCCCGCAATTGGGGCCGGCACAGCGATACATGATATTTGCGGCGGCAGGTGCGGGTGGTTTTCCAGCTTTCATCCTCAACTCCCAGGTCACAAATTGACTAAGGACATTCTAGCGGAAGTACGGCACAGTGGAACCACCTACGCCTACTTGTAAATGAGGTACTTCTGGCGGACCTGGAGGAATTTCTCCAGTGGCGCTTGCCAGTCATCCGCGATGCGGCGTGGGTCTTGGCCGGAGGCGATGGCATCGAACACCGACTGGCTGTCGAGCAGCTCGATCATACGATCCATGTGGAACTGCTCGGGATACAGCTTGTGCAGAGCGGAGGCGAGCTCGATGCCCAGTTCGGCTGCGTCCAGGGAATTACGGTCGATCAGGATGATGTTGACGCCTTCACACTTCTTACCGGAATGGACGCTCGCTGTCGGAGTGAAGCTAAGTGGGACAAAGCGTACGCCGGAGATGTTTCTTGCGTTCAGGTATTGCGCCAGTTCCGCAGCCTTGATCCAGGGCGCACCCAGCAGTTCAAAAGGAGTGTCGGTGCCGCGTCCTACGGAGACGTTGGTTCCTTCCACCAGGCCTACGCCGGGATAAAGCGTGGCCTCGGTGAGGCTGCGCATGTTGGGGGAAGGATTGATCCACGGGAGGGTAGTCGAATCGTACCAGTCGCCGCGCATCCATCCTTCCATGGGAACGACCGTCACCTTGGCATTCAGGTTGCGCTCGCCGTTAAACATCTTCGCCAGCTCGCCCATGGTCATGCCGTGACGAACCGGGATGGGGAAATAGTTGGTGAAGCTTTCGCGGCCGGGATCGGAAACGGCGCCTTGCACGAAGGAACCCGTGATTGGGTTGGGACGGTCGAGGACGAAGATTTCAATGTCCGCCTTGGCTGCACTCTCGAGGAAATACCCCAGAGTAGTTTCGTAAGTGTAGAAGCGGGTGCCAACGTCATGGACATCGAACACGATCGCATCCAGATTTTTCAGCACGTCGGCCGAGGGACGGCGATCTTCGTCTTTGGCGCCGTAGACGCTATAGACGGGAACGCCGGTGGCCGCGTCCTTGGAGTTGGCGATATCGGTGGTGTCCATCGCGCCGGTGACGCCGTGCTCGGGACTGAAGATGGCATCCAGCGAAATGCCGGGAGCCTGGGCGAGGATGTCGATGGTGCGGCGGCCTTGGGAATCAACGCCGGTCTGGTTGGTCAGCAGTCCAATTCTTTTTTTGCCAGTGGTGGAACGAAGCGGATCGAAGTTGTGGGCCTCGAGCACGTCGATACCGCTGACCACGGTTCCGTTGCGCGTGGCAATGCGGCGCGCGGCGGTCTGGGCTTCGTTGTATCCCGTAATGCTTTTCAATCGTACTTCGTCTTTCTCGTCGACCGTCAGTGGAAGTGCTGC
>Ga0163162_10004901_pt1 | contig 12899 bp, 8 predicted proteins | sample S55metaG_FD_115310 | JGI IMG/M metagenome (GOLD analysis project Ga0163162, IMG submission 115310) | Switchgrass rhizosphere microbial communities from Kellogg Biological Station, Michigan, USA - S5-5 metaG | ecosystem: Host-associated > Plants > Roots > Rhizosphere > Soil | place: USA: Michigan...
CCCCAGACGTCGCCCAAGGCGGCCCAGTCCGGATGGGTGTGGTCGCCGTCGTCCGGATGCAAGGTCAACTGGCGATCACGGACCACGCAGCCCTGAGCCACCCAGACGACGAAGGCCAGCTGGCCATCGGGCCAGGCCACGGGCCAGCGTTTATCACCCATCCGGCGCTCGGTGACCTGCTGCCACAAGTCTGCCCGGCGATGGATGCGCGCGGACGTCAGCCAGCTGGTGCGCAAGGCGGCCCAGTAGGACCGAGCGGCCGGCGGCTTGATGGGCACGGTGCCGCCGGCGCAGGCGGCGGTGGTCAAGCGGTGACTGGGGTGGGCGTAGGCTGCGCGTTGGCGCGACCAGCTGCCGTAGCTCAACAGGCCGCCGGCGGTGCGTCCCGCTCCGGTATCGTAGGGGGCTTCGACGGGCACCTCCAGGGTCAACGGCTCGCCCGAGGTTAACCAGGCGTCCCAGCCCAGGGCCTGAGCCAGTTCTGTGCGGTGGGCGGTCAGGGCCCGACCGATCAGCAGTCGGCGTCCCGGTTGATCGGGGATGCCACGGGGGCGGCGGTGGGCGGCGAGCTGGTGGGCCATGGTCAGCCAGGTGGCATCCACCGCGTCGTCCAGTTTCCAGGCGGCCTCCGGCCACTGCGGGTAGGGCAAGGGCAGGATGGGCGTGGTGGTGGCGCCTGCATCGAGCAGCGCGGCCAGCGCCCGGGGATCGCTGATCTCGTGCAGGGCGGCCCTTTCCTCAAAGCCGGGATCATCGGCGGGAGCGGCGCCGACCAGCGGCCAGTCGGGATGCGCTCCATGGGCCAGGACGAGGGCCAGGGCATCGGGATCATGGGCATGGGCGGCGGTGCGCACCTGAGGCACGACCTGGCGACCGGGCAACGGACCCAGAGCGGGGCAAGCGGGATGGCTGACAAAGGCTTGAGCCAGGGGGAACCAGCCCAAATGGAGGGCTTCAGAGACCGGGTGGTGGGTGAGGTCTTCCAGCTCCGTCCAGGCGGCCCAGGCCGGATCACCCCCCTGGTGCCACACCGCCAGGGCCAGGGCGTGGAGTACTTCCAGGGGGCCTTCGTGCCGGGTGCGGGCGGACCAGGCGGCGGGCAGGGCCACGACTTTCAGGCGGCAATCGGTGCCCAACAGCATCAGCTGCCAGCCTAACGGCGCGGTGGGGGCTGTGGGGTGATCCGGGTGGGTGACCGGGTCGGCCCAGCGTAACCGGGGATCCCAAGCCGCTTCGAGCTTGCTCCAATCACCGGCATTGAGCACACAGGCATGGCTGGCCCAGCGGTAGCAGGCATGGAAGAAGCGCTGGGCGGGGGTCAGGGCCATGGAGGCAGCTTACGCCCAGGGTGAGGTCCGATACAAGCGGCCGACGCAGCTGACCCTATTCCTATTATAAGGATAGGGCAGGGCGCTGGGCAGACCTGATCACCCCGAGCCCGGTGGGTCGGGGCCACGTCATCGGTTTCGGGGCCACTCAGGGCCATCTGGGGGCCACTCAGGGCCACATGGGGGCCACATGGGGCCCGAACTCAGAAGGTAATGGAGATCATCACCGCGTCGGCGTAATCGCCGGGCGGCACGTCCTGGCCGCCGGGGATGGTGGCCTTGGTGCCCACACTGATCGGGGTGTGGACCGACATGGCTGCAAAGCCGGGCGCATGGGCGGCATCACAGCCCCAGGTGGTGTCCACGCCTCCACTTTGGAAGGTCAGGGTGTAGCCCAGCGGGTTGCCGTGGCCCATCAGGCGCCGGATGGGGCTGGTGCAGGCATCACTCATCCCCGATGGGGCATGGGCGCCGCTGTCCGCGCCGATAAACCCAGTGGTGCCGGCGGTGCAGATCAGGTGGATCTGGCCTTCGTGGACGGCCGAGGAGCCGACGGGGTTGCTCACCGGGTTGTAGGCGACGCCGAAGACCAGCCCGTCCACCGACAGGATGCGACAGGCGTTGATCACACTGGCCTGGATGGGCAAGGCCCCTTGGGCGGGGCTGGTGGTCTGGGCAACGACCAAGCAGGGGAGAAGCGCGGCGCAGAAGGCGCTGGCGCGGAACAGACGACGCATGAGCATCCTGATCAAGCGGGGAAGTGGCGAGTGTGAAGAAACGTTAACCCGTGTCAACCGAACTATCGATCTCGATCTCACGGATTGCGACACAGATCACGCTTTTACGTCATTTGGGCTGAGTTGCCACCCCCGACGGGGTGGGATCTGACCGTGCAAGGACCTTGCCAAAGTGCTTGCCATTGCAAATCTTTCCTGCCATAGTGGGCTCCGCCTACCCCGGGTGCCCGTTTGGGCTCCCATTTCCCTTTGGAGTTTGTCCATGATCCGTCGCGTCTCCCGTCGCCCGCTGCGCTCCCTGGCCGCCGGTCTGGCCCTCGCCCTGATGGCCGCCGGCCCCGTTGCCGCCGCCGACTTTGGCGTGGTTCCCCTCAAGGTATTGCTCTCGCAGTCGAAGTCGACCGAGGTGCTCACCATCCGCAACAACTCCGCCACCCCGCTGCGCTTGCAGGTCGAAGGCAAGAAGTGGGCGCAAGGCACTGACAAGGCCTGGCAGCTGACCGACACGGACGACCTGATCTTCAGCCCGGAAATCCTGACCGTCGCCCCAAGCGGCGAAGCGACGCTCCGCGTGGGCACGCTGGAACAGGCCGACGAGAAGGAGCTGTCCTACCGCGTGCTGCTTACGGAGATCCGCGACAGCACCCAGGCAACGGCCCCGGGTCTGTCGCTGAACGTGCGCACCCAGGTCAGCCTGCCGGTGTTTGTGGATCCGGCCGGCGTTGCTCCCAAGCCGGCGCTGGTCAGCGCCGAACGGCGCCAGAACACGGTGCGCCTGGGCGTGGACAACTCAGGCACCGCGCGCATTGACGCGCAGGGCGTGGGCGTGGACCTGCTCGATGCATCGGGCAAGGTAGTGGACACCACCCAGGCGACGTCGAGCTACGCCCTGGGTGGTGCTTCGATGTTCATCGATGTGGCGGTCAAGGCGGCCAGCTGCAAAGTCGCCACGTCGGTGCGCCTGACGCTGTCCTCGCCGGTCGTGACGCTGACCCATGACCTGCCGGCGGCGGCCCAGCAGTGCGGCGGCGCGTCCTCGTAAGGTCGCTGCTCGCGGCGATTGCGGCCGGGGCCTCGGCGACGTCCGCCGGGGCCTTTGCGTATGACCCTCCAGCAGCCCCCACCACCACGCCGGCCCCGCCGGTGGCGGCGCCTGCTTCGACGGGAGGCGTGGGTGCACCTGCCCCTTCCTCGACAGCGGCGAAGGCCCGCCCGGGTGGCTTGACGGACGGGGTAGCCCCGGCCCGTTCGGCGCCTGCTGCTTCGGACAGCGTGGCCCAGCCGGGGGAAGCAGATGGGTTTCCCACCGGCGCGCTCCCGCCGCCGGCCGATCCCGCCCTGATGCCCAATGGCCAGGTGATCCAGCCGGTCACGAACGCGTTCAACGCCCCGTTCGTGGATCCCACGACCGAGGCGGCCAAGGCCAACCATGGCAAGCCGGAGGAAGCCCCCACCCCCACGGCTCCCAATGCGTTCAATGCACCGGCAGTGGATCCGACCCTGGAGGCGGCCAAGGCCAACCATGGCAAGAAGATCCCCAAGGCGGATGTGCCCGCACCCGCCAGCACGGCGGCCAGTCTCCCGGGCGTGCCCCGGGTGGGGGTGGTGGCCCACAACGCCTTTGGCGCCCCGGCGCGACCGGCGACTGAGCCCACCGCGACCCCGGCGCCGGCCACGGTGATTGGCACGGTGGCCCACAATGCGTTTGCCGCCCCCGCGGTGCCCACCAAGGTTGAGGGCAAGCCGGCGAAGGGGACCGTACCGGCCAAAGGGGCGGACAAGGCCGAGGCGACCTCGGGTAACGCCGACACCCGGGCCAAACCTGACACCCCGGCTACGGTGGATGCGTCGGTTCCGGATTCAGGGTCGGCTACCCCCACCGCGCCGGGCGCCAGCGAACCGGCCAACTCGGCGGCTACGGGTAACCCCAGCCCCTCGCCGGAAGCGCCGGCGACCAAGGGCAAGCCCAAACAGTTGCTGGTCCAGCTGATCCTGAATGGCCAGGACCTGGGGCTGCAGTTCGTCCTGAAAGAGGGCGATCGCCTGCTGGTGGACAACAACGCGTTCAAGGACAACAACGCGTCGGGCAGTGGCAACAGCACCACGGGGCTGGAAACCTATCACAGCCGGCAGTTTGCCGATCCGGCCCAGCGGTATCCGGGGTCCACCGTCAAGCTGTCGGATTCTGAAGACAAGCTCACCATCACCTTGCCCGGCACGGCTTTTGGCAAGCAAAAAATCCTGATCAACCAGTTGGCCCCCGTGGTGCCGCTAACATCGGTCCCCAGTGCCTACCTCAACTACAGCCTGGGCGAAAGCAGCCAGCGGGTGGGCTCGGCTTACTTCGATGGGGGCCTCTCCGTTGGCACCTGGCTGCTCCATTCGAGCGAAAGCTGGAGCCTGGCCACCGGCTGGCTGCGCGGCATGACAGCCCTGGACAAAGACGATCCCAAGCACCTGCGGCGGTTCACCCTCGGCGACCAGACGGTGTATTCCACCGATGGCCTGGGGGGTGGCACCACGATGGCCGGCATCGGCATGGTGCGGGCGTTTGACCTGGATCCCTACCTGATCACCCTGCCGCAGCCCACGCTCTCAGGCGTGCTCCAGGCTCCCGGCACCATCGAGGTCTACCGCAATGGCCAGCTGGTGGCTCAACGCCAGGTGGGCGCCGGCCCCTTCAGCCTGGAGCAACTGGGGGTGGGCATTGGCGAAAACAACGTCAAAGTGGTGATCCGTGATCCGTTTGGCGGCACGCGCGAGATCTCCCAGTCGTTCTATGCGGTCAACAACAACCTGGCCAAGGGCTTGAGCGAGTATGCCTATCAGGTCGGCATCAACAGCCCCATCCCGGGCCAGCAGTATGAAACGGACCATCCGGTGCTGCTGGCGCGTCAGCGCTGGGGCCTGACGGACTCGTTCACCGCCGGCTACCGCATCGAAGCGGAAAAGGGCCTGGAGAACGTGGGGGTAAGCACCGACTTCCGCCTGCCCTTCGGCGGGTTGCATCTGGCCGGCGGCGCGAGCAAGACGCAAGATGGCACCACCGGGTATGGTGGCACCTTCAACTACAGCGTCAGTGGCCAGAAATGGAGCATGGCCGTGGGGGCCACCAAGCTCAGTGACGGTTACCGGCGCCTGGGCGACAGCACGATCCAGACCCTCCTGGCCCAGCTGCGCTCGACCGGGGCGCTTTCGCCCACCCTCAACCCGATCTACGATCCGACCAGCCCCTTCTACCAGGGCACCGATGGCACGGGGTCGTCCTTGCAGTATCTGATCAACCCGCTCAGCCCGGCGGTGAGCCTCCAACAGGCGGTGCTTTCCGCCCGCCTGACCCAGCAGGCCTATGGCACGGTCAGCTATTCGCCCATCCAGCCGCTGCTGTTCCAGGCCAGTGCCAGCCGCTCGTCCTATGCAGATGGGCGCACCGACAAGGTGCTGAGCCTGGGGGCAAACTTGAGCTTGCATGGGGTCAGTTTCTATTTCGGCCTGGACAAATCGCGGCTGATGAACAAGCAAGACCGCACGGTGAACCTGAATGTGACCATCCCGTTCGGGATCAACACCGTAACCGCTTCACGCACCCAGGGCTCGGCGGGTGTGGTCAATGCATTGGACTTCCAGCGCTCACTGCCGGCCGATACCGGCGTGGGCTACGCCGTCCATGTTCAAAATGGCAGCTCGGGGCTATCGGAGAACGGCAACTTCTCGGCGCAAAACAACCTGGCGCGCCTGAATCTCCAGGTCTACAACAGCGCCCTGGCGCGCACAGCCAATGCGCAGCTGGCCGGCAGCGTGGTGTTCATCGATAAGGAGTTCCATTTCGGCCGACCCCTGAGCAGCGGCTATGCGCTGGTGCGCGTGGGCGATGGCCTCAAAGGCGTGCCGGTCATCCGTGAAAACCAGGAAGTGGGCAAGACCGGGCATGCGGGCAGCTTCCTGGTCAGTGACCTGTTGCCGTATCAAAACAACCAGCTGGGGTTTGAGCAAAAGGCCATTCCACCGGCCTACACCATGCAAAAGACCGAAGCGGTGGTCAATGTGCCGCGTTCGGGAGGCACGGTGGTGGACTTCCACGTCCGGCCGCTCAAGGCCATCCGCGGCATCTTGGAGATCGATGGCAAACCGCTGTCTGGAGGAGCGGTCACCCATGTCCAGGGGACGTTGGCGAGCAACCACAAGAAGGAAGATCGCGAGCTGACGCCGCCCTCACCCATGGGCAGCAAGGGCAATTTCTACCTTGAAGATGTGCCGCCGGGCACCTGGGAGCTCACCGCGCAGTTCGAAGGTCGCCTGGCCAAGTGCCCGATCACGGTGCCGGTCCAGCAAGCGCCAGTCTACCGCATCAACGACATCCATTGCGCCTGGACGGGCGTGGCGAGCGATGGCAGCGCCCCGCCGATGGTGCCCGCGGACACGGTGGCACCGGCCAAGGGCCAGGGGGCCCACGATCCCGCCGGCAAGGATCCAGCGCGCCTCGATCAGGTGGCTCCAGCCTCCGCCAGCTCGACGGCGAAGCCCGAGGTGGCTCCCACGGTCCGCGATACCCTGGAATCCCCCCAGGCCAGCCCGACTCCGACCACCGCCCCCACGTCGGCGGCGGCACCCACGGGCGTCAAGCCTGTCCCGGTTTCTGCCAGCCCACAGGCTTCCTCGGCCACCCCCTCGGCGGTGCCACCTGCCCCGGCCGCTGCAACTTCGATGGGACAGCCCACCCCGGCGGCCGCGACTTCCGTGGGGCCTTCTTCCCCGGCCTCCCCCGGTTTACCCCCCAAAAAGTGACGCGTTACGTCACTTTTCCCCCGCCTGCAGCCAAACGCCGGGGTTAAGTCGCCGTTTTGGCCTTCCGTGGCCCCTGTCAGAAAAATCTTACAGCCGGGTGCTTGACAGATGAACGGTTCTTCAACAAGGTGTAGTCAAGCCGCACGAAACGAGAACTGAATCACAGTTTCCTCACCTCCCTTGTGGTAGCTCCCAAAACTTTCACGTTGCCCCATCGGGTTGTCTTTTGACCAGGGCTCAACAACGTGCGGCCGACTCCCCTCCCTTTCTCACCCTGTAGGATTTCTCTCCATGAACATCTCCTTCCGCAAGGCTTCGCTGGGTCTGGCCCTGGCCCTGGTTGCCGGTTCGGCTTTCGCCGCCACGGTCAACGACAACCTGAACGTGACGGCTTCGGTCGCTTCGTCCTGCAAGATCACGTCGGTCAACGCCATCTCCTTCGGCGCCTATGATCCGGCCGTTGCCAACGCCACGACCCCCGCTGACGCCGCTGGCGCCATCAACGTCGTCTGCACCAAGGGTGGCGCGGTTGCCATCCAGCTCGACCAGGGCGTCCAGGCCAAGGCTGCTTCGACCTGCCTGGCTCCGGCTCGTCAGATGAAGTCCGGCACCGACCTGCTCGGCTACGACGTCTACTCCGACACCGGCCGCACCACGCTGTGGGGCTGCGATGCGACCAACCAGGTGTCGTTCACCTCGACCGGCGCCCTGGCTCCCACGACGTTCGCGACCTACGGCCGCGTGCCGGCTGGCCAGGACGTGCCGTCGGGCTCCTACGCCGACACCATCGTCGTTTCGGTGACGTTCTGATCTTGCCTGACCGGGGCTCGTAAGGGCTCCGGTCTTCGGATCAACCAGGGATACTTGGCCAAGGATGGCCGTTGTTCTCCCGCATCAGCTTGCCTTATCCGTTTGACCGCAGAGTTGGATTCTCCCATCCATCTCTTCACCCATTCTCCCCGAGGTTCTCCCCATGCTTTCCCTTCGTCGTAGTCTTCGTTCTGCCGCCCTGGGCTTGTCCCTGGCTGGCGCTCTCCTCGGAGCTGCTCCGGCGATGGCCGGCTCGGCCTCCAGCTCCTTCGCTGTAACCGCTACCGTGGTGGCGGCTTGCAAGATCAACTCCGCGTCCGCCATTGCCTTTGGCAACTACGACCCGGCCGTGGCCAATGCCACCGCGTCCAAGGATGCCCAGGGCACGGTGCAGATCGTATGCACCAAGAGCGCCGTGGCAGTCGTCTCCATGGACCAGGGTATCAACCCGGGAACCGGTTCGACCTGCTCGGCCCCCAGCCGTCAGATGAACTCGGGCACCAGCAAGCTGGCCTATGGCATCTACCAGGATCTGGCCCATGGCACGCCGTGGGGCTGCACCTCGGGCACCAACACCTTGCAGTTCACCGCAACCGGTGCGGCTACGCCGAACAACTTCACCACCTTCGGCTCGGTTCCGGGCGGCCAGGATCTTCCGGCTGGCTCCTACAGCGATACGGTCACGGTTTCGGTGACCTTCTGATCCACCGGGGGCAACCCCGCATGATTGGACTTCAAGCCGCCTTCGGGCGGCTTGTTTCTTTGCAGGCTGTTGCCGAAGGATATTGCGGGCATCCGGGGCTTGGCAGGGTGATCCTGATCCGTTAAGCTGCTCCTTTCTCCTGACTATCCTGGTTCCCATGTTGGCTGGACGCTGGCTCCTTTTGATTGGCCTGATGCTGTGGGCAGCTTCCCCCGCCTGGGCGGGGCAGTGCGCCATCACCACCCCGCAGACCAGCTTTGGTCAATACAACAGCTTTGACACCCTCTCGCGCACCGTGGTGAGCCAGATGGTCGTGACGTGTTCGGCCACCACCACGGCGGAGAATACCACCGGCGTGGTGGCGACCGTCAGCCTGACCCCGGGGATGAGCGGGGAAGCACGCGATCGCACGCTGGCGATGGGCGCTGAGCGGCTCCATTACAACATCTACCTGGATCCAAACCTGATGACGGTGTTTGGCGATGGCTTGAACGGCACGCAAACGTTGACCACCTGCCAGGGTGGCTCGCAGTGTGGCGCCTCGGGGCCGTTGGCGGCTAACCTGTATGGCGCGGCGCCGCCCGGTCAGGATGTGGCGGCGGGCACCTACGCCGACATGTTGACCATCCAGGTGGTGTTCTAGACGGTTGGATTGATCAGGGTGGATTAACCTGAGCGCACAGGTCCAAAGAACCTGACCCAACACCCCGATCGAGGGGATCGGGATGGCCCCCCGCGGATGAACGGGGTATACTCAAGGCCATGATCCCGGACGGCCCCGCCACCTTCGAACGCGAACAGCCCAGCCCACCCCAGGCGTGGATGGGGGCCGTGCTCGATGCGCTGAAAGATCCCGCCCGACCCCTGCCAGCCGTGGCTCACAAGCCCCTGGCCCAAGCGGCCTTGGCCCAGTTTGAACACACGTTGTTGGCCCATGCAGCTGGCTTGGACCATGTGCTTGCGATGGGCCACGTGCCGGTTGAACGCCAACGGGCCGTGCTGGCGACGGGAAAGCTGTGGCTGGGGCAACTTCAGCGGGCTGATGCCAATTGGCTGACCGGGTGGAAGGCAGCGAAGGGCCTACTGAACACGTGGGCGGACGAAGGGGTCCGGGCCAGTGCCACCACCTACCTGGCGCTGGAGGCCCTCAACCTGCTGCCCACGGCCCGGCCTACCCAGGCGGGCCACGCCACCAGCCATGACGCCCGGGCGGAAGCCGGGTGGGCGTATGCACTGCTCGATACCTGGTTCCGCCTGGCCCGCAGCGGAGACAGCTGGGGCACGGGCACCTCGCTGCCCCAGCTGGCCAGCTGGACCCAGGCGGTGGATCGCCTGGAGCAACGGCTGACCGCGGAAGGGATCGGGGCCGAGCATTGGCGCGCCCAGCTCCAGGTGGTGGCGTTCACGGTGTTGGCGGGCCATCCGCATGAGCCGACGGTGCGCGTGCTGACCGATCGGTTGGGCGTGGGGTTTCCCCGGAGCCTGGGCGGCCCGGGCCTGGCCCCCCTGACCCAGGCTCCGCTTCACATGCAGCTCATTACGACCCAGCCGATACCCGCGTGGCTGGGGGCAACCGAAGCGCTGATGATCCAGGTGCGTGAGCAGTGCGCGGCTCGTCGGCCACCGGCGCGGCGGCCTACGTGGGCGCCCTTCCTGAGCGAAGGGCTGGCGACGCGGCAGGGGTTGCCGGCTACGCAGTTTGCCGATGCCACCGGGCAGCTCCATTGGACCGCTTTCGAGGCGGCGGTGCGACGTCACCATAGGGCGCCGGGGGCCCTTCCCGAAGAACGCCAAGCGTTGGCCGACCAGCTGGGCTTGCGGGGGACTTGGGGGACGACGTTCAAGCAGGCGTGGGCCGACCACGTGGAGGCCACCTGCGTGGCGCCGTGGCGCGCGGCCTACCGGCAATGGGAGCTGGAACTGGCGGCCACGCCGGTGCGCACAGCGCGGCCGCGCCACCGCAGCTGAGGATGGCTCCCTGCCATGGCACATGGTAGGATGGACCATCGCTTCGAAAGGTTGATCCCATGCACGCTTCATTTGTCGATTCCGCCCTGGGCCAATGGCTGGCCGCACGCGGCCGCACCCTTGAAGACTTCACGCGCATGCGGATCAATGTGGTTTATGATCCGAACCATCCGCGCGGCACAGCCGATCAGCCCGTTGGTTCGGGCCGGGTGGCCGGCACGCTGGCCTGGGTGGCATTCGAAGCCCAGCCCCATACCGCGGCGGTCGTGCTCGATGAAGCGCATCCGGCAGCGTTGAAACTGTTGGCGCAAGCGCTGGAAGCTCATGCCGGGATAGCGATGAGCTCGCACCTGGTGGCCGATGGGCTGCCCAAGGCCACCGACACCGTGCTCGATGTGCGGCCGCTTGCCCAGCGCTGGATGGCGGAGGCGGCCCTGACCGAAACGATCATCGATCACGATGGCACGCCGGGCGCTGACCGGGGCTACCGCGATGCCCGCTGGGCCGTGTTCCAGCTCAGCGACGCCTTTGCCGCCCAGCCGTGCGAGCGAGCCGTGGCCGAGCACCTCCATGCACAGTTCAGTGCAGGCAAGCACTTTGCGAGCATGACCTTTGGCCAATACTACGCCTGGTTCCGGCGTTCCGACGCGCAGTTTCCCGCCGGGGTGCCCACGGCTTCGGTTCATGCCGCCTTGCAGGCCCAGCGCCAAGCTCTGGTGGCTCAACCCGAGGCGGCTCAACGTCGCCAGGTGATGCGGGCGCTCCAGGTCCACCCGGCGCATCATGAAGCCGCCTGGGCGGCCTACCAGGCCAGCCCGGTGATCAGCAACGTGGTCGCCCTGCGGCCTCGACCCCGCTGATCTTCGGGGCGGGCGTGGAGGTTAGCTACGAAAGCGGCGGCGCGGGCTGAGGGGTGCGGCGGCCTGAGCCACCTGGGCCCGGCGTTCGGCGGCGTGGAGCAAACCGGGCCAGTCGGCGGCAGCGGGGCGGCTGAGCACGCTGGCGCGCAGGTCGGGCGTCAAGGTCGCCCCCTGGCGGACCTGGGCGAGGATGGCCTCGAAGGTCGTGGTGATCGGTTCGGGGACGTTCGGGCTGTTCTTCTTGCGCGCCCGATGGTACAGTATTGCGCCCTCCTGAAGGCCCCAGGCCTGATGGCTGGGCTGAGACAGGACGGTGGCCCAGGCGTGGGCCAAGCGGGTGCGATCCTCCACCGTCAGCTCGCCCTGGGCGGTCGCCGTCATCCAGGCGGTGGTCACCGGCCAGGATTCGGGCAGCTTCTGGAGCCGTACCAGGCTCATGAAGTCGGCCAGCTGCTCGGCGGTGGCCGGGAGGCCCGATGCATCGGCCTGCCAGGTGGCCCACAGGGCCTGGGCGACCTGCCCTTGAGTCTTGCGGTCGCCGGCCTGACGGGTGATCCACTGGCGCAGGCTGGCGTGAGCGGCGGTCCTGTCCTGCTCGGGGGTGCCAGGGGCTCGCGGGCGCGACCCCCAGCCGTGCCAACTGGCGGAGCGGGCCACGACGGTGGGTGCGGCCAGGGTGTAGAGCGTCCACAGGCCGCGGGCGGTCAACGGGCTGGGGCGACCGGCAACCTTGCCCTGACCGATGGGCTCATCGGCCAGGGCGGCCCAGGCGGGATCGGCCAGGACATCGGGGCCGTAGGTGATCCACCAGCTGCCGCCGGTGGGCAGGGTCGGCCGATGGATGTTCATCAGGTCCGACAGCGCCAAGGCGGCGGGCAGTGACCAGGTGCCGGCCCAGGGGCCTTCGGTGACCGTGTGGCGCAGGGTGAGCATCTGGGTGGGGGTTAGCGCCTTGACTCGGGCGACCTGGTCGGCGGTCAAGGCCTTGCCCTCCAGCGCGGTGCGGAACAATGTTTCCAGGGCATGGCTCAGGCTAGCGGCGCCGGCGGGATTCATCCGGCGGTGGAGGCCGTCCATGAACTCTTCCTGCCACCCCCGATCGGCGGTGGTCAAGGCCGGCAGGCCGGCACGCAGGGCGGCCTCATCAAGGGGCAAGGCGCCCAGGGCCTGCAGGGCATCGAGGGCAAAGGCCACACTTACCGGCGGCCGGGCCTGGGTCCAGGCGGTGGCGAGATCGGGGAGGACCTGGCCGGCCTGCTGGAGGATGGCCAACTCGGCCCAGCGTTGATGGGCCACGGCATAGCTGGCCAACCCCAGGGTGGCGTCGGCCGTTTGCAGGGTGATGGGCGCTTGCCCGGGACCGGCCCAGGCCTGGACCACCTCGGTGTAGCCCAAGGCCACCGCCAGGCCCAACGGGGTGCTGGTCAGCACCGGCGTTCCTCCTTCATGGCGGCTCAGGGTCGCCGGCGGCGGGGCTTCGGTGGCGAGCTGGCGCCACCATTGACTCATCAGATGGAAGGTGGCGTGGTCTTCGGCCGTTTCGGTCGCCCAGCGGTCGGTCAGCCACGGCCGGCGTCGTTCGGCGCACGGGGCATAGCGCCCCAGCAAGGGCCACACGGTCGCCGCCGGCAGGGCGGCGCGATGGAGCTCACGCAGGGCCAAGGCCGCCGGCCACTGGCGCCGGGCGAGCAGGTGCTCGAACAACGCC
>Ga0163162_10004902_pt1 | contig 12896 bp, 17 predicted proteins | sample S55metaG_FD_115310 | JGI IMG/M metagenome (GOLD analysis project Ga0163162, IMG submission 115310) | Switchgrass rhizosphere microbial communities from Kellogg Biological Station, Michigan, USA - S5-5 metaG | ecosystem: Host-associated > Plants > Roots > Rhizosphere > Soil | place: USA...
AACGGCGCATAACCGCCGCCCCGCTCGATAAAGGCGCGGTCGAGCCTCTCGGCATCGATCATGCGGATCTCGGTTTCGCAGTCGTGGTCTGACCAGAGGCGCACCGCCCGGCCGCCCACGCCGCAGATCGCGCCGCAAGTGTCCCAACCGATCACGGCGGCAACCTCGGTGAGGGTGGCCTCATAAGTGAGGGGTTCGCGCCGCTTCGTCATGCCGCAGCACCCCGCTTCGAAGCGCGCTGCTGATTGAAGAGGACGGCGGCCTGGTAGGGATCTACGCGCTGGTCGACGCCGTGCCAACGAGGTCCTGGCGCCAAATCAACAGGATAGAGATCGGGGCGCAGATGATGACGTGGAACGCCGGTAACTTCCTCCGCCTTCAGTACATGCTCGGCGGGCAACTGTTTCGATTGGTTCAACCACCGCCAGACCGTGGGCTGCGATACGTCGAATGCGTCAGCCATCGCCTCCTGCGTGGGGAAGCATTCAGCGACCTGCATCAGGGCTTCAAAGCGCGTCGGTGTCGTCATACGCTTACGTATATACGTGAACACATAATCGTCAACGGGAAAGTTGGATGAACTGTTATTCGGTTCCGTATACTCGTTCGACCATGTGGGAAATTGTGCCGGAAAACCTGATCACCGCTATGCAGCGGGCCGGTATGAACCAGTCCCAGCTGGCAAACGCAGTGGGCGTAAAGCAGCCTTCCATTGGGCGGCTAATCAGCGGAGAAACCAAGACAACCAGGGCGCTCGATCGGATCGCCGCAGTTTTGGACACATCCGCTGCCTACCTGAAAGGCCAGACGGATGATCCGAAGGCTAGCGACGGAGTCCGTTTCGTCCCTGCAGTCCAAGAACCGCCTGCGGAAACAGCTGCAGACGCGGACCATGTTGAAATTGATATGATCGATTTCGCCTATGGGATGGGGGGCACGTTCACCGATACCGACCACATCGATGTCGAGAAGGTAGGCTTTTCCCGCCGATGGCTGCGCCAGTTCACCCACTCTGCGCCAAAGCAGCTCTTTACCACCAAGGGCATCGGCGATTCGATGGCGCCGACCATCTCCGACCATGACATCGTCGTGGTCGACAAATCCGACCGCGTGCCGGAGTTTGCCGATAAGGTCTGGGCGATCGTCTATGGCGGCATGGCCATGATCAAGCGCCTGCGGCAGTTGCCGGACGGTTCGATGTTGATCAGCTCCGACAACCAGCTGGTGCGTGATGCGCGTGCCACGGACGGCGAGCTTCACGTTGTCGGCCGCGTTGTCGCTGTCGTGCGGAAGCTATGACCTGGGCGGCCGATACCACGCTTCCCGCCATGTCGCTCGCAGTGGTGGGCGCAGACCACGCCAATCGCGATGGATCAGACCGCCGGTTCGAGATCCTGTTGTGTAAGCCGGGCGAGGCCGTGGAACTTCGGCCGGAGCCACGCAACCGGCATGATGGTCGCGCTGTTGCCGTGTTCTCCTCTCGCGGGGTGCAGATCGGGTATCTTACGGCCGAACGATGTGGCCGGATTGGCAGCCTGATCGCTGGAGGCATGGCGATCCATGCGGTGTTCCAAAAGCAAGCGCAGTTCGGGGCGTGGATTAGGGTGGCATTCAACGGCGAGGTGCCGATCGTTGCGGCCGATAAACCGGAAGCGAATGCCGTGGGTGAGCCCCGTCAGACTTTTGACCACGACAACGGCTTTTTTCCAGATCCGATTTGGGATGATGAGTAGGCGAAATGAACGTGATTGGCCGCGCTGCGGCGATCTGCGAAAGGTTTGATTGGATGGACCGCAGACAGATGCTTGCCGGATTGATAGCGCTGCTGGCTACGCCAGCACCGGCGATGGCGGCACGGCGAAAGTCATCATCATCCACTTCGCGCGGGCCAAGGCGTGTCAGAGGTGGCGCCTATGCCGGTGGCGGGGGCAACAAAAACGCCAGCTACTCCAACTGCTCCGCCGCCCGCGCCGCCGGTGCGGCGCCGCTGCATGTGGGCGATGGTGGCTATTCCCGCCGCCTCGATCGCGACGGCGATGGGATTGCCTGCGAATAGCAATTTTCAACCAGGGGGCCGCTCTGAAACTGCAAACATACCTGTTCGCCGCCGTCGCACTTCTCCTGTCTGCTTGTGGTCAGCAAAAGACAGATGATGAGACCGCTTCACAGTCTACCAGCCAATCGACCGAAAATGCTGATAACGAAGCAACGCACATTGAAAGTGCGGAAGTCCTTAGCAAAGCAAGGCGAGAGGCCGAGGAGTTTTGGCCCATTATCGGTCTTCCAAAGGGGGCTCCCAAAGCTCCTGTCTCGGATGCTTGCACAACATCGATTTGCGAGGCGAAACGGGTTCAATTTGTTCGAAATGATTGGCCAAAGGCTTGGCGCGGAGATCATCAAGGTCAGGTCAATGCGGCATTTTGCCGTAAAACTGGATGTAGCGGCGCTGTTGTCATCGATAAGGTAGATGCCTGTGCTTGGCGCCTAGTTGTCGCTAGCAGCCGTTCGTCCGACTCCGGCGATATGGACGCCAGAAATCTGAAAACCGACTGCGGCGATCTTGATCAGTTTGGCTTAGAAGCGGCTCAGTCGAGAGCGCAAGGATATGTTGCCGGCCCCGCCTGAGAGGGGCTGGCGTTAGGCGCTCTGCAATTCGAGCCGCTGTTTCAGGCCGCCAGCGCCCATGGTGGTCTCAACGCTTTCCACCAGCCAGGATGCAGCGTCGATCGCACTGGTCCAGCCTGACAAGGTGGCCTTGGCGTTGGGCTGGATCTGCATGTCGGCCTTGGCCAGCCCATAGGTGAAGACGCGCTTGCCCCGTGCGCGCTTCTTCGCCTCGGCCGAGGTGGCCTGTTGGGCTTCCGCCTCACTAGCATAGACGCGCTTGAGGCGCTTACGGTTGGTGCCGGCAGTCTTATGGGTGCGGCGCTGGCCGGTGCCGGAATCGTGCCACTGCGCCTCGGCCCCATCATACTGCCCCCGATCGGCCTGGCGGCAGGACCATTGCCAGCCATCCTGGCGGGTGAGCGCGATAGTGGGGATCGCCTTGCCGGTGGCGGTGGTGGCGCTGCCGACCGGCATGAAGATGAGCTTCTTGTTTTTCCACGTTGCCAATGCGTCATAGCGCTGGCCGAGATCCTTGACCAAGGCGTGGTCGCTCTTGTTGTGCTGCTCGAGCAGGGCAATGGCCAGGCCGGCTAGATCAGGGTGCACCTGGGCCGACAGGCCATTGCGCGCGGCGATGGCGGAGAGGAGGGCGCCCAGCGTGGTATCCTTCCACACCTTCACCCGGCGCTGGCGCGCGGTGCCGGTGAAATCGGCCGAGCGGGCGCGGATCACGATCTTGTCGGGCGGGCCGCTCTCTTCCACCTCGTCCACCCGAAACGCACCCTTGTTGACCAGGCCGATGGTCACGTCGTCGCCGCTTTCCCAGCCCAGCGCCAAGCGGATGTAGCGGCCCGTGCTGGGGGCTTTGAGCTGGCCATCGTGGTTGTGCAGGGTGAGCGACAGCTCGTCCGCCTCCCCGCCGCGCTTTTCGGTGAGGGTCAGCTCGAGATAGCGCGGATCAATCTTGTCGGCCAGATCGGTGCCATCGTCGAGAGTGAGCCGGATGCCGGCCTTGTTCGCGGGCATCGGTCAGGCCTTGCGCTTGAGCGTGACAGTGAAATCGATGCTGCGTGGGATGCCTCCGGCCATGATGGTCTGGTGGGTGAGATCGAGGCCGACGATCACGTAATAGCCCCAGACTTCGCCCAGGCCGTTCATCAGCGCCCAGGCATTACCGGTATCGCCCATGCTCACCAGCGTATCGAGCGCGCTATATTTGCCCGCGATCTCGGGGATGCATGAGCCGCCGATCGTCACGTCATCATCGCCGGGGCCGATGAACTGCACGGCCGGGCGGGCGCCGAAACGGTCGCTCGCCTCGTGGCGCCATGTGATGCGGCGCTGCAGCTCCGAATAGGCGAGTGTGTCCATGCCGAACACGAACATGCCCAGGGTGAGCAGCTGGCCGGGCGTGGGACCCGAGGCCATCAGCGGCCGTCCGTGTCGTAGCGCGAGCGCGCGGACACGCCCTGTGCGGCTTGGATCTTGCGGGCCACGGCATCGGCCAGTTCGTCGGCGCTTTGCCCGGCGGCGCCATAGACGTTGATGATGACGGTGGTGGGTGCGGTGCCGCCGGCACGGCCCATCGCGTTGGGCGTGGCCGAGGCGGGGTAAAGTGCCATAGCGCCGGCAGCGGCCACGCCGGTGGCCATGCGCCGGGCGGCGCGCGCGGCATTCTGGCCTTGCCCATCGATGCCAAGTGCAAAGCCGTTGGCAACGTGGCCGCCCATGGTCATCATCAAGCGAGAGGGCGACTTGATCCCGAAGAAATCCTTGAATGCTTGCACCCCGTTTCGCGCTACCTCGAGCAGCCGGTTGCGCAGGCCGAATGGGTCGATCATCGCCAAGAGGCCCTGCATCATCATGCTGCCGATGTTGCTAAGCCAGGCTGGCGCGGCCGAGAGGGTATCTTTCACCCACTGCCAGCCCGTGTTGAACGCGGCCTTGATCTTGTCCCAGTTGGAATAGACCAGATAGGCCAGCACGCCGATCGCGATGCCGATTGCCACAATCACCAGAATCATGGGGTTGGCCAGCATCATGGCCCCTGCGCGCATCATGCCTTGGCCCATGAAAATAGCCGCGGTGCGAAGCATGCCGAACGCACTGGCCACCTTTGGGAAAGCCGCAGCGATCGAGCCTGCCTCGCGGAACTTGGCGACCAGTTCCCAGCCTTTCGCGAGAGGGCCGAACAGCCCACCCAGCGCAAACCGCATCGCGCCGAAGCCAATACGCATGGCGACGCCACCCGCAGCGGCCTGAATGAAGAACTTGGTGAGTTCTGGGTGGGCGGATGCAAAATTGCGCATCGACTGGGCCATGCCAACGAGGCTGGCCGAACCATCGGAGATGGCGGGCAACAACTGCTTGCCCAATTCGATATTCAGTGCCTTGAGAGAGTTGGTGGCAAGCCCGACAGCCCCTTCCGTGGTTGCCACGCGAGACAGGTATTCCTTCTGCATCGAGCCGGCATATTGGGCATTGTCCCCGATCAGACGCATGTTGGTCTGCAGCTTGTCGAGGTTGGTCAGCATGGGCGCGATAGCGGCCACCGATTCCGAGCCGAATAGGTTGGTCAAAATGCCGGCTTGAGCCGCTTTTGGCATCTTGGCCACGCGGGCCAGCACATCGTTAACGGCGCCAACGGAATCGGTCTGCATGCGCTGGGAAACCTTCGACGCTTCGAGGCCGAGCGACGAGAAAGCTTGCTTTTGGCTTTTCGTGGCGGAGGCGCCCGCCGTCATGGCCAGCATCATGTTCTTGATGCCGGTGGCTGCGATCTCCTCTTCCACGCCGACGCTGTTGAGCAACTGCCCCATTGCGGCAACCTGGCTGGCGGAAACACCGGCCACTTTGCCCAGCGCGCCGATGCGGGTTACGATGTTCGAAACCGAAGTGGCATTCCCGCCATAAGCATTGGTGAGGGCGTTCACCTGATCGGCAAGCGTCACCACGCCAGACTGCGACATGCTGAAGGCGGTGCGCCACTTGGCCATCATCGCGCCGGCCTCGTCGCCGGTCATGTCGAAAGCCACGCCCATCTTGGCGGCATCCTCGGCAAAGCGTAGCAATTCCTGCCGGGGCACGTTGGCGCGGCCGGCGGCGGCGACGATCGCGGCGATGCCCTCGGCCGCCATGGGGATTCGGGTGCTAAGGTCGAGTAGGTCGCTCGACATCTTGGCAAAGGCACGGGGAGTGGGGAAATCCACGACCTTGCGCACGTCGGCCATCGCGGATTCGAACGTTATGGCTTGCTTGGCCGCGAATGCGAGTGGCGCGGCCATGGCAATACCACCCATCACTCCGCGTGCGCCTGCCTCGCGATGTTCCGCGCCCCGGTTGCGGATGTTGTCGGCCTGTGCACGAAGTGCATAGGCGCGGCGCTGGGCTTCTCGAGTTTGATCGACCAGACGGCGCTGTTCCTCAAGACGCCGGTTGGCGCTGGCCAAGCCGTCCGACAGGGTCCGTTCGTGTTGACCGAGGCGGGCTACGTCGACGCCTGCCGCGCGCATCTGCGATGTAAGCTCGCGAGCGTGGCGGGTGGCTTCCTGTTCCTTGGCCTTCATATTGTCGAGATTGGTGGTGGCCGAGCGGATTTGCGATACGAGTTTCTTCGTCGGCGTTTCGCCGGCGACGATCTGCTTGCGCAGGTGCGAGAGGCGTTCGGCCGCGCCGGCCGATGCAGCCTTCGTCTTTTTCAGATCCTCGCTAGCTGTCCGCAGCGCCTTAGCTTGGCCCATCTGCACATTGAGGGCCTTGGTTTCCTTGCGGAGCGCCTCGATCTCTTTGTTGGCGCTTCGCCCGGCATCGACCAACTTGCGCATGCCGGGCGTCATCCGGTCGATACCGATGAAATTCACCAGCAGGGACAGCTTCCGCTCGCTCATGATCAGGTCTCCGGCGCGCCCTGCATCCTGTTCCAGCGGTCCACGGCAAGGGCGCGCCACCGGGCCAAATCAGCAATGTCCATCTCTTCCAAGACGGACGGCGGCCAGTGAAAGACGGCCGCAATGTCGGCCATCATGTCTTCGGCGCGTATTCCTCGATGACGGCCATCATCATCTTCCGCTCCGAAGCTGACATAAAAAAACCGCGCACCACGCCGCCGATTTCGGCCAGATCTTCGGAGGCAAGGCCGTCGGCTTCGATAGCCGTGAGGGGTGGGTTGCTGATGCGCGGGATCAACTGCAGCAAAGCCGTGATGTCGGCGCGCATGATGTCTTGCAGGGAAAGGCCTCGCAGTTCGCCGCTCTTGGGTTTGCGCAACTGGAGCAACTCGATCAGCTGTTCGCCGCGCTTGATCGGTTCACCCAAGGTGACGGTTTCAATCTGCGGCGCAGCGGGTGCTGGAGGCGCGACGGTTTCGGCCATGTGCGGGGCTTCCTCTGTCTGCGGGGCGGGAGGGCCGGGGGCGGGAAACGGATAAGCGCCCCCGGCCACCATCGACCGGCGCCCCGCAACAGGACCGGCGATGGATCTGCGATGTGGGATGTTTGGGGTAGGGCTCGCGCGCGCGCCAGCACGAGGGCGGGTAAAGAGCCGCGCTACCGGAGGGGAACGGCCTGGGGTGGAAATGGGGGTCGACCCCAGGCCGTGCGCTCACCGTGGAAGCGGGGGGCGCGGGCACATTTCTAGCTGATTTAACCTGTTCCGGCAATTTGTTACGTCACCAGCCCGTGGGATGGCCATCGCGACATGAAGAGGGCTTGGGATGGGTACCGCGACCCATCCCAAGCCCGGCGCGAACCGTGGTAGGCTGCACGCCTTTACGTGCTAGGGACCCGCACCTAGCCGTGCTGTGTACTTTGACATTAACTGGTGAGGATGGCCATGATCTCGGCATAGCGGTCGATGCCGCCGAACTTGTAAATGCCTGCCAGCATATCGATCTCCACTTCCTCGACGCCGTCGACGACGCGACGGTAATACGCGACCGCCATCTTGTACTTGTGCTCGGTATCGTCGCCGGGCTTCGCTTTGCCGAAGTCGATTTCGGTGAACCTGCCGCCCAGATAGATTTCGACCGCCTGGGCGGCACTGCCGTCGTCAGCCTGGTAGGCGCCTACCAGGCGCAAGGGCACACCAGCGACATCGGTGGTTCCAAACGTGCGGACCAGTTCGGCCGTGTGGCCGCCCATAGTCATGGTGGCTTCCATCGCCTCAACGCCCTTGTCGACCTTGACCGACCCAGGCATGCCGCCAGCACGCCAGTCGTCGTTGATCGCGGCGATCTTGGGCTCTTCGTACTCACCGATCGTGCCCAGATAACTGGTATTGGCGCCATAGGCGTTGATGTTCTTCAGTTTGCGGGGGAGGCCCATGGCCGGATCCTTTCAGCGTGACGCGAGTGGAGAGGGGGATCAGCCGGTCACGCTTGCCGCGAAGCCGGTGTAGTAGATGTCCGTAATCACCAGGTTGACCTGCGGGTTTTCCATCGGGGCGCAGGGGGTGAACTGGATGCGGAATTTGGGGCGGCCGGCGGCCAGTTCGCCCGAGGTGTTGGCATCGGCATCGAAAAATGCCTGCGCGCCGATCACCTTGCCGTCGCGAACCAGCTTGCGGAACTGCGCGTTGACCGTCTCGAGCTGGTCCTTGATCAGGCCAACGGTCATGGGCTGATCGAAGAACGGGCTGAACGCGGCGGCGATCACATCCTGCAGCGCGTAGAGCGTGCGCACCGCGCTTTCGAACACATACTGGCTCTGATCGTCACCAGCACAGGTGCGGTTGCCCCAGAAGCGAAAGCCGGCCGAGGTGCGGATGATCGTGGTGATGTCGGCATCGTTGAGCAGGCCGGCATCGGTGTCGTTGTCGAGCAGATCGTAATGCACGTCGTGCGTGATCGCGGTGATTCCGGGAACGGTGACGTTGCTGATCGTCTTGTGCCAGCCCACCGTCTCATCGAGATAGGCGCGCATGCCCAAGGCTCGGGAGACGGCATCGCCCGTGACGGTGGCGGAGCTGTTGGGCCAGATCAGCATCATTTCGCGCGCACCAAATTCTTCGCGATAGGTGCGCGCCTCGGCATTGGTGTCGCCGATCGCGCGGGCATAGGCCATGCCGCGCAGTTTTTTGGCCAGGATGGCGAGCTTGGTGGTTACCGCCTGGGTATCGAGGCCAGGGGCGCCAATGATGCGCGGGCGATAGCCGGTGATCGCCTCGGCCTTGAGCAGGGCCTGCATGCCCGTGTAACTAGCGCCATCGGTTGCGCCGATCACGGCAGCATCCTGCGCATCTTCATCCACGCCCACGGCCACGCGCACGATCACGATGGTGGGGGTAACCACATCATCGATCGCCTCGAGCGCGGCCTTTAGGGTGCCGGCGCTGCCAGCCTTGCCGGCGGCGATGGCGGCCGAGGTGAACAGCACCGGCGTGTTGAGCGGAAATGCTGCGTCGATCGCGCCCTGGCTTTCGGGCGCCACGGCGGTGGACGTGCCGATCAGGCCGATGATGGCGCTCGATTTCGTGCTGATCGTGCGAGTGCCGGTGGTGGATTCGATAAGCGTGATGCCGTGGGCCATGGCCAGGATCCTTCAGCGGGTGGGCGCGGGGAGCGGGATGGTGAGGGTGACCAGGCTGTTGCCGAGGGCCTGGGCGGTTTTGCCGGTGATATTGGCAGCGAGGTTGCCCTCGGCCGGGGCACCGGACAGCGTGACCTTGGTGACGATCAATTCCGTCTCCCACGTCTGGATGGCCAGCGCCGTGGCGGCGCGCAGCAAGTGCGCGGTGGCGGCGTTGGTGGGCTGGTCGATCAGCTCTTGCCAGAGCGAGCCGAAATCACGGTAGATGAGGCGCGTGCCGACGGGCGTGGACAGGATTTGCCCGATGCGCTGCGCCAGGTGCGCAACGCCTGAAAGGGGCTTTCCCGTGGTGGCGTCCATGCCGTTCATGCCCAACGCCATGCCCCCCGCCACGCGCGCAGGCGAGGCGGGGGGCGGGTAAGGGCGGGCTTTACCGTTGCCGATCAGGTGGGGGGCTGGCCATTGCCGGGGTGGGAGTGGCCCTTCAGGCTCTTGCCGCCGCCGATCACGTCATCGCTGGCAGTGAGCTTGCCCTCGATCGTCACGTCGCCGCGAATCGTGAGGCCGCCCGGCGCATCGATCGCGGCGGTGGCGCCGGCCGGGAGGATGGCGGTAAGCGCGTGGCCCACGGGATCATAGCCAATCCGGGCACCGTCCTGGTATTCAACGACCTCCGCCAGCGTGTTGCCCGGCGGTGGGGCATTGTCATTATTGAGGCCGAGGATGGCGATGGCGTTGCCGATCTGGCCATCGGGACAGAGGAGCACTACCTCTTCGTCTTCGCTAGCCGGGGACCAATTGCGCGTCTTGCCGGCGCGGCCAGCGACCCAGCGGATGGGAGGGGTCTCGCAATCCTCATCCGTGTCGGGGTCGCCATAGCGCACAACGCAGCGCGGCGGATCAAGTGTGACCGATACGATGGTGCCCAGGCGTATGAGGGTGGAGAGATCGGCCGGGATGTCTTCGTCGTCGGTCACGGCGCCGGGGCATCCGGCATGGCGACAGCCACCCCTGCATCGATCAGGGTTTGGACATCTTGGCGCACTTTGGCGAGGCGAGTGCTGTTACCGGTGAGGGTGTCGTAGTCGGTTCGGGATAAGGCAACCATTTCGGCAGCGTCACCGGATTGGTCATCGAGTAAGGCAGGACGATCGGCTCCGGGCAGATCGGGGTGTCCGGGCTGACCCGCAGGGCAGGATGCTGGCACGCCGTTAGCAGCAGCATAGGCAGCGCCAGCAGCGCGGCCGCGCTCGTAATAGGTTTGCGCTTCGGCATTGGAAATTCCTGCGAGGGTGGCGGAGATGAGGACCGGTTGATGGTTGGCGGCGGCCTGGGCGGCCCGCGCAGTGGGCTGGGCGTCTTTCACCTTGGCCAGTTCGGCTCGCGCGGTAGCCAGATCGGCGCGCAGGTTCGCGCGGTCGACCAGCAGCCAGCCAAGAGCGACGGCGCAGGCCAGCAGGGCCAGGGCGGCAAGGGATGCGCCGGGGTGACGGCGTATCGCAGCCCACGCGCCAATGGACTTGTCGAGAAGCCAGGCGATCATTTGTCGCCTCCATCCGCGCGGTTCTTGACCAGTCCAGGCTGGGGAAGCCAGCGTAGAAACACGGGAAGGCAAAAAGCGATGAAGCCAGCCAGGATCGATGCGATCGGGCGCCAATTCTGTGGCAAGGTATTGACGATCTGCGGCACAACGGATGGGTTATCGACTATCCATTTCACGAACAGAGCGACGATGGCGCACAGGCGCACGCTCCAATATCGCTGCAGCATTAGCAGCTCGCCCAGGACGAGCTTGATCATGCCGCATCCTTGAGGCAAAGCGCCTGCTCGCGCCCCCGCCGCGCCGTCAGGCCGGGAATGACAACTAGCTTGCCTGCGATGCGGCCCTTGTTCCAGGCGAGCAGGGCATTGCACGATCCCCGCACATCGCCGGCATTGATTAGCCGCCGTGCGGTGGACCCGCACCAGTTCGCTACCCCAACGTTGTAGGCGAGCGATACCGCAGCAAAGCGGACATAATCACGGCGTGGAATCGTGAGCGCGAGGCCGGGCGTGCATTGCATGACGCCTTCGGCGTGCGTCACCAGCTCCTTTTCAAGCAGCACCGCGCATCGGTTCTCGGTGAGCTTGTCCTTCGCCGTCACGCGCCGGCCCTCGATCGAGGTCAGGCCGTCGCAGATCGTGGCGACGCCAACGATGTCGAGATAGGCCTGAAGATATTGCTTCCCCGAGACGTGCCGCACGGTCGCCGTGCCATCGGGGGCCATCGTCACCTTCACGGTGCGGCCGCTCTCTTCCTTGGGCGTTTGGGTGAGCAGGAGCGAGGCCGTCACCAGCCCAACTACGGCGGCCAAGGTGCCCTTCTTGACCGCCAGGCGTGGCGGTGGCGCAGTGTCTGGAGCGTTCATGGCCGTTCCTTTCGATAAAGGAGCGCCTGAACCGTTGCCGTCTCGTAGATGCGAATGGCGGTCCAGACGATGGTGAGCACGGAGGCAATGACAGGCAGCACGCTGATCAGGCTCCCGAGCAAGGCAGCAAATGAGATGAGATCGAGCGCGTGCTTCACGCCGTCGGGCAGAGCATCGAAGTATTTGTTCACGGGTCGGTCCCTGGCGGCGAATGCGCAAACGCGCGCGATGGCCAGTGGTAAGGCCATCGCGCGCGCGGAGGGACCGGGCAGGCGGGTAGAGGCGGGGCTTACCGCTGACCTAGAGGAAAGCGGCCGGATCGAGCGCCCGATCGTCGCCGTAATAGCGGCCGCCTTCGGTCAGCCAGTCCTTGGTATAAAGCGCAAAGGCAGCGGCATCGACATCGGGATAGAGGAGCGTCGATGCAGTCAGATCTTCGACATACCACTGGTAGAGGGTGGACGAACGACCCTTGTGGAGGTTGGCGCCAGCAAACGAACTGTAGTTACCCCAGCCAAGGTAGAACAAAAGATTGGCGAGCGTCGGAACGGTGCCGGCAAAGGCGCTGGCGGCCCCGTTCTTGAATTGCAGGCCAACGGCCGGCACGCCGGGCGACAGACGTTGGCCAATGAAGGTCGCTTGCCCAGGGTAAGGCCGGATCAGCCCGTGCTGAAAGATGATATCGTAGTTGGCCGTTGCGCTCGACGCCGCGTGAATGCCGCCTTCCGCCGGCTGCGTGCCGGTGGTGAAGATCGAGGGACGTTCGATCCGCTCGATCGTGTGCATGTAGTAATCATGGTCGGGGTTGGCGATCACCCAGTTCTTGAGCGCATCGGCCGCGCGGAGAATGGCATAGCGGTTGGCCGCATCGTTGACCTGGCTGACCACGCATTGCAGCCCGCCCTTGGCGGTGCGGGCCAACTGCATGTCCGTCGCCTGGTCGGTGCGCACCATGGTGGGGTGCGTCAGTGCGGGATCCACGTTGAGCAGCTTGGCCGCGTATTTCGAGGCGAGATTGGTGATCGTAGCGCCGTTGCCGGGCACGCCGGTGGCCGGGTTGCTGCGGCTGTGGCCGAAGTCGACCAGCATGAGCGAGCCCTTGTTGAGCAAGGGATAGTTGTCGGGAATGCGCGGCAGGGCGGGATTGGTGAAAGCCGCGCCGGGCAGGTCGAAGAGCAGGCCGTTTTTCGCCATGTCAGTAGCCCCACAGGTTCAGAGAGTTGACGGTGCTGTTGGCAAGGTCGGGATTGCCCTGGTTGCCGGTCGCTTCGAGGTGGACGCGGTTCGAACCGCCTGTCGGGTATTCGGTCCACAACCCGGCCACGTTGACGATGATGTTGCCCACGTAGCGCTGGCC
>Ga0163162_10004903_pt1 | contig 12893 bp, 9 predicted proteins | sample S55metaG_FD_115310 | JGI IMG/M metagenome (GOLD analysis project Ga0163162, IMG submission 115310) | Switchgrass rhizosphere microbial communities from Kellogg Biological Station, Michigan, USA - S5-5 metaG | ecosystem: Host-associated > Plants > Roots > Rhizosphere > Soil | place: USA: Michigan...
GTTAAGGCCGATATTAAAGATCCCGAAGTTGCCTGGCTTTTTGAAAATTGCTATCCCAACACTTTAGATACCACGGTAAACTATTCTGAAAAAGATGGTAAGCCAGATACATTTGTGATCACCGGCGATATCAACGCCATGTGGATGCGTGATTCATCGGCACAGGTTTGGCCGTACCTGCCGCTTATTAAAAATGATCCGGCACTTAAAAAGCTGATCCAGGGGGTACTGAGCCGCCAGGCTAAATGTGTGATCATTGACCCTTATGCTAATGCCTTTAATGAAGGCCCAACCGGCAGTGAATGGGACAGCGACCGCACTACTATGAAACCTGAATTGCATGAGCGCAAATGGGAGATCGACTCACTTTGCTACCCGGTAAGGTTGGCTTACAATTACTGGAAAATAAGTGGCGATAGTAGCTTATTCGACGAAAACTGGCAAAAAGCCGGTAAGATTATCCTGGCTACTTTTAAGGAGCAGCAACGTAAGGATGGCAAAGGGCCATATTTCTTCCAACGTAAAACCGAGACACAAAGCGATACTGCCCCTAACAGAGGTTATGGCAACCCGGTTAAACCAGTTGGTTTAATCTGTTCCATCTTCCGCCCGTCGGATGATGCTACCATTTATCCGTTCCTGATCCCGTCAAATTACTTCGCGGTAGCAAGCTTAAACCAAATGGCCGAAATGTACAGCACCATCGGTCATGATAACGCTACTGCTGATGCCTGCAAAGCGTTGGCTGCTGAAGTTCAGGCAGCACTTAAGCAATATGCTATCGGCCACCATCCGCAATTTGGGCAAGTAATTCCGTTTGAGGTGGATGGGTACGGAAACCAATTGTTTATGGACGATTCGAACGTGCCAAGCCTGCTGGCTTTGCCTTACCTTGATTCGGTAAAAGTTGACGATCCGCTGTATCAAAGCACCCGTAAATTTGTGTTAAGCGATAGTAACCCTTACTACTTTAAAGGAACTGCTGCAGAAGGCATTGGCGGTCCGCACGTTGGTATTGGCTATATTTGGCCAATGGCAATCATTATGCGCGGTATTACTTCAACCGATAAAGCTGAGATTGTACAGTGTATCAAGTGGCTGAAAAACACCCACGCGGGCACTGGTTTCATGCACGAATCCTTCAATAAAGATGATGCAAAGGACTTTACCCGTAAATGGTTTGCCTGGGCTAACACGTTATTTGGCGAATTGATACTGAAAGTGCACGAGCATTACCCAGAGATACTACAGCAGACTTTTTAAACCTGTTAAATATATTAATACTTAATAGTATTTAAAATACGACGTTTGAATTGTATAGATTACTATAAATATTATTTATAGTAATCTATGATTTGTATTTTAATTATTAATAAAGCTTATTTAAAAGTATAAGTTTGATTTAAACTTTTTAATAAAAAATAAACGAGGGCTAATAAACTTAAAGGGGTAAAAATGTGGAAAAAAACCACTGTCAAGGCCGTATTTTTCGGCTTCAAAAGTTTTTAATTAACAAAAAACATTTTAGCTTAGCTTAATTAAAACAATAAACCTCAAAATTTAAAAGGAGTAATTAAATGAAAAAATTTACTGAAGTAAAAGAGCTTGTAGCAGCTTTAGAGGCCGACGCCGATAAATTCTACAATAAAGGAAACAGCGCTGCCGGTACACGTGTACGTAAAGGCATGCAGGATCTTAAAAACCTGGCACAGGCAATCCGCCTTGAGGTTCAGGAAGCTAAGAATAAAGAGGCTTAGTAAGATTTTTATCATCTTATTCCAATAAAAAACCCGGTCCATGGACCGGGTTTTTTATTTTATCGAATATTTAGAAATGTATTGTCGTTCTGAGCGATAGCGAAGAATCTTCTTCAATAGACAGAGCGGCTATGCAGAGTGAAGAAGATGCTTCGTGCCTCAGCATGACATGAGTTGAAACGAAGCAATGAATACTTCTGTCCTTTCAAGTTTTCCTTACGCCTTAACCGCCACAGGAGCCAGCTTTTTAAGCTCGCCTGCAATAGCATCAGCAGTTTTTTCGCTTACTTGCACCAGTGGTAACCTTACAGTATCGCCGCAGATGCCTAATTGCTTCAGCGCAGTTTTTACTCCTGCAGGGCTGCCTTCGGTAAAGATCAAACGGGTAAACTCTATCAGGTTGAAATGGGCTGCATGTGCACCTTTATAGTCATTATTAAGCAAGAGCCTCACCATGTCAGATAGTTGGCGGGGCAAAGCGTTACCTATAACCGATATAGCACCAACACCGCCTAAAGCCATCATTGGTAAAGTAACCGGATCATCGCCCGAGATAAACAGGAAATCCTCGGGTTTATCGCGCATCAACTGGTTAAAGAGGTCGAAATTGCCCGATGCCTCTTTAATACCGATAATGTTTTTAAAGTCTTTTGCCAGGCGCACAGTTGTCTCTGCGCTAACAGTACTGCCCGTGCGGCTTGGTACGTTATACAGTATTATCGGCAATTTGCTGTTTTGGGCAATTGCTTTATAATGCTGATAAATACCCTCCTGGGTAGGTTTGTTATAATGCGGGCTTGCTGAAAGTATAGCATCATAACCATCAATATTAAACGATTTTATTTGCTCAACAACTTCATGAGTATTATTACCGCCTATACCGGCTACCAGGCCAACGCGCTTATTTACCACTTCGGCAGTGAAAGCCCAAACTTGCTTTCGCTCAGCCTCGCTCAATGTGGCGCTTTCGCCGGTTGTACCTAACGATACCAGGTATTCCACCCCGCCATCAATCAAATGTTCAATCAGGTTTCTCAACCCGTCGTAGTCAATTTGACCATCCGCATGAAAAGGGGTTACCATAGCTACCCCTGTTCCGTAAAATATATTCATGAGTAAAATTAAAAGGATGCTAATATAGTGATTAGTGATTGGAGATTAGCGGTTTGTTAGAGGTTTATTTTTTGAAAAAGTGCCTTGGTTGAGTTTAAAGTTAGATTTTGGGGTGGGGAATTGCATTTTATCCCATCCGTCATTGCGAGGCACGAAGCAATCCCCGATAAGCAGGTCCGCCCTGTATAGTTTGGGATTGCTTCGTGCCTCGCAATGACGCGGTGGAGATATTGTCAAATAATACCAAACAATGACCCTCCCTTTTCTCCCAGTTTATCAACCGTTTTTTCAACCTCCGGAACCCGTTCCAGCACAGGGGCGTGATGTGGTTTTATCCGGGCGTCAATGATCAGCGGGCCTTTGCAGCCCCAGTGTTTGTGTTCGGTGAAGCTGCCAACGCCGTAAATATCATGCGATGGATTGCTGCGGGTAAAGGTTACCCATACAAAATTATTAACGGTTTGCGCGGCGAAATCTGCATCATCACAAAGCACTATCAACGGCAGACCATTTAGATCTTCGTCCTGCAAATGATATTCTATGATGCTGATGATGTTATCAATATCCTTATGATTTACATGCTTGGGTACCTCAACCATTAACACACCCGGCATGGCCATTTTGTAACCTGTGATGGGACGGGGAAGGTTGAACCAATCAGGGAGTTCTGTCCAAAGTTCCCGTTTGATCTCGCCGGCAACAGTGATAGCTACTTTACTACCCGAATTTAGGCCTTCGCCGCTATAGTCGAGGGTATCGATGGTGGTGTTGGTGTGAAAATGCAGGTCGCGGGTGAGGTCAATCCTTTGCAGGATGTGCTTCAGGAAGCCGCCTACATCATTTACATTAAGTTTTGGATCATCCTCCTGTGCGGCAATGAACAGGTATTTGGCAAGGCTTAGCTGCCCTTTGCCTAAGATGTGATTGGCAATAGTTACAATCTCCTGTGGCTTGCGCTCTTTGAGATATGGAGTATAACGTTCGCTGCCAATGGAGAAAAGGAGCGGGTGTACACCTGCCGCATCAACGGCGTTAACAGCATGTAAACCGGGAATTTCTTTGGGGATAGCCGAACCTGTAATTTCATGGATGAGTGCCCCGAAACTCGTATCCTCCTGCGGCGGGCGACCAACCACGGTGAATGACCATACAGCATCTTTTCGGTGATAAACGTTATGCACTTTCATCAGCGGGAAGGGGTGTACCAGGCTGTAATAGCCCAAATGATCCCCAAAAGGGCCTTCGGGTTTATTTTCGTGCGGCATAACCGTGCCGGTGATCACAAAATCAGCATCGGCTGAAATACAAAAACCTTCATCGTCATAAAAATAGCGGAAACGACGGTTGCCCAATGCGCCTGCAAATGTCATTTCAGATAAACCTTCGGGCAGGGGCATTACAGCCGCTACGGGATGCGCAGGTGGACCGCCGACAAAGATGCTCACCTTGAGTGGCTGACCTTTGGCATTGGCTTTGGTTTGGTGTACGCCTATACCCCGGTGGATCTGGTAATGTAAACCGATCTCCTGGTTTTGGATATAATCATTACCGGCCAGCTGGATGCGGTACATACCCAGGTTGGCATTCATGATGCCCGGCTGATCGGCATCTTCAGTGTAAACCTGCGGCATGGTGACAAACGGGCCGCCATCCATAGGCCAGTTCACTATTTGCGGGATGTCGCTGATGTTGCATTTACCAAATTTGATCGGTGCACCCGATCCACCTTTCATAGGTAATGCCGACAGGGCGGTTAAGCCAACGCCGGCATATTTAAAAGGGTTTTTTATGGCTTTTATCGGGTCGTTTTTGATATCGACCAAGACCTTGATCTTTTCCAGCGTATCCCTGAAAATAAATTTCGACCTGTCAAGCGTACCAAAAAGGTTAGATACTGCCGGGAATTTACTGCCCTTTATATTCTCAAATAATATAGCCGGCCCTTCGTTTTCAAATACCCGTAAATGTATCGCGGCCATTTGCAGGTAAGGGTCTACTTCTTCTTTAATACGAATAAGGTGACCGTTTTTTTCGAGATCGGTAATGCAGGCTTGTAAACTTGAGTAACCCATGAGCAACTAACTATATATTAATTGGCCAAAAGTAAACATTAGTTCAATTTAATATGGCGGAATCTTGAACCCTTCTATAGCATCCGGATTGCCAAGGTATGTCCATCTTAAGCCAACAATATACGTAGTCAAGGCTTTTGCAACCTGATCTGTTGTGGCCATATATACCAGTTGAGGGAAATCGTCGGCATACTGCCATCCTCCGTTTATTTCTGATAAGCCAAGTCTGTTGGTAATGGAAGCAGCACTTTGGTCATTAATAAAATTGCTGATCAGGAAACTGTTTTTAATACGGGTAAGCCATTCATCATTAACCCCCTTAGCCTGGATGTTTTTTAAAATATTTATCATGGCCGGGATGGCTTCCTGCGGCTTATCGGTACTTAAGTTCATTTGCGCATATGGCATTTGGTACGACCATGTAGAGGCCCTCGGATCAAATGCCAATTTCATGTTGGTACGCAATTCATAATAAAGCGTGTTACTCAAGGCCGAAATGCCAAGCCTGAAAGGGACATTGTCAACACTGTTAACGGCGGGTGAATTCATAATGGCGGTGATGTAATTGGTTGGAAGGTCACGCCGTTCGCCAACAAGTTTGTTATCCGTCCAGGCTGGCGAAGGATAATCTGGTTTTGCGTAAAACGCCGAAGGCATATTGCTAAATGAAGCCAGTACCTTTTCAAACACCTCCTGCTTGGTTAAATTACCAACTACAACTATGAAGACCTTATTTTTATTTAAAAGGGTTTTGTAATAATCTTTCAAGTCGGCCGAAGTTAAACTTTGCAGGGTAAGCTCGTTGCCGGCTGGTTGAATAGCATAAGGTGTTCCGCTAAAGCCGTTTTGTATTTCCAGTTGTTCAACCCGGGTTTGCGGATAAGCCTGCGCTTTTTTTATGGCCGAAATTTGTTTGGTTTTCAACAGCTCAACCTGTTTATCCTCAAATGCCGGGTTCATAATGGTTTCGGTAAACAAGTCCCATGCCTGGTTCAGGTATTTCGAAACAGTGTTAACCTGCACAAAACCGTAATCATATGAGGATGTACCAAACATAAATATCTCGTATTTATCTGCGGTGTCTTTTAATGCTGCTGAACTGTATTTTTTTGTTCCGCAATCAGTAAGCGATTGCAGGGTAAGGTCTTCAATGCCGGCTTTGTTGGCTTTATAGTTGGTTACCCCGCCGCGGTAATACATGCGTACATTAACTACGTTTTTGGTTGTTTGCCTGAAAATTACCTTGATGCCATTTACATCAAATGAGGTTGCTGTAGGAGTTGCCGGTGCCTGCGCATAAACAGCCGAAATGCCGCCGATCAATAGTATTATGGAGGTTAAAATTGATAGTTTCATGATAGGGTTGAATTAATTGGCCTTAAAAAAATCATCTGCGTTAACCTGTGCCTTTAAATCGGGGTTGATGAGCAGGCCCGCGCAATAAGGTTTTGCCTTGATGTATTTGCGTACATAAGCCTGCACATCGGCTTTGGTAACCTTATCTATCTTGTCATTATAGGTAAAATGATAGTTGAGCGATGCCGATGCCCACCAGAAGGTAAGCGTTTGTACATATTCAGAAGTGATCTCTGCCCGTCGTTCCTGGCTTATCTGTAGTTTTCGTTTGGCAGTTTGAATCTGTTGGTCGGTAATATAATCGTCTGTATCAAACAGGCTGATCTGTTTTTTTACTTCATCCAAACACTCTTTGATTTTTTGAGGGTTGGGTTGTATATAAAATGAGATCTCGCCGCCATGGCTTAGCGTAAGGTAGCTGAAGCTGATATACTGGGCAAGCCCCGTTTCAACAAGAGCTTTGCTCAATTTTGAGGAGTTTTGCGTGAGTATATAAGAAAAAATATCAGCAGCATAGGTTGAAGGGATATCATGACGCGTATCCGGCCCCTGCCAGCCTATATAAATTGTAGGAATAGTAGCCAGGCCCGATTCAACAATAAAATAATCTGTTTTTTTGAGTGGCTCAAACTCAGGAACTGCCCACTTCTTAAACGGACTAAACACGGAAGCCTGCCAGCTGCCAAATAAAGGGGTTACCTGTTTAAATATGGCATCATGGGTTACTTTGCCGGCAACTATTAGCAGGGCGTTATTAGGGTAATAATATTTTAGTTTTACCGAGTCGACCTGGCTTAATGTGGCGGAAGTAATAGCATTGCGCGTACCAATGGCCGATTTACGGTTAGCCAAACTGCCCCACAGGTGTTGCCCGGCCTTTACACTAAACCCGAAAGATGCTGCTGATTCTTTTTGGGTTAATTGTGCCAGCGTGATGGCTTTTGCATGATCAAGGCTTTCATTGTCAAGCACAGGGAAACGGATAGCCGAGTTCATGTATTTCAATCCTTCGCCAATATTAAAGCTGGGGAGTGTAAAATAGCAGCTTCCGTATTCTTCATGTACCGTAGTGTTTTTTTGAGTGCCTAATACACTTGTACGATAGCCAACCTGTTCGGCATTTCCGTAGTCTTTATTGGCTTTAAAAAGCATCATTTGATACAAGCCGGTGAGTCCGCTGTATTTCAGCGGTTCGGTAAAGGCACCGGTTTTAAATGTCATAGCAACTGTTGCCAGGGGGACGCTGTTATCTTCAATCACCAGTACCGTAAGCCCATTAGGCAGTGTTTTTACAAACATGTTTGCAGGTATTTTTACTTGTGCAAATACCAATAAAGGGATTGTGAATATTAATAATAAAAGGAAACTTTTCTTTATCATGGTAACGCAGATAAGGTTTTGACAGGTTAAAATAACAAAAGAAATTCACTCAGTATAAAATTATTACTGGGTGCAGTAAAATGTTCTGTTAACTTAAAAATTGAATCACTGTACGAAAGTAATCCGTACTTTCGCTTCAAATTTTAATTACCCTTATGTCGGTAACTGTACTTACGCTTATTATACTTATTGGGTCGTATTTGGCGGGTTTATTGGGCTCATTAACGGGGTTAGGCGGAGGTGTTGTTATTATTCCCTTGCTCACCATTTTGCTTGGGGTTGATATTCAGTATGCCATTGGCGCATCGCTCATATCGGTTATTGCCACATCATCAGGTTCGGCGGCAGCATATGTTAAAGAGGGGATAACCAATATCAGGCTGGGGATGTTCCTGGAGATTGCCACTACCGCGGGCGCGATGGTTGGCGCGCTGATAGCAGTTTATATCCCCACCAATTTTATAGCGGTTTTATTCGGTGTGATCCTGATCCTTTCGGCGGTGATGTCGCTCCGGAAAAAATCGCAGCAAATCCATCAGCAAAAAAGTGAACTTGCCGAAAAGCTAAAATTGAACGGCAGTTTTCCAACCCCGGCAGGTGAAGTAGCCTATTCGGTAAGGAATGTAGGTGGCGGCTTTTTCATGATGCTTTTTGCCGGGGTAATATCGGGCCTGCTTGGCATAGGCTCGGGTGCACTGAAAGTTTTGGCGATGGATGGCATTATGCGTATCCCATTTAAAGTATCAACTACTACCAGTAATTTTATGATAGGGGTTACCGCTGCCGCAAGTGCGGTAGTTTACCTGCAGCGGGGCTATATTGATCCGGGCCTTTCCATGCCGGTTGCTATTGGTGTTTTGTTAGGGGCATTAACCGGATCAAAAATACTGGTACATACGTCATCATCAGGCTGGTTACGCTGGGTATTTGCCCTGGTGGTTACGTTTTTAGCATCGCAAATGATATATAAAGGAATGACGGGGGCAATTTAATCATTAGGTCATTGCGTCATTAAGTCATTTTGTATGACGTTGATGAAATGGCTGTTTGACCTGATAAAAAATGATTCAATGACTTAATGAAGCAATGACCGTTAAAAACGACGGTTAAAAATGACTTAATGACCCAATGATTGGAAAAAATGACTAAAAAGTTCAAAGATACCGATATGCAGGCCGTAATAGGCTGGATACTGCGCGCAGGGGTGCTGGTATCAATGAGTGTTATTTTTATTGGTGGGGTTATTTACTTGTACCGGCACGGACAAACACATGTTGACTACAGCAAGTTTGTTGGTGTGCCCGATTTTGTAAGTAATCCCGGCGCTATTATTCACGGCGTGTTTACTTTGCGCGGCCGCGCAATTATCCAGGCAGGGGTCATTTTGCTGATAGCCACGCCGGTTATCAGGGTGGTATTTTCGGCCATCGGCTTCATTATGGAAAAGGATTACCTGTACACCGCAATAACCATACTTGTGCTGTTTATTATTTTAGCAAGTATGATAAGCGGCCACGCGGGATAATATTTTAAAAAACTTTTTTGTATTTAATATAGTATATATAATAAATGCAGAGACTTGCAGTACAATCATCGGCCTTAAGCAGCGTTGGTTATGATCCTGACGCCCGCATCCTTGAACTTGAATTTCGGGAAAACGGCGGTGTGTGGCAGTACTTCGGTTTTCCTTTATCTACCTATAAAAAATTTATCAGCGCCGAATCACTTGGGAACTTCTTCGTTACCCGTATAAAAGGCAAATATCCTGAATTAAAGGTTAGACTTGCACGTCATTAATTGCCTGTACGCCGGCGTTCATCATCATTACCTGTGTTGCGTTTATTGGCCGATTTAACGGTACTTTTGCCAAAACGATAACTAAAGTTGAGCCTTACAATGCGTGTATCGCGCTTATTTACCTCCGAAAGATCAATGTTTTGATAGCTGGCATGGTTGCGGCCCCTGTCGGTATTAAATACGTCGTTCAGCGTTAATTTAATAGTAGCACGTTTTTCTAATATTTGTTTACTGATACCTGCATTTACCGAATAGCTGGCCTTTAGTTCATTGATGCCATAAATGGTTGGCGTTTCATATCTGCCCGATATTTCGCCAAGTAATGTGCTGGTGATGGTGAAGTTTTGCGTACTGCCGAAAATGATATCCTGCTTGCCCCTGTCAAAATCGCCATTTTGCGGATAGGCCTTGTAACGAACATAAATAGCATCAAGGTTAAAACTACCCGACCACCACCTCGTGAATTGTACCGGTGCATAAAATGAAGCACCATATACAAAGATCTGCCCAAAGTTTTTGCGAAAGGTTACATTAACCTTGGTAGAGTCGTTTTGGTAGTACACCGGGAAATCATAAGCATTATTGGTAACGGTGTAATACAATTCAGTTGAAAAAGTTTGATCGTAAGTATGCGAGATCTGTATGGTATTGGTGTATTCGGGTTTTAGCTGCGGGTTACCGGCACGGTAATCATACAGGTCTGTATAGTATAAAAATGGATTTATATCTTCATAAAGCGGCCTGTGAATGCCACGGTTATAGCTGACGCCGATGATGTTCTTTTTATTGGCCTCATAACTTATTTGTGCCTGCGGAAAAAGATTGAAATAATTGTAGGTATTTACATCAGGGATGTTGTCATTTAAGCCCCATGATTTACCACTTGCATGGGTGTTTTCGGCACGTATGCCCGCTGTAAGGTCCCACTTGCCAACTTTATTAACATAGTTGATATAGCCTGCGCTCACTGCTTCGGTATAAAGAAACTTGTTGCTGAAATTTGGGTCGGCCTTGTATACGTTGTTTATTTTGGGGCCAAAAACAAGGTTGTTGTTGCTGCTGGCATTGTTATACTTGATGCCGGCTTCCAATCGTGAGGCCTTAGTCAGCGGATTTACAAAGTCGATCTTGGACGTCCAGATGTGGATATCCGATGGCGACAGATTTTCCAAATCAAGGTCATTACGGTAAGTATCACCCACCGGTGTGAAAAAGCTATTGGTAATAAACTCATTTGAGTGGCGGTGATAGGTTGAATAGTTACCATCTACCGAAATATTTCTGCCGCTTTTATCCAGTACCGCGTTATAGTTGATATTATAGTTTAAGTAGCTGCTGCCTCTGTCGAGATTGGAACGGGCCCTGATTATCGAATCCAGTTTGCTCTGGTTGCGGATATACAGGTCATTATGTTTGGTGAAATCATCTTCCCTGACGATGCCACTTACCTGGAAGCCGATAGTTTGCTTTGGTGTGATGGTGTAGTCGGCCCCGATTTTAAAGTTGTGGTTAGTGGTTTTTTGGATATTATTATAATCAACATCGTAATTGCTCAGTATATCGTTATAAGTAATATTTCGGTTGGTTGTAATGGTGCGGGTACCTTTGTTGTTATCATAAGTGTAATTACCAAAAACATTGAGTTTGCTGGTGCGGTTGTTGAAAACAATGCCCGCGGTACTTTTATAATATTTACCATAGCCCGCCATGGCGGTAACGGTGCCGTTGGTACCCAGGTTTTTACCTTTTTTTAGGATGATATTAATGATTCCTCCACCCGATGCATCGTACCTGGCCGATGGGCTGCTGATCATTTCAACCTGGTCTATAGTACTGCTTTGCATGCTACGAAGCAAGCTGGTAAGGTCATCGCCGCTAAGGTTGGTGGGTTTACCATCAATGGTTATCAATGCTGCCTGCCTGCCGTTGATACTCAAAGTTTCATTGCTGTTAACCCGTACCCCCGGCGACTGCCGCAGGATATCAAAAGCCGAATTACCCTCGGCCAGGATGCTGTTTTGTACGCTTAATACAATTTTGCCGGGTTTTACCTCTATATAAGGTTTGCGGGCTACTACTTTAACTTCCTGCAGCTGGTTATCTGAAAGTTTCAAGACAATATCATTGGCTGTTATTTTTTGACCGGCGGCAACCTTGTAAGGCCCGGCATAAACTTTAATGTACCCTATTTTGCTGATGAGTATTAAATAGCTGTCGGGCTGCAAGCCTGTAAATTCAAACTGGCCGTTTTTGTTTACCAGGTTTGATTTTAATATAGAAGAGTCGGCGGCACTGAGCAACACAGCTGTGGCTGCATCGGCCGGCTGATTATTTTCGGTTAAAACTTTACCTTGTATTATTGAAGATCTTGTTTGGGCAAATGAAAAACAATACATTCCTGTCAGGAATGCACAAAATAAGCCTGCTGTTAAAACCCTCATTAATTAGTAGATGTAGAAATTTGCTATAATTTAAAAGATTATAAAATGTACCGCAATATAATACAATATATATAAAACTATATGTATTGTATTGATATTTTAACGATATAATATAAAACAATGTTGCAACATTAGTATGAATTATGTTGAGTAAAAGGCTTTATATTATTACAATTTAAATATTGTTTGCAAAAACGCATGCAATGGCATAAATAAACAAAACAACCTGATTTTTTCTTTATTTTCGGCCTCAATACGTCATCGCATTGTATCTTGACCATTATAACATGAAAAAACTTTGTCTGTTTATATTGATTACCTGTTTTGCAGGGAAATTGTTTGCGCAAATGCCATCTGGCAATTATGCCACGGCTTTAAATAAGTTTAAGCAGTTATACAACAATAACCAGCCGGACAGCGTGTACAGCATGTTTGGCCCCGAAATGATGAAGGCGCTTTCATTGGCCGATTTTAAAAGCACTACTTTACAGCTAAAAACACAGTTAGGCTCATTGCTACAGGCCGATCTTGCAAGCTATGAAACACCTATAGCCCATTATAAGGCTACGTTTCAAAAAGGAGTTTTTTTATTAAACCTGTCACTGAATGCCGATAATAAATTTACCGGTCTTTCATTAACACCATACACCGCTGCAACTACTGCTACTGCCGCAGCACCGGCAGCAGGCACAACTATAGCTACCGATCCATCTTTAACTGAATCGCCCATTTTAGTTAAAACTTTATTAGGTTCAATATCCGGAACATTAGCTATGCCAAAGGATGCTAACGGCAAAGTGCCGCTGGTATTGATCATAGCAGGCTCGGGCCCTACCGATAGAGACGGCAATAGTCCTAAATTGGGGCTTCATGCCAATATTTATAAAATGATAGCTAACGAGCTGGGCAAAAAAGGCATAGCGTCCTTACGTTATGATAAACGTTTGGTTGGGCAAAGCACTACTTCTATTAAAGAA
>Ga0163162_10004906_pt1 | contig 12890 bp, 6 predicted proteins | sample S55metaG_FD_115310 | JGI IMG/M metagenome (GOLD analysis project Ga0163162, IMG submission 115310) | Switchgrass rhizosphere microbial communities from Kellogg Biological Station, Michigan, USA - S5-5 metaG | ecosystem: Host-associated > Plants > Roots > Rhizosphere > Soil | place: USA: Michigan...
CTGGACGTGCCCGGAGTGCGGCGCGCGCAAGGAAGACTTCGAAATGGTGCAGATCTGATCGCGCGACCGCGCGTGCGCCGGCAACGGCTCCGCGTCGCCCGAGCGGGTCATTGAGGAGAGATGCCAGGTGACGAACGCGGCCGAAGCCGAAACTTCCGGATTGAAGGTGCTCGTCATCGACGACAGCAACACGATCCGGCGCAGCGCCGAGATCTTCCTGAAGCAGGGCGGCTACGAAGTCCTGCTCGCCGAAGACGGCTTCGATGCGCTGTCGAAGGTCAACGATCACGACCCCGACCTGATCTTCTGCGACATCCTGATGCCGCGTCTCGACGGCTATCAGACCTGCGCGATCATCAAGCGCAACGTCAAGTTCGCGACGGTCCCGATCATCATGCTGTCGTCGAAGGACGGCCTGTTCGACAAGGCGCGCGGCCGGATGGTGGGCTCCGAGGATTACCTCACCAAGCCTTTCACGAAGGATCAGTTGCTGACGGCGGTGCAACAGCACCGTCGTGCGGCTTGAAGACAGCGTTCACCGCGGGGACGTGCGCGAGGCGAGGCGCTGCGCGCGTGCTGCGCCATGGGCTGCCGGGGTGTGCCTGAGGACCAACCATGCCGATCCAGAAGATTCTCGTCGTCGACGACTCGAAGACCGAGCTTCACCACCTCTCCGACCTGCTCGGCAAGAGCGGCTTCTCGGTGCGCACCGCCGAGAATGGCGAGGAGGCGATGAAGCGCCTCGGCGAGGACAAGCCCGACCTCATCCTGATGGACGTCGTCATGCCGGGGCAGAACGGCTTCCAGCTGACGCGCGCGATCACGCGCGACCCCCGCTTCGTGAACGTGCCCGTGATCATGTGCACGAGCAAGAACCAGGAGACCGACAAGGTCTGGGGAATGCGCCAGGGCGCGCGCGACTACATCGTCAAGCCGGTCGACGCGACCGAGCTGATGGCCAAGATCCGCGCCTTCGACTGAAAAGCAGTGAACAAACCTACTGCCACGGTTTCTTCACAGCTTTTCGGCTGAGCTGCCGAAATACGTGAATGGCCAACAAGCAGGCGCTTCGCGATCTCCAGAGCCGGCTCGCCGAACGGCTGCAGGCCGCGCGCACCGAGCCGCTCGCGAAGTCGTGGCTCGCGGTCGAGTGCGGCTCGCGCGGCTTTCTCTTTCCGCTGCGCGAGGCCGGCGAGATCTTCCCGCTCGCGCCGATGGTGCCGGTGCCGCACAGCCACCCCTGGTTCGTCGGCGTCGCGAATCTGCGCGGGCACCTGCACGGCGTCGTCGACCTGGCCCGCTTTCTCGGCCTGAAGACCGGCGATGCGCCGCGCGATCAGGCGCGCCTCGTCGGCTTCAACCAGTCGCTCGACCTCAACTGCGTTCTCCTCGTCGATCGGTTGTCGGGGCTGCGCAGCGAGGAGGAGCTGAGCGCCGACGGCGACGAGCCCGGCGAGCGCCCTGCGTTCGCCGGAGGGCGCTTTCGCGACTCCTCGGCGCGCCTCTGGCAGGAGCTGCATCTCGCCGAGCTCGCCGGCGACGAGTCGTTCCTGCGCATCGTCGGCTGACACCCGCGCCGACGGCACTACGGTAAGAGGTCCCTATGAGCTTCGTGAACAAGATCAAAGGCTGGGGGCAGCGCGGAAGCGATGCCGATGCCGCGGGTGCCGACAGCGACGTCGCGGTCGCAGACGACTATCGTGCAGCGCGCGCCGGCAGCCGCGGCGGCGACGCCTCGCTCACCGACGCCGAGGCCTCGGCCGCGTTCGATGCGATGCCGCAGGCAGGCGACGGCGCACCGCAGCCGACGTCGATCATCACCGAAGGGGTTCCCTCGGGAATCGCCGACTTCACCGAGACGCGCCTGCAGGAGTCCGACAGCGGCGCCGTTCCGGCCGGTCCGGCGCTGCCGCTGATCGGCAACCGGCCCGCCGGCGAGCAACAGCGCATCCTGCTGGTGATGCTCGTCGTCGGCCTGTTCGGCCTCATCGCGCTGACGATCCTCTCGTTCGTCTCCGCCGGCCGCGGCTCCGCGCAGGTCGCCGCGAGCGGCCAGGCGCTGATGCAGTCGCAGCGGCTCGCCAAGTCGGTGACGCAGGCGCTCACCGGCAATCCGGCGGCGTTTCCCGAAGTCAAGGAGAGCAGCGACGTCCTCGCCGGCAACGTGCGCAGCCTGAAGACGGGCGAGGGCAGCGTCCCTGCGGCGCCGAGCGGCGTCCAGGACACGATCGAAACCACGCTGCCGTTCGTCGACCGCGCCGAGAAGAACGCCGGCATCGTCATCGCGCAGCAGAAGGCGCTCACCGAGGTCAGCCAGTCGTTGCGCGCGATCAACACCCAGTCGGTCGCGCTCCTCGAGGCGTCGGAGGCGGTGCTGTCGCTGAAGATGCAGCGCGACAGCAACCCGAGCGAGATCTCGGCGCTCAGCCAGCTGGTCATGCTGACGCAGCGGATCGGCAAGTCGGCCAACGAGTTCCTCACCGCCGAGGGCGTCAACCCCGAGGCGGTCGTGCAGCTCAGCAAGGACCTGACGTCGTTCAACGACATCAGCAAGGGCCTGATCGACGGCAATCCGCAGATGGGCCTGCCGGGAACGCGCGACGCGCAGGTGCGCGAGCGCCTGATCGCGCTCAACAAGCTCTACCAGGACACGCGTGCGCGCGGGGCGACGATCCTCGACAATCTCGGCGGCCTGAACGCCGCGCGCGACGCCCAGAACACGATCGTCACCGACAGCGAGCCGCTCCGCAAGAGCCTCGAGGCGGTGCAGGAAAAGCTCGGCACCGAGACCGGCTTCAGCGGCTTCACGCTCTTCCTGCTGCTCCTGTGCGCGTTGCTGGTGATCGCGGGCGGCGCCGGGTTCCTGCGCTTGTACGTCGCCGAGCAGGCGCAGCGCGCCTCGCTCGCGCAGGCGCGGCGCGTCGAAGCCGAGAGCCAGGAGAAGGAAGCCAAGCGCGTCAACGACGCCAACCAGGCGGCGATTCTTCGCCTGATGAACGAGCTGCAGGGCGTCGCCGAAGGCGACCTGACGCAGCAGGCGACCGTCACCGAGGACATCACCGGCGCGATCGCCGACTCGGTCAACTACACCGTCGAGGAGCTGCGCAACCTCGTCTCGCAGGTGCAGGGAACGGTCGGCCGCGTGACGTCGACGACCGAGCAGGTCGAGGCCAACTCGACCGAGCTGCTCGCGACCGCGTCCGAGCAGCTGCGCGAGATCCGCGACACCGGCGAGTCGGTGCTGCAGATGGCGAGCCGAATCAACAACGTGTCGTCGCAAGCGCAGGAGACGGCGACGGTTGCGCGGCAATCGCTGCAGGCGGCCGAGTCGGGCCTGAAGGCCGTGCAGAACACGATCGGCGGCATGAACTCGATCCGCGATCAGATCCAGGAGACGTCGAAACGGATCAAGCGGCTGGGCGAATCGTCGCAGGAGATCGGCGAAATCACCGAGCTGATCTCGGACATCACCGAGCAGACCAACGTGCTGGCGCTGAACGCGGCGATCCAGGCGGCGTCGGCGGGCGAAGCCGGTCGCGGCTTCTCGGTCGTTGCCGAGGAAGTGCAGCGGCTGGCGGAACGATCGGCGGATGCGACGCGCCAGATCGCTGCGCTCGTCAAGACGATTCAGACCGACACCCAGGACGCGGTCGGCGCGATGGAGCGCTCGACGCAGGGCGTGGTCGAGGGAACGCGACTGTCGGACGCTGCGGGCACCGCGCTTGCGGAGATCGACCGCGTCACGCGCCAGCTCACCGACCTCGTCGCGCAGATCTCGCAGCAGTCGCTCTCCGAAGCGCAGTCGGCCAACGTCGTCGCCGCCAACATCCAGCACATCTTCGCCGTCACCGAGCAGACCGGCGAGGGCACGCGCTCGACGGCGCAGATGGTGCGCGAGCTGTCGCGCATCGCCGAGGAGCTGAAGCAGTCGGTGTCGCGATTCAAGATCGGCTGACCGCCGCCGCGCCCCCGACGCCCCCCGACGAACCCCGCCGAGACGCCCGATGGACAGCCAGCTGATGGGAATCGACAACCTGCCGCGGACCGGGCCGGGCGACGATCTCAGCTCGATCGCGTGGGTCCACGAAGAGCTGCGGCGCTCGCTCGAGGCCGCGCACAAGTCGCTGCGGCGGTTCCTGAAGGACGCCGAGACGGTCACCGGCTCCGACATCGATTCGGTCGATCCCGGCGTGCTGCGCGCTGCGCGCTCGCAGATCCACCAGGGCGTCGGCGCGCTCGAGCTGGTCGGGCTCCCGGCGGCGGCGATCGTGCTGCGGGCGTGCGAAACCGCAGTGCAACGCGCGATCGCGAAGCCGCAATCGCTTTCGGCCGAGCTCGTCTCCGATCTCGAGAAGGCGTCGTTCGCCCTGCTCGATTACCTCAGCCGCCTGCTCGCCGGCAAGAGCGTCTCGTCGCTCGCGCTCTTCCCGGCGTACCGAGCGGTGCAGGAGGGCGTCGAGGCCGAGCGCGTCCACCCGGCCGACCTCTGGCCGGTCGACTGGCGCTGGCGCGACGTCGCCAACGACCCGAGCGTCACGGCGCGGACCGCCGACACCACGGTGCGCGCCGATTTCGAAGGCCACCTGCTGGCGTTGATGCGCGGCACGCAGGCGCTGACCGCGGCGGCGAAGATCAGCGACACCTGCTCCGCGCTCGGCGCGGGCTCGTCGCATCCGCAGGTGCGCACGTTCTGGAACCTCGCCGCCGCGATGTTCGAGGCCCAGCACCACGGCCTGCTCGGCTTCGACGTCTTCACCAAGCGCGTCGCGTCGCGTCTGCTCGCGCAGTTGCGCCTGCTCGAGCGCGGCGACTCGGACGTCTCCGAGCGGCTCGCGCGCGATGCTCTCTTCTTCTGCGCGCAGGCAGCGCCCGCCGGGCGGGGAACCCGCGTGCCGCGGCTCGACGCGGTCCGCGAGGCGTACGGCTTTGCCGACGACGAGCCGACCGACTATTCGCAAAGCGTCCTTGGCCGCTTCGATCCGGCCGTCATCACCCACGCCAAGAAGCGGGTCGCCGCGGCGAAGGAAGCGTGGCAGGCGATCGCCGGCGGCGAGCTGCATCGTCTCGCCGGGCTCTCCGAGCAGTTCGCGCTCGTCGGCGATTCGCTCCGGCGCCTGTTCCCGTTCGGCGAGACGTTCGCCGCCGAGCTGCAGGGTGCGGTGCAGCAGACGCAGGCAGCGCAGGCCGCGCCGCCGGCGCCGCTCGCGATGGAAGTGGCGACGAGCCTGCTGTACCTCGAGGCTGCGCTCGAGGACGGCGATTTCGACCAGCCCGAGCACGCCGAGCGCATCAAGCGGCTCGGCGAGCGTCTCGGCCGGGTTCGCCAGAAGTCGCCGCCCGATCCGCTCGAGCCGTGGATGGAGGAGCTGTACCGGCGCGTCTCCGATCGGCAGACGATGGGCAGCGTCGTCCAGGAGCTGCGCGCCTCGCTCCTCGAGGTCGAGAAGGCGATCGACAAGTTCTTCCGCAACCCGAGCGACGCTTCGGTGCTCAGCGACGTTCCGGTGCAGCTCGGCTCGATGCGCGGCGTCCTCTCGGTGCTCGGCGTCGACGCCGCGGCGCAGGCGCTGGTGCGCATGCGCAGCGAGATCGACGGCCTGACGACGACCGAGGTCGATCCCGCGAAGATCGCTTCGGCGGGCGTGTTCGAGCGCATCGCCGGCAATCTCTCCGCGCTCGGCTTCATGATCGACATGCTGAGCGTCCAGCCGCAAATGGCGAAGTCGCTCTTCGTCTACGACGCTGCGGCGGGAACGCTGGCGCCGGTGATGGGGCGCAGCGCCTCGCCGAAGCCGCCGCCGATCGAGATTCGCCTGCTCGAGCAGGCGCAGATGCTCGCGTTCACGTCGGTGCGCGAGGACGTGCCGGTCGAGGAGGTCAAGCGCGACCTCGAGCGGCTCTCGCAGGAAGCGCACGCGGCCGATCAGCCGGCGCTCGCCGCCGCCGTGCAGACCGCGCAGGAAGCGCTCGGCGCTGCGCGCGACGACACCGACATCGCGAGCGCGCGCGCCGAGCTCTCGGAGGCGCTCGTCGACTTCGTCGCGACTTCGACCGAGCCGGCCGGGCTGGCGCCGGTCAGCGCGCCGATGCCGCTCGAGCCGATCAGGCCGATCGCGCTCGTCGAGGACTTCGAGCACGACGACGAGATGCGCGAGGTCTTCCTCGAGGAGGCTCGCGAGGTCGTCGAGACCGGGCGCTCGGCGAGCACGCAGCTGCGCAGCGCGCCCGAGGATCTCGCCCTGATGACGACGCTCCGGCGCGCGTTCCACACGCTCAAGGGCAGCTCGCGCATGGTCGGGCTGAAGTCGTTCGGCGAGGCGGCGTGGGCGTGCGAGCAGGTCTTCAACACCCAGCTCGCCGAGCAGCGCGGCGCCGAGGCGCCGCTGCTCGACTTCTCGGACTGGGTGCTCAGCTACCTCGGCGACTGGATCGAGGACATCGCCGCCCATCGCAGCGGCCTGCACAACGAGCGCGACGTCCAGATCGCCGCCGGCAAGCTCGCCGGCACCGGCGTCGCCGCCGCGCCGGCGGCCGACATCGCGCTGCCGATTGGATTGCCCGCCGGCCTGCCGACGAGCAGCGATCTCGAGCTGCTCCCGGTCGGCGAGTCGTCGTCGCTCGCGCCGCCCGAGCCGCTCGCCGCGTCGCCGGGCGACGAGGCTGGCGCGCCGACCGAGGAAGCGCCCGCGATCAAGGTCGAGGCCGGCGACGGCCTCGCGTTCGAGCTCGATCTCTCCAAGTTCGATGGCAGCAGCGAGCCGGGCACCCGCACGCCGCCGGCCGCGCCAACGCTCGCCGACCCGGCGGCGTCGCCGATGTTCGATCAGTTCGACGAGGCGAAAGCGCGCGAGTCATCGTCGCGGTCGCGGTCGGGGCATGCCGAGTTCGAGGCCGGGTCCGATTTCGTCGATCTCGATCTGACGAGTCCGGGCGACGGCCGCGAGCTGATCCAGCCGCTCGCGCCCAGCGAGGAAGCGGCGCGTGCGCACGACGCCCTCGCGGGGCTGTCGCTCGACCTCTCGACCGGCGACGCCGAGCACACCGCTCCGCTCGACCTCGAGATCGGCAACGAGGCACCCACCGAGCCGGCGAGCGACGACAACGTCAAGATCGTCGGGCCACTCAGGATCGGCATCCCGCTCTTCAACATCTATCTCAACGAAGCCGACGAGCTGTCGCGCCGCCTCGTCACCGAGGTCGCCGAGTGGGCGATGGAGCTGCACCGGCCGGTCGGCGAAGTGCCGATCGCGCTGGCGCATTCGCTCGCCGGCAGCTCGGCGACGGTCGGCTTCACCGATCTCTCGCACCTCGCGCGCTCGCTCGAGCACGCGCTCGCGCGCACGCAGGTGATCGGCCACGGCACCGACGACGAGGCGCGCCTGTTCGTCAATGCCGCCGAAGAGATTCGTCGCCTGCTGCACCAGTTCGCCGCCGGCTTCCTGCAGCAGCCGGCGCCCGAGCTGCTGGTGCGTCTGGCCGAGCACGAAGTCAGCTCGGCGAAGCGGCTCGAGGCGGCGACCGCCGCGTCGGAGCTGGCCGAGGCGCAGGACAGCGTCATGCCGGCGGAGCCGCTCGCGGTCGAGTCGCTGCTCTCGCTCGACGGCATCGACGATGGCGCCGATGCTGCGAACGACGCGCACGCCGAGGCGTCGCCGGTCGGGCAAGCGCCGCTGGCAGCGCCCGAAGTCGTCGAGGCCGCGCCGCCGCTGCCCGATGTGCCGATCGTTGACGAAAGGCCGTCCCTGCCGACCCCGGCAGGCGAGCTGATCTCGCCGCCCGCCGAGGGAGCGCCTCCGCCGTCGGGGTGGGGCGCGCACGACCACGCCGGCGACGCCACGCCGTCGATGTTCGGTGCGCTCGGCACCTTCCCGCTCGGTGTCGCCGAGCTGAAGCCGCTCGCCGCGGCGCCGGTCGAGACCGTCCGTGCGACGCCCGTGCGGCCGTCGACGTTCGGCGACGTCGACGACGAGATCGACGCGATCGACGCGGTCGACATCGAGCTCTTCCCGATCTTCGAGGAAGAAGCGCTCGAGCTCATGCCCAAGCTCGACGGCCAGCTGCGCGCTTGGCTGGTCGCGCCCGGCGAGTCGAGCCACGCTGCGGCGTGCATGCGCACGCTGCATACGCTCAAGGGCGGCGCTCGCCTCGCCGGCGCGATGCGCCTCGGCGAGATGGCGCACCGCCTCGAGACGCGCATCGAGCGCCTCGTCGCCCACGACGGGCAGGCGAACGCCGGCGACGTCGAGGCGCTGCAGTCCGTCTGCGACGCGATGACGCAGGCGTTCGAGGCGCTGCGCAGCCGTGACGCACAGGCGTACGCCGACGCCGTCGCCGCCGCGACCACGGCGCCGCTCGCGACGCCGCCGCGCGAGACCAAGCCGGCCCCGCTCGCCGAAGCGCCGGTGTTCGTCGCGACGCCGGAGATTCCCGTGATCGAGCCGCCGAAGGCGGCGAACGACGAGCCGCCGCCGGCATCGATCGAAGCGCCGCGGCGTGAGCGTCCGATCGAGCAGAGGGCCGCGCCCGCGCCCGCAGCCGAGCTGGCGACGATCGACTGGTCGCGCTTCGCACGCAACGACGCGCACGCGCCGCAGGCCGCCAAGCCCGCCGAGCGGGCGACCGCGACGGCGCAGTCGGCGGTGCGCGTCGGCGCGCCGCTGCTCGACCGCCTCGTCAACCAGGCCGGCGAGGTCAGCATCACGCGCTCGCGGATCGAGACCGGAGTCGGCCAGATCAAAGGCTCGCTCGCCGACCTGACCGAGAACCTCGAGCGTCTGCGCGGTCATCTGCGCGACATCGAGCTGCAGGGCGAGGTGCAGATGAGCTCGCGGCTCGAGGCCGCGAAGGCGGCGGCGCAGTCGTTCGATCCGCTCGAGTTCGACCGCTTCACGCGCTTCCAGGAGCTGACGCGGATGATGGCCGAGTCGGTCAACGACGTCGCCACCGTGCAGCGCACGCTGCAGCGCTCGATCGAGTCGACCGAGGACGAGCTCGTCGCGCAGGCGCGGCTGACGCGCGACCTGCAGGACGACCTGCTGCGCACGCGCATGGTCGAGTTCGAGGGCCTGTCGGACCGCCTCTACCGCGTCGTCCGCCTCGCCGCCAAGGAAACCGGCAAGCAGGTCCGCCTCGACATCGTCGGCGGCTCGATCGAGATCGACCGCGGCGTCCTCGACCGCATGACCGGCGCCTTCGAGCACCTGCTGCGCAACTGCGTCTCGCACGGCATCGAGCTGCCCGAGGTCCGCAAGGCGGCAGGCAAGGATCCGACCGGAACGATCGTCGTCTCGCTCTCGCACGAGGGCAACGAGGTCGGCGTCGAGTTCCGCGACGACGGCGCCGGCCTCGACCTCGCGCGCATCCGCGCCAAGGGCGAGGCGACGGGGCTGATCGAGCCGGGCAGCGTGCACACCGATGCCGAGCTTGCCAACCTGATCTTCACCGCCGGCTTCTCGACCGCCGACAAGGTGACCGAGCTCGCCGGCCGCGGCGTCGGCATGGACGTCGTCCGCGCCGAAGTCATCGCGATGGGAGGTCGCATCGAGACCGCGACCGCTGCCGGCCAGGGCACGTCGTTCAAGCTCGTGCTGCCGCTGACGACCGCGGTGACGCGCGTCGTCATGCTGCGCTGCGGCGAGACGATGGTCGCCGTGCCGTCGACGCTGGTCGAGATCGTCCGCCGCGCGACGCCGGGCGAGGTCGATGCCGGGTATGCGAGCGGCGCCTACGAGTATGGCGGCCAGATCGTGCCGTTCTTCTGGCTCGGCTCACTGCTGCAGCTCGGCTCGCGGCCGGATGCGTCGCAGGCCCGCACGCGCACGGTCGTCGTCGTCCGCAGCGCCCAGCAGCGCATCGCGGTGCACGTCGACGAAGTCCTCGGCAACCAGGAAGTCGTCGTCAAGAATCTCGGTCCGCAGCTGTCGCGCCTGCCCGGCCTCGCCGGCATGACGCTGCTCGCGTCGGGCGCGGTGGCGCTGATCTACAACCCGGTGGCGCTGGCGACGCTGTACGGCGAGGCCGCTCGCACGTCGATGGCGCCGCGCGCCCCGGGCGCGCCGGTGTCGCCGCTGCTGCCGGCCGAGGCGTCCGCTGCCGCGAGCGCAGCGCCGCTCGTCCTCGTCGTCGACGACTCGCTGACGGTGCGCCGCGTCACCCAGCGCCTGCTCGTTCGCGAGGGCTACCGCGTGACGCTCGCCAAGGACGGCCTCGACGCGCTCGAGCGGCTCGCCGAGGAAGTGCCGCGCGTCGTCCTCTCGGACATCGAGATGCCGCGCATGGACGGCTTCGATCTCGTTCGCAACATCCGCGCCGACATCCGCTGGCGCGAACTGCCGGTGATCATGATCACGTCGCGGATCGCGCAGAAGCATCGCGACCACGCGACCGAGCTCGGCGTCGACCACTACCTCGGCAAGCCCTACTCCGAGGAAGACCTGCTGGCGCTGATCGCGCGCTACATCGCGCCGGTCCAGGCCGAAGCCTGAGCGTCGCGCAGCTCTCGCCGTCGGTTTCCTAGGGGCGGCGGCTGGGACGTGCCGGTTGCGGGCGTCCAGGACGCGCTAGAGGGCTTGTTCGCGCTGCGGTGAGTTCACTCCGGGACGCCCGCGCGACGCAGCCCGTCGAACAACGGCTCGTGGTCCGACAGGTCCGCCTCCGGAGACAGCCACGACCTGATCGATGCGACCGTGGTAGCCTGCGGAACGCGTGCGTTGAACTCGCGCCAGGCTGCCGCCGCGCGCTCCTTCTGACCGAGCTGCGCCTCCGCGGCGATCAACGTCAGCGCGACGGAGCCGGGGACGGTTTCGGGGGGCTCCGGCGCTTGCATCCCGGCGATCGCCTTTCGCGAAAGTGCGGCGGCCTCCGCGTAGTTCTTGGCTCGATAGTGCACTGCCGCGGCCAAAGCCGCGACTCTCGCGTCCCCATCCTCGAGCGCCAGCTGCTGACTCGATGCTTCTAACGCTTTTTCGAGACGACCGAGGCGCATCAGCGCAGCAGTCTTCAAGAGCCGGCCGGTCCTGTTCTTGGAATCCGACTCCAAAGCCAACTCGGCGACTTTGAGCGCTTCGTCGAATCTTCCGTGCCGGTACTCGAACTCGCCCTTGAGGAACAGAACGCTCGTATGGCGCTGCAGGCGGAGAAATTTTTCGACGGCCTGGATGCCGATCGCCTCCTGTATGCGGACATCGTCGGACCATGAAGCGATGCACCTGCACAGATTGATGACGGCGCTGACATACAGCGCCGGCAAACTCTCGGGCGCGAGCGCAAGCGCACGGCCGAGCAGCTTCGATGAGGCCTCGTAGGCAGCCTTCGCCTCCTCCGGTCGAGCGTGAGCCCAATCGACGTAGGCGCGGAACGCCAGATCTCGTGCGTCCAAGGTTTCGGTCGGGCGGTCCCGAAGGAGTTCCACCTCTGCCATGAGGGCCCGGTGGAGCAGCTGATCGATGGCATCGCGAATGTCGGCGTTCCGCATCGGCGTTGTACGCCCAGGCGGAACTGTCACCACCCGCGATTCCAAGATCTGGCCAGTTGACGCGTCGAACAAGAGGATCTCGGCCTTGTATCCGAGAGACTGCTGCGTGATGCTGCCGCGTATCAGAAAGCGGACGCTTAGCACGCCGCCGATTTCCTTCGGATCCGCAGTCGCGGCAACCAGCGGAACATTTTTCGCCATGATCTCGACCCAGACCGGGCGCCGTTCCGCGAGGAAGCCTAACGCCCAAAAGATCTGGCTAAAGATGCCCTTCGCAACTTGCTTCGCCAGCGCGTCGTCGGCGGTGGTTGTGAACTCAGTGAGGCCGAACGTCATCCTCCGGTCCGCGACGTTCGTCGGTTCAGCCGAGTTGACGAGGTGCACGTAGCGCGTCGCGATTAATCCGGCGCCGATCAACGCGACGATGAGAGCGAACCATCGAAACCGCATCCGTCTCTTCCGCTCGTATCGGGCAGCTTCGGTGTTCGCGGAGACACCCCCGCCTAGTACTGAAACGTCTGTCGTTCCGATGGCCGGCTCGCAGCGAAACGCCCGAATCGGCTGTGCGATGTTCTTGACCTGCTGAGGACCGATGTCGATGAAGCGCACGTTCAGACGGTGGTTGATCGACGACTCGATCGACTGGGACACGGCGATGCCGCCCGGTTCGGCCAGCCCTTCCAAACGCGCAGCGATGTTGACGCCGTCGCCGTAGACAGTGCCGTCGTCCTTTTCGATCACGTCTCCGAGATGGACACCGATGCGATATCGCATCCGCTCACCAGGAGTCACCGACAGTTCGGCGACGGCAAGACGTTCCTGGGCGTCTAGCGCGGCCCTGAGCGCGCCGATCGCCGTGCTGAAGATGGCAAGGACGGAATCTCCCGCCATGTCGACGATTCGACCTTCGTGGGCAGCGACGCGATCACGGAAGACACCCCGCGCGACGTCCAGCGCCCGCACGGTGGCCCGGTCGTCCAAAGCCATCAGGCGTGAGTAGCCGGCCGCATCGGCCACCAGGATGGCAACCAGGCGCTGTCGAGCGATCGGCTCCGGCGTTGGCAAGGCGACCTCCAACCATCGACCTGAGCCGTCAATCTAAATCATCCGAGCCCCTGCTGGCACCGGCGGCGGTGGCAAACGAACAACGTCCCGAAGGGTGCCGTTAGCCCTTGTCCTTCACGGCGCCGTAGCGCTGCAGCGTCTTGGCTCGCGCCGCGGCGTGGTCGACGATCGGCCGCGGGTAGTCGCGGCCGAGCTCGACCCCCGCCGCCTCGAGCTCGATCGGGCTCGCCAGCCACGGCGCGTGGATCTGCTCGTCGTCGAGGCGGGCGAGCTGCGGCAGGTAGCGGCGGATGAACTTGCCCTGCGGGTCGAAGCGGCGGCTCTGCGTCAGCGGATGGAAGACGCGAAACCA
>Ga0163162_10004907_pt1 | contig 12890 bp, 12 predicted proteins | sample S55metaG_FD_115310 | JGI IMG/M metagenome (GOLD analysis project Ga0163162, IMG submission 115310) | Switchgrass rhizosphere microbial communities from Kellogg Biological Station, Michigan, USA - S5-5 metaG | ecosystem: Host-associated > Plants > Roots > Rhizosphere > Soil | place: USA...
CTCCGGTGGGGAGAGAGCGCAGTTCGGAGCGGAACGCTGCGGCATCGAAATGTTTCACGAAAATTTTCTTTTCGAAATCTTCTGACTCGCGGAGTTCCATGAATTCGTGGGTGTAGCGGGCGTAGCAATACTTGCAGCCGAATTCGCAGCCGCGGTAGGGATTGATCATCCAACGAAACGGCATGCGGGGACTGTCGCAGCGCGCCAGATATTTCCGCGTCGGAAGTTCGAAGTATTCGGTCTCGCGCTTGGCTTCGAGCGAGGGGCTTTCCGCCGCCAAACGAGCGATACCGACCAGCGGGGTCACTCGCTTAGTTTCGCCTTTTGTTCGCCACTTGTCAAGGGCGGATTTTGGGTGGTTTTCGGGGGAGTTCGACTAGCTTTCCGCTGCCGCCCGCTTGCGGCTGTAGGCGAAGTAGATCACCAGGCCCACTGCCAGCCACGCCACAAATCGGATCCAGGTTTCGAGGGGCAGGCTCAGCATGAGCAGAAGGCAACATAGGATCGACAGCAGCGGCAGAAAGGGAACCCAGGGTACGCGGAAGGCTCGCTTATGATCTGGCTGCGAGCGGCGTAAAAGGATAACCCCCGCTGAAACCACCACGAAGGCGAACAGAGTTCCGATGTTGGTGAGGTCGGCGAAAGTGCCGATGTCCCACACGCCGGCGGGAATCGCGACCACAATGCCGGCGATCCAGGTGCTGATATCGGGTGTCTCGAACTTCGGATTCACGCGGCAGAATATGCCCGGAAGCAGGCGATCGCGCGACATCGCAAATAGAATTCGCGACTGCCCGTATTGCCCCACCAGAACCGAGCTGATCATTCCCAGCAGCGCGCCCACCGTGACGACGAAGCGGAGGCGGTTGAGTCCCACGGCCTTGAGGGCGTTCGCCACCGGGGCGTCGTTGTTGAGAGTGTCCCAACGCACGATCCCGGTGAGAACCAAAGCCACGCCGGCATAGAGCAACGCGCAGATGATCAGCGTGTAGAGAATCCCGCGTGGAAGATCGCGCTGGGGAGTATGGCATTCTTCCGCCGTCGTCGATAGCGCATCGAAGCCGATGTAACTGAAAAAAACGATGGCGGCTCCGGTGAGCACTCCGGAATAACCGTTGGGCACGAACGGATGCCAGTTGTGAGTATCGACACTGCGCGCGGCGCCGAAGACAAACAGCAGAATTGCCCCGACCTTGATGGCGACGATGATGGTATTCGCGCGCGCCGATTCCCGCACGCCGCGCACCAGCAGCCAGGTGAGCAGCATCACCAGGAGAAACGACGGCAGGTTGAACCAGGCGCCGGTGGGTTTTTCTCCGATGAAAATCGGTTGCGTGAGTTGGAGAGGCAGGTGGAAGCCGAAGACGTTGTCGAGCAAATCGTTGAAGTATGCGCCGAAGCCAACGGCTACCGCCATGTTGCCGACTGCGTATTCGAGGATCAGATCCCAGCCGATCATCCACGCGAAGATCTCTCCCATCGTGGCGTAGGCATAGGTGTAGGCGCTGCCGGACACCGGAATCATCGAGGCCAGTTCCGCATAGCACAGCGCCGCGAAACTGCAGGCCAAGGCGACCAGCAGAAAGGAAACCGAAATGGCGGGTCCGGCGCCGGGGCGTCCAAAGGTGCCGACCGCATCCTTGCCGCTCATCAGCAGGTTCAGCAGCGGAGCTTTGAGGATGGACGGATATTCAAACTTGAGCCCGGCGGCGGCGGTGCCGGTCAGCGTGAAGATGCCGGACCCGATCACCATGCCGATCCCGAGAGCGACCAGGCTCCCAAGACCCAAGGTTTTTTTAAGGCGATGAGAAGGGTGGTCGCTGGCCGCGATTAATGCCGCGATGCTCTTGGTGCGAAAGAGAGTGGACATGCGGCCAGCGGGAAGAGACCGGCCATGGGCCGGTCCCACTTTGCGAACCCTAACGCTTGCGTTGGCCCTTGACCATCTTCTTTACTTTGCGTTTTTGCGAACCGCGGGCAACGTCGGCGGCCCGTTTGGCCTTGGGCGCCACCTTCTTGCGGGCTGCGCGCTTCAGCTTCTTGCGTTCGTCTTTGTCGGTAACTTTTTTGGTATTCATTCCACCTTGATCCCTGCGTATTTCGCGATTAATTTTTTCAAGCCGTATCCGGGAAAACTCACGGTCACTTTCGTATCGTCGCCCGAACCTTCCAGGCGCAGCACCGTGCCCCGGCCCCACTTGGTGTGTTCCACCGTTGAACCTGGACCCAACTTCTTAGGACCCGCCTTCTTGAACTGTGGAACCGGCGCCGCTGCCTGGGCTGTTGCCGGGGCCGCCGCTGGGGCAATCCCCTGAGGCGCCGGCATGCCGCGTTCCGAAAAAAACTGCCGGATGTTATCGACAGAATTATAAGTCTTCCCAGTATAGAGGTTCCGCTGAGCGGATTCGCGGACCTGGTAGCGCTCCGAATAAAGATCCACCGATCGGGCTTGCGGCTGGTCCCCGCGGACGGCGTCTACCAAGTTGCGCGGCACCTCATTCAGGAAACGCGAGGCGAGCGAGACTTCAGGTTGTCCGCCTCCGAATCGACGGCGGTAGCGGGCCCAGCTTAAATACAGTTTGGTTTCCGCGCGCGTCATGCCGACGTAGCACAGGCGCCGCTCTTCTTCCATTCCGCTTTCGGAATCGAGCGAGCGGCTGTGGGGGAAGAGTCCCTCTTCCAGGCCAGCGATGAACACGACCGGGAATTCCAGACCCTTGGCGTTGTGCATGGTGAGCAGCGAGACCGGCACGCGCGAGTCGGCCGAATCGGCGTCGGAGACCAGCGCGGCGTGGTCCAGAAAATCGCGCAGGGTTTCGCCGCGCTCGGCGGCATCGGCCGCGGCGTTCAACAGTTCATCCAGGTTCGCGAGGCGCTGGCGGGATTCCTCGGTGCCTTCGTCTTCGAGCATCTTGCGGTAGCCGGTGCGCTCCAGAACGTCGGCCAAGGTGTCCGAGATCGGGCGGGTATCGAGCTGTCCGGCCAGCTCCGTCATCATGCGATGGAACGCCGCCAGCGCAGCTTCGGCGCGGCCGGGAAAAGCGTGCGCTTCGAGCATTTGTTCGAGCGAGGTCCAGAGCGACAACCCATTTTGCAGCGCATACTGTTCGATCTGTTCGAGCGTGGTGCGGCCGATGCCGCGTGCGGGGGTGTTGATGACGCGCAGCAGCCCGATCGAATCGTGCGGGCTGACCAACACTTTCAAATACGCGAGAATGTCCTTCACTTCGGCGCGCTGATAGAAGCTGAAACCGCCGACCACTACGTACTTGCGGCCGTAGCGGCGCAGCGCTTCTTCAATCTGACGTGACTGCGAATTTGTCCGATAGAGCACCGCGACGCGCTCCTGCGGATTGCGGGCCAGGCGGTTCTCGACGGTGTCAGCGATCCACAGGGCTTCGTTTTCAGAATCCGGCGCTTCGTAGAGCGTGATCTTTTCGCCGGCGCCCGAGTCGGTCCATAAGGTCTTGCCGATGCGCTCGGTGTTATGGGCCACCACAGCGCTGGCCGCCTCGAGAATGGTTTGGGTCGAGCGGTAATTCTGCTCCAGGCGGATGATGGTGGCGCCGGGAAAGTCGCGCTCGAAGTCCAGGATGTTGCGGATGTTGGCGCCGCGCCATCCATAAATCGATTGGTCTTCGTCGCCGACCACGCAGATGTTGTGGCGCTGCTCGGTCAGCAGGCGCATCAGATCGTATTGGCTGCGATTGGTGTCCTGATATTCGTCCACCATCACGAATTCGTAACGCTGGTTCAGGCGCTGGCGAGTGGCATCGTCGTGGCGCAGCAGGTTCACGGCTTCGAGCAACAGGTCATCGAAATCGAGGGCGTTGGATTCCCGCAGACGCGCTTCGTAGCGCTCGTAGACCGTAGCGAAGCGAGTGGCAGTGGGGTCTGTGGCGGCGCGCGCGATTTCTTCGGGCGATTGCGCGTGGCTCTTGGCATGGCTGATGCGCGAAAGCGCCGCGCGGGGCTGCATGAACTTGTCATCCAGACCAAGCGACTTATAGATCGACTTGATCATCGAAATCTGATCGTCATCGTCGTAGATGGTGAAAAGCGTGGTGAAGCCGCGCCGAAGCTGGCCCAGCGGAGCGCCATCACGCCGCAGCAGACGCACGCAGAAGGAGTGGAAGGTGGCAACTGTGGGCGCACCTTCGGGGCCCGTGGCTACCAGGGAACGCACGCGTTCGCGCATCTCGCCCGCGGCTTTGTTGGTAAAGGTGACGGCCAGAATCGCCCAGCCGGGAACCCGGAACTTGGTCATCAGGTGGGCGATCCGGTGGGTGATTACCCGGGTTTTCCCGCTGCCGGCGCCGGCCAGCACCAGCAGGGGGCCCTCGGAGTGCTCGACCGCCTCCCTCTGGCGGGGGTTCAGCCCCTCAAGAAAATCCATCAACTGGCGATTTTACCACGCGCCCATTTGCGGGTATCGGTACTATTGCTATTATTCCGATTATTCCGATATAGTTACGGGCAGACGACGGTCTATCATCACGACCCGCCGCGGTTAGTGAAATTCAACAATCTAAAGACAATTTGGTCCATGTTTCCGAACACCTCCCCCGAGACGTCCGGAGCAATCCGGGCGCGACTAGCTGATCTACGGAATCGGAAAGCCGCCCTCGACGAAGCGATCGCTTCGTTGGAGCGCTACGCAGTTTACGTAATACCGGCCGGTGAAGTGATCCCCCAAAGAGCCCCCAAGGTGGTTCAGATGAAGCGCGACGCCAGGTTAGCCGGAGCGGCTTAGCCAAAAAGTACGCGATTTTCGGCGCGCGGCGTCTAACCCTTCAGCGCTGTTGTAACCTGAGTGGGTATACGTGCGCCTTTTCAGATGGATAAATCCAGTTTGAGCTACCGCCGGGCGAGGGGAAGAAGCAGCGGGCGTTAGCGATGCTGATTGAATTCGAGCTCATTGAAAAAGCAAGAAGCGGTGACGACGGCGCGTTTAACCTGGTCGTCAAGGCGTACCGCAAGCGGATCCTGGGAACCATCGCGCGGCTGATCGGGCGGCCGGAAGACGTGGAAGATGTCGGCCAGGAAGTGTTTCTCCGGCTGTATTATTCGCTGGATCAGTTGCGGGCCGCCGAGGTTTTTGAACCGTGGTTGTATCGCCTGACGGTGAATGCGGCCTACGATTATTTGCGGCGGCAGAAGCGGCGGCACGAAAGCCGGATGTCGGATTTGAGCGAGCAGCAGGTGATGATGGCGGACGCATCCGCCGGCGGGAAGAAGCAGACCGAGGAATTGCGGCGGACGAAGGTTCGGGAAATGGTGCACTCTCTGCTGGAGAAGGTTTCCGAGGAAGATCGGATTCTGCTGATGATGAAGGAAGTGGAAGGGTTGTCTCTGAAGGAACTGGAGCAGATCTACAAGGTGAATGAGAATGCCTTGAAGGTCCGGCTGTTTCGGGCGCGGCAGAGAGTTTTGAAGGCATTTGAGGCGGGCGAAGTTTGAGGGGCCGGGAATAGTTGAAATTGGCGGCGAGGAGCATATAATGGACCGGATGGACCAGGATCGAGTCGGCGACAAGCTGGATCCCTTGTGGGCCGAATACCGGGAAGCTTGTCCCGACGTGGAACCGAGCGCGCACTTCATGCCGCAATTGTGGCAGCGCATTGAAGCTCAGCGCGGCGCAGTGGCCTCATCGTGGTTCCGTCTGTGGGCCGAAGTCTGGGTAGTGGCTACCGTGACGCTTGCGATCGTGATGGGGGCAATCCTGATCCCGCGCTTCCAGAGCAATCCTCCGGCGTATCTGGCAAGCTATGTGGATGTGCTGGCAGCGGCGGATTCCGCCAATGACAGTGTGATGTTGCCGTCAGGGGAAACCGAATGAAATTGACGCGCTGGACGGTAGCGTTGTACATGGCGCTGGTGTTCGCGTGCGGCGGCGTGGTGGGGGCATTCGCGCACCGCCTGTACACGGTTTCGGGCGTCAGCGCCAATGCCGCGCAGCGCAATCCGGAGGAATTCCGCAAGCGGTTCATGACGGACATGAAGGCCCGGCTGCAACTGAACGACGATCAGGCGTCGAAGCTTAGCGTCATCATGGACGATACCCGCGCGCGGTTCCGTGACGTGCGAGAAAAGTTCGAGCCGGAGATGCAGAAGATCCGCGAGGATCAGCGGCAGAGAATCAGTGAATTGCTTTCACCCAGCCAACAGGCCGAATGGCAAAAAATCATGGAAGAACGGCAACGGCGGCGCGAGGGCAAGAAGGGCAGAGAAGGACCGCCTCCGCCACAGTAGTAGATTTTGGGCTTGCGCAACGCGATCCCGATCAGACAGGCCATGGGCCTGTCCTACTTATGCGACCGGCTGTTTCTTTTTGGCTTCGGCGGCGTCGCGGACCTTCTGATACTTCTTCTGGAAACGGTCGACGCGGCCTTCGGTGTCGATCAGCTTCTGCTTGCCAGTGAAAAACGGGTGGCAACTGGAGCAGATTTCTACGCGGATGTCGCCTTTATGCGCCGAGCGGGTGCGGAACTTATGTCCGCAGGCGCAGGTCACATTCACTTCTTCGTAGGCGGGGTGGATACCTGGTTTCATGGCGAGACTCTCTTAACTTTCCTTGGGAAATTTCATTCTACCACAGCAGCCCCGCGCGGCCCCTCGGCGGCGCGCCGCACAGATTAGGGGACTTCGGTGCCAACCCCGTGTGACTGGCTACCCGATGAGCCGCGGCTGATGAAGCTGTTGGCGGCTTGCCAGACGCTTGAGACATTGGAAGCGCTCGAAAGAAATAGACAGGCGGACACCAATAGCAGGAAAGTGATAAGGAGAGTGTATTCGGACACATCTCCTCCGGCCTCATTTTTCCACAGACGCATCCACACGAATTGTAATGCTCTTCCTGTTAAGGCGTCAAGCAGTACGTTTGGCTGCCGCCGGCCCGCGCCAAGTATCGACCCGGAGAGCTGATAGACCGTGAGATTATTTCTTTTCGTCGCCCTCGCCCGAGGCGCCCGGTGCGGAGCCGCCCAGGAACAGGCGGCGGCCGTCGGCCAGGGTCAAGTCTTTGCCAACCGCCCGGCTGGAGCTATCCTTCGCCTGGTAGCCATCCACTACGATTTCTGTTCCCACGGGCAGCGAGTTCTTGGTAAATCCAAGGCGGAGCAGGGCGTTGGGGCTGCCTCCCTCCACTCCCCAGTTGACTACTTTGCCGTCGGGGCCGGTCACGTCCAGGTGGATCCAAGAGTGGGGATTGATGAACTCGACCTTAGTCACCTTGCCGCGCAGCCTGATGGGTTTCTCGGCGTCGAATTCCGCGGCAAAAGAATGGTGCGCCCACGCGGGAGCCGCCGCGAGGAGGCAGCTAATCGCAAGCAGAAAGGTTCTCATTCGTATTGTCATTTTGGCTGCTTCCCCGAAGCCTCCAGGGCACGGGCTTCGCTGAGGGTGTTGGCCATTCCATAGTTCCCCTCGTGGCAGGCAAATTCGAAAATCCGGTTGGGATCTTTCATCATGGGCAATTGCGCGGTCCAGGGCTTGACCCAGGTGGCGGGATCTTCGACGGTGAATTCGTAGAGGAGCGCGTCTTCCGCGGTGCGGGTGAATCGCTCGATCACATGCAGGGATTCGGTGGCCGATGCGAAGAAGGCGCCCTTGCTCTGAAAATTCGTGGTGTCGACCACTAGCGTGTTGTGTTCCCAATGCCCGCGCGAATCGCCGCGCCATTGGCGGATGCTTGCGGGCAGATGCGGGCGGCCGTCAAGGGGAATCACGCGCACGTCATGCACGATTTCCTGCAGGATCGCTACGTATCCCGGGGACTGGAAAATCTGCAGGTTGTTGTTATAGGCGAAGGGCAGCATCGGCGGACCCACGGTGGGGAACAGGATGCAGCGCTCGCCCAAGGGACGGTTCTCGGGGCCGTCGAATTCGTGGCCTTTTTGTTGGGCGGCATCGGCTTCGTCACGTTGCTGGGCTTCAGGAGTCTCCGGCGGGATTTTGCCTTCGGGTCCGACGATCATCGATGTCCGAAGATTGGGCGCGTAGCGGGCCTGGGAAGGGTCGAGACCGAACTGGGCGAGGTCGTAGTGCGCGCCTCCGGTGACGGCTCGGTCGCCTTGAAATCCTTTCTTGCGATTTTCGGCCGCTTCCTGGGGCGTGTAGAATTCTTTGGCGCCGAGATTGTCGGGACGCTCGAGTGGAACGTTGCTGCCGTAGTTCCAGGTGCCTTGGAGATCAGGTTGGCCGTCAATAGTAAGTTTGGGCGTCCAGCCCTGCGCGTTCAGGACGAGCGGCACGAGCAACAGAAGAACAAACCGATATCGCACGCAGCCCCCTACAAACATCACGGTAACTGCGTGAATTTGGTCGTGTCAAGAGATCGGACGTGGCGGTAAATGGGCTTTGAATTTTCGGAACTTCGATGATCCTCGTGGTGTCTACGTTAGAAACCATCGGACAATATGACAGTGCGAACCATTCTGCCAGCGGCATTCCTTTTGCCGGTAATGATCGGGCAAAGCTTGTTTGGACAGGAGCAGGTCAAGCCCTCTGATGGAGCCACCGAGAGTTGCTGGCAAGTCGGAGTTCATTTGTCTGTAGCACAGACGAAAGCCCGATTGAGCTACACAACCCAGCTATCGCCTCCCCTGCTGTATAGTTCGCTCAGAATCACGAATGCGATCCTCTCGTTCAGAGTCGCAACCGATCAGGATGGCAACGTCGTTTGCATTCGGGCAGTTTCAGGCCCTCCACTCATCATCGGTGTTGCTATCGAAGCGCTCCAAAAATGGAAGTTCCGACCCTCACTTGTAAATGGGCAGCGACAATCAGTGTCGGGAACCCTTGTCCTGGCTGTAGCTGGCGACGAACACGGCCTCAAAACCTCGGTCCTGCGCGCGGAACCGACGTCCGCCCGGTAGGTGCATGTGTTTTGGCGTAAGGCCCATTACCGATGTGGCTGTATGTTAACATCGCTCCAAATGAGAAAAATAATCACGCTTGCGCTGTGTTTGGCGGCCACGGGGATGGCGCAGCAATACACTAAGGACGGAGAACTGCTGCTTCCCAAGGATTATCGCCAGTGGATCTTTCTGTCGTCCGGCATCGGGATGACTTATTCCGGTACCGCTTCGAAGGACCCGTCATTTGAAAACGTATTCGTCAATCCGGAGGCCTACCGCGGGTTTCTGAAGACGGGAACTTGGCCCGACAAAACGGTGATGGTGCTGGAGGTCAGGAAATCGGAGAGCCGGGTTTCGATCAACAAGGACGGGCGGGTTCAAACCAGTGTGGCGGCTATGGAAGTTCACGTGAAAGATGCAGCGCGCGGCGGGTGGGCCTTCTACGGATTCCATGACAGTCCGGACAAGGGGAAGCTGTTTCCTAAGACCGCCGAATGCTATTCCTGCCATGAGAAGAACGGCGCGACTGATACTACTTTCGTCCAGTTCTATCCCACGCTGATCGAGACTGCGAAGAAAAACGGCAACTATAAAGAAACTGAGTGATAGGGGAGAGCCCCGGGCCACAGCAGCGGCCAAGGGCTTCCCGTTTAGCGCGCGGCTACGGTCTGCGAGAGGTGCTCCGCGATCTCGCTCGCGTGATGCAACACTTTGGGATCTTTCACGCCGAAGGCGAGCGCCTTTTTCATCTCGGCATTGGCGGCGGCGTAGTCTCCCCCGGCTGCTAGCGACCAGGCGTAGGCGTCCAGAGTAAAGGCATCGTGGCGGCGGGCGAGCTCCTGCTTCGCGATCTGGAGGGCCTTGGCCGGCTGGTGAGCGTAGTCCACATAGTAGGCGATCAGTTCGTGATTCGCGTTGTCGGTAATGTTCGATTCGAGTAGCGCTTTCGCTTCGAATCCTGCGAAGGCTTTCGCGGCTTCGTCCTTGCGGCCGGCAAGTTGGAGAGCTTCGGCTAGCGCGAACTGATTCTCGGCGTGGGGTGCGGCGTCGTAGCGTTTCTGGAGGAGAGCCACTGCGTCGTCGTTGCGATTTTGGGCGAGGCGCACTTGCGCTAGCGTTCCCAGTGCGTAGTGGTAATCCGGGAACAGGCCGAGCGCGCCGGTGGCGTAGAGTTCGGCTTCTTTCAAGTCGCCGGATAGGAGCTGCAGGTGCGCGATCTGGGTCAGCAGCCAGGCGCGGTCTTCGGCTTCCTGGAACGGGGTCGCGTCGTAGGCCATGTGCATTAAGTCCATGGCGCCGGAGAGATCGCCGTGCAATTCGCGTAAGTATGCAGCGCGGGTGAGTCCGGCGACATTGCCTGGGCGGATGTTGAGCATCCACTGGGCGGCTTTGACGGCATCGTCATAGTTCCCTAACTCCGCGTTGGCGTCGGCCAGGTAACCGTAGACCGTGATGTCGTCGGGAGCGCGTTTGTTGAGCGCGGTGGCGGCTACCAGGGCCTTGGCGAATTCGTGGCGGCCGAGCAGCAGCCAGGCTTGCACTTTCAAGGCTTCAAAATTATCCGGCTCAATTTTGAAGGCGCGGTCCAGAGTCCCTTCGGCTTTCGCGTAATAGGCGACGTCCGAAGTTTCGCGGGCGCGGCGCGCGTACGCCATGGCGAGCGCGCTGTAGTAGGAAATGTGTTTCGGCTGTTTGGCGATCTGCGCCTGAGCTTTCTGGATGCTGATCTCGGCTGGCGTCTGGGCACAAACCATTACGGACGCCAGAACACTGAGAGCGCTTAAGGTGGCTCGATAGTTCATGGGTTTCCTCATTTCAGTTAACTAATTCGTCGGGCAGATCCCAGTGCCGCCTGGGGCGCAGCCGGGGAGGCCCGGACCGGCGTTGTGCGAGCTATTGCGTCCGCTATAAGCTGGCGCGACGTACGGGAACGTTGCCGGCAGCGGCGTTGCCGGCGTGTTCACGCCGTCGCCAATCCGAGTATTGAACTGGGGGCCGGCGAGGGCGCCGGATACCACGCGCGCCGCGATGTCCACCACGTCGTCGAGCGGACGGCGGCCGTTGGGGAAGCCAGCGGTGTCCCCGGCCAGGAATCCCAAGCGCTTGGCCATCGCGAAAGGCGTGGGAGGTATACCGGTGTTGAGCCGCATTAGATCGGCAACTGGGCCGGCATCTTGCGCTGAACATCCAGGGCAGATAGGAGCGTTGTATTGCACCAGCGGCAACAGATCGGTACGGGGAGCTGGTGGCACCGGGATACCGATGCCAGCGAATATCTGCGCCAGCAGTGGATTCAAGAAGAAGCTGGCGAACTGGCCGTCGTTCTCCGGCTCGTCCATGCTGAAACGGTCCTTGGAACCGGTGCCGATGATCAGCTCATTGATGAGTGGGTTCCCCTCGCGCTGCACTTGAGCCCAGGGTCCGGCCTGGACGGTATTTTGGTTATCGCGCAGGACCGAGACTTTCTGGCGAGACGTGGTCCCGTAGGTTCCGATGACCGCGTTCTTGTCGCCGGCGGCGTGCATGTGGCCGTCGACGGTCAGCATGGAAATCGGCACTTCGAGAACAATGCTGTTTACGTTGTATCCGGCGAGCGTGTTGGGAGCGTAGTTATTGTGATCGTCGGCGTCGACGCTGGGGCTGAGCACGCCGCCGCCTACGGCCATGCGGAAGTTCAGCGAATCGAAGGCCGCTCCCAGATCGATGAAGAAGGGGTCGGCGACGGTGCCGGCGAATACGCTGATGGAGTTGGGCAGGTTATAAATCCCCTGCGCCATCAGGGCATTGTAATTGGGCATAGTGCGGGGGCCGACATTGCTGGGAACGGCGAACAGCGTCTGGCCGGCTCCGATCTGCTGGGTTCCGTGCTTGGTCACCATGGTTACGGTGTAGGTCTGGCGAAGGCTGAGACCGGTGGATCCCGGGCCATCGAGTGCGGTAACCGGCGGAATTCCGGCCACGAAACCGCCGCCGGCAGCGGGAATTCCGCCGACGATGCCGGTGAAGACTCCGGGCAAGCGGATTTCGGTCTTGAAGCGGAATTGGAAGGTGACGTCTTCCTTGCCGTCGTGATCGTTATCGATCTTCATTTCGTACAGGACGTTGGGGTCGAACGGGAAATAGTTGGGGCCGTTGGCGGGCTCCAGAAACGGGTCGACATTCAAGATCATGACCACGCGATCGGGGTGCTCGGGACTGACGAAGGCGTACCAGTCGGTGATGTCGGCCTTCTGGTCCAAAGCGGTGATGGGCGCTTCCCGGTGGCTGGAAGCGAAAAGCTGCGCGGAAGGCGCGATCAGCATCGATAGCACCGCCAGGGATGGCAGTGAGCACAGGGGTTTTATTTTCATGGACAAATCCTTTCAAGCCTAAGTGAGACTTCCGATTCACTTGGGTCTACGGGGCTGGAAGGATTTTGGATTTGATAGCGGTCAAGAAAGTGGGAGCAGCGAGGCGCGTCGACGTCGAGAACGATGGGACGCTTGGGGCTATTGCGCCTGCGCGAGTGAATAGCTGGTGCTGCGTCCGCCTTTGGGGTTCTGGACGAGAACACGACGGTCGATGAGTTCGAGAATGTCCCGATGGGCGGTATCCTGCGAGCACTTCGCGAGCGCGGCGTATTTCGAGGTCGTGATCTTGCCGTCGAACCCGTCGAGCAGGCGGTTGATCACCAGCCGCTGACGGTCGTTGAGCTTCACGTCCTTGATGCGATCCCAGAAACGCGCCTTCTCAAGCACGGTGCTTAAAGTTTCCTGAGCTCCGTCGATGGCGCGGCCGAGGCAGCCGAGGAACCAGTCCATCCAGGGCGTGATGTCCAGAGTAGCCTTCTGCGTCTGTTCAAGGATATCGTAGTAGTCGTTGCGTTCCTGCCGGATCTGCGCCGACATGCTGTAGAACCTTTGCGGGCTATGCTCCGACCGCGCGAGCGCCATGTCGGCCATCGCGCGCGCAATGCGTCCGTTGCCGTCGTCGAACGGGTGAAGGGTGACGAACCAAAGATGCGCGAGTCCGGCCGCGAGGATCTGATCGATC
>Ga0163162_10004909_pt1 | contig 12889 bp, 10 predicted proteins | sample S55metaG_FD_115310 | JGI IMG/M metagenome (GOLD analysis project Ga0163162, IMG submission 115310) | Switchgrass rhizosphere microbial communities from Kellogg Biological Station, Michigan, USA - S5-5 metaG | ecosystem: Host-associated > Plants > Roots > Rhizosphere > Soil | place: USA...
CATTTAATGTTACTCTTTATGATGTTTCGGGAAGAAATATATTAACAGCAACTTTCTCCAGCAGTCATTTCATAGTGCGGTTGGAAAATATTCCGCCCGGGCTATATATTTTTAAAATGCTGGATGGCAGGGGAACTCCCGTGACCACGCAAAAAATATTGATTTTGAAACACTAGACAACGGATCGTTTATCGCAGATCGTTTATCGTGGATCGACATACGATAAACGATTTACGATCAACGAATATCTTTAGGCTTTGGGCTTTAAGATTTAAGCTTTCCCACCATCTTACCGGGATCTACCCATTCATCAAATTCTGCCGGTGTTACATAACCTAGCCGGACGGCCATTTCTTTTAAAGTAGTGCCTTCCTTATGTGCTTTTTGAGCGATTTCGGCAGCTTTATAATATCCGATTTTTGTATTAAGGGCGGTTACCAGCATCAGTGAATTATCCACATGTTTCTTGATATTCGATTCAATCGGTTTGATTCCAATAGCGCATTTGTCATTGAAGCTTAAACAACCATCACCCAGCAATCGGGCGCTGTGAAGAAAATTATAAATGATCACTGGCTTGAAAACATTCAATTCAAAATGACCCATAGCACCGCCGATATTAATGGCTACATCATTGCCCATCACCTGCGCGCAGATCATGGTCAGAGCTTCACATTGTGTAGGATTCACTTTGCCTGGCATGATGGATGAACCTGGTTCATTGTCAGGAATATATATTTCCCCGATGCCGCTGCGCGGACCAGATGAAAGGATACGGATATCATTGGCGATTTTCATGAGGCTTACAGCCAGGGTTTTCAATGCACCATGGGATTCTACAATGGCATCGTGTGCGGCGAGGGCCTCGAATTTATTTTCCGCAGTAATAAAAGGAAGACCCGTGAGTGCAGCGATATGCGCTGCTACGTTTTCTGAATAGTTGTCCGGTGTATTTATTCCAGTCCCCACAGCCGTACCCCCCAGTGCCAGTTCAGCCAGATGAGGCAGGGTATTTTTCAATGCCCGCAGTCCATGATTTAACTGTGATACATAACCGCTGAATTCCTGTCCCACAGTTAAAGGTGTTGCATCCATAAAATGGGTTCGTCCGATCTTCACTACCTGCATGAATTCCCTTGACTTCGCGGCTAGTGTATCGCGTAATTTTTCGATACCGGGAATCGTAACTTCAACTAGTATTTTATACGCAGCAATATGCATGGCAGTAGGAAACGTATCGTTGGAAGACTGCGATTTATTGACGTCGTCGTTGGGATGCAGAAATTTTTCCTTATCGGTCAGAGTCCCTCCCTGCAGTACATGACCCCGGTAAGCGATCACTTCATTCGCGTTCATATTGCTTTGCGTACCGCTGCCTGTCTGCCACACGACAAGCGGGAAATACGCGTCCAGACTGCCTTCCAGGATTTCATCACAAACTCTTCCAATCAACTTTGATTTTTCGGGCGAAAGGATCCCGGCATCCAGGTTTGTCAGTGCTGCCGCTTTTTTCAGGTAAGCGAATGCGCGTATTATTTCTTTTGGCATGCGGTTTATATCCTCGGCAATTTTGAAATTCTCGATACTGCGTTGGGTCTGCGCACCGTAATAAGCATCACTTGGTACTTTTACTTCCCCCATAGTATCTTTTTCGATCCGGAACTCCATAATTTTTTCTTTGTAGGTGGCAAAATTAGACTGTTTTTAGAACACAAATTGCTATTTCAAGGTTGGCTATCCAAATCCTTTTAAAACTACCAATTCATGGAAAAACCTGTGCTTTCCCGCCTGGATAAAACTGTGCGCCGGAGTGCTGTGTTAGCAGATGGATTAGATGAGTATTCCGGGGAATGGTCCACGACGGAAGTGGCGCATCTGCTAAAAAGAACAGTATTCGGAGTTAAGGTCAGCGACCTGAAATATTTTCTCAGCCTGTCAATATCGCAGGCGGTAGATGAATTACTCACACCCTCTCCGCTACCTTCAACGGTTCCTCTTAATTCATATAGTTCCGATGGTTATACTGATCCAACCGGTGCCCAATGCATTTACCCCCGATAATGGCGGGCGCAACGATGTATTCCGGCCTCTGCATCCCTGCCATATGACAGAATACCGGATGTAGATCTTTGACTGGTACGGGAAAATTATTTTCCTGACGTATGATTTCGGTAAAGGATGGAACGGGACCTATAATGGCACGCCCGCACAAACCGGCACTTATATCTGGATGGCAACTTACCGGAATACAGATACCAAGGCCATGCAATTCAGAAAAGGATTTGTGATAGTAGTTCATTAAAACTTCCATCCTGATAATCAATTGCAAAAACTGTCAAGCTCCCGGCGAAAATCATGTTATTTCCTGCGAACGAATTTATCCCTTCGAATTTTTACCATTTCATTCATGTATTTAACTGTTAACTGAGGCTATTTTGAAGCGTACAGTTCTCGGTCAACACCAGTAACTTTATAACCTCTTCCCAGTGTCGAATCAGGAATTGAAAAAGAGTTCTCAAAAAAAAATTCTCATGAAAAAGCTAATCCATTTAATCATATTGGTTCTGGGATCCGTCGTCGGTTCTTTTGCACAGGATCCGGGATGGCCCAGACAACTGACAAATAACGGATCAATACTCGTATTGTATACCCCACAGGTGGAAGACTGGCCGGAATATCAGACGTTGAATTTCAGGATGGCTTTTTCTCTGACGCCCTACCAGGCCAAGGAGGTAGTTGGCGTCCTTTATATCAGCGCTACCACAACTGTGGATACGTACACCCATATGGTCACGATTTTCAATATGAATATTACGGGTGTGCATTTCCCTTCACTGGATGAAACCACGGCCGCCACCATGGGACAAACAGTACGTGGATTTCTTGATGTAAATAAAACGGTAAATATTTCCATGGAAAGGATCGTCGCCTGTACACCAAAAAAGATGGATGCCAGCACGGCAGTAAACGTAAAAAATGATCCCCCCACCATTTTTGTAAGTGATAAACCAGCCATACTTCTCCAGCTGGAAGGAGAACCGGCACTTACTGATGCCTCCAAGGGCGGCATTAAATATGTGTTTAATGCAAACTGGCCGCTTTTTTTTGATCAGTCCGGCTCCACCTATTATCTCTTTGATGACAAAGAATGGCAGAAATCCAGTCAGCTCGCCGGGCCCTGGTCCTTTACATCCAAACTTCCTTCTACCCTCACTAAATTATCGAGTGATTCCAATTGGAAGAATTTGCTGAAAGGCGCTGTTCCGGCACCGAAAACGGCGAGTAGCCCTTTACCCATGGTATTTTATTCTACCGGACCTGCGGAGATTATTCTATTTAAGGGAACGCCTTCTTTTACCAAGATTGACGGCACCACGCTCAAATATGCAACGAATACCAACAACAATATATTCTATTCCAACACCACGAGTTTGTACTATTACCTGGCTGCCGGGAGATGGTTCAGTGCCCCGGGTCTGAGTGGCCCCTGGACATATGCCACTCCGAATTTACCGGCTGATTTTGCTAAGATTCCTACAAGCAGTCCTGCTTCGAGGGTGCTGGCTTCAATTCCCGGAACGGATGAGGCCGCAGATGCAGTCATGATTGCTCAGATTCCAACTAAAATAGATATTGATCCCAAAGCTGCTCCGCCGGTAACCATCACATACTCCGGTCCACCTAAATTTGTTGTGATAGAAGGAACCAGCCTTTCTTATGTGGAAAACACAACTGAAAAAGTGATCATGGTTAGTAATGATTCCTATTATGCCTGCGTCTCCGGTCTATGGTATACGGCAACTACACCGCAGGGACCATGGATCCTGGCAACTTCTGTTCCTCAGGTGATATATACTATTCCTTCCAGTTCACCGGTATATAATGTTACTTATGTTACGCAAACGGTCACAACAACAGGTACGGTTCAGGCCAGTTATACGGCCGGTTATATGGGTGCTTTTGTGGTGGGTGTCGGAGTGGGGATGATTATCGCCTCCGGCACTGGTTATTATTACCCGCCTTATATGTATTATCCGCCTTATGGTTTTCCGGTTTGCTATGCAGGTGCGATGACTTATGGAGCCTATGCTTATCATCCTTACGGATATTATGGTGGTGCAACTTATCATGCTTCCTATAATCCATATACGGGTACTTATGCCCGGAGTGCTACGGCTTATGGACCCTACGGTTCTGCTTCAGTTGGACAGGCATATAATCCCTATACCGGAACAGCTGCGAGAGGAGCGTCTGTTTCTACACCTTATGGTACAAGAAGCGCGGCTCAGGCTTATAATCCATATACCGGGGCTTCTGCAGCCACCCGCCAGGGCTCAGGCGCATATGGGCAGGCAGGCACTTCGGTATATAACAATGGTCGTGGAACAGCAACCCAGACAGCACACGCAACCAATAATTATGGTCAGACGGTCGCCGGTGCGAGAAACACCAATGGCGGCAGTGCCATCGCAGCCAGTGGTCCGAACGGCAGTGGTGGTGTAGCGAAAACGGCTAGCGGAGATATGTATGCAGCGAAGGATGGAAATGTGTACAAAAATACCGGTAGCGGCTGGAATCAATATAACGGGAATGGCAGCTGGTCGTCTACATCCAAACCTACATCAACTCAGACAGCGGCGCAATCATCAGCGGCGAAAAGTCAAAGCGCCGGATCTTATAACAAACCAAGTGGTGGATCTGCTCCATCTTCTGAAATGCAGAGTGCAGCCCAGGATCGTTCAAGGGGCAATGCAGCAGCAAGTGGCTGGGGTGGTGGCGGAGGAAGTCGCAGTGGTGGCTGGGGCGGCGGTGGCGGCGGTTGGGGTGGCGGCGGCGGCGGTTTCGGTGGCGGAGGTTTTGGCGGCCGCGGTGGTGGCGGCTTTGGTGGAAGAAGATAGAATTATTCTCCTTTCGATTTATTTCCGGGCAATCGTTTTCTGATTGCGGTCATCTGACCGCGGTGATTGGCTTCATGCTCGCAAACATGAAACCATTTACAGAAATTATTTGTCGGCCCGCCGAAGAAATCGGGATCGACTTCTGCAAACCATTTATCATCTCTTTTCTTAAGTTCCTTCAAAGTGTTCTCCCGCACTTCCGTCATGACGGCAATATAATAATCCAGGTCATGGCCTTTTATTTGTTTTCTGCCTTCTTCTCCCAATTCCATCGCCACACTGAATTTCGTTTTGTTAATAGAACTAAAATCCTTCAGTCCACAAAAAGTCAGGTCCTGGTAAATGGCATCTGTTGCCGCCAGATGCATGAGTAACGCACCAATGGAATTGGATTGAGCATCCACCAGAAAATCAAGTTGGGTCTGGGTTAGACCTTTTGTTGCGCTGATCACACTGGCTCTGACCCAGTCCATTTGGGAAACCAGTATTCCGATCTGTAACGAATACCCTTCTCTCGGGCCAATTATATTGATGTTCGGATCGGCTGCCTGAGGATGGGCAAAATCATTTAATGGGATCAAACCAAGCGTGCCGGCACCAGCTGCAGTCAGCGCAGCGTTCCGCAGGAACTTTCTGCGGTTCATACCCGGAATTGGATGTTTCATATAAAAAGGTTTAATAATTTCTTTTTAAAACCATCCCGACTTCTTCTTGCTGCTACTGCTTCGTCCTCCAAGTCCCAGCGCTCCTAAAAGGCTTCTGGTGATTATGTTGGCTGCGGTTCTTTCCACCTGCCTGGCAGCTCCGCTGTTGAGGATTTTTTCCAGGGTGGAGGGTTCAGGTTTAGTACCCGGCTTCACCGGAACGGGTTGGTTTTTATTTGCAGCATCTTGCAATTTTTGATTCAGCATCTCATAGGCACTGTCGCTGTCAATAACCTGGTTGTATTTTGGAATGAGTTTGGACTTGGCTGTGATGGCATCAATTTCTGCAGGAGTTAAAATGTCCATCCGGCTTTTTGGTGGTGCCATCATACAATGCACAAGAGGTGTGGGGACTCCTTTTTCATCCAGCATGGTAACCAGCGCTTCACCGATCCCGAGCTCGGTGATCAGGTCTTCCGTTTTATAAAATGTACTGGTGGGGTAATTTTCCGCGGCCTGTTTGATTGCTTTGCGGTCATTGGCGGTAAATGCACGCAGGGCATGTTGCACTTTTAATCCCAGTTGCGCCAGCACACCGGGAGGAACATCAGTGGGATTTTGTGTGCAGAAGAATATTCCAATACCCTTGGAACGGATTAGCTTTACGATGGTTTCTATTTGCTTCAGAAGGGCATCGCTCGCTTCCTGGAAAACCAGGTGGGCCTCATCAATGAATAAAACCAGTTTAGGTTTTTCCACATCACCTTCTTCCGGACAGGAAGCGTATAATTCAGCCAGTAGTTGCAGCATGAAAGTTGAAAACAATTTGGGTTTATCCTGCAGATCTGTGACGCGTAAAACATTCACCACGCCCAACCCATCCTCGGAAATGCGCATAAGATCCGCTACTTCAAAGCTTTTCTCTCCAAAAAAAATATCGGCACCCTGCTGCTGCAAGCCGATAACTTTACGCAGAATGGTACCGGTAGATGTTGTTGCAATCTGGCCGTAAGCCTGCTGGATCTCTGCTTTGCCTTCATTGGAGATATACTGAAGTACCTTGATAAAATCTTTCAGATCCAGGATCGGCAGTTTATTATCATCACAATATTTAAAAATCATAGCCACCAGGCCTTCCTGCGTATCATTCAATTCAAGAATGCGGGATAATAAAATCGGCCCGAACTCACTAACGGTGGCGCGTAACCGTACCCCTTTCTCATTGCTCAGCGTCATGAATTCAACCGGGAAAGCGCGGGGTTCATATTTGATCCCAATACTGGTGCAACGGTCTTTTATTTTATCATTAACTGTTCCCGCGGCACCAATCCCGCTGAGATCACCCTTTATATCCATTACCAGTACGGGTACACTCGCATTACTCAATGCTTCGCTGATCATCTGCAGGGTTTTTGTTTTACCAGTTCCGGTTGCCCCCGCAATCAATCCGTGACGGTTCATGGTTTTTAAAGGGAGATTGATATCCGCCCCGGTTACCGGTTTCCCATCCAGCATGGCGATGCCGATTTTTACGGACTCTGATTTGAAACTGTACCCGTTTTTTACTGTAGTGAGAAAGGCTGATTGGTCGGGCATGCTATATTATTTTTTATTTCAGGTCAGAAGTAAATTAGATATTTGGATCTGGCAAATTTGGGGATAAGAAAAATCGAAAATTAAATTTCCAAAATGTCTAAACTCTTTCCGCCAGTAATTGCTGAATCAGTTTCTCCAGTTCTATGATTCTTTTTTCAAAAGCCGGCAGTTTCCTGGCCGCGGCCTGGGCCCGGAGAGCACTCGTATATTCAAAAGCGGGACTTCCGGTAACTGCGCTGTTGGGAGTTTTCAGGGATTTGGTCACACCACTTTGCGCATTGATCTTGCTGCCGTCTGCAATCTGAATATGACCAACAATTCCGACCTGTCCGCCTACCATAACGTTCTGGCCGAGTTTAGTACTACCCGAAACCCCGCTCTGGGCGGCAATTACAGTATTGTTACCGATTTCCACGTTATGTGCGATCTGGATAAGATTGTCGAGTTTGGCGCCTTTTTTTATCAGCGTGGAACCAATGGTTGCGCGATCTATCGTGGCATTAGAACCAATTTCAACAAAGTCCTCTATTACCACATTCCCCATCTGGGGAATTTTTTTGAAACTGCCGTCTGCCTGAGGCGCAAAACCGAATCCATCAGCGCCTACCACCGAGCCCGCATGTATTGTTACCTGAGCTCCAACCACACAGCGGTGATAAATTTTAACACCCGGATAAATGACGGAATTATCGCCAATAGAAACATCATCTCCAATATAAACCTGCGGATATATTTTTACATTTTTTCCTATCCTTACATTGTTGCCGATAAAAGCGAAAGCGCCGACATAAACATTTTCACCCATGATGGCCGTATTGGCAATATACACCGGCTCCTGAATTCCGGAGAGCTGCTGATTCATCATTTCCTGATATTTGGAAAGGAGGGATGCAAACGCGATATAGGCATCCGGAACACGCAACAGTGTGGCATTGATTTTCTCTTTCAGTACCTGGCTGTCATTAATAATAATGATGGATGCTTTCGTGCTGTATAGAAACTCTTCATATTTCGGATTTGCGAGAAAAGCGAGCTGGCCTGCCTGTGCTTCTTCGATTTTGCCGAAATTATTCACGGTCACATCCGGATTTCCCTCCAGCTTACCATCGATCAATGTAGCGATCTGGGCGGCTGAAAATTGCATAGAAATGAATTTGAAATGAAAGTCGATAAATTATTCTCCCGTCAGATAACAAATATAGAATTTTTTAACCTCGGATGACAGGCTCCGGTGAATCAGTGCGTTGTCAACCTGGCTGATATCCCGTACGGTACCGTCCTTAAAGAGAATATTAATTTTTTCATCTGTCGGGTTATATGTGGTATTGGTATGTTCGCCGGTAAAAACAAAATAGGCGGCATCCTGTTTTGAAATATTTAAAATACTAACGGCCATTTGCAAATATTTATCCACTGTCTCTTCACTGAACGGTTGTGCCTGTAGTTTGGCTTTAAGTAATCTCCTGTTGATCAGTCTGGCGCTTAGTCCCGACAACACCGGATCCCGGTGTTTCATCCAATTCTTTAATGCGCTCAGAATATCATTGTCATCCATCAGACTGAATGTTTCCAGGTATTCGCCCGGGTGTTGCGGCCTATGGGACAGAAAGAAATCGAGCGATGCGGAGCCGGAAAATAATTGCTCTCCTCTCCCTACCATCTCCCGCGCGCGCTGAATAATTTGCACCAGCATGCTCTCTGCGCTTACGACGGTTTTATGCAGATATACCTGCCAGTACATCAGCCGTCGGGCTACCAGAAATTTTTCGATTGAATAAATACCTTTTTCCTGTACCATCAGTTCACCTTCATGTACAGTAAGCATTTTGATGATTCGGTCGTAACCGATCACACCTTCTGAAACACCGGTAAAAAAGCTATCGCGGTTGAGATAATCCATTCGATCTACATCGAGCTGACCCGATACCAGCTGATGAAGGAATTTTTTCGGATACTTATTTGTAAATATGGCGATAGCCGTGCTGAGTGCTCCCTGCATCTGACTGTTGAGTAAATTCATGATCTGGAGCGAAACCGATTCATGGTCCAGGTTTTCAATCAGGTTATTTTCCAGGGCATGGGAAAACGGACCATGACCGACATCGTGCAGGAGAATGGCCATTTTAGCGCCCAATTCTTCCTCTTCTGAAATGGGAATTCCTTTTCCTTTGAGAACTGAGAGCGCATTGCACATCAGGTGATAGGCACCCAGGGAATGATGAAGTCGAGTATGAACTGCGCCAGGATATACCAGATTGGCAAACCCCATCTGCTGAATTCGGCGCAGGCGCTGATAAAAAGGATTCCGGATTACTTCGAGTATCAACGGATGGTCGATGGTTATAAATCCATAAACCGGGTCATTGATGATTTTCTGAGAACCTGCACCCATTTTGATTTTGTTAAAAGAATTCATTCCCGGCTTCAAATTTAGGAATGACTGACTGATAAACTATCTTTAGAAATACGAAATGAGTATTTATGGCATTAGGAACGATACTTTGGGTAGATGATGAAATTGACAGCCTGCATTCCCATATTCTTTTTTTACAGAACAAGGGATATGAAGTGAATGCGATGACAAACGGGCTGGATGCAATTGATTTTGTGAAGGAAAATCCGGTGGATGTCGTGTTGCTGGATGAAACCATGCCGGGTATCAGCGGACTGGAAACACTGGCAAAAATAAAAGAAGTAAATCAGCAGGTGCCTATTGTACTGATCACAAAAAATGAAACGGAGAATCTGATGGATGAAGCGATTGGCAGGCAGATTACCGATTACCTCATCAAACCCGTTAATCCTAATCAGGTATTACTCAGTCTCAAAAAAATTATCGACAATAAACGTTTGGTGGCAGAGACGACCACCTCGGCATATCAGCAGCAATTCACGCAATTGTTCGCGACGCTGAACAGCAATCCGGATTATACCGAATGGATGGATCTTTATAAAAAACTGGTTTTTTGGGAACTGGAAATGGAGAAAAGCAACAGTCCTGAAATGCAGGAGGTATTCCAGACTCAGAAACAGGAAGCTAATACCGAGTTTTTCAAGTTTGTTTCGAAAAATTATACTAAATGGGTTTCACCCAAAGCAACGGGTGCACCGGTAATGAGCCACAACCTTTTGCGGAACAAGGTTTTTCCCAGTCTCGAGAAGGGTGTCCCGCTTTTCTTTGTGCTGATCGATAATCTCCGCTTCGATCAGTGGAAGGCGATCCAGCCCGTATTTGCTCAGAGCTTTCGGATCCAGTCCGAAGAAACTTTTTACAGCATACTGCCGACGGCCACCCAGTATTGCCGCAATGCGATTTTTGCCGGGTTGATGCCCTCAGAAATCAATGCGTTATTTCCCAGTCTCTGGAAAAATGATGAGGAGGAAGGGGGAAAGAACATGGCCGAAGAAGAATTTTTCCGCGCCCAGCTGAAGCGTATGAAGATGGAACATTTGAAAACTTCTTACACTAAAGTACTGAATCACCAGGCCGGACAGGATCTGGTAAACAATATCCTGAATCTAATGAACAATGATCTGAATGTGATCGTCTATAATTTTGTGGATATGCTCAGTCACGCGCGTACTGAGATGGAAGTTCTTAAAGAGCTGGCCAGCGATGAAGCGAGTTATCGAAGTATTACGGCCAGTTGGTTCGAACATTCACCCCTGCACCAGGCACTGAAAAAAATATCCGATAAAAAAATAACCATCGTACTGGCCACCGATCATGGAAGCGTACGCGTGAAAACTCCTTACAAAGTGATCGGAGACAAACAAACGACCACCAACCTCCGGTATAAGCACGGACGCAACCTGAATTATGAACCGAAAGAGGTGCTGGCCTTCCGGGATCCGAAAGAGGCTGGTCTTCCGGTCCCCACCATCAATTCATCTTTTATCTTCGCAAAGGGTGATGGCTTCCTTTGTTACCCCAATAATTATAATTATTTCGCCAATTATTACCGCAACAGTTTCCAGCATGGTGGCGTAAGCATGGAAGAAATGATAGTGCCGGTGATAAAGATGGTTGGGAAGGGAAACTAAAAAACTGTGGAAGTGTGGATATGTATGGAGGGGGAAATTAAATGGGGAAATGATAATCTGGAAAAATGGAAATTATTTTCCTGTCAACCGTCAACCGTCAATTGTGGATAAATGAATGTCATCAATTGTCTGCCTTTTATCAACTTTGAATGATGAAATATACCCTTGCCTCACTTGAAAAAATCGAAAAACTCCTGCATGAAACAGGCTATGTGATCCGGTACGAACGGGGAAATTTTCAAAGCGGATACTGTATTCTGGAAGAAAAAAAAGTCTTGGTACTCAATAAATTTCTTGCACTGGAAGGCCGCATCAATACATTGATTGACATTCTTCCCCAGCTCAGACTGGAAACAGAATCCCTGGCACCGGAAAGCCGGAAAGTACTGGAGAATCTGCTCAAACCCCAGAGCTGATCGGTGCTTTTCAATTATTTTTGACCGTGGAATTTCCTTCAATAAAAATCAGTTTTCTTGGTTCCGGCACCAGTGCCGGCGTGCCGATGATAGCCTGTCCCTGCCCTGTTTGTCACTCCACGGATAAAAAGGACAAACGACTTCGCTCCAGTATCATGATTGAATCCGCCACTACCAGGATCGTGGTAGACACCACACCGGATTTCCGTTACCAGATGTTGCGGGAACAGGTAACCAGGCTGGATGCTATTCTTTTTACCCATCCCCATAAGGATCATATCGCGGGCCTCGATGACATCCGTGCATTCAATTTTTTTACCGGAAAGCCCATGCCTGTTTTTGCCAATGAGATGACGCAGGAAGTTATAATCCGTGAATTTCCATATGCGTTTACTGATTTCCGTTATCCGGGAGTACCGGAGATTCAATTAAATACCATTGCCATGGATCCCTTTATGATCGGAGATATCAGGGTCATACCGGTCCAGGTATGGCATCTCAAAATGCCGGTTCTCGGCTTCCGTTTTGGGAACTTCACCTATATCACAGATGCAAATCGGATCGATGAATTGGAAAAACAAAAAATCCGTGGTACAGAAACCCTGGTTTTAAATGCACTCAGACAAGAAAAACATATTTCCCATTTCAACCTCGAAGAAGCTATTGCAATGGCCCGGGAACTGGGTGCTTCCACTGCGTATTTTACACATATCAGTCACCAGATGGGCAAACATGCCGATGTTATGGCAACGCTACCCCCGGGCATTGAACTTGCATATGATGGCCTGAGCTTTCAGGCTTAAAGCTGATCTAAGCCCAAGGCTTAAGGCCAAAGACTAAAGCTGATCCAAGATAGTTTCTGACTTCTCGTAAATAGAAACAAAAATAAAATCATAAAGGTCTGCGTTTCAGCTATGGGCTTTAAGCTTTTAGCATTAAGCCGTTGGCCTTAAGCTTAATTAGCAAGTATTTAACAGCCCGGCCCGGAATGGGATTAAACCTATTCATAGAAGACACGTCTTAAGAGATAAGTAAAACTATACTGTATGAAAAAACTGATCTTATTGTCTGGTTTGCTTTGTGGGTTGCTGGTTACTGGTTACTCCCAATCCTCGATTGAATTTATTCCCCAGGGGGGATATACGTTTGGCGATAAACTCGATTTTGCCGGTAGTTTTGGAAAGGTTGATGCAGGATTTAATTATGGGGGCTCATTTCAGTTTAATTTCAACAGAAGGCTGGGTCTGGAAGTAATGTATAATCGCATGCAGGTCCCTGCAAGATTATACAA
>Ga0163162_10004910_pt1 | contig 12889 bp, 8 predicted proteins | sample S55metaG_FD_115310 | JGI IMG/M metagenome (GOLD analysis project Ga0163162, IMG submission 115310) | Switchgrass rhizosphere microbial communities from Kellogg Biological Station, Michigan, USA - S5-5 metaG | ecosystem: Host-associated > Plants > Roots > Rhizosphere > Soil | place: USA: Michigan...
AAGCTCACCGCTGACGACATGCAAGGCGCCTGCTTCACCATTTCCAGCCTCGGCCACATTGGCGGCACCGGCTTCACGCCGATCGTCAACGCGCCGGAAGTGGCGATCCTCGGTGTTTCCAAGGCAACCATCCAGCCAGTCTGGGACGGCAAAGCCTTCCAGCCAAAACTGATGCTGCCGCTGTCGCTGTCCTACGATCACCGTGTGATCAACGGCGCCGCTGCCGCACGCTTCACCCAGCGTCTGGGCAGCCTGTTGGCGGACATCCGCACTATCCTGCTGTAACTCGATCGGCCCTCCGGCAACGGAGGGCCGATTGCTGCACCCTTTCGAGCGCCACACGCTCGTACCTCAACCCCGTCAATTTGGCGGGGCTTTTTTTTGCCTGAAGAAACATACCCTCTCGTCTTTTTCCCACACGTCGCGCTGACATCGGCCACAACCTCGGTCGACTTGGCCCCGATCTTTTTTATTCGATACGCAACTAACCTAGCCCCAGCAAATTCAACTAAGAAAAATTAGTAGAACCCTGTTAATCAAAGTTAATTCGAATGGATTCGACATGTTAAAACCAACTATCGGCCCGATTGTCGGCCACGTTACAATTGATCACGCGCGCATCTTCATGCGGGGCAATCACCAGAATAAATCGCCGGTATTTGCCGCAGTGCGTTTTCGCACTTCCGGTACACAACAATGGTCGAAAGGTAACTTCGCCCGCCTGAGCGAATTACGCGATATGTCTGAAGTATTCGCCCTCAACAATTTGAGTAGCGACACCGAATATGAATATCAGGTCGGCTGGTTCAGCCCGATGAATCCGGTACACACCCCGGACAGCGTCGCCGAACTGCCGCTGCAATGGCCACGAGAGATCTATCGTCTGCGCACCCGCTCCAGCAAAGCCCTGCAGCCCAGAGCCTATATCGTCGGCTCCTGCCGCTACCTGCGCATGACCGCCGGCATCGCCTCCCTGCCGCAATTGGGCGACCGGATCTTCGCGTCCATCAACCAATTGATCGAGAGCATACAACCGCCGATCAGCGCGGTAATGATGACCGGCGACCAAATCTACGTCGACGATTTGAATCTGGTCGCACCCGATCGCGAATATAAAGATATCCTGAGCAAGTACCGCGCGGCTTTTTCCCAACCGAATATAAAACGACTGATGTCCGGCACGTCGACTTACATGATTCTCGATGATCACGAAAGCGAAGATAACTGGCCCGCCAATGCCAGCAAGGCCGACGACGACTTATACCGTAACGCCATGGCCGCTTATGAGTTGTATCAGGCCAGTCATAGCCCGGTACATCCACTGACAACTAACGGAGATATAGATCACGCGACGCTCGAGCATTACTGGTATCAATTCAGCGATGGCGATATCGAATGGTTTGTCACCGACAGTCGCACCCGCCGCCACTTGTCCGCCGATGATCGACGCATCCTCGACGAGGCACAGGAACATGCCCTGCTCAAATGGCTGAGCAACAGCGAGGCGCGGGTCAAGTTCGTGGTCACCAGCGTGATGCTCTATCCGGATCGCAAACTTCACGGCGATGACGCCTGGAAAGCCTTCCCCGAACAGCGCCTGCGGTTGCTGGAAACCATCCGCACACGGCGAATCAAGAATGTCGTGTTCATTTCGGGTGACGTACATGGCTCGCTGACCGCTCGCCTGAGCCACAGCGAAGACCCGGACTTCGAAGTCCACACCGTGGTGTCCTCGCCGCTGTGCAACAGCAAACTGCTGCCGTACGCCAAAGCGTCGACGTTCATTCTGGATCAACCGCTGATGCGCACGGCGGCGGGCGATTATCGGCATGAACTGACCAGCACAGTGGTGAGTGAGGACAATTTCGCTCATCTGGTCGTCGAGGCGGGCCAGATTCAGGTCCATTACCACGACCGTGATGGCAAACGCCTGCAATCGATCACCATTCCACTGCGTTGAATTGCCAGCCAAAAAGACGCCGTTGCGGGGCACAAACCGCTCTGGAACGGCGTTCTTTCAATGCAACAGGATTACTTTTCAGCGCACGCTGGAGAAATGTTCAGTGCAGCCGACATATTCTTATAGCACTTGGCCTTCATCTCTCTTGTCAGTCGGTGCCGCAATGATGCAACCTTGCCGCAGGCAACAGTAAAGAGGGCGCGAGCCCGGCGCGTTCAGCATATTTCCAAGCGAGTTCCCTTCATGAAGAGCCAACCCGATGCCGCCAGCCGTATGGCGGCCGAGGTAGTGACGCAGTTGCCTGTGCCCTCGCGGCTCGGCATGCTGCGTTTCGAGCGCTTGAATGAAGCCAGCTGGGCGATGCTGTTTCTCGATCCCAACTGCGAACGCCAGTTCGGCCAGCCGGCCGTTGAGCTTTGCGCGCTGGTCGGCTCACCCTACGCCAGCCTGATGGAACCCGAAGCGCGCTATCAGCTGCACGACGCGATCCAGCAACAGCTGACCGCCAGCCCGCATTATCTGGTGCGTTACACCCTGCACACGGCAGCCGGTGCGCTGAGCATCCTGGAACTGGGCGAAGCCTACAAACAACACAACCGTCATCTGCTGCGCGGCTATCTGCTGGCGGTCGATCACCTCTTCGACGAAGCACCGCCACTGCCCTCCGTTGACCTCGAAACCCAGAATTCCCGCCTGCAGATCGCCCTGGAACTCAACCAGCGCGCCCAGCAGGAACAACTGCAGCACCTGGAGCGCGTACGCGCCCAGCAGGACTTGATTCTGTTGCTCGCGCGTCAGCGCTACAGCACGCACAACTCGCTGCAGGAAGCTGCCGAACTGATCACCCGCTGCGCCTGCGATATCTACGAAATCGACTGCGCCAGCCTGTGGAACCTCGAAGGCCAGCAGTTGGTGCCGATCTCCGCGTACCACCGCGCGACCCAGGAATACATCCTCCCGGACGTGATCGACATCAGCAGTTTCCCCGACTACATGGAAGCGCTGCACAGCAGCCGCGCCATCGACGCACACAATGCAATGCGCGACCCGCGCACCCGTGAGATGGCCGAAGCCCTGCGCCCGCGTGACGTCAACGCCATGCTTGATGCGAGCATTCGCGTCGATGGCCAAGTAGTCGGCGTGCTGTGTCTGGAACAGACCGGCGTCACCCGCGCCTGGCAGTCCGATGAAATCGCTTTTGCCGGCGAGTTGGCCGATCAGTTCGCGCAAGTCATCAACAACCACAACCGCCGCACCGCCACCAGCGCCCTGCACCTGTTCCAGCGTGCGGTCGAGCAAAGCGCCAACGCGTTTCTGCTGGTCAATTGCGACGGCGTGGTCGAGTACGTCAATCCGAGTTTCACCGCGATCACCCAGTACACCACCGAGGAAGTCCACGGCCAGCGTCTGTCCGAGCTGCCGGCATTGGAAAACCTCAGCGAACTGCTGTTCGACGCGCCCTCGGCGCTGGCCAAGAGCAACAGTTGGCAGGGCGAGTTCAAGAGTCGCCGGAAAAACCTCGAACCGTACTGGGGCCAGTTGTCGATCTCCAAGGTCTACGGCGACAACCGCGAGCTGACGCACTACATCGGCATCTACGAAGACATCACCCAGACCAAACTGGCGCAGCAGCGCATCGAGCGTCTGGCCTACACCGACAACCTGACCAACCTCGGCAATCGCCCGGCGTTTATTCGCAATCTGGACGAACGCTTCGCCCGCGACAGCGATACGCCGATCAGCCTGTTGCTGGTCGACATCGACAACTTCAAGCGGATCAACGACAGCCTCGGTCACCAGACCGGCGACAAGCTGCTGATCAGTCTGGCCCGGCGTCTGCGCAATAGTCTGAGCCCGAGCGGCAGCCTTGCGCGCTTCGCCAGTAACGAGTTTGCGGTGCTGCTCGACGACACCGATCTGGCGACCGGCCAGCAGATCGCCAACCAATTATTGGCGACGCTCGACAAGCCGATGTTCGTCGACAACCAGTTGATCAGCGTCACCGGCTCGGTCGGCCTGGCGTGCGCGCCGCTGCACGGTCGTGATCCGCAAACGCTGATGCGTAACGCTGGCCTGGCGCTGCACAAGGCCAAGGCCAACGGCAAACATCAGGTGCAAGTCTTCACCGAAGCGTTGAATGCCGAGGCCAGTTACAAACTGTTCGTTGAGAACAACCTGCGCCGTGCTCTGACGCAGAACGAGCTGGACGTGTTCTATCAGCCCAAGCTGCGCCTGCGCAGCGGGCGTCTGCTGGGCATGGAAGCACTGCTGCGCTGGAACCACCCGGAACGCGGCATGATTCGCCCGGACCAGTTCATCAGCGTCGCCGAAGAGACTGGCCTGATCATTCCGATCGGCAAGTGGATCGCGCGCCAGGCCTGCCGCATGAGCAAGGCACTGACTGCCGCCGGCATGGGTAATCTGCAAGTGGCGATCAACCTGTCGCCCAAGCAGTTCTCCGATCCGGATCTGGTCGCCTCCATCGCCAACATCCTCAAGGAAGAAGCGCTGCCGGCCTATCTGCTCGAACTGGAACTGACCGAAGGCCTGCTGCTGGAAGCCACCGAAGACACGCACTTGCAGCTCGACCAGCTCAAGCGCCTGGGCCTGACGCTGGCCATGGACGACTTCGGCACCGGTTATTCGTCGCTGAGCTATTTGAAGAAATTCCCGATCGACATCATCAAGATCGATCGCAGCTTCATCCATGAAATTCCCGACACCCAGGACGACATGGAAATCACCTCGGCAGTGATCGCCATGGCGCACAACCTGAAACTCAAGGTCGTGGCGGAGGGGATCGAGACTGCCGAACAACTGGCGTTCCTGCGCCGCCACCGTTGCGACGTCGGCCAGGGTTACCTGTTCGACCGGCCGATCCCGGGCGGCGAACTGATCCAGGCCCTCAAACGCTACCCGCGCGGCCCACTCTGCCTCTAAAAAACCGCAAATCCCCTGTAGGAGTGAGCCTGCTCGCGATAGCGGTGCGTCAGCAACAAACCTTCTGACTGACCCACCGCCATCGCGAGCAGGCTCACTCCTACAAAGAGCAGTCGAGTACCCGCACATTTTGGGTAGTGATTAACCGGGCATCATTGGGCACACTGGCGGTCTGACTTTTTACATCCAACCTGACTGAGAGGAACGATCATGGTTCTGCGCTCGGAAATTCTGGTGAACAAAAACGTGCTCCCGACTAAAGAACAAGCTCTGCCCGGCCGCGAAACCGCGATGACCCTGCCTGAAAAGCACTTCGTCTTCGAAGAAACCCCGCTGCTTGGCCCGTTTTTCCAGGACGTCGATTTTGCGATCTTCGGTCTGGGCTGCTTCTGGGGCGCCGAGCGCCGCTTCTGGCAGCGCGAAGGCGTGGTCAGCACGGTCGTCGGTTACGCTGGCGGCTTCACGCCAAACCCGACCTACGAAGAAGTCTGCTCGGGCCTGACCGGCCACGCCGAAGTGGTGCTGGTGGTGTATGACAAGGCTAAAGTCAGCTACGAAGAACTGCTGGCGATGTTCTGGGAACTGCACAACCCGACGCAAGGCATGCGCCAAGGCAACGACATCGGCACGCAGTACCGCTCAGTGATCTACGCGACCTCACCTGAGCATCTGGATGCGGCATTGAAGAGCAAGGCTGTGTATCAGGCGGAACTGTCGAAGGCCGGCCTGGGTGAAATCAGCACCGAGATCGAACAGGCGCCGACCGTGTACTTCGCCGAGGCGTATCACCAGCAGTATCTGGCGAAAAATCCTGAGGGTTATTGCGGGATTGGCGGCACCGGCGTGTGCATGCCAGCGAGCCTGGCAGGCAATTAACCCGCCGACTGATCGTTCCCACGCTCTGCGTGGGAATGCAGCCCGGGACGCTCCGCGTCCCAACAGCGGACGCAGAGCGTCCATTGAGGCACTCCCACGCAGAGCGTGGGAACGATCGCTGTAGGAGCTGCCAAAGGCTGCGATCTTTTGATCTTGCCGTTGATCAGCTCTCGGCAATCAACCAATCCATCTGCCAGCCACCCTGGGTCTGCCCCAGCTTCTTCGACAACCACGGCAGCAACTCACGCAATTCTTCCTCCAGCCCCCACGGCGGATTGGCAATCGCCATGCCCGAGCCGTTCAGACTGTTCGGCGTATCCAGCGGATGCACCAGCAGTTCCACGCGCAACAACTTCGGCGCACCGGTGCCGGCCAGATCCTGATAGAACCTGCGCAACGCACGCTGATCCTTCACCGGATACCAGATCGCCGCCACGGTTTGGCGCATGCGGCCAATCGCTTCTTTCAACGACGCCGCGCAGCTCTGCATCTCGTCGAGCTGCTCGAACGGCGGATCAATCAACATCACCGCGCGCTTCTCCTGCACCGGCAACATCGCCCGCGCGACGTGCCAGCCCTCGCCAAGATGAACTTTCACTCGACGATCACCGGCCATGTTGTCCTTGAGCAGCACGCCGTCTTCCGGGTGCTTCTCGTTGAGCATCACCCGATCCTGCGGGCGGGTCAGGCGCCGCGCCAGCTCCGGCGAACCCGGGTAATAGCGCAACTGGCCATCCGGATTCATCTCGTGCAACACCTTCATGTAGTCGGCGGTCAGCGCCGGCAGGTCCGCCTGATCCCACAAGCGCGCGATGCCTTCCAGGTACTCACCGGTACGGTTGGCCTGATCGCCCTGCAAGTCATACAGACCGATGCCGGCATGCGTGTCGAGATAGGCAAACGGCTGCTCCTTGCGCGACATCAGGGCGATGAGGCGGGTCAAGGTCAGGTGTTTGAACACGTCGGCGTGATTGCCGGCATGGAAGGCGTGACGATAATTCATGGCTGCTCCTGCGGAGGGCGCAAAGTTTACCTTTTACCGCGCGGCAAGTCAGGGGTTGGCGGCTGAGCGGACAAAAGCCTTTCCCTCACCCTAGCCCTCTCCCGGAGGGAGAGGGGACTGACGGTGGTGATCTTGCGGGTTACATCGACCTGAATGATCGGCGTGATCTCAGGCTTGGCCAAGCGAAGATAAGCGCGGGGTCGGCGCACATCACCCAGACAACTCGGCCAGTCCCCTGAAGAAAACTCATATCAAGGCTTGGCCAAGCGAAGTTCACCACTGAAGTCGCAGGTCGGTGTACATCCCCCATACAACTCGGTCAGTCCCCTCTCCCTCTGGGAGAGGGTTAGGGTGAGGGGCTTTGCTTTTATGGCGTTAAACTGTCTAACCATGAACGACAGGAAGTCAAAAACTCATGCGATATCTGATCATCTGCTTATTCAGCCTGCTTGGCCCACACCTCGCCCTTGCCGACGCAACCCACATTGAGCAGGCACGCCAGACACTAAAGAACTACGGCCTGAGCCACTGCATTCTGAAGCCATTCAACGAGCGCTCCGCGCTGGAAAAAGACATTGCACTGTCCGCCAATGCCTATTCGTTCATGGGCAAAGGCATGCATACCATTCTGCAAAATGAAGACACTCTGCAGGTGCTGCAAGATCCCTACAAAGAAACCCGAAACTATGTGTTGGCGGCTTACGAGCAGACACCTTCAAACAGCAAATACTCGAATGAAAAAGTAGTGTTTTTTGGGTGCATGAAGGTCTACAACTCCGAGGCGTTCAACCGCTTTATCAACACTCAGGATGCGTATATTTCCGACTGACGCTTTGATATCCATTAACGTCAAAAGATCGCAGCCTTCGGCAGCTCCAGAGTGAACGCCAATCCGTTGTAGGAGCTGCCGAAGGCTCGGGCCGCGTTCGGACGATCTTTTGATCTTTTTCAGGAGGGCATGCTGCGCAGGCGCCTGCCGATGACATCGAGCACATCACAGCCGTCGCGCAAGGGAATCACGCAGAGCTGGGCGAAGTCGCTGAGGATGACGGAGTCGCATTCGACCGAGCCGCGCATGCACATGTTTTCCAGCACCTGGATCACGGCGCGCAGACGATGGTTGGCGGCGTCCATAAGGATGTCGAGGGGCACGTGGGTGTCGATGAACAGGGTCGGCATGTCACTGCAATTGCCGGTGAGAGCCATGAAGCGGTTGTCGGGATGGGGGATGATCTTTTCGTAGGGTGGAGCCGGTTCAAGCGTTGTCATATTTTGCACCTCAACTGATTAAATGAGGCTACCAATGACCTTCCTACAGGTTTGGGTGGCAGCCGTACGCGAGAGTAGGAAACTGAGGAACCAGCCAAAAACTCAGCTACGCCGAAGCGTTCCCGCGCACAGCCGCCGCTAAAGACGTCACGGACACACGTTAGGTGCCGCAATCAGACAACAGGGCTGGTGCACGGTAAATTCCAAGGGTTCCTACACCCTGCCACCGCTCTCGCAGTGACAACGACAAGACTATCCCGGCAACCCACCGCCCACCAGTTCATGAAAACCGCCGCAACTCGAAGGAATCGTCCGAGACCTTCGCCCTGAAAACTCACTCCGACCCTGCCAGCAAAAACGCCAGCAACGCCGATTGCGACGAATCTTCCGACATTGAAACCTGAAAAAACCGCCTCACCTTGCAACGCAAAACCGCCACGGGAAAGGCCTCGAAGACTGCCGGATATTCTTCGCTCAACCACTGCAACGCATTGGCCGTTCGAACGTCATTGCCCTGCTGCGCCAGCACCGACTCCGGCACCTGCCACCACGGGAATACCAGCCCCGATACCAGCGCCCTGCCACCAATTTCCAGCGCCTGCCCATTGATCAAACAACGCCCGATCAGCGGAAACAGTTGCGCCGCATCCACCTCATCGGCCTGAAGAATCGGTAACAGAAACCGCCCGTCCCAAAAACGAAAAAACACCGTTTTCCCGCCAGGCATCAGCACTTGGGTCAGGCTGCGAAAGTGCGCCACCACCTCTTCAAGACTCGCCGAAGACACCGCCAGCCAACCCCAATCCTGCGACTCGGTGGTGGCGACCCAATGCAGAAACTCACTGTCGGCGGCGACAATTCCCACGCAAGGCATCACCGCATCCCACTCGGCATAGATCGTCTCGGCCCAGATCGGACTCGCCATGCCTGGCCAACCCGCAAGCGGCTTCGCCTCGCTGGCATTGCTGAACACCGCGAACAATTGCTCTGATGCACGCAGCGGTTCACGCGCCAGCCAATCGTCGGGCAAAAGAAAATCAGGCTGCACAGAGACCATCCTTGCAACGCTCACACTCTTCGCAGAATGGCGCATCACCCTTGAAGCTCATGATTTGTGCGGCGGTGAGCATGGCTGCCGGCGCGGCGGCGAGTTTCTCCGGCAACCCCGGCACAACCGGTGCGGCACTCATCGCCGCCATCGGCGCGCCGCCCACGACAATCGGCACGCTGCTGAAAATGCCGCCGGGACCGATATTGATCCACTGCCCGCCGGCCTGAATCGTCGCACTCGCGCCACCGTCGATCACCACTTGCTGACCGGCGCTAACGTGGAATTGCCCACTGGCGCTGATCGCCTGATTGCTCACGCGAATATGCCGGTCGCCGATCACGCTCAGATGATCGTCCTGCTTCACTTCGGTCTGCCGCTGGCCGTGCGTGATGCGCTGCTCGTCAGCCTTCAACTCATGGCGGGCGGTGCCGGTGACGACGATGCTGCGCTGGTTGTCGACCTGCACCTGTTGATCATTCAACACATGCTGCGTCCAGTTGCGCTGGGCGCGCAGGTAGATTTCCTCGGCGCCTTTGCGATCCTCGATGCGCAGTTCGTTGTAGCCGCCACCGCCGGGGCTGCTCTGACTGCGGAAAATGCTGCGGGTCTTGTCCGCCGGCAGATCCAGCGGGATCGGCGTCGCGGCGTTGGGCAGGCAGCCCACGACCAAAGGTTTGTCGGCGTCGGCATCGATGAAGCCGACCAGCACTTCCATGCCGACTCGCGGGATCAACACGCTGCCGTAACGGTCATGGGCCCAACCGCTGGCAACGCGCAACCAACAACTGGAATGCTCGTTCAATTCACCGTCGCGGTCCCAAGCCAGTTGCACCTTGACCCGGCCATACTCGTCGCAGTGGATTTCCGTATCTTTCGGCCCGGTCACAACCGCCGGTTGATAGCCGAGCATGCGCGGTTTTTCAGGCCCCAGCGCCGGGCGGAAAAACACGTCCCACGGCGTCGCGAGAAAGGTATTACGGTAACCCTGAAACCCCTCGCCATCGCTGGTCACCGATTCCTCCAGCACTTGCGGCTGGCGGCCATGGTGTTCAACGGCGGTCAGCAGCCACAGGTCATTCCAGTCGTGGCGCGGATGTTCGGTCAGTTGCAGGAAATGTCCGCAAACCAATGAGGATTCGTCGCTGATGCCCTCGGCCTGACGGTAGTCGGCGACATGCCGCTCGAGCGCACGCTGCACCCGGTGCTTGCCGGTTTCACGATCGTTGAATTGACCGGGGAAGTGATAGTCCTCCAGCACTGGGCGCTGCTCGCCGTCGATACGGCTTTGCAGGTGCAGGCGTGGTTTTTCAAAGTTGTAATCGCGCCGGGTCACCACGCTGGTGCGGGTTTCCACGCGCACATTGAAACGCTGGACTGCCGGGGTGCCTGCGGACATGCCGCTGCCCGGCAGATAGACCGTCGGCTCGGCCAGACGCGAGAACACGGTCTGGTCATCGCCGAACACCAAAAGGTGTCCTTCGGGACTGTGCTGAAAGTGATAATGAATGCCGACCTCGGCACATAGCCGCTGAATGAACGCCAAGTCGCTTTCAGCGTACTGCACGCAATACTCACGAACCGGGTATTCGCTGCCTAACCGAAACTCGAAAGCATCCCGAAGGATCGCGTGATCCTTAAGCACCTGCGCAACAATTTGCGGCACGCTCTGGTGCTGGAAAACCCGCTGATTGATGCGATGCCCGAGGTACGTCAGACGCGGCACAAGGCTTAAGTGATAACGCGTCAGACGTTTCCCGGAATCGCCCTGCCCGACCTGATAAATCTGACCGTGAATACCGGAACCCTGAGCATCAAAGCTCAGAAACGCCTGACAGTGCAGGAGGCTTTCGAGGTCCAGATCCGGTCGCTCACTGACCAGTTCCAGCTCGAAACGAAAGGGTTGGCTGATGGCTTCCTTGCCCGTGAACTCAAGTACCTTGAGGTCATGTTGGGCGCCTTCGAGGGTCACCGTGAAACGCGGTTGATTGGCAGGCGCGAACATCCGATGTCTCTCTGCAGTGTGAGGGCGGGCGATTCTGCATGAGGGGCAAAGGGTGATGAATGGGTGACGAGAAAATCAGATTTGCCCTACTTCTATTGCCGAAAATCCCTGCAAAAATCGGCGCCTTCAACTACAGACAAATCCTCCAAAACCACCACCGAACCTTGTGGGAGCGAGCCTGCTCGCGAAAGCGGCATGTCAGTCGACACATTCATTGAATGATCAATCGCATTCGCGAGCAGGCTCGCTCCCACAATGAATTTCCACAGGATTCGAGAAATCACAGGCACAAAAAAACGGCCCGTCTCCTGTAGGAAACGGGCCGTTTTCGTGTGAGCCGTAGCTCAGGGCATTACTTGTTCAGGTGGAAATCTTTTTCCGCCGCTTCGAAGCGCTGAACCATGCCTCTGGTCGGCTCGCCCATCTTGCTGACGATGTAGATGGCCAGGCTGGCGAAGATGAAGCCCGGGATGATTCCGTACAGACCCAGCAGTTCGAAATGCTTCCACACCACCACGGTGATCGCGCCGACCAGGATACCGGCCAGTGCGCCGTCACGGGTCATGCCTTTCCAGATCACCGAAATCAGTACAACCGGACCGAACGCCGCACCGAAACCGGCCCAGGCGTAGGACACCAGGCCCAGTACGCGGTTTTCCGGGTTGGCAGCCAGGGCGATCGCGATCAGTGCAACCAGCAGCACCATGGCGCGGCCGACCCAGACCAGCTCCAGTTGCGAAGCGGATTTACGCAGGAAGGTTTTGTAGAAGTCTTCGGTCAGGGCGCTCGAGCAGACCAGCAGCTGGCAGCTCAGGGTACTCATCACAGCGGCCAGAATGGCCGACAGCAACACACCGGCAATCCAAGGGTTGAAGAGGATTTTGGCCAGCTCAATGAACACACGCTCGTGGTTCTCGGTCACGGGACCGGCCAATTCCGGGTGCGCCGAGAAGTAGGCGATACCGAAGAAGCCCACCGCCACGGTGCCGCCCAGGCACAGGATCATCCAGGTCATGGAGATGCGACGCGCCTTGGCAATCGATTTCACCGAATCCGCCGCCATGAAACGCGCGAGGATGTGCGGCTGACCGAAGTAACCGAGACCCCAGCCCATAAGCGAGATGATGCCGATAAAAGTGGTGCCTTTGAGCATGTCGAAGTTGCTTGGATCTTGCGCCTCGATGGCCAGGAACGTGGTGTCGACGCCACCGGTGGCCAGCAGCACGATGATCGGCGTAAGGATCAGCGCGAAAATCATCAGCGTGGCTTGTACGGTGTCAGTCCAGCTCACGGCGAGGAAACCGCCAACAAACGTGTAGGCAATCGTCGCCGCAGCACCGGCCCACAGCGCCGTCTCGTAAGACATGCCGAAGGTGCTTTCGAACAGACGGGCGCCAGCCACGATGCCGGAGGCGCAGTAAATGGTGAAGAACACCAGGATCACGATCGCCGAAATGATGCGCAACAGGCCGCTTTTATCTTCGAAACGGCTGGAGAAGTAGTCAGGCAGGGTCAGGGCATCGCCGTTGTGCTCGGTCTGTACACGCAGACGGCCGGCAACGAAGAGCCAGTTCAGGTAGGCACCGACTATCAGGCCGATGGCGATCCAGCTTTCGGACAGACCGGACATGTAGATGGCGCCCGGCAGGCCCATCAACAACCAGACACTCATGTCGGAAGCACCGGCAGACAGTGCGGTGACGACGCTGCCAAGGCTGCGACCACCGAGAATATAGTCAGAAAGGTTGTTGGTGGAGCGATAGGCCATGAAGCCGATCAGCACCATTG
>Ga0163162_10004911_pt1 | contig 12888 bp, 19 predicted proteins | sample S55metaG_FD_115310 | JGI IMG/M metagenome (GOLD analysis project Ga0163162, IMG submission 115310) | Switchgrass rhizosphere microbial communities from Kellogg Biological Station, Michigan, USA - S5-5 metaG | ecosystem: Host-associated > Plants > Roots > Rhizosphere > Soil | place: USA...
CTCTCGGCTATATCCCGCCCGCTGAAGCTGAGGCAAACTACTACCGGCAATTCAGCAATACCATCGCTGTGCCGGCATCAACTTAAACCAACCAGCCTCCACAATTCCCGGGGCGGTTCAGATAGCGGTTCCTGAAACAGATTCCGAATCACATGCGGCTGTTTCTGCCGGCGATGCGTTGGTCGGCCGGCTCTTGCCCATCGCGTTCGTCTTCACATCCTGGTTCAGCAACTCGTCGGGGTTCAGTTCCGGGCAGTATCCAGGCAGGCGAATCGGGCGCAGGCGCTGGGCGTTGTCAGCCACAAACTTCGTCACGGCACGCGATCGATGCACCGGATGTCCATCGATGATCAAGTAGATTTTGCGGGTCGCCTGCTTGAGCAGGCGCTTCATGAATTCGACGAACACCGCGTTCTTGAACTTCCCCTGGAAGACCTGTTCGTGGAAAAATAATGACCTATGCGGAGTGCTGACCGACAACCGACATGGTCTGTCTGGCAGCACATAGGTGACGCTGACAACTGGTACATCGCGCTAGGACCCACTGTACTTATTGAAAAACAGTTTTACGCAAGGAAGTCAATGACAGGAGCCTAGTGATGTGGCTGAAGCGGTGCCTTATGCCGACAGCGAAGTGTCCGAGGCGAATCCGTGCCGCGAATAGCGAACATGGCCCATCACGCTATCTTGAAGGACCGTCTCGTTGCCATCCTGAATCGGACAAGGAGAATGCGCTCGGTCTATCCGGAGCGGATTAGCTCCAGGACGTCGAACATTGATCGACATTTCATAGCGGCCGATTGTAAGGAAGCGAACACCGTTGTCGTTTTGTGGTGGAACGGCCGCTCTTTACTGGCCGACGTAACTGAACTCATCCACAACGTGGTCTATAAACGTGCGCAGCTTCCGGTTGATGAACTTTCGGCTCGGATATACGAGACAGACGTCGACGTCGCTGCGTACGATACGCTGCCCCGCCAAGCACGCAACAAACTTTCCGGACCTAAGTTCGTCTTCCACAAATACGGTCGGCAAGATGGCGAACCCCATGCCTTCTTTTACGAGTTGGTGAAGCATCATGGCGTTATTGCATACGAAGGACGGTATAAGAGAAATTGCTGAACCGGCTGTGACGCCTGGCTCTGCGGCGACCTGCAGAGCGTACCCCCGGGTATCAGCGGACCTTCCGATGAAGCACATCTTTCTCAAGTCATCCGGCCTCTGTGGCTCGCCAACCGTATTCAGATAGGACCGAGCAGCAACGATCGCGTAGGTATACGTCATTAGCGGACGGGTCACAGGCTTGTCTGAGCCGACCATGTAGTCCGCCAGGATTGCGGCGTCAAACCCTTCCTCGATGAAATCAACCTCCCGGTCACTTAACGTCAACTGCACCTGAATGTGTGGGTATTTTTCTCGATACGAGGTCAGCACCGGTGCGAGTTTTGTAAGAGAAAACGGAGTTCCAGCCAGTATGCGCAGCACTCCCTGCGTCTCGCGTGTCGTGCGAGCAACGTTCCTCTCTGCATCTTCAATCTGCTCCAAGGCGGCCCTGCAGCCCTCAAGGTACGACTGGCCTATGTCGGTGAGCGCAACACGTCGCGTGGTACGGTTTAGCAAGCGCACGTTCAGATGTTTCTCGAGGCCTCCGATACTCCGCGTGACGGCGACGACCGACAGGTCAAGTTGTTCCGCAGCTTTTGTGAAATTCCCGGTCTCTGCTACTCGCGAGAAAATACGCATAGCCTGAACTAGATCCATAAACACTCCCTGAGAAGGTCTCCGCCTGGATGCGCGGACCCGTCTAACACTTTTTGAAGGGTGGGCTGGAAAAAGAAGTGGCCGAATCTATGGCGTGAATAGAGATCGGCGTTGAGGTGATCAAGTTGCAGGACGCTTAGCGTACGGAAGTTGATTTGCTCCCGCCAGTGCGAGAAAGACGTTAGCCGAACTGCTTATGGACCTCAGGACTCTCGAGCCGCGATCGAAGAACCAAGTGGAAATCAGATGATATTGGGCGTTCGTGCAATGATACTTAAAGTCGCTTCGCTTCTGAAGCGCGCTATCGTCAGGTAGCCGTCCCGCCAAGAGAGAATAGTCTCAGCGGGAACTTTAGCGGGCTGCATCCTCACGCGCGATTCAAAGATCGGTAGTCTTCGGAATGATCACAGCCTGTCCGTGAAGCGTGCCTCGTTCGTCGAGCAGTTGCCATAGCGTGGCGTCTTCGATCAGGAAGCGTCTGCCGCTTTTTGTGACCCGGACGCCCTTATAGCCGCTGGAATAGCCTTCGCGCGTGACGCGGTCAAGAAACTGTTGCCGTTCTTCTCGATTGGGGGCTTCCGCGGATAGGCGTGAAGGCAGTCAGACTATCTCTTCCCATGAGTATTCAAAGCGCCTCTGAGCAGCCCTATTGCCGTACATGAAGATGGGGTCCGCGTCGGGCGTGTGGGCAAGAACTCCGAACGGCGCGTGTTCGTACAGCCATCTCGCGGCGCTAGCGGTGCTAATACTTTCGGGCACGAGAGAACGCCCGAGCAGACGCTTGTAGCTTTCGGTGAGCAACCTGAAAAAGCCAGGGTCTTCATACATTTTCATACTCGACTCCTTCCAAAAGAGGCAATTAAGGTCGATTCGCCGAAGGTCCAGTGACTTAGGAGAATCAAGAGGGCGCATTGCCCGCGCACGGTAATCGCTCCGCTTTTGCAACGCTGTTTCCAGAGGTACGTCGCGCGCGGACCTTCCAATCTGCCTACCGGCTGCAAAGTTGGCGCTGGATGTGAGCATGCTAGCCGCAAGGGCGCCGCTCGACCGTCATGTACACGACCGCGCCGAGCAAATGATGCACCGGCAGTTGAGCGAAGAGACTTCCGTCCGGATCGACAGCTCGCACGGGTTCATCGTCAAAGCGGCTTCCCTCGCGCTATAAATACCACCACGGCACGCCGTTGATCATTGGAATCACGGCGGTGCTCACCCCGATTCGGCGGCGTGATCTTCGGGACCATGGTTCCCAGCTCATGTGTTTTCGCGCACAAAAAGATTACGCCCTGTACGCCGAATTCCGGCTGATCGCTGGCAATGACCCTCGCGTGCACGGTACCGGAAAGCTCCGTCAACCGAAGTCCATGCGTGCGCAAACGATTCCGTGTTTCTCCACGCGCGAACGCGTTCACGCGATGGCCTGCCGCCGCGAGCTGTGCCGCAAGCACTCCGCCTATCGCCTCTGCCCCAGCCATGCAGATCCGATTATCTGCGTCCATCCTGAGTGTGGTCCGATCGTCCGATGAAAGAGAATCAACCGGCCGGTCGGAACGATCTTGCTCGGCGAGAATACTCGTACTCTTCATCATCAACTCCATCGGGACGGCGCGCGTTTGACGAGCAGTTTCACTCATCGTTCTAACCGCGATGAGGTCGCGAGCTGAACCCCCACGCTTGAGTACCTGCGACTCAATGTCCAGCGTGGACACTCACCTTCCCTCTAGTGAGGTTAGCGCGGAGACAGATCGCTCTCAATTAATTTTTTGTAGGCATACGATTTACTTTTTTTGCGCAAGGTGTCACGAGAGCGGGACGAGAAACACCTGTTCGCCTGTTCGCGCTGCTTTGTGAACCACGCGAATTTCGCCGCGCCGAGAGGCGGACGACGACTGAGTCGTGAGGGGACCCTTCGTGATGCCAGCCGCGCACGCGCTGCATGCAGACCGGGGCAAGGCGGCGATGGCAATCGCTTTCGGCGAGGCTTGGACCAATATGGTGCAACCGTTCTGGGCGCTGCCGGCGCTAGCGATTGCGGGGGCTTGGCGTACGGGACATCATGGACTACTGCGTCACCGGGTTGCTATTCTCCGGCGTGGTGTTCATCCCGGGCCTGTATCTCTTCCAGCCGCTTGCAGACGGAGGCACGACACATGGGTGCTCACAAACTTGTCACGCGGCCGACACGGCCTGTCCGCCGCCCGGTTTTGGTCTGGGACGTGCCGGTGCGACTGTTTCACTGGCTGGTGGTCGTGCTGGTCACGGCGGCCTATGTCACCTTGAAGTTGAACTGGATCGACTGGCACGTCCGGGTCGGCGAGACGCTGCTCGCGTTGGTTATTTCCCGGCTGCTGTGGGGCTGCTTTGGCAGTGAGACCGCGCGCTTTCGCAGTTTCGTGGCGTCGCCCGCGGCCGCACTTCGTCATTTGCGTCACTTATTTCGCCGCGAGCCGGATGTGCAGGTGGGCCACAATGCGGCCGGCGGCTGGATGGTCTTGCTGCTGCTCGCGTTGCTGCTGATCGAGACCCTGAGCGGGCTCTACGTCAACAACGACATCGCCGACGAAGGGCCCTTGAGCGAAGTGGTGCCCGTGTGGCTCGCCAACGCTATCTTGACGCTGCACGGGCTTGTTTGGGACGTGCTGCTCGCCGCGGTGACGCTGCACGTGCTCGTGATCGCCCTCTACGCGGTAGCGAAGGGACACAACCTGCTGCGTCCGATGCTAACCGGCTACAAGCAGTTGCCCTGGTCCATCGACGCGCCGCGGCAGACGCCAGCACTGCTGGCGCTGCTTCCGCTCGGCGTCGGCGCTGCCGTGGTAATGCTGCTCGCGGCTTATCTCTGAGCTTGCCGCGAACCTGATCTCAGGGTGCCGCTTCAGTGGTTGCGTCAGTTGCTCTTCGGCGGCACCACCTGGCCGCGGATCTCCCCGTCCGGATGGTTCTTGGTGTGAACGTTGATGTACATGTCACCGGCTTCGAACATCTTGGCGTCGTCCGGGGATAGCGTGGCCTGACCGCTGATCGGGCTCGTCACCTCCATCGTGCCTTTCTGAGAGAGCCAGACCTTCACGCCAGCGTTTTTGCCGACGGGGGCGGGCCCGTGGAAATGCGCCATCGTGGCCTGACTCGACAATCCGCTGAAGCTGACGTTCCAGGTTACGACCCGCGTGCTGGGGTCGTACGTGAGGGCGCCGCTGCCGCTGCCTGGAGTCTGCACCGGCGGAACCTGTTGGGCGCCCGTCAACGGCACTTGAAATGAGACCGGCGCCGCTTTCGCCAAGGTCAGCGTACCCGCTAAGGCCAGGCCACCGAACACCATGAAAGCGCGCTGCGAGATGGATCGTGACATTTGGTTTTCTCCTTCTGGGATTGCCCTTGCCGGGCGGTAGCCAATATCGAAGAGTGCGGAAGGCCTCGTCGGCGCCGGTGGCAACCAAGGAGGTGAGACAAGGATAGACGCAAGCCGCAGGTAACTCCAGGTAGGATCCCGGAAGCCTTTGGGTCTTGAAGTGCTTGATCCTGGCCATTTTTGTCCCCCCTCCGAAAACTGAAAATACGCCTTCGGAAAGCACGAGGAGCCGGCGCAATCCACCCAAGTTAAAGAACGGGATTTTTCAGCAACGTTTTTGCGCCATGGATTTGTGGGGTTTCGAGTGGGGTTTGCGTTGCTCTGAGATTCATGGCCGATGACCTGCCGGATCCAGTTTTTACCTGAATGACCGGTCTCTGGTGCGGACCCGGCGTTCGAATGTCCGTCGGAGTGCGAGGCCGACCGGTTGAATCTGCACCTCTTAAGAAGACGTTGAGCTGGCGCGTCCAAATCGTCGACAATCGCCCCTTCGAAATCTCACACCAGCTCGCCCGCTTTGACATCTCACCTGGCATACGCCGGGACCACCTTAAATCCACTGGTCGTTCTCTACAGTCCGCTCGCTCGTCGCGCCGTCGCCCGTGTTCACCACAGCTCGCGGCTCGATCAGCAGCAGCTTCACCTGTTTTAGCGCACAAGGCTTGTGCTCGACGCCCTTCGGCATCACCGCCATCTGACCGGCACGCAGGATGATCGAACCGTCGCCCGAAGGACCCGCGCGAAAATCGATCCGCAGCTCGCCTTCAAGGACGATGAACGTTTCGTCGGTATCCGCATGTCGGTGCCACTGGAACTCTCCTTCGACTTTCACGACCTTGAACTGATAGTCGTTCATTTCAGCGACGACGTGCGGTTGCCAGTGGCCGTGAATCTGCGCGATCTTGCCGATCAGGTCGATAGACTGGCATTGGCCGCGCCCGGACGGCGCAGTGGTTCTGTTCGAGGATTGCGACATCGTTCTCTCCGTTCAAGGGGCAATGTGTCGAGGATACGTATGCTCCTGGTGGCAGTATTGAACGATTGTGGGTGTTTTTTAGCCGCGCTGCACGCCGCCCGCGACCCGGAGCCAGCGTCCAGGCGTAAGTCCGAATGTTTTCGCAAAGTGCCGCGTCATGTGGCTCTGATCAGCGAAACCTGCGATCGCGGCGACGTGCGCGAGCGAGGCGCCCCCAAGCAGCATGCGGCGCACGGTATCGAGACGCCGCATCGTCAGATAACGGTATGGGCTGGTGCCGTAGAACGTGCGGAAGTCGTGCGACAGGCTCCAGCGATCGCGGCCAGTGGCCGCTTCGAGTTCGTCGAGCGTGACAATGCGCGCGAAGTTTGCGTGCAAATAGTCCCGTGCGCGCCGCGCCGCGAAGAAATTGCCTTTCGAGCGTCGTGCGGGCGTGCCGGCAACAGTGGCAAGCGCGTGCGCCAGTTCGATGAGCGCATCGCTTTGCTCGAGCGAATCGAGCGTATAACCGACGTGCTGCAGCAACGTCGTAGTTGCCGCAGCAAGGCGCGGATCGGTTGTCACGCCTCCTTCGAGAAACGGCAGCGCACGTCCGCCAAGTACGTCCTGAAAGAGCGCAGGTTCAACGTAGATCATCCGGTACTTGAACCCTTCATCGGTACCTGCCTGGCCGTCGTGAGCCTCATCGGGATGCAGCACGATCGTGTTGCCGGGTAGACTGTGTCGCTGGCTGTGCCGATAGCTGAAACTCTGGACACCGACGAGCGTGCGGCCAATCGCATAGGTGTCGTGGCGGTGCATGGCATACGCCTTGCCGTGAAACCACGCTTCGATACGCTCGACGCCTTCTATCGGCTCGGCGCATCTAACCCAGTCGGAACATGAGCGCGGTGTTTGTCGGTTCATGATTTATGGCCTCGGAGGGCATAAGCCGTCGTGCTTCGGCACGGCTGCTCAGGCGCGGTACGGCGCGCAGTCGCTCCCCGAATTGTCGAATGGGACAGCCCACGCGTTACAGTGGCCGCGCCGGCTTGGAATGCAGCCGTCCGCCTAGTGAGTATCCGCTGAGCGGCTTAACGCAGCGCTGAATGGCGGCTTCTGGGATGTTTCATTGCCCGTTCAGGGTCGACTTCTGCCCGACGCGGGTGGCCTCGTACTCTTGTAACTGCAGCCCGGAAGGCCTAGGCCGGCTTGTCACACTTGCGTTTGGCCGATTTCCGAGCGATATAGGCGGGTTTAATGCCCTTCGCTTCGAGATTCGCGACTGCCTTCGCCACAGCCGCGTTCGCACGGCGCAGAAATTCCGGGCTTTGCATGTACTTTCCAAGTTTGTCGGCAGGCATGTCAGTAGTTCCACAATCGACGTCTAAGGACGAAGGTTTTGCGAGCTTCTTCGCGGTCGAAAGTCATTGATTCCGGTGTCCGTCGGCCGCTTCGCACATCATCACGGTTTCGATGCCTAAGTATGCCGCGTCTTGTGCTATCCCGTAATGCTATCCTTACCGGCTAACGATCAATCGCAGCCCGAGCAGTACGAACACTGTGCCGGCAGTGCGATCGAGAGTAACGCCGGCTTTCGGGCGCTTGTTAAGCCACTGTCCAATAGCCCCCGAGAAGTAGCCCAGCAACCCAAACAGCACAGCAGCTTGTGCGGTAAAGATCAGACCGAGCGTTGCTGTCTGGAGCCCGACGTGACCGTTGCTCGCGATGACAAACTGCGGCAAAAACGAGAGGAAAAACAACACAACCTTCGGATTGATCGCGTTGGCCATACACCCCTTCACGAACAGCGTCGCCAGGGGCTCTTCCCCGAAGTTCACGCGGTCAACATTGATCGCTCCGGCGTACCGGATCGCGTTGAATCCAATCCAGATAAGGTAAAGGCCTCCGGCAATCTTCAATGCAGTGAAGGCAATCGGTGAAGCAGCGATGAGCGCGCTGACGCCTATCGCCGCTAGAAACGTGTGGCTCAGGCAACCGAACGCGCATCCGAGTCCGAATGCCATTCCTTGCTTGCGGCCCTTTGATATACCCATTCCCAGCACGGCCAGATTATCCGGTCCAGGCGTCGAGGTAATTAGAACCGCTGCAAGCAGAAAACCCAGGACCTGTTGAATGGTCAGCACGTCTTTTCTCCCATGTTGCAACGCAAGAGTATAGCCGGAACTGTAGAGCGCAATTAATGTATCAACATCCGAACGCCCCTTGCTTTGAGCGGAAGACATGGCCTCCGCGCTTCATTGAGCTACTCGACGTGTTGTATGACTTCGGTTCGGGTCTGTTGACGGTACGCGTTCAAGCACCTGGCCTAACGTTTATCCAACGACGTTTGACTGTTGCCCAATGACGACGGGAAAAATCCGTGATATCTGAAAGCTTTGTCTTCTATGGGCTGATCGGGATAACCCACCGCACCGACAGACGCGAGCGTGTCCATAGTCGTGGCACGATTGGAAACGAACGTCCATTGCGCCGCTTCGTAATCCGGCAGCGGTAACGCGCAGCACTGTTCCAGGGCAGCCAGCAGGACTTCGCGGTCAGGTGTATGAATGACGAACCCCTCGTTCGCCAGCGCGGCATGATCGAGTCCGAGCTCACGGCAAATTCGCATCCGCAACGGCGCTTCGGACTGGTTGGTGACACGCGATTGCTGGACGAGTTGATAGGCCGTCGCATCGACAGGGACGCCTGACTGTCGTAATGGCGGCCGTTTGCCAAGCTTCCGGCGGACAAGCCTTGTTTTTTGGCACCAATGGTACGAAGGGGTTAATTTCCGCCGGATAGATTCTGCAGACCAACGGGCGTTCATCGTAACGACCGCAGAGCATGTCGGCGCGCAGATTGGGACACGCGCCAGCGAACGCCGCGGTGAGAATGATCGACACGCGCACCGGTAACGTTCCGCTCATGGCGGCCGACGAACGCGCTCGTTTGTACGCCGCCTGCGCATCGCCGGGTCTTGGTTCGACCGGCCATGGAATAGCTTCGCAGAGGAGCTCAAACTGTCCGCCACGTTTCAGCCAATAGTTCGCCTCGGCGATTGTCAGCGGAAGGCGCAAATCGTGGCAGCACTGGCCACATGTGGTACAGGCGAAATTGATATCGTCCAAGCTGTTTGTCCCTTTAGGTTCGGTTGCGTCGTGCTTAGTCGGGCGAGCGCCGAAATTCTTACAGGGAGACAAGTGGAAAAGTTGAGGCGGTCGCCTTGATTCAGCGGCCGTGTGCGCGCTGGATCGGTTCTCTGGCTGGTACAGTGTCCGCGCTTCGGTCGAGCCAAGTGGATTTCCGTCGCATAGGCCGGGTCTCGAACCTTTTGCGACTGCTGTGCAAGTCTTTTCGAGCGTCGACTTCTGACCCACGCGGACCGATCAATGGCGCAGCACTTCGCCGGCAAACGTCGGACCGGATGTGGCCGCCTGCGGCCGACGTTGAACCAACCGAGTGCTCCGCCCGGATCGGTCCGCGGAGGGCAGAAGACGACCCTCAGCGTCATTCGACGCGAAGAAGGCCTGATATCCCCGATCGCAGTAGCGGACAGTCGCGGTCTCACCTCTTCGTTGTCGTCGAACGAACCAATCAACGACCGCGTGCGGGATTTGCCCGGAATTTTAACTCTGTGCAAACATACTTAACAATGAAGCGCCACAGCGGCTAACGTGCGGTCCGATGTTATCCCACAGTCGTCTTCGGTATATAACGAGTTAGGAAGCATGGACACGGCATATAGATTCTTAGTGGACGAGGTTGAACGATTGCTGAGCCTGCCTCTGCAATCGAAGGGTGATCTGGCGCGTGGCACGTTGAAGCGCGGATGCTCGAGGCTGCTCCGGAATTGCCCCTTCCGTTCACTGCGCGATAGCGCTATGTACGAACATCGCCTCTATTTCTCCGAGCGCAACGACCGAGCATATAAGAAAAGCAAGGAATGAGTAGTCTTCAAATCGAATATCGTGGTCGGTGCGTGAGATGGCCGGCACGCCGGTTTTCCTGGCGGTACGTGGGAAGCAATCTCCCTGTGCCAGAAGCTTGGCAAGACGCTGATTCATGTCGACACCGCGAACAAGACGCTCAATCTTCATGTCGGCCGCAGCGGCCCGTCTGCGACCCTTAAACAAATTTCGGTTAGTCAGATCATAAGGCAACTGTAGATGGGCTTCGACTTCAAGAAGGGACTATCGAACATCCAGATCATTGTCCTAGTGGCGGTGGTCCTTGTTTTCGCGCTGGCAATAACCCTGGGGGCACAATACTTGATCGAATTGAACCGCAACCAAGCCGGCAACAAAGCGCTCACCGCCAAGGACAGCTACGAGATCAGCAAGCTCGACGCGGAAATCCGACAAATCCGCAGCGATACCGCCGGCAGTCTATTTGCCCTCAAGGTGATCGCCCTGTTTGTCACAGTCGGCGGTGCCGTTGGCGGCTACTTGATTGGGCAGAGCCGCACAACCCAAGCGCGGATCAGCTTCGAAGACAGAAAGAATGTCGACGAGGTCTATCAGTCAATCATCCGAGAACTGGCGGACGAGACGCCAATTCTGCGCGCCGCCGCCGCGGTGAAGCTCGGCTCGATATTGAAGTCCTTCCCGGCGGAGTGGAACGTCAGCGATGCCCGTCGCGAGCAGCTCATGCAACTCACCAAGCAGGTTCTGGCGGCTGCCTTGTCAATCGAGACGGACAAAAAGGTACTGAAGACGCTCACTATAAATTTGGTGCTTTACAAAGCCAAGCCGGACGACGTCCTAGCCAACGTGCAGGGTATCGACCTCTCGGGAGCGAAGGCCTACGACGCTTATTGGGCCCGCTGCGATTTCAGCTACGCGGATTTCTATGCCGCAAATCTAGCGCAAGCTTCCTTCCGTAGATCCAAGCTGACGGGGGCCCAGTTTCGGGAAGCTACGGCAAGCAACGTCATTTTCAACGAGGCTGATTGCACCGACGCGAACTTCAAGATGGCCGACCTACGCGGCGCGTCATTCTCGAACGCCACCTTACATGCGACCAATTTCGAGGGCGCCCGGGTGCATTCCGTCTCCCTCGCAGGGGCGAAACTCAACAAACTTCCGATCTGCATAGTGGATATTTCGGAGCAAGGGGATGGAAGCCAGTTGGTGTCGATCGGGCAATGGCTCAGCACGACAGGTAATGCTTTGCCATAGCCCCCCGCGGCCACGGTTCTCTAGGGACGCTCGTGCGGCGGATAGCAAGAGGCTTTTCGGAAAACTAGTCCAGAAGTTTTGGATGCGACCGCCATTGCCGCGGAGTCGTTCCTGATTTCCGCTTTCCAGAGGCGCGTCAGACCGCATGCTGTCCTTCCAACTGAAGCATACTTCCTTTGGAATCGATCGTGGGATCGAGGTCCGCCAAAGCTGACCATTGCCGCCGTTGGGCGACCGTCGTACCAACGGCTGGTATGGCCGAATTGTGCGCGTAGCTCCTCCGTCAAGCTCCGGAGTACTGCAGCCGTTCAAACGGCAGGTTTCCCCACTCTCTGAACGGCAGGTTGTGGCCGCTTCCCCGCCTTCGCGCATAGTGCAACGTGCGTCACGGAAGCACCGCATGTCTGAAAATGCTCATCAACCTCCTCCCGTTCACGACGGGACGAGAGCGACGCAGGAGAGACTGACTTATGTCCGCGATAGGGCGGCTCAAGTTTTTTCTTCCGAAGATAAATCAGCAAAGCTCCGCTAAACTGTTTAGGCCGCGGCTCGAAGAAAGGAGTGATTCGCCGCCGCTGCGTTCGTTGCTTGTATCGACCATGGGGAACCCGATGTCTGATTACAAAAACAACCGCGGACCAAGTTCGCCCACGCAGTCAAATTTTCCGCCTTCGAGCCGTTTGACCAGCAGCGCGACCGCTCGTTGCTCGCGGCGAGCGTCGACGGTGATCCGCGCAACCACTTCCCGAAACGCGGATCCCTTCCTACCGACCTAGAAAAGAGACCGCTGCGCGCTTCGAGCCGCTCGTTGCCCCTCTTCCGCTCCAAGTTGCGCCCGTAACGGGGTCTCGATACACGGTCACGATCTTCGCCGACTGAGGCGCATCGGCGGACGGCTTGCGCCCGAGCAGTTCGTTCAGCGTGATCCCGTACTCGCGCATCTTCTGCACGATCTCGATGAGAGCGAGCCTCGTTTCCTTTTCTCGCGCTTCTGCGAGTTGGTTCTCCAAGGCGCTGCGTCGCGCCATCAACTCAGCGATTTGCGGACTTGTGTATGCCATGATGTCAGTCGATTTAGTTACGGATGCGTTTGGAAAGGCTCATGCGACTGCTGTGACGCCACAAGCGCGGAATGCAATCATCCGGTACGCGATTTGCTCGATGCGAAACGCAACTCTAGGGAGCCGCTCATGGCCACCAATCCGATTTTTGAAGCGGAGTTCCGCGACGGCGAGATCGCGCGGGCACTGAACCTAGCGCTTCACACGCTCAGCGTTCATTCCGGAACGGAGGCGATCAGCGAGGGCGAGCGAATAAAGCTGAATTTTACGCGAAAGACCGAGGCGCTCATCCGTGCGCTATCGCTCCTTGGCGTCGAGCGCGACGCGACGTTACCCCACCGCCCTGGTCTGAGCGGCGAAAATGAAAAAAAACCCCCAGGTTGTGCCTCCGTAGTGGACAAGAAGAAAGTCGATCAGCCTCAGACAGAGGTGGCCTCACTCGTTCGGACAGTCTTCTGAGATTTTTAAGTGGAACGTCCGGGGCGGTCATGCTGCCAATTTGATCGCAGGCAGCGTCGCGAGGTATGCCTCATCCGGCGTGCGGCCTTCCAGACTCGAATGAGGTCGTCTCTGGTTGTACAA
>Ga0163162_10004917_pt1 | contig 12885 bp, 11 predicted proteins | sample S55metaG_FD_115310 | JGI IMG/M metagenome (GOLD analysis project Ga0163162, IMG submission 115310) | Switchgrass rhizosphere microbial communities from Kellogg Biological Station, Michigan, USA - S5-5 metaG | ecosystem: Host-associated > Plants > Roots > Rhizosphere > Soil | place: USA...
AAAAGGATACAAGATCACCCGCTTTTCGATGTCTGACGGTTTACCTTCCAATATGATCAATGTTATTGCAACTGCAGGAAAGAAGGTATTTGTTGGTACGCCAATGGGATTAACCTATTTCGAAGCGGACAAAATATCCCAACAATCAGTCTGCGATCTCCAGCTTACTGGTATCTATGTATCAAATAAATACTGGAGCTATGATTCTACTAATTTTTCCTTGCCGCATAAGAATAATGATATACGATTTGAATTCTCGGGGATCTCTTTTAAGTCGGCCGGCGAAATAAAATATCAATACAGGATGCTTGGGTTGCAACCCGAATGGAGAACAACCAGTGATGAACAATTGAGTTTTCCTTCCCTGTCCTCCGGCAAATATTCGTTACAACTAAAAGCGATCAATAAATACGGTATTGAAAGCGAAATAAAGGATATCTCTTTTTCGGTTGAAAAATTGCTCAGGGAAAAAACCTGGTTCCGGCTCCTGATGCTTTTCTTAGTCATCGACACAATATGGCTTTTCTTCCGGTACAGGATCGGGAAAGTGAGAACAAAAGAAAAAGAACAGGCCATGCTTAACCAACGAATTGCAGACCTCGAACAAAAGGCACTTCGGTCACAAATGAATCCACATTTTATTTTTAACAGCCTCAATTCAATTCAACAATATGTGGCAGAAAGAGACATAACAGGAGCGAATAGTTTTATTACTGATTTCTCAAAACTTATCCGCATGACACTCGACCTGTCAACAAACGCTTTTATAAATCTGTCTGATGAAATTGACTATATCTCTACTTATTTGAAAGTGGAAAAAACCCGCCTCGAAAATCAGTTTGATTATTCCATAAATACAGACAAGACACTGAATCTCCACGATATCTATCTTCCTCCACTGCTGCTTCAGCCTTATGTTGAAAATTCGATACGACATGGCATTAAATACAAAAAAGAAAATAAAGGAATGATCAACATCAGCGTCCAACGAAAGGAAGCAGATATATTGGTGAGCATTGAAGATAATGGGATAGGAAGAAAAGCGGCTCAACAATACAAAAGCAAGTATCATATCCAGTACCAGTCGAAAGGAATGAGTATTACAAGTGATAGAATTGATATACTTAATAGTTATAACGACAAAAAGGTCGAGATCTTCATTAATGACCTTTACGACGAAAACGAGCAAGCCACAGGAACGAGAGTTGACATATATTTGAGACATTAGCATCCATAATTTAAATCAGCAAAAGTGATAAGCGCAGTCCTGATCGATGATGAACCCAAAAATGTAAAAGTGCTCAAGGGCATGCTGGAGGAATTCTGCCCCCAGGTACATTTGACAGGCGAAGCTGACAATAGCAAATCCGGCAAAAAGTTGATCCTTGAAAAAAAACCTGAGCTGGTTTTTCTAGATATCGAGATGCCATACGGAAACGGCTTCGATCTCCTGAACGAACTTATGCCAATAGATTTCGAGGTGATCTTTGTCACAGCATTTGATAAATACATGCTGCAGGCCTTGAAATATTCAGCCCTTGATTTTCTTTTAAAACCGGTTAATATCGAAGAACTAAAGAATGCTGTAAAAAATGCGGAGGTCCGCATCCGGAAAAATTTCGTCAACCAGCAATTGCAGGTTTTGCTTGACAACTTCAAAAAACCAGAGGTAGGTTTAAAAAAGATCGCTGTTCCAACAGTAGACGGATTTGATTTCATCCTAATATCAGATATCATCAGGTGTGAAGCGCAGGGGGCTTATACGAAGATCTACATCAGCAAGTCCAGGCAAGTATTGGTTTCCCGCCCTTTGAAGGACTACGAAGCCCTTTTGCCCGAAGACCTTTTTTTCAGGATCCATAGCTCCAATCTTATTAACCTCAATTATATTAAAAAATATAACCGCGGAAGAGGCGGCGTTGTTGAACTTGATGATGGCTCTGTGATTGAAGTCGCGGCAAGGAGAAAAGATGAATTTCTAAAGCGGTTTGGCTTTGAATAGAATTATTGGGTAAAATTTTTTCTTTCCATCAAACCATTTCCACCCTGCTATCATCTTACTTAAAACGAATCATGAAAAAGGATATCCTGGTTTTTTCATTTGTCTTCTTGATAAACTGCGATATGATGGGACAAAAACACGATTCCGTCCCGGCAAGATCATTGGCAGAAAAGGGGGCGCAGGGAGATGTTCACCTGGGCAATGAAATTAGAAAAGACAAATTGCTGGATGCCCCTCAAAGACTACCCGTGGCGGACTCTTCGCCGAGAACAGATATTCATTCAAAAAAGAAAAAAAACAAACCCAGGAAAATCTGACTATGAAGTAAAAAAAAGCCGGGAAAATCCCGGCCACTCTTCATAGGAATCCATTAATCTATTTTCTTTCTATGAACATTCCGGAGAATTTATTTTCATTGATTGCTTTATTTAAGGGTTTTGCTTCATTCATCGCCCTCCTTTGAAGATTATTTAGAGACTCAGCGGCGAACCTCTCAAAACTTCCAGTAGAAATGTAGCGCAGCGCCGCTGCAAGGCTTGGTTCATTTGCATCTCCCCAGTTTTTATTTACTCCATCAAACGTGAGTTTATCAGGGGCAAAGCCAGTGTAATAATCCGCATTGCCAGCGCTATTCACTGTTTTAAATGATATCGGGTAAATGTCATAATTAAAGATCGGGATTGGGAAAAAGCCAACGGGTTTGCCATAAGTTGTATCACCGATCAACTTTACGTCCATGTAAGGTTTAAGATTATTGATGAGTAATTCACTTGCGGAAGCAGTGTTCCCTGTCACGATAAAAAACACCCGTGACAAATTAAGAGCTCCTGCCTTTTCAAACTTGACAGTGTTTTCAGCAGTGGTAAAGATATCGCCGTATCCAAGTTTTTTCCGTATCAATTGATGCTGGTTGTTCTGCAATGTGCTGTTAAAAACATATTGATACATTGTTTGATTGTTAGCCGTTGCCGGCGCAATGAGATTTGACAACGTATCCTCTGTCTCCACCGAACCGCCGGGATTATAGCGGAGGTCAACGACCAATTCATCAATGCCCTGGCTTTGAAAATAGGAAAATGTTTGTGCCAATTCGTTTCTGGATGGCTGACCAAAAAACTGGTTAAATACCATGTATCCTACTTTCTTTCCACCTTCATCGAGGACATTCTTATAGAGCACTGAATTAGCGGTAAAGCTTGTTTTGCTCAAGTTGGCAGAAACGGTCGTTCCGTCCGGCTTCTTGAACTCAAATGTTGCGCTTGTTGGGCTTCCAAAAAATATATTGTTCAAAACATCGACACTCGACTGATCATAACCGATAGTTGAACCATTTATTTTATTGATGAACCATCCTCGTTGCACACCTGCCTGGCCCGCACTTGATTGATCATAAGCATAAGTTACAAACCAGAAAACCGAATCGATAGGATCCGCCTGGTCAATTGATGCAGCTTTTATAAAGAATCCAAAATCATTATCCTGCCCGGTTTGTAAACTGTTAGATTTTTCTGCAGTTGTTACAAAACTAAACCGGTCAAGTGGCTGCAGCTTGCGGATGGCATTCATCACCTTTTGTGCAGATTCAAGCTCGGTTGACCCTGTATATTGACGCGGGTTAAACTGGTCATATTCCGGGATCACATCCTGCCATAAATAAACTTCCTTTGTATACAGGTATACGGAATCTTTTAGAAGATCTTCTTCCGTTGTTGTCGAAGTTGGCGTTTTCCCGGGTGAATTTTCTTTCTTGCACGAAATAATAAACAGAGAACTTGCAAGCAGCAAGGACCACACTAGTTTCATAGTTGAACTTAATTTTTAATAAAGAAATTGTTTTGATGCTGTTTTGTTAAGTATTGGTATGGATATAAAGGTTAACTTTCCATTATATCGTTGCTAAACTCACATCAGTTGGCTTGATTTAGAGCAGGGACGAGATTTTGTGAATTTTTACATTTTCTTATGAGCCTGAACGCTCAGGCCTGTGAAAATAGTATGTATCCGGGAATTTCGTTTATCAACTTTATGATTTCTCTATGGGAAGTGTTGAAGTTATAGACAGTCAATTTCTTATTTGTTCACACATTATTACTTACGGCAATGCATCTACACCCGCGATCACAGAGCGGATGCGCGAAGAAATAGAAACAATGTGGAACGAACCGGAGGGTATTATCAAATTTGGGGACTCTCTGTGGAGAATCCTCTTTAAAATAACGGCTTCTCACCAACCAGCTATTCAATCAATTGACATTTACCAGAACCTGGACCCGAGGAACAACTATTTCCGGATTGAAGAATTTGCATACGGAAATATATCCTTTGTTGATGGTCTTGGCTGCAACAGTGGTTACTTTAAAACCGAAAATTTATACCAAGGCTCGACAACTGCGGCCCATGAATACGGGCATTCATTGGGGCTGGATCATCCAAAACATTTGGATATACGGGGCGAAGGCGTACCGGGGATCATGTACCCAAGAGGTACGCTGGTTGATCCGCAATTTCAATACGATCCCACCAAACCTGCAGGAGTAACCGGCGGAACGATGCATCCGATGTACCGCAAGGTCAGGCAGGAAGACATCGATCATTTAAGGCTTCATCGGCTTGAATTCGAAAACGGTAAAGCCGTGGTGGGTGACTTTACGAACATTTATCACTGGAGTCATGCAGAGATCCCACCTGGCGAATTTCCACGACCGGTGACTTCCGGTTAATGGAAATTTGTACCTTTTATAAATCTTTCAAAACCAAAAAACTTTCTTTTATGAACAAGAAATGGCTTTTTCTGCTAACTCTCAGCAGTGGCCTGATTGCAGCTGCACAGCCGAGGCTTCCTCAAAATTATTATTGGCAAAAATTGGACAATGGCCTCGAAGTAGTGGTGATAGAAAATCACAAGGTCCCATTGGCTACCATTGAAATTGCCGTTAAAAATGGCGCTTATACCGAAGGCCCTGAATACAGTGGCCTTTCACATTTGTTTGAGCACATGTTTTTTAAAGCAAACAAAGATTACCCCGACCAGGAAAAGTTCATCAAAAGAACAAAAGAACTCGGTGCCATTTGGAATGGAACGACAGGTGATGAACGTGTAAACTACTTCTTCACTTTCGATAGAGACAGTCTTGATGCCGGTTTGAAATTTATGAATGCTGCGATTCGCTTTCCTATTTACCGGGAAGAAGACATGCAAAAAGAAAGACCGGTTGTGGATGGCGAATTCCAGCGAGGTGAAAGTGACCCGTTTTTCCAACTGTGGATCGATGTAAATAAGAGATGCTGGGGTGACCTCTTCACGCGCAAAAATGCGATCGGTGATCACAATATCATTAATACAGCTACTCCTGAAAAAATGATGATCATCAAGGATAAATATTATTTTCCAAACAATTCGATCCTGGTCATCGGGGGTGACGTGGATCATGACGAAGCATTCCGTCTCGCAAAAAATATCTATGGCGACTGGAAAAGCAGTGGCTTCGACCCTTTTGAAAAATATCCTATCCCGGAATTCAAACCACTCGAAAAATCTGATTACAATATAAAGGTTTCCTCGATTGCACAAACTCCTTACATGATGATGCAGTGGATGGGCCCGGATTACAGGCATGACTCGGCTGCTACCGTTGCTGCAGATGTTTTTTCGGCGGTGCTCGGCCTCAACTCTTCAAAATGGCAACAGGCACTTGTTGACAAGGGCTTGGCTACATACGCAGGCGTTAATTATGGCACCTGCAAATTTGTTGGCCCGATACAAACCATCATCGTTCCCAATCCATTAAAACTAAAAGAATGCTACGAAGAAGCGATGAAGCAGATAAAAATGTGGGGCGATGATGACTACTTTACCGATGACCAGCTGCAAACAGCGAAAGACAACCTTCGCAGAAACAGGATCAGGAATGAGGAAAAGCCTTCGGAGCTTCCTCACAACCTGACATACTTTTGGTGTAGCACCTCGCTGAATTATTCCACAGACTACAATGACAATATGCAAAAAATTACCCGGGCGGATATCCAGCGATATGTAAAAAAATATGTTGTCGATAAACCTTACATAGCTGGAATGATCATCAACGATGATATGAATAAACAATACAAACCATCCGAATATTTCACAACTGCTAAATCATTCTGATATGAAAAATATTTTCCGGAGTGCTATAATTCTTATTGCATTTTCTGCTCCTGTTTTGATCTATTCACAAACCAATAAGGCATACGAGATGAACATAAATGGCGTAAAAGTCATTGTCCAGCCGAGCGGAAATGAGATCGTAGTGGTTCAAACGATCATTAAAGGGGGAGTTCAAAATTACCCTGCAGAAAAGGCTGGCATCGAAAGCCTTGCAATGTCAGGTCTAACTGAATGCGGCACAATGAAAGATGACAAAAACAGTTTTAAAAATAAGCTGGATAAAATAAGCGCCCAGGTTTATGGAAATACGCGAATGGACTTTGCCAGCTTCAGCTTAAACTGCATAAAAGGCGATTTTGAAAAGGCGTGGCCCCTTTATACAGATGCAATGATGTCTCCTCGTTTTGATGCAAAGGAATTCGCCCGCATCAAGCAGGATGCGATCAATATAATCAGGGCGGCCGAATCAAACCCCGATAATGCAGTAAATAAAATGGCCAGACAAACTGCTTTTGCAGGAAGGGACTATGCCAAGGAGCCACAGGGTACCGTTGAAATTGTAACAAAATTGACACCTGAAGAAACAAAGAAATACTGGGAATCCATTTTCACGAGATCTAAGATGGTAATTGTTATCGTGGGCGATCTTGATAAAACGGAGATCGAAAAAAAGGTGACAGACTTCTTGTCAAAAGTTCCCGCAGGATCTGCATTCAAATTAAAAGAAGAGAGTTATTCTCCTTCTGCCAATTCATTTAATCCAAAAGAAAGAGAAAACGCTACCAACTATATCCAGGGAATCACCGGGGCTCCATTGCCAGGTACACCTGACTACAATGCTTTTGTCCTTGCTATGAGGATCTTCTCAACACGCCATTTTATAGAAGTAAGAAGTAAAAATGGATTGTCATATGCGCCGGGCTCATGGTTCACCCAGGGAAGGACGCCGTACGCCAACTTTTTTGTGACTACGACACAACCTGACAAGTACATTGCTGTTGCCAGGAATCTCATCGACGAAGTGAAGAAAGATGGCTTTACAGCAGAAGAATTAAAGAATGAAAAGACAGGTTACCTGACAGGTCTCTATTACAGGCAGGAAACAAATGAAGAGCAGGCGGCAGCGTTGGCCACGAACGAGGTTGTCCATAACAATTGGAAAAGAGCCATTGAAATTAAGGACGAGATCAATAAGGTAACTCTGCAGGATGCCAACAATGCATTTAAAAAATACATTACCAACATAACGTGGGTATACCAGGGTGATCCCAAAAAAGTGGACAGTAAACTTTACGTCCAAAAAGAAACACCTCCTATTCCGGCCGACAAAAAAGCATTCTGAGAGAAATCTCAATTGACATGATGAATGGCTGCACTAAGTGAAGGATACAGAAAATGGTATCCTTCACTTTTTATTTTTTTACAACTGACTGCCGCACTTTTCAGCACTTCAATGCTTAGTTCGCCAAGAACCATCTTTAAGACAAATGACGGAATAAAAATGGGAACATAAAATTTCCCCCGTATCGTCTTCGCTAGCTGAACAATCAATTTTTTATTAGTGACCGGGTGTGGAGCGACGGCATTATACACCCCATTCAGTCTCTCCATTTCTATCGCATAGACATACAAACGAACCAGGTCATCGATGTGTATCCAACTCACAATTTGTTTACCATTTCCCAAAATAGTTGCGATGCCGAATTTCAATGGCCTCTTAAATTCTTTCAGGGCGCCGCCTTCCTTGCTTAACACAATGCCTGTACGAAATTTTACCAATCTCATTCCGGAAGACATAATAGGGTCGATACTTGCTTCCCATTCTTTACATGTTGTTCCAAGGAAGTCTTCCACAGCAGGATCATTTTCATCAAAAGGGTTTTTCTCGCTCCCTTTTCCACCGGCCACGCTGTTGGATTGACTTCCATACCAACCGATTCCTGAAGCAGCGACCACCGCCTTCACATTATTTACATTCTCCCGCAGGGCTCTCACAAGTAATGCGCCGCCATTTATCCTGCTTTCTGCAATTTTGTTTTTTCTTTTTGCTGTCCAACGTTTATCAGCTACACCTTCGCCTGCAAGATGAATAATATAGTCCGCCCTGGTCACAGCAGCTCCATCAATAGTCTGCTTCTCTGTATCCCATTTTGCATAACTAAGCCTCGAAGTATTCGAATATTTTTCGGGCGACCGGGTTAATATAATGACATCGTAGTTTCGGCTAAGCAGCTCATTTGTGAGTGCTGAGCCGATCATACCCGTTCCACCCGTTATAAGAACCGTAGCCATAGTGGATCATTAAAGGAACAAATGTCATGAGTAATTTCATAACGAAAGCATAAGAAAGTTAAATTGTACGTTCCGACCAGGCTTCCAACTAAATATTTGCCAAAAAGTTTTGACATATGAAAAACCAAACATTACTTTGCATCACAAAGTGCTTTTTATGACTGGAGAGAAAAATATCCCTGGTGCTGTTCTTGCTCTTGATAACATCACAAAATCGTATGGTCCGGTGCAGGCACTCAAGGGAGTTTCATTTGAAGTGCCCGAAGGATCTGTCTTCGGAATATTGGGACCCAATGGCAGCGGCAAGACAACTTTATTGAGCATTATACTTGATGTTCTAAAGGCGAACAAAGGAGATTTTTTGTGGTTTGGTCATCCGGGCACAAAAGAACAACGACAGAAAATAGGTTCACTTCTTGAGACCCCCAACTTTTATCATTATTTATCCGCCGTCAATAATTTAAAAATTACGCAATCAATAAGCGGCAGGGGAACGAGCGGGGATATTGATGAGGTTTTAAAAAAGGTACGATTGTATGAGCGCAGAAACAGCCGCTTCAGCACATTCAGCCTGGGGATGAAACAACGATTGGCCATTGCTGCTGCTTTACTTGGCAATCCGAGAGTGCTTGTGTTTGATGAACCTACAAACGGTTTAGATCCCGTTGGCATTGCTGAGATACGACAATTGATCATTGAACTAAAGAACAGTGGACACACCATTATCATGGCCAGCCACCTTCTCGACGAAGTTGAAAAGGTTTGTTCGCATGCTGCTATTTTGAGAACCGGTGAGTTGTTGACTACAGGCAGAGTGGAAGAAATTTTAGTGGACGATGATGTGGTTGAGTTGAGTGCTCCTGATCTAAATGCGCTGGCTGCAGTTTTAAGGCAGTTAAGTGACCACGTTGTGACCGATGGCAAGTTGAATACGGTGCAAGTCACATTCCCCAAGGGAACAGCGAAGCTGGATGAAATAAATAGTTTTTGTTTTAAAAAGGGGATTGCTCTTAATCATCTCACGCTGAAAAGGAAAAGGCTTGAAGCGAGATTTTTTGAACTAACTAACAACTAACCGCACTGCATTATGACTCATCTTATAAAAACAGAGTGGCTCAAAATAAAAAACTACCCTGCGTTTTGGTGGGTGTTTGGCATTACCGCATTGACGTACCCCGGGATCAATTATATGTTTCTTTATGTCTACTATGACATCATTCACCAGCAAAGCACGGCAGGCAAGGTAGTAACGGCCCTGATGGGTAATCCTTTTTCACTTCCCGAAGGCTGGCGGACAATGGCATTCTTTTCATCATTCTTTGTTTATATTCCTGCTATAGTCGTCATCATGCTGATCACTAACGAATACACTTATAGAACCAATCGCCAAAATATAATAGATGGCTGGAGCCGTAAAGATTTCATGACAGCAAAAATGATCGATGTCCTAATGCTCTCAACGATCATTACTCTCTTGTATGCCGTGGTCGCTTTGCTCATTGGCCTGACCAATACAGATATGGGCGCCGCAGGAAAATGGAATCTCAGCTACTATATTGGGTTGTTCTTTTTACAAACACTCTCGCAGCTGTCCATCGCATTTGCGGTGGGTATGCTTTTGCGTAAAGCTTTTATTGCCCTTGCGGTTTTCACTTTCTATTCGATGATAGTAGAAGAATTTTCAGTTGACATTTTGAAATACAAATACAAGAACAACATAGGAGAGTTTTTTCCAATTGAAATGTCCGACAGGCTTCTTATCCGGCCCGCTTTTATCAGCAAATTCAACGAACAGGCTTACCAGCAGGCGCTTAATGGAGTCAAATATCATGTGGTGTATTCAATTGTTTTATTGATATTAACATGGTTGTTTTGTTTTTGGTTAAACAATAGAAGAGATTTGTGATCATGAAACAATCCAAATTATTTTTATTTGTTCTTTTCGCATTGATCCTGGCGGCAACGGCCAGGGGACAAAACCTTTCCACCACCATCAAAGTGCAGGCAATGGAACTTGGTTCAGCGCTGATGAAAAATGATTTCGAGACATTCATAAAATACATGCATCCAAATATCATTGCGTATGCGGGTGGAAAAGAAAAGATGAAGGCAAAAATGGATTCAGCCTATTCGGCAATGAAACTCTTTGGTGTAAGTTTTAAACGATATTCTATTGGCACTCCGGGAGAGATCGTCAGTTATAAAGATCAGTTGCAAACAGTACTACCAGAGATCACGACCATAAAAACACCAATGGGGGAGCTCACCGTAGAAACGTCCGTGATAGTTATCTCACCAGATGGTGGAAAGAATTGGTGGTTCATTGATACCAATGTATACAAAGTAGACAAGCTGAAAAGCATTCTTCCCGATATCAGTCCCAATCTTGTTATCCCACCACAAAAGCAACCGAAGCTCGTGCCCATTGATAGTACTGATAAAAATTAGACGCCGGAATCGTGCCTCTAATCTATTCTATTTGCGCACCGATTGCACAGATTTTCACTGATAAGATTAATTAAAATCTGTGCCCATCCGTGGAATCAGTGAGAAAATGATTTCTTCACCGACTGATGCATGATCACTTACTAATATACGCCCATACAATTTCAGGTGAAATTGCTACTAATACCGCCTTTTCATCCCAGATCATTTTCCCGGCGCTGTCTTCAGTAGACATTGGAAGAGCATGCCTCTGTTATCTATGTCCTTATGTTTCTTATGTGGTTCAAATTCTGCCAGGCAAGGTATGACTCATTTCTTCACCGGCTGATGCATGATCACTTTATTGATATACTCCCGTACAATCTCCGGTGAAACCGCCTCTACCAAATGCGCGTGTTGCTTTCCTTCACTACTCCATGTATTGCTGCCGTCAGCGGCAACCTGGATCCGTCCATATTCCAAATGATAAAATGGTTCATATCCTTTGATAGCTACTAATACAGCCGTTTCGTCCCAGCTCATTCTTCCGGCACTGTCTTCGGCGGCCATTGGAATGGAAATCCTGAAGACATCTTTGACCGGGCTGTTATGAATAGCGTCGTTATGGATCAACGGCAAACCTACTTTTATCTTCCACCCTATTTCAAAACCGCTAAAAACAATAGTTGTTGGCCAGTTTAAAAAAACATTTTGTGAAGCGGGTGCATCACGGTTCACATTGAATTCACTCCCGGAAGGAAAGCGCCCTGCCATGCAAACCAATTGTTTCACTTTTTGTTTCACCAACTGTTTGCCATCAAGAGATGAATATGTATCGCCTTTTGATAAAAGCAAATTAGAAAGATTTGTAAGAAAGCCCACAGTTACGATCGTTACACTATGATCGGGTTGTTTCGACAATATCTTTCTATATAATTCTGTTGCATCAGGCACATCATCATTGCTTTTTATTTGATGAGGATATTTTTCGATCAAAGTGTCGGTCCAGTGTTGCCAATCTTTTAAGGTGAGAGCATTTCCACCGGGAACCGCAACAGGAATACCAGGCCTGTTGAAATACGTATTGAACACATTCATCACGCAGGCCACGCCCTCGTACCTTGTGCTGGCAATCGTCGCGAGAATTTTTGCCTTGCCGCTGTCTGCCAGGGCATGCAGTAACGTGATGGCGCCCACGTCATCATAATCCGGACCCATATCACTGTCAAAAATTATTGGAACAGGCTCAGTACTCTTTTGACCCTTTCCAAGAAAACAAAGTAATAGCGAGCAGCAGAGGAGGACCCTTTGAAACATGATTGGGCTGATTGTTTTGACAATATTAATCAACATCGACCGGCATTTCCACCTCTTTTTCCAATTTTTCAAGATTGTCGAGCGACTTGATGAAACCCGATTCCAATTTCTTTTTCATGGAGAGGCGAAAAATAAGTTGTATTACAGGATTATTTTTCAGGTAAAGATCAAGCGTAAATTTCGTCTTGTTTTCATTGACCTTTTCAAAAATAAAGTAGGTTGAACTTCTTTTCTTTTCGTCGGTTTCTACCATCACAATTCTTTCGGGACTGTAGGAAAAATGAGTCGTGTAGATAAACGCCTGCCCGTTTTCCAGCACACAGCGATGCCTCGTTCCCACCATCGGCAAATAGTGACTTACCTCATCAATCGCCTTTATTCCCTCCATCCATTTGTGGCGAAATTCAAAATGACCGGCGGTGTAAAACATTTTATTGATGTCAGTATCATACTCCCTGGAAACAGAGATCACTCTTGTCTTATTCTTTAGTCCAAGGTCGCTGGGTGGTTCTGCAGGAATTTCACTTTTTAAAGGAGTTAACTGTGTATATTGAAAAGGTATTTCACCGGTCTCTGTTTTCTTAGCACTATGGCCCCAGGTCATCCAGTTCCTAATACATTCAGGCGACCTGTTCTGCAAAAGATTATCGGTTACCAGCCAGTATTCATGTTGTTCAATTTCATTTTTTAAAAGTTGATGTGCGAC
>Ga0163162_10004922_pt1 | contig 12877 bp, 7 predicted proteins | sample S55metaG_FD_115310 | JGI IMG/M metagenome (GOLD analysis project Ga0163162, IMG submission 115310) | Switchgrass rhizosphere microbial communities from Kellogg Biological Station, Michigan, USA - S5-5 metaG | ecosystem: Host-associated > Plants > Roots > Rhizosphere > Soil | place: USA: Michigan...
CAAATCTCTCAACCTCTCTAACGATCACCTCAACTACTTATCCCAACCCTGTGCATAAACTCGCGTAAAAACCGAAATTGAAAAAGGGTGCCTCAATTTACTTTTGAGACACCCTCTTTTTTACGGAAGAATATACTTCCCAGGAGTCGCCATTGGAGCGCAGGGTAACTTTTGCGTCCGCGCTTTCCAGGGAGATGTAGTAGCAGCTGTCGTCGTTGCTTGTGAATTCGAAGAGCTCGGTGATCCAGTAGGCGCTGTAGTCGCTTTTCAGGCTCAGCAGGAGGTTCAGGGGCAGCTGAGAGGATACGATATTGCGGGTGACGGCCAGGAGGTCACCGGACCTGGAGTAGAAGGCGAACATGATCACGTCGTTCGTTTTGAAGGTCAGCTTTGTGAATGTTTCGCGTGTTTCTGTGCTCATGAGCTGTGCGTTCCGGAAGGTCCTTTTAAAGGAGGTCCTTATGTCTCCGCTGATGGAGTCTGCGGATTTGGCGAAGCTAGTGAGGGTCAGGAGGAGGGCGGCTGCGAAAGTGATAATGCGTGTCATAAAATTATTTTTTAAAATGTTTTTGGTTTTTGTTTGCTATCCGGGCGTCCCCGGGTATGCCAGAAAGGATTCCAGCGGAGTGCCAGTTTTTTTTCTTTATTGAGGATCAGGGGATTGTGGTTTTGGGTGCACTAGGGAGTGTACGGTCTTGAGATAAACAGTGTCCGTTTTTGAGACGGATTAGAATAAAGAAAAGAAGATTTTACCGGGAAATGGTATTAGGTAACTTTGCATTTGCAAATTAACTTATAAGTGAATACCTTCGTATTAGAAATATGGGATGATGAGGCTAATAAAGTTACGTTTTATACTGTCCGAAAAGAAAACGCCAGGCAGAATGAGACGGACAAGTTTTTTAATAAATATGATGCAATAGCCGAATTCAAGAGGCCCGTTCAGGAGCTGCTAAGTTTTGTTTTGGACAGCATTGGAGATGATCATGGGGCTATAGATGTGCTATTTAACAGATTTGAAAATGAAGTGGTAGGGTTACCTAATAAAGGTAAGGTAAATGTGGGCGGGATCGTTTTCTTGTACCCGAATTTTCCTTTAAGGCTATACGCGTTGAGGGTAAATGGTCGTTCTGACGTGGTAGTCCTGTTCAATGGCGGTGTCAAATCGGCCCAGACAAACCAGGGCAGCAGGGATTTGAATTTAAAATGGATCGAGGCCTGTCAATTTGCCAAGCGGATTGAAGAGGCAATAAGAGATAAAGAAATAATTATTGACAATAGAAAACGAAAAATAATATCTGCCGACGGAAGTGATGAGATAATTCTGTAAAATGCCTATTTATGAGAAGTAAAGTTGCAAAAAGGATACAAGAGGAAACGCCTGAAGAGGTAAGAATATTTGTGCGTCAATATACGGACATTGTATTGAGAATTAATCAAATCCTGCAGGCAAAGGGATATACTCAAAAGGATCTGGCAGAAAAAATGAATAAGAAGCCTTCGGAGATCAATAAATGGTTGAAAGGTAATCATAATCTTACGCTAAAGACACTGGCCAAATTAGAGGCTCAATTGGGAGAGCCTATTATATCTATTTCAACAAAGCGGTTTCGAACATCACCAGGGCATGCAAAACAGGTTCACTGATAAAGGGAAATATCCTAAAGTGAGGATTGAAATGTCCTAAGGTTAGAATGCCAGCTCTCTTTTATTGCCGGAGAAAGAGGTGATGACGATCTTTTTTACGCCGGTGTTTAGGGGAAGCTTGCGGGAGCTTTGGGACAGGTAAGTGGAGCCATAGTAGCATTCCATATGTCTTTTTTGCCCGTTGTTATATAAAATGTCGATGGAAAAATCTTCGGATTGCAGGTCGACCCATTTGCGGGTGGGGATGGTGGATAGTGCAGTGACGACGAGGCTGTCCTGGTTTTGGGTGGCGATCCAGATGTCTTCATTTCGGGCGGTGTGGAGCCTGGCGAGGCCTTTTGCATCGCCATTTACACTGAAGCCGCTGGCGGCAAGGGAGAGGGGGGTGAAGCCGCCTTTACCGTCCCCATGCATATAAAGCCCCATGAAAGCGTCATGCCTGCCGCTGTAGGGATCCATACCATAGTCATTGCCAACCATCAGCAGGTCCAGGTTGCCATCGCCGTCGATGTCCTGGGCGTCCATGCCATAGACGGGAGCGATCTGCGCGTCGGAGGGGAGTGCGCGGATCGAAAATTTTCCATTGCCCAGGTTCTCGATATAACTGCTAGCCATATCCGTAGCCTGCAGGAAGAGCGCATTCTCTTTGTCCTTTGGTTTCCAGAGATCGTCCATGGAAGCCATGCCGTAGGCTTTATAGCTGGGATAGCGTCGCCGGGTAGAGATCATCTGGCTGACCATGTCATCGCGGGAGGTCATGGGGAAGGGTTTGCGGGAACCATCTTCGGCCTTCATATAGCAGAAGACCATGGCGTCCAGCAGCCCGTTGTCGTCCAGGTCTTTGGCATAGAGTGTCATGGGTTCTGCGGGACTGGCCTGGTAGTTGGAGTTGAGCCCCAGGTTGCCGGCTATGTAATCAACGTCGCCGTCGTTGTCGAAGTCTCCTGCCACCAGGCTGTTCCACCAGCCTGTATGGCCGGCGATGCCTGTGTTTTCGTTGATGCTGTTAAGTCCGGCGCCTGTGTTCTTCAGGAAGGTAATGGGCATCCATTCTCCTGTCAGCACCAGGTCGGGTTTGCCGTCATTGTCGAAATCGGACCAGAGGGCATCGGTGACCATGCCGATGTGCTGTAATTCAGGGCACCATCTTTTAGTGACGTCGAAGAAGCTGCCGGAATGATTTTCCAGCAGATAGCTCTGTGGCGGTGTGGGATAAGCGCCCGAGGTAACCCGACCGGCCACGAAGAGGTCGAGGTCGCCGTCCCCGTCGAAATCGGCGGCCCGGACACAACTGCCATTGGAGAACATTTTCGGAAGGGCGGGATAGTTGGGGGTAAATCTTCCCTGTCCGTCGTTGATATACAGCACGTCCTGGCTGGCAACATGACCGGGTGGAAATTCATAGCTGCCGCTGACGACATAGAGGTCCAGGTCTCCGTCATTGTCTGCGTCGAAGAACAGAGCGCCCATGTCTTCTCCCGGATGACCATCCTCCATGAGGATGCGGGTGGAATCCAGGGTAAAAGCGCCGCTGGCATCCTGCAGAAAAAAGACCCCCTTGTGACCGGCGGCGCCGCCAAGATAAAAATCTTCGTACCCATTTTTATCGATGTCGCCTACGGCGATGCCGGGGCCATACTGGCTGAGCTTGTGGGGCAAGGCGGGCTGGATATTGTAATCGATGACGTCTTTTTCCAGCGGTTTGAAATGGATGTTATAATTCGAGGAGACTTCTTTGAAGAGTGGGACGGGACTGGAATGATCAGCGGGGTTTGCAGATCCGTTTGCGTCGGTGTAGAAGACAAGCAGCTTGCGGTCGACGGGAAGGTCCTTTAGCAGCTGAGTTCTCCCGTCGGGCCATCGTATGCGCAGCGAGTCGATCCGTGTCACGCTGCCCAGGCCGAAATGGGCCCGGTAGTCATCGGTGGACATATAGCCGCGGCAAGGCTGGTGTTCGTATAATTGCTGCTGTCCGCCATTGTAATAAATGTGAACGGTAGACCCGATGCCGTCGGGGTTCTGGCCTTGTCCTGCAAGCGCTACGGTCAGCCAATGGTCTTTGGCGGAATGGCCCGGACTATGCAGGGTATTCTCGTAGACAAATGTGGTCTCATTGATATTGTTGATGACAAGATCCAGGTCTCCGTCGTTATCGAGGTCGGCATAAGCGCCTCCATTAGAGAAAGAAGGATGGGTAAATCCCCATTCGGTGCTGGTATTTCGGAACTGATAGCCGCCTGTGTTCTTAAAGCAATAACCTGGAAGGCGGACGATGGGGAGAGAGTCGACTAGTTTTAATGAGTAATTGCCGGTGCCGCCGCCCTGTCCATTATTGTAGCTGACATAATCGAGGTCGGTGACGTCCCGGGGCAGGCCATTGGTGATCACGAGGTCGCGAAACCCGTCGTTGTCAAAATCGGCAACAAGGGGGCACCAGCTCCAATCCGTCTCGTAGATGCCGGCCATGAAACCGACTTCGCTGAATAAGGGATGTCCTACGGGCGCTATGCCCCTGTTGAGCTGCAGTACGTTGCGGACGTATTGATGTGTATATCCGAACTGCCGGGCATTGAAATAGTTGTAGTACTCGTTGCCGGCGAGCATCCGCTTCTTCCGAAGATTGTTCTCGGGCAGCATTTCCAGGGATATGAGATCGGGCAGGCCGTCATTGTTGACGTCCACGACATCGGTGCCCATGGCATTCCATGCGGTGTGGCGGAAATAGTCCTTTAGTCTGTCAGTGAAAGTGCCATCGTGATTGTTGATATAAAGGAGGTCGTTGGAGACGAAGTCATTGCTGACATATACATCGGGCCAGCCGTCCCCGTTGAAATCGGAGATACAGGCTGCATGCCCCCATCCTTCGATCAGGATGCCAGCTTCCTTTGAGACATTGGTGAAGGTGCCGTTGCCGTTGTTCCTGTACAGCCGATCGTTGTCGAGCGCGCTGCCGTCCGTGACCTTTGGTCTGAAACGGATGGGGGTTTTGGGGTCATTGATCTGATTGGTCACGAGATAGAGGTCGAGGTCGCCGTCATGATCATAATCGAAGAAAAGGCCTTGCGTGCTGAAACCGGTGTCTGCAATGCCGTATGACAGGGCCGATTCTTTAAATAGGGGGATGCCATCTTTACCGGCGCCCTGGTTGATATATAGCAGGTTGGTTCGCAGGCGGGGGTCTTTCCGGAATGATGCGGAGACATAGATATCCAGCCAGCCGTCCCCATTGAGATCCACTACGGAGACACCCGTGCACCATCTTCCTTCGCCTGTAACGCCTGCTTTCTCCGTGATGTCCTGGAATTTCAGGCCGCCCTTGTTGAGATACAGTTTATTGGAAACCATATTGCCGGAGAGAAAGACGTCCTGCAATCCATCGTGATTAAAATCCCCGATGCCGACCCCGCCACCATTGTAAATATTGGCCTGGTTCAGGATGTTGAGAGAGTCGCTCTCGAAGATCCTGTTGGTGAAGTTGATGCCGGTGCGGGCCGGTGGGAGCAATTGAAAGAGCGTGGGATTCCCGGGTTGGGCATGGATCAGGGCCGGAAAGAGGACCAGCTGGCAGACGATAAGCATGGAATGTAAACGTTGCCATAGCATTTGACGGGACATCATATGGTGCTCGTTTTGGTCGTGCAATATAGGGAAACCGGCGACCGGCGAAACATCCTGCATAAGAAATGAAACGAATGGAATATAAAATGATCGGAATTTGATAGACCGGTTTGTTCTATTGCGGTAAGTTGCCGGCTGAACTATGTAAACGTTTGCCCTCAATTGATTTGCTGTATGAGAAGATCATTCATTATTGTGTCGATCCTGGTAATGGCCCTGCATGGTCAATGCGGGGACTGGAAAACGCGGGTGGAAGATCCGAAGCTGATCCACCGGTGCATAAAGAAAGTAACGGATGTCATCGTTTACGATATTTTTTCTCCTCCTGCCGCCAGCCGTATCTATGCTTATATGACGGTGGCCGGATACGAAGCGGCACGTCCGGGGAGTGTATATTTTGCCTCGCTGGCGGGGCGGCTGCATGGGTTGGGGCCGGCGCCAGTGCCGGAGGTAGATTGGAAAGGCAATTATTCGCTGGCTGCGGTGCAGGCTATCCTATCGGTAGGCAAGGCGCTGGTGATCTCCGAGGAGAAAGTGGAAGCATTCCAAACGCAACTGCTGGCTGAGATCAGATCTTCGGATATGCCAGAGGATGTATTTGCCAATTCCCTGGAATATGGAAAGAAGGTAGCAGCTTATATATTGGCATGGGCTGCGAAGGACCATTATAAAGAGACGAGATCGGAGCCTAAATACGATCTGAGCAATGATGCGTCGGCGTGGAAGCCTACTCCTCCTGCTTATATGAAGGCAGTGGAGCCGCATTGGAGCGAGATGCGGACCTTCCTATTGGATTCGGCCCGGCAATTTGTGCCGCATCCCCCGACCCCTTTTTCGGTGGAGAAGGGAAGCGCTTTTTACCAGGACGCACTGGAAGTCTATGATGCCGGCGTCAAACTGACTGAAGAGCAGAAGGCGGTCGCTAATTTCTGGGATTGCAATCCTTTTAAAATGAATGTAAACGGGCATTTGATGTTTGCTACGAAGAAGATCTCTCCGGGCGGACATTGGATCAACATTACATCGGTGGCCTGTCAAAAGGCCGGTGCTGACTTTATTCGTTCGGCCGAGGCTTATGCCTGGGTTTCCATTGTCATAGCGGATGCTTTTATCAGCTGCTGGGATGAGAAATACAGGAGCAAGGCTATCCGGCCTGAGACGTATATCAATCAATATATCAGCGCAGATTGGATGCCCCTGTTACAGACGCCTCCTTTCCCGGAGTATACAAGCGGGCATAGTGTGGTGTCGGCTTGTGCGGCGGTGGTTTTGTCAAAGCTTTTTGGGGATGGGTTTGGGTTTACGGACTCGACGGAGGTGGAGTTTGGGATACCGCCGAGGACGTTCATTTCTTTTCGCCAGGCAGCGGAGGAGGCGGCCATCAGTCGATTCTATGGAGGGATCCATTTCAAGCCTGCTATTAAATACGGGCTGGAGGAAGGGGATAGGATCGGGAGATTTGCGGCGGGACGGATGAATGGCGGGCGATGAGCTGTGAGCATCGAGCTGAGAGCCAGGGATCAGATTTGTTGTTTAGAGTGCATGTACTCAGTGGGTGTCATGTTGAATTGTTTTTGAAAATTCCGGGCAAAGTTGCTTTGGGAGCTGAAGCCGACCATGTCGGAGATCTCGTAGATGCGGTGAGCTCCGGTGGCCAGTAATTCCGCGGCGCGTTTGAGGCGGGAGATATTGATCAGCTCGATGGGTGAGAGGTCGGAAAGGGCTTTTATTTTGCGGTATAAAGTGATGCGGCTCATCATCATGATCTTTGCCAGCTTTTCCACGTCGAGGTCCACGTCATCCATATTCTTACTAATGGTGTCGTGAAGGCTTTCCAGGAATTTTTCGTCGGAGCGGGTATGGGCGATGCTTTTTATGTGCACCAGCGGCGAGGACGCAAAGAATTCCCTTACCATATTGCGATTTTTCAGGAGGCTGGAGATCTGGGCCAGGAGGTGTTCTTTGGAGAAAGGTTTTTCGATGTAGGCGTCTGCGCCCAGCTCAAGACCTTCCACTTTGGCCTGGATCGTATTTTTCGCTGTGAGCAGGATGACGGGGATATGTGAGTGATCGATGGTGGATTTGATGGCGCTGCACAATTCGAAGCCATCCATTTCCGGCATCATGACGTCGCTGATCACCAGCTGCACGGCTTCTGCATCCAGCACTTTGAGGGCTTCCTTGCCGTTGGCGGCTTTAAGGATGGTGTAGCGGCTGTTGAGGATCCTTTCCAGGAAATCGAGGATCTCTTCTTCGTCGTCAACCAATAAGATCAATGGCAGCATATTCATTTGTTTTTGGGTAATATCAATTTGAATTTATTCATTCCGGGCCAGGAGTCATCCAGGAAGAGCTGGCCTTTGTGCAATTCCACCAGCGAGCGGGCCAGGGCCAGGCCGATGCCTGTACCTTTTTGCCGATTGGATTCCTTGAGCCTGTAGAACGGCTCGAAGATCCTTTCCTTCATCTCCTGCGGGATGACGGGGCCATCATTGGCTATCTCGATGACAATGATGCCTTCTTCATTCTCCGGCGGCAGCAGCCTGACAAATACCTGTCCCTCTCCATATTTCACTGCGTTGCTGAAAAGGTTGCTGAAGATCTTGTTCAGGGCTTCTTCGTCGGCCATGGCAAAGACATCTGCGCCGGGGTGTTCGAAATGATAGGCCAGGTTCTTCTTTTTGGCCATGGCGTTGAAGCTGAGGTAGTTCTCCTGCAGTACTTCTGTGATATTGACCTTTGTGAAGTCGAGCCGGAAGCCCCTGGTCTCTGTTTGCCGGAAGTCCAGGATCTGCGTCACGAGAGCTATGAGCCGATTAGTATTCCTTTCCATGGTAATGACATCCTCTTTGATCTCCGGCAGCTGACCTATCATTTCACGGAGGTTTTCGGCGGGGCCTTTAATCAGGGTCAGGGGTGTGCGGATCTCATGGGCGATGTTGGTGAAGAAATCGAATTTGGCTTCATAGATCTCTTTTTCTTTTTTTATCTGCGTTCGCCTGTGGTAGCTGCGGACGATGTACCAGACCAGGAGGATGGTCAGCAGGAGATAGACTGAGTAAGCCCAGCCAGTGGCCCAGAAAGGGGGGAGGACTTCTATGGAAAGCTCTTTTTCATTATTGGTCCAGCGGCCGTCTACGGCTGCTTTCAGCCTGAAAGTATAGGTGCCGGGGGCCAGGTTGGTGAAGTAGACCTTACGATTGGTGTTCAGGTGGGTCCAGGCTTTGTCGAGTCCCTGCATGAAGTAGCTGTATTCGGTCCTTTCGGGGGATGAGTAGCTAAGCGCGGCAAAGTCGATGCTGAAGGAGGACTGGTCGTAGGGAAGGGTGATCTTATCGGTGTAGATGATGGACCTTTTCAGGAATGAGCTGTCTGCGCTGATCTTCAGCTCTACGTTATCCACCTGGAAGCCTGTGATATATACGGGTGGAGCAAAGCTTCCACGTATGAAGTCGTTTGGATAAAAGGTGATCATCCCCCGCACGCTGCCGAAATATAGTTTGCCGTCCTTGTCCTTAAACCCCGAATTGTAATTGAATTGGTCGTTGAGAAGTCCATTCGCTTTGGTGTAGACCTTGATAGTGTTGTCTGCCTTATGAATATTGGCCAGGCCTTTTGAGGTCGTCACCCAGTAGTCGTGATTATTGTCTTCTATGAACCGGAAGATAAAGTTGCTGGGCAGGCCGTTCGCGGTGGTATAGGTGAAGAATGTTTTTCTATCGGGGCTCAATCTGCAGAGGCCGGCGCCTTCGGTGGAGATCCATAAGTTGTCCTGACTATCTTCAGCGATGGCGTTGATGATGGGAGATGAGAGGCCCTTGCCGTCTGTGGCTTCGCCGGGAATATGGCCCAGGTGACGGGTGGCGGGGTCCAGATAATATACTCCTTTTCCATGCGTACCTATCCAGATCACTCCCGCGTGATCCTGCATGACAATGGCGACAAATGTATTAAAAGGGAAATCTGGTATGGGAGTGAAGTTGCCGGTCTTCTTATTGTAGGTATAGGCTCCATTCGAGGTGCCCAGCGCGAGGTTGCCGTCGGCTGTCCTTATCAGGGAGAGAACGAAATGACTTTTCATATCATGGGGGCCGGGGCCTGCCATATAATGTCTGATGACCTTATCTGTCCTTATGTCCATGACATCCAGGCCATGCTCAAAGGTACCTATCCAAAGCTCGTTGCCTACGGATAATAAACCGTGGATATTGGTGTGGGCGATGTCGGTAGGAGCGCCCGAGGGCATGAAATGCGTAATGGCTCCGGTCTTTATGTCCAGTTTATTCAGGCCGGCATCTTCGGTACCGATCCATATATTATTATACGGGTCCTGGCAGATCTCGCGGGGGGCGCTGCCGCTGATGGAATTTTTTGAATTGTCCGGGTAGTATTTCTGAAAGGAGGAGTATTGTTTGGAGTAGTAGTTTACGCCGCCGAAGAAGGTGCCTGCCCATACGCCGCCTTCGGAGTCCTTGCAAAGGCTGTACACGGCATTGTCGGAGAGTGAGTACGGGTCCAGGAATTTTTTATGGAGGTTGGTTGCCTGGCCGGTGTTGATATTCAGGATAAAGATACCTGACTCTGTCGCCAGCCAGAACTCATCGGCGGAGTATTGCAATATATCCCTGACATAGATGGTGGTCTTGTCGGGATTGTAGGTAAGTATATCCTTATAATCCCTGGTAGCGGCGTCAAAGCACTTCAGTCCCTGGTCATTGGTGGCGATGAGGAACCGGTGATCCCCGGCGTAACGTATCCGTTGCAGCCACCGGGTGTTGGATGGGGGCGAGTGGGAGAAAATATCAAAGGTGGTGAACGTTTCAGGTCCTTCGTTGAATCTTTCGATGTATCCGTCGTTGGTGGTGAACCAGATGCCGCCATCGTCTGCTTTACAGATGGAAGTAACATATTGCGCGTCGGGGAAGTGTTTCAACTGCCGGGTGATAAGGTTATACCGGTAGACGCTGTTGAGACTGAGGAACCAGAGATTGCCTTTATCGTCTGTCTGGATCCAATTGATCTCTACGAGGGAGTCGATGACGCGAACCAGTTTTTCCTGTTGTTGGTGAAATACAAAGAGTCCATTTTGTCCTCCTGCCCACAAGGTGCCGGGTGTATCGCTGAAGAGGCAGTAGATCATATCGCTGCCCAGGGGTTTGGTGTTGGTGTTGAAGAGTTTGAAGTGATACCCGTCAAAGCGGTTGAGCCCCTCCTTTGTGCCGAACCAGAGGAAGCCATTCTTATCCTGTGTGCTGCAGAAGACGGTGCTATTGGAGAGTCCGTTCTCCACCTGGTAGTGTCTGAAATAATAGGGTTGAGCGTTTGTCCGGAGGCAGACGATGATAAGCAACAGTGTCGGGAGTATGTGGGTGTTTTTCAAATGTAACATTTTGCAAAAATTATGATACGGAGTGAATCACCCGCCTCGTATATAACTTTTACTTTCGACAAACGGTTAAAATTAGGTATTTACCCTGATAAAAACCATGTAAACGTTTGCATTTGATTTAAACGAACACGCTTGTCCGCCTACCGGCGGAAGGTTCGTTGTCAAAGGTTAATTTAAAAACCAACAATTAATTGCTGTATGAAATTATCATTTCTACTGATCTTTTACTTTTTATTTACGGTAGTTGGTTATTCCCAGAACGACACGAAAGTGACGGTATCCGGCGTTGTGACGGATAGTGTCGGGGGTGGTATCGCCCAGGTAACGGTGTCTGAGAAGGGGACCAACAATGCAGTCATTACCGGTGCGGATGGAAAATTTACCATTCGTGTCGCCGGCGAGCGTTCAGTGTTATTATTTACCTCCGTGGGGTATTCGGCGTATGAGGTGAGAGTCGGCAAGAAGACGGACCTCAAGGTTCCTCTGCAACAGGCGAACAAGGACCTGAGTGAGATCGTGGTTGTAGGTTATGGTACGCAGAAGAAAGCCTCCCTGACGGGCGCCATTGCAACGGTGACCGCGAAGGACATCGAGCGGGTGCATGGCGGGGCTACGGTGAGTACAACGCTGGCGGGTAAACTGCCGGGTGTTACCTTCCGTATGGCGGATGGCAGGCCGGGTGCATCGGCTGCGATCCAGATCCGCAATTATGGACCTGCCCTGTATGTCATCGATGGGATACAGCAGGATGAAGGCCAATTCAATAACCTATCGCCCAATGATATCGAGAGCATTACGATATTGAAGGATGCCAGCGCCGCCATCTATGGAGTACGGGCGGCCAATGGCGTAGTGGTGGTATCGACGAAGAAAGGGTCGGTTGGCCGGAACAATATCAATGTAGATGCGTATGCCGGTTGGCAAAACTGGTTCAGGTTCCCCAAGGTGCTGAACAATACCTATGAGTATTTATATTATAAGGCGGATGCCGATGTCAACAGCAATATTCATGAATCCGATCCGGCGAAGCGGACGGCGATCACGCAGGCGATGCTGGATGCGGCCAAGGCTGGTACTGATCCTGCCTACCGGAGCTTCGACTGGCGCAAGTTCATTCTTGCAAATAAGAATGCCCCGCAGAATTCTGTCAATGTCAACGTCAATGGCGGCAGTGACAAGGTGCAGTATTATGTTTCCGGAACCACCTTCTATCAGAATTCACAGCAGGGTAAGGAGTATATGTTCCGCCGGAGCAATATCCAATCCAATGTGACCGCAAAGCTGGCTGATGGGCTGAAGGCTGGTATCGACATCAACGGCCGTATCGAGACGCGTGAGAATCCGGGTGTTCCGGGGGGTGATGACTATTGGCTGGCACGTTACGCCGTCCTGAACAATACGCCGATGAACCGGCCTTATGCCAATGACAATCCCAAGTACCTGGCGGATATGGGCTCGAAGCAGCAAACGAACTATGCTTATCTGAACAAGACACTGGCGGGTGTCTATCACAGCGACTGGCGGGTGCTTCAAACGAACTTTCATTTGGACTATGATATCCCCGGTGTAAAGGGGCTCAGTGTAAGAGGTTTGTATTCGTACTTTATTGCGGATTATCTCCTGAACAACCAGGAATATACGTATAATGCATATACGTATGACGCCACCAGCGATACGTACAAGGTGACCAACGGAAGTACGAACCCCTGGCGTGAGCGGGAGCAGATCAAGCAGATCAATGTGACGCAGCAGGCGCAGATCAATTACAACAATAGTTTTGGAGATCATACGATCGGAGCAACCTTGGTAGCAGAAAGACAGTCTCAGCGGCGCACCAGGAACTGGATCCATGCTTCGCCTGTGTCCAACAATCTTCCCCTGATCTATTTCCCAACAGCGGACCAATACCAGGACAGCGATGATAAGCAGGCCCGTATCGGGTATATCGGCCGTTTGACCTATAGCTTTGCCAACCGGTATTTCTTCGAAGCGTCTGTACGCCGTGATGCCAGCTATCTTTTTGCGCCAGGTTACCGGGTGGGTTATTTCCCCGGGTTCTCTGCGGGTTGGAGGCTGACAGAAGAGGAGTGGTTCAACCGTATGCTGGGGAAACGTTCTATCTTGTCCGACCTGAAGATCCGCGGTTCCTATGGCCAGTTGGGTGATGACAGGGCCCCCAATGGTACGGACCCCATCATTACGCCTTATTCGTACCTGGATGGA
>Ga0163162_10004924_pt1 | contig 12876 bp, 13 predicted proteins | sample S55metaG_FD_115310 | JGI IMG/M metagenome (GOLD analysis project Ga0163162, IMG submission 115310) | Switchgrass rhizosphere microbial communities from Kellogg Biological Station, Michigan, USA - S5-5 metaG | ecosystem: Host-associated > Plants > Roots > Rhizosphere > Soil | place: USA...
CTGGCGTCACGGCTGGCGCCGGGCGGCTACCTGCATTGCGCGACCGACTGGGAAGAGTATGCGGTGCAGATGCTCGAAGTCCTCGGCGCCGAGCCATCGCTGGAAAACACCGCCGACGGCTATGCGCCGCGGCCGCCCTACCGGCCGGTGACCAAGTTCGAGAACCGCGGCCTCAAGCTGGGCCACGGCGTGTGGGACGTGGTGTTCGAACGCGTCTGAACGACGCCCGGCGGGCCTTCAGTGCGCCAGGCTGGGCAGTTGGGCCGCCGGCGCGGGATCGACGCCCTGCGCCTGCAGCACGTTCTTCTGCGCCGCCATGATCAGCGCGGCGCGGTAGGCCGACCGGCTCGCGATCTTGGTGTGCGTGATGAGGGCCTGCCACTCGCGCTCGAGTTCCGGCTCCGAGCGGTCGCTGCGGCGGTTCAGCAGCGCCTGGCTGACATCGACCAGGGCGGCCGCCGAACTGAGGCAGATGTTGACCGCGTTCTGGGCGGCACTGGCGCGGAATCGCTGTTCGTCGGTCAACGAAGCGGTGCGCAGCGCTTCCAGCGGCAGGTTGGCGGTCGGCCCCAGGTAGAGGGTGCCCTGCAGTTCGGTGTCGGCGTGGGCCAGCACTTTCTCGATGGCCACCAGCGCGTTTTCCAGCAGAGCGATTTCAGTTGACGTTTGCTTCATTTCATCCATCCGGAGCCATTCCGGCACACCAGGATGTTGCCAGCGGACCGCTCCGGACCGCTGTGCAAAAAGCCACAACTCACATACAAAAGTTAACAAGTCTCGGGGCCACCATCGCGCTGCCGAGCGCCCTCGAGATTCCGTGACGACATCAACGTGACTTAATGCCTTCGTTTGAACAGTCAAAGTCGCTACATTTTTTAATAAATGTAGCGAAAGGCTTTCAATGATGCTCACTCGCAGGACTTGGCTGGCGAACTCCGGCGCCGCGCTGCTGCTGGGCGGCGGCCTCGGCGGCTTGGCCGGCGGCGGCCATGCCCAGACGGCGCCGCGCGCCGCTGCGGCAGGGGCGCGCACCGTGATCCTCGGCCAATCGGTGCCCCTGACCGGCGCGGCCAGCGAGATCGGACTGGCCTTCGCCGCCGGCGCCCGGCTCTACGCGACCGAGTTCAACGAAAGCAACGCCGCCAGCGGGCTCCAGCTGAAGCTGGTGCAGCTGGACGATGGCTACGATGCGACCCGCGCCGCGACCAACGCGCGCACGCTGCTCGACACCCACAAGGCCGACATGCTGTTCGGCTTCGTCGGCACGGCCAGCAGCGACGCCGGGGCGGCGGTCGCGGCGAAACAGGGCAGCGTCCTGTTCGCGCCGTTCGCGGCGGCCGACAACCTGCGCGGCGCCGCCCATCCCAACGTGTTCCATGTCCGGCCCAGCATGGTTGACGAGGCTTTCAAGATCGTGCGCCAGTGCGAGACGGTCGGCCAGACCCGCATCGCGCTGATCGGCGACGACGATGCCATGGGCCGCGCCGGCCTGGCCGCGGTGCAGCAGGCGATGACCGATCTCAAGCTGGCGCCGCTGGTGGCGAGCGCCCTGGTGCCGGCCAGCGGCGACAAGCTCGAAGCGGCATTGGCCGCCGTCCAGAAGCAGTCGCCACAGGCGATCGTGCTGGTGTCGCTGTCGAGCACCACGGCCGACGTGATCCGGCGGCTGCGAAAGACCGGCTACGCCGGCAGCTTCACGGCCTTCTCGATCGTCGGCATCGATCCGCTCTATGCGGAGCTCGGCAAGGACATCGGCGGCATCGTGATTTCGCAGGTCGTGCCCTCGCCGCGCCCGTCGGCGATCCCGATCGTCAAGGAGTACCTGGCGGCGATCGAGAACTCGGACCAGGCGCCTTCGTACGAGGGCCTCGAGGGCTTCATCGCCACCAAGGCAGCGGCCGAAGCGGTGCGCCGCGGCGGCGGCAAGGCCTCCACGCCCGCCACCTTGCAGCGTGCGATGGCCGGCATGACGGACTACGACGTCGGCGGCTTCCGCATCAACCTGCGCCCGGGCCTGCGCGATCCCGGCCGCAGCATCGACCTCATCAGCATCACCAAGGAAGGCCGGATCCTGCGCTGAGCGGCGCGGCCCGGGCCTGGGGCCCGCCACCGTCAACCCGTATGGCCCATCTGCTGCAGCGCCTGGGGCGACAGCAGTTCGATGCGCCCGTAGCCGAGCGCGATGACGCGCTCGCGGGCCAGCGCATTGAGCTCTTTCGACAGCGTCTGGCGCGTCACGCCCAGCATCATCGCCAGCGCCTCCTGCGGCAGCGCCACCGAGACCCTCGGCTCGGGCGACTGGGTCGCATCGCCGCGGGCCAGCGCCAGCAGGCGGCGGGCCACCCGGGCGCGCAGCCCGCGCAGCGTGGCGTCTTCCATCAGGCCGTAGAGCCCGCGCACGCGGGCCGCGAGCAGGGCCGCGATCGCCCGGCCGAAAGGTGCACCCTGCATCTGCTGGACGAAGGCCTGGTGTGGCACCACCAGCAGGTCGAGCGCGCTGAGCGCCGTGGCGTCGTGGGTGCGCGGCGAGCCGTCGATCAGGCTGATCTCGCCGAACCAGTTGCCGGGCTCCAGCACGGCCAGGATGGCCTCGCGGCCATCGTGGCGCAGGGTCGAGATCTTGATCATGCCGGCCGCCAGCCCGTAGAAGCCGCCGCCGGCCGCATGCACCGGATCGCCCTGGCGGAACACCATCGCGCCGCGCCGCAGGTGGATCAGTTCGGCCGCCGCGAGCAGGCCTTCGCGCTGCGCGCGCGGCATCGAGCCGAACCAGGGATTGGCCTCCATCGAGGCACGGTGGGCGGCGGACAGCGGGCGCCCGGCAGGCTGCGGCATGGGATTCGGATCGGGTCCGGGGGTTTACCAGAGCGCTCCATTGTCAAATTCTTGACAGTTGAACGTCAAGTGCGGGACTACAGTGGGCCGCGAACCCCACGGAGACACCCGATGAATGCAAGAGCGAATTTCGTCCGCATGCAAGACAGCACGCAGCAGGACTGGCAACTGATCGGCGGCGAATTCATGCAGTTCGCGCAGGGCCTGCCCGCGCGCGTGATCAAGCACCTGCGGATCCTCGAAGGCGACTACGGCGGCTTCCCGATCGACCGCTTCAGCCATTCGCTGCAGACCGCGACCCGCGCGCTGCGCGACGGCCGCGACGAGGAGTACGTGGTCTGCGCCCTGCTGCACGACATCGGCGACACGCTCGGCACCATGAACCATCCCGACATCGCGGCGGCGATCTTGAAGCCCTTCGTGAGCGAGGAGAACCACTGGATGGTGGCGCACCACGGCATCTTCCAGGGCCACTACTTCTTCCACCACATCGGCCTCGACCGCGACCTGCGCGAGAACTTCCGCAGCCATCCCTGCTTCGAGCGCACCGCCGAGTTCTGCGAGCTCTACGACAACCCGGCCTTCGACCCGAAGGCCGAGACCTTGCCGATCGGCGAGTTCGAGCCCATGCTCAGGCGCCTGATGGCCCAGCCGAAGCAGAGCATCTACAAGGCCGCGACGGCGCCCGAAACCCACGCCGCCTGATGCGGCATCACGAGGAGAACCCCATGAACGCCACCACCCCCACCGAAATCCAGAAACTCGTCAGCGCCGAGGAATGGCAGCTGCGCGTCGACCTCGCCGCCTGCTACCGCCTGGTCGCGCTGTACGGCTGGAGCGACCTCGTCTTCACGCACATCAGCGCCCGGGTGCCGGGCCCCGAGCACCATTTCCTGATCAACCCCTATGGCCTGATGTTCGACGAGATCACGGCTTCGAGCCTGATCAAGGTCGACCAGCAATGCAACAAGGTCCTCGAGTCGCCCTACCCCGTGAACCCGGCCGGCTTCGTGATCCACAGCGCGGTGCATGCGGCGCGCGAAGACGTGCAGTGCGTGCTGCACACCCACACCCGCGCCGGCATCGCGGTCAGCGCGCAGAAGAACGGCGTGTTGCCGATCAGCCAGCAGTCGACCTTCGTGCTGGCCTCGCTGGCCTACCACGACTACGAGGGCGTGGCCTTCCGCGACGACGAGAAGCCGCGGCTGCAGGCCGACATGGGCCACGCCAACTTCCTGATGCTGCGCAACCACGGCCTGCTGACTGTCGGCAAGACCGTGGCCGATGCCTTCCTGAGCATGTACACCTTCGAGAACACCTGCCAGATCCAGATCGCGGCGCAGGCCGGCGGCGGCGAGTTGACGCAGGTCGATCCGCGCATCGTCGAGGGTGTCGGCCACGCCATGAAGGTGCAGACGGGCGGCATGGGCGGGGCCTTCGTCTGGCCCTCGCTGATCCGCAAGCTAGACCGCGTCGACCGCAGCTACAGGGATTGAGCGCGGCGAGCGCTCCCGCCACCACAGCACGAAGCCGCAGACAAACACCACCGCCTGGGTGCCGATCAGCAGCGCGAAGCCGGCGAAGAAGCCGTGGGCCGCGCCGCCCGATGCGCCGGGGCCGGCCGATACCGCGCTGATCACGCCGCCCATCAACGCCGGCATGAAGCCGGCGACCAGGCTGCCGGTGCCGTTGACGACGCCGAAGGCGCTGGCCACGTGCTCGGGGCGGGCACAGTACTGCACCGTGCTCGGGATCGCCGGGCTCTGCAGCCCCCAGCAGAAGTTGGCGGCGATCAGGCAGTAGGCCGCCGCATAGGGGTCGTGCACATTGATCGCCAGCAGCACCGACAGCGCCACGCCCGCGCTCGCCGCCATGAAGATGAAAGGCACCCGCTGGCGCTCGATCCGGTCGATCAGCACCCCGCCCAGCAGCACCGCGAGCACGGTGGCGTACTGCGGCAGCGACGCCAGCCAGCCCATCTCGCGCAGCGAGAAGCCGCGCACTTCCTTCAGATAGGCGGGCAGCCAGTTGCTGGCACCCCAGAGGTAGGCCAGCGCGGCCGAGGTCAGCACCGTGACCAGTACCAGGTAGCGGGTGTGGAGCGCCCCCTTCACGATGTCGCCGACCTTGTGCATGGCATCGCCGAAGGACTCGGGCTTCGCCATCCCGGCGTAGGACTTCGGCATCTTCACGAAGGCCACCACCAGCGGAATGCCGAGCGCGATGTTCAGCACGCCGAGCACATGGAAGGAGGTCTGCCAGTCGAAGCTCGCCAGCAGGAAGCCGATCAGCGGATAGCCCAGCGCCAGGCCGAGCCCGGTGCCCATGTTGACGAAGGAGTTCGGCTTGCCGTTCTCGTGGTTCTCGAAATGCGCCTTGATGTAGGACGAGGCCAGCGAGAACAACGGGCCCTCGGACACTCCGAGCAGGATCCGCGACGCCAGCAGCATGCCGTAGCCCTCGAACCAGGGCGTGACGAAGGTGACCACGCCCCAGACGATCAGTCCGAACACCAGGCTCCTGCGGACCCCGAACAGCGCCGCGCAAAAAGGCGTCAGGACGAAGGCCGAGACGCCGTAGCCGACCATGAAGGCGGTCGCCAGCAGACCCTGGCTGACGCGGTCGGCCGGCGCGATGCCGATGTGGTGCAGGAACGAGGCATCGGTGATCAGCACCGCGATGTTGATCCGGTCGATGTACGAGATGGCGACGATCACGAACAGCGTGATGACGCCGTACCACCGGAATGCTCTGGGATGCATGGCAGAGGCTCCTGCAGAAAAGGATTGGAAGGCGTGGCGCAACCCGCACTGGGTGCCACGCGAGCCGCGGTCGGGTGACCTGCGGTTGACTGTCAGATGTCCAGCACCAGAGGGCCGCGCTTGCAGCCCGAGACGCAGATCATCATGGTCTTGTTCGACGCTCGCTCGAGCTTGGTGAGGATGCCGTCGTGGTGGTCGACTTCGCCGTCGAGCACCTTGGTTTCGCAGGCGCCGCAGACGCCTTCCTTGCAGCTGTGGTCGGGGTTGAGGCCGGCGTCGATCAGGCTGTCGAGGATCGACTTGCCGGGCGGCACCTCGACCGTCTTGCCGCTCTTGGCGCACTCGACCACGTAGCTCTGGGTCGCGCTCGGTGCCTCGACGTGGACGGCCGCGAAGCGTTCGATGTGGGCGTTCGCAAGCCCGAGCTGCTCGCAGGTCTTCTCGAAGTTGTCGAGCATCGGCGTCGGGCCGCAGCAGTAGTAGTGGCTGTCGGCGCCCTTGCCGCCCAGCAGCGCGGCCAGGTCGGGCGGGCCGCCCTTTTCTTCGTCGAAATGCCAGGTCAGCGCGATGCCCTTCTCGGCCGCCAGCGCGGCGATCGCCTCGCCGAAGGCCGATTCCTTGCGCGAGCGCGCGCAATAGATCAGCTCGGCCGGCTTGCCGATCGCGGCCAGCCGCTGCAGCATGCACCAGATCGGCGTCACGCCGATGCCGCCGGCCACCAGCACCGAGTGCCCGGCGCCCTCTTCCAGCTTGAAGTTGTTGCGCGGCTGCGAGATCGCGAGCGTCATGCCCACGCGCAGCTGCTGGTGCACGTAGCGCGAGCCGCCGCGGCTCTTGCGGTCGTTCAGCACCCCGACCACGTAGCGCTGGCGGTCGGTCGACGGATTGCACAGCGAATAGCTGCGCACCAGCCCGTTGGGCAGGTGCAGGTCGATGTGGGAGCCGGCCTCGAAGGCGGGGAAGTCCACCTCGGGCGAAGCCGGACGGAACTCGACGCTGACGATGCCGTCGGCTTCGTAGCGCATCGTGTGCACCAGGGCGTTCAGCGTGGGGGAAGACATGAGGAGACCTCGGACGATGGGTTGGTCAGTGGGCCGCGCGACTCGGCGCCGCGGCCCGCGCGTTCATCAGGCGCTCGCGCCTTCGAGCTGCTGCTGGGCCAGGCCGCGCAGGTGGCGGCGCAGGCGCACGATGCCGAGGTCGTGCTGGTAGAGCTGCTCGTGCTGGTTGGCGTCGGGCTCCATGTTCTCGATCAGGACCCGGTCCTGTTCGAGCACGTGCCAGTGGCGCGCTTCGAGGCGGTTCTTGTAGAGGAAGCGCCAGGTGTCGCGCTCCCAGCCCTTGTCCAGCTTGCGCACGCGCCAGTGGAAGGCGCACGAGAGCGTGGGCGAGATCGGCGTGTAGCTGCCGACGATGATGAAGTTGCCGCCGGGGCCGCCGGTCTTCGGGTACGGGATCTCGAGCCGCATCCAGTGCGCGCCGGTGTCGGCCCACTCGGTCCAGTCGAAGTTGACGTTGCGCTGGCCTTCCTTCTCGAACACGAAGCCGGTGTCGGTCGCGCGGATGCCGAACTTGGCGGTCGAATCGCCCTCGGCCATCGAATGCGACTGCTTGTGCAGGTAGGTGCCGTGCATCGGGTCCATCACGTTGTCGAGCACGTAGCGGTAGTCGCCCTTCCACTCGGCATAGCAGAGGAAGCTCGAGTACTGCTCGTCGTCTGTCAGCTGCTCGGGCAGCACCAGCGGCGGCGGCGTCGCCACCGACTCCTTCGCGTTGTAGAGCCAGACCGCGCCGGCGCGCTCCTCGACGTGGAAGAAGCGGGTGGACTGCGAGCCCTCGAGCTTGCAGCCGGGGCTGCCCGGCACGCGCACCGCCACGCCGTCGCAGCGCACCTCGACGCCGTGGTACGGGCACGAGAGCCGGTCGCCGAGGATCACGCCCTGCGACAGCGGCGCGCCGCGGTGCGGGCAGCGGTCTTCGAGCGCGTGCAGCTTGCCGCCATGGTCGCGCCAGAGGGCGAACTTGCGGCCCAGCCGGCGCAGCGACACGGGCGATTCCTTGATGAAGCCGGTGGGGCAGATCGGATACCAGAGATCCTTCAGGCCGATCTCGAGCAGCTGGTCGACGGGGTCTTCGCGGGAGGTGGTCATGGTGGGGTTCCTCTTGAGGGGAAAAAAGAAGCGGCGCGGCGCTCAGGCGCCGAGCGTGGCCATCTCTTCGCGGTAGATGGCCTCGGTCCAGGCCTTGCCGCTGGGGCTCGCGAGGCCGCTGTCGTTGAGCCGCTCGACCAGGCCGGCGAGGTCATGGACGCCGGCCGCGAAGGCGCGCTCGATGGCGTCGCCCAGCAGGTCCTCGTAGGTGGTGGGGGTGCGCTGGCGCGCCTGGTGGGGATCGAGATAACGGTCGGTCATGGTTCGCTCCATCGGAAGAAGGGGTTGTGGGGTGGCCATGGGAGGCCTCTGCCTAGGCGGCCTGCGCCGCCATGGGCACCGCCCAGGCGTCGTAGCCGTAGACCCAGTCGGCGTTGCCGCCTTCGCGCAGCCAGTTGTTGCCGCGCGACCCGAGCTGCACCTGGCTGGCGCGCTCGATGCGCGCCTGCTCGTAGCGCTTCAGCGCGGCCGCTGCGTCGTCCATTGCCACGCCCTCGAGGTGGCGGGCCAGCACCACGGCATCCTCGATCGCCATGCCGGCGCCCTGCGCCATGAAGGGCAGCATCGGGTGGGCCGCGTCGCCCAGCAGCGCCATCCGGCCCTGGGCCCAGGCGGGCATCGGATCGCGCTCGTAGAGGGCGGTCTTGAGCACCGTGTCGCAGGCATCGAGCAGCGCGCGGGCCTCGGGGTGGTAGGCCACGTACTGCTCGCGCAGTTCGTCGACGCTGCCGGGCGCGGTCCACGATTCGAGATGCCAGCTGTCCTGCGGCGTGGTGGCGAAGATGAAGACGTCGCGCCCGCGGTTCAACGGAAAGGTGACGATCTGGCTTTGCGGATTCGGCCCCCACCACTTGGTGAAGGCACCGAGGTTCGGCACGCCGGCGACGCGCTCGGCCGGAACCACCGCGCGGTAGGCCACGATGCCGGTGAAGCGCGGGCTCTCGGCGCCGAACATCGCGCTGCGCACCGCCGAGTGGATGCCGTCGGCGCCGATCAGCAGGCCGACGCGCGCGCTGCTGCCGTCCTCGAAGCGCAGGTCGACGCCTTCGGCGTCCGGCGTGATCGACTGCGCCCGCTTGCCGAGCGCCACCCGTTCGGCCGGGAACATGTCGGCCAGCGCGGCCAGCAGGTCCGCGCGGTGGATCGTCAGCTGCGGCGCGCCGTATTTGGCTTCGGCCGAGTCGGCCATCTCGAGGCGCGAGGTCTCCTCGCCGCTGTCGTAGCTGCGGCTGATGCGGTGGCTGGGCCGCGCGGCGGTCACGCGGGCCGCCTCGCCGACGCCGAGGCCGTCGAGCGCGCGCACCGCATTGGGCGTCAGGTTGATGTCGGCGCCGACGCGGGCGAACTGCTTCGCCTGCTCGAACACGACCACGTCGTGGCCGGCGCGCTGCAGCGCGATGCCGGCCACCAGGCCGCCGATGCCGGCACCGACGATGCCGATGGTGGATTCATTGCATTGCATGGGTATGTCTCTCCTGGGGTTCTCGTCATTCGGCGACGATGTTCCGGGCCTTGATGATCTTGGCCCAGACGGCGGTTTCGTCGCGGATCGCGGCGGCGAACGCGGCCGGCTTCATCGAGGCATCGGTCATGCCCTGCGCCAGCAGGCGCTCGCGCACCGCCGGCGCGGCGAGGATCTCGGCGGCGTCCTGGGCGAGCTGCGCGGCGATGGCCGGCGAGGTTCCGGCCGGCGCCAGCAGGCCGTACCAGGAGGTCACGTTGACGCCCTGGATGCCCTGCTCCGCCAAGGTCGGGATCTCGGGCGCGACCGGGCTGCGCTTGGCTTGGGTGACGCCGAGCGCGACCAGCTTGCCGCTCTTGATGAAGGGCAGCGTCGCCGGTAGGTTGCTGAACATCAGCGGCACCACGCCGCCGAGCACGTCATTGAGCGCCGGCGCCGTGCCCTTGTAGGGGACGTGCAGCAGGTCGACCGCCGCCTGCTGCTTGAACAGCTCGCCGGCCAGGTGCAGGCCGCTGCCGACGCCGGGCGATGCATAGGACAAGGTGCCGGGCTTGGCCTTGGCCTGGGCCACGACTTCCTTCGCGTTCTTGAAGCCCGAGGCCGGCGTCGCCACCAGCACGTTGGGGGCGGTCGCGAGCATGGTGACCGGCACGAAGTCCTTCTCGATGTCGAACGGGAAGTTCGGCATCAAGGTCGGGTTGATCGTGAGATTGCCGGCCGGCACCACCAGCAGCGTGTGGCCGTCGCCCTTGGCGCGCTTGACCTTGTCGATGCCGATGTTGCCGGCCGCGCCCGCGAGGTTCTCGACCACGGCCGGCTGGCCGTAGCGCTTGGCCAGGCCATCGGAGAGGACGCGCGCCAGCGTGTCGACCGGGCCGCCGGGCGGGAACGGCGAGACGATCGTGAAGCGGTCGCCCGCGAGCTGCTTGTGGGCCTCGCTCTGTGCGTGCACGGCCGTGGTGGCGGCCAGCGCCAGTACGGCGACGCCGAGCAGTCGAGGCAGGGAGACGAATCGTGTCATGGGCATTGCACTCATTTCTTTTCGGTCAGGAAGGCGCCCTTCGGGCCTTCGGCATTCTTCTGGCGGCGCGTGTGGCCGTCGAGGCCGCCGTCGACCGCCCATTCGGCGAACACCGTCGGGCCCGGCTCGAACTCGCGCGGCTGCCACTCGGCGGTCAGCTGGTCTTCGTCGGCGTAGTACTCGATCAGGCCGCCGGCCGGGTTCTTGAAGTACCAGAAGTAGGCCGAGGACACCGGATGGCGGCCCGGGCCCAGTTGCGTTTCCCAGCCCTGGCGCGAGAAGTGCAGGCCGCCGCCGAACACCTCGTGGATGTCGCGCACGGTGAAGGCCACGTGGTTCAGTCCGCGCTTGCCCGAAGGCAGTTGCAGCAGGAACAGGTCGTGGTGGCCGCCTTCGGCCGCGCAGCGCAGGAAGGCGCCGCGGTTCGGGTAGCTGTCGGAGGCGACGAAGCCGAAGCGCTCGCTGTAGAAGGCGCTGGTGGTCTTCACGTCGCCGACGAAGAAGACCACGTGGCCGACCTCGATCGGCGTCGCGCGTTCGTAAACCGGCGCAGCCTGGTTGATGCGCGGCTTGGCGTTCCAGGTGTTCATCGCACCGCAGTCGACCTCGACCGCATGCTTGCGGCTGACCTGCAGCCGCACGGCGAGGCCGTTCGGGTCGATGCAGCCGATGCGGCGGGCGCCATCGACCTCGCCATCGACGAAGCCCGGGTCCTGGGCGATCGCCGCCGCATAGCGCGCGAGGTCAGCATCGCTCTCGACGCCCCACACCACTTCGCGCAGGGTCGGGCCCTCTTCCATGCCGGGCGGCAGGCCCGGCTTGTCCAACGCCGCGACCACCACCTTGCAGCCGTTGAGGCATTCGAAGACGAGTTCGTCGGCCGCCTCGGACTTGAGCACGAGGCCCCAATCCTGGAAGAAGCTGCGGCAGACCGCGAGGTCGTCGGCCGCATAGGTGATCTGGTCGATGCCCAGTACGCTCATGATGGTTGTCCTTTCAGTTGGCCCACGGCAGCGGCTGCTCGTTGGTGCCCCAGTACATGCTCTTCTGCTCCATGTACTGGAAGATGCCCTCGCGGCCCTTCTCGCGGCCGAGGCCGCTGTCGCGCCAGCCGCCGAACGGGGTCGAGACCGAGAACTGCTTGTAGGTGTTGACCCAGACCGTGCCCGCCTGCACCGCGCGCCCGAGCCGCCAGGCGCGCTTGAAGTCGCGGCTCCAGACACCGGCGGCCAGCGCGTAGACGCTGTCGTTGGCCTGCCGGATCAGCTCTTCCTCGTTGTCGAAGGGCATCGCCACCAGCACCGGGCCGAAGATCTCTTCCTGGCTGATGCGGGCGTTGTTGGTGAGTCCTTCGAGGATCGTCGGGGTGTAGAAGTAGCCGCGGTCGAGGCCGTCACCGTGCGGGCGCACGCCGCCGGTGCGGATGTGGGCGCCTTCGGAAACGCCCAGGGCCACGTAGCGTTCCACGCTCTCGCGGTGGCGCGCAGTGATCAGCGGGCCCATCTGGGTGTTCTCGGCCGCCGGGTCGCCGACGCGCAGCGCGTTGGCGCCTTCGGCCAGCCGGGTCAGGAATTCGTCGTAGATCGAACGGGCGACGAACAGGCGCGAGCCCGCGATGCACGATTCGCCCGAACTGCTGAAGATGCCGTAGAGCACGCCGTTGACCGCGTGGTCGAGATCGGCGTCCTCCAGCACCATGGTCGGCGACTTGCCGCCGAGTTCGAGCGAGACCGGCATCATCTTGTCGGCCGCGATGTGGGCGATGTGCTTGCCCGTGGTGGTGCCGCCGGTGAAGGACACGCGCTTGACCAGCGGGTGCTTGGTGATGGCGTCGCCGATCACCGAGCCCTTGCCCGGCAGCACGCTGACGATGCCCTTGGGCACGCCGGCCTCTTCGCAGATGCGCGCCAGCTCGAGCGCCATCAGCGGCGTCACCTCGGCCGGCTTGACCACCACCGCGTTGCCCGCGGCCAGTGCCGGCGCCAGCTTTTGCGCTTCGCTCGCGATCGGCGAGTTCCAGGGCGTGATCGCCGCGACGACGCCCATCGGCTCGTGCACGCTCATCGTCACGAAGGGGCCGCGCGAGGGCGTGATGGTGTCCTCGAGCGTCTCGAGCGCGGCGGCGAAGAACTGGAAGGTGCCGGCGGCGCTGGCCACCAGGTTGCGCGTTTCGCTGATCGGCTTGCCGTTGTCGAGGCGCTGCTTCTGGGCCAGCGTCTCGCTCTGCTCGCGGATCAGCTGCGCCACGCGGTGCAGCACGCCCGCGCGCTGGTGCGGCAGCATCTGCGCCCAGCCGCTGGTCAGGAAGGCGTGGTGGGCGCGTTCGATGGCCTCGTCGACATCGGCCAGGCTGGCGGCCCTGAGGCGCGCGATCGGCTCGCCGGTGGCCGGGTACAGGCTCTCGTAGACGTCGCCGCCGCCCAGGCGCCATTCGCCCGCGACGTTGAGGGGAAGGAGTTCGGAAGAAATCATCGGGGTTCCTCGGTTCAGATCGCCAGCGCCGCGACGCGGTTGCGCAGCGCCCGCACGGCGCTGTAGACCGTCAGCGCGGAGGTCTTGGGGTTGGCGGCCAGCGGCTTGTTGCGCATCGTGAGTTCGAAGCTGCCGAAGGCGCCCCGGGCCTCGACCACGTGGACGTTGTCGGCC
>Ga0163162_10004925_pt1 | contig 12876 bp, 7 predicted proteins | sample S55metaG_FD_115310 | JGI IMG/M metagenome (GOLD analysis project Ga0163162, IMG submission 115310) | Switchgrass rhizosphere microbial communities from Kellogg Biological Station, Michigan, USA - S5-5 metaG | ecosystem: Host-associated > Plants > Roots > Rhizosphere > Soil | place: USA: Michigan...
CCGAGCCAACAAATCGGCCGCCGCACGGCGGATGCCAGCGTCGGGCGACTCGGTCGCGCGCTTTAGGTGCTGCGTGGCCGCGTTTGGCTGTCCCGCCGCCAACAGCATCTCCCCCAGCTTCAGATGAGCGATAAACAAGTTCGGCTCCGTGCGGAGCGCTTCCTCAAGACGCTGGCGAGCTTCGGGCATTGCACCGCGCGAAACAAGGGTCAGGGCCAGGTTGACGAGCGTGGCCGTAGATTGCGGATCTCCGGATAAAGCCAGGCGATATTCACGGACCGCGGCCTCGCTATCGCCCAATGCAACCAGCACTGTGCCCAAGTTCGAGTGTGCGCCTGCGAGCTGGGACTGGAGCGACGACTCGTAGCGGGCCTGCGCCTCTTTGAGGCTGCCGCCCGCCGCCAGCGTTGCGAACCAGGCTGCGCGCGCGGTTTCCGTGGAAGGACCCGCGCGAATGGCCTCTTCGAATTCCCGCCGGCTCTCGACCAGCTTGTCTTTACTGCCCAAGAGGGCGGCTCCTAGGCTCATGTGAATCGTCGCCACTTCCGGCCGCAGCCGCACCGCTTCCCGGAGCGCGCGCTCGGCCTCCCCAAGATTGCCGAGCCGCAACAGGATATTGCCCATATTGCTCTGAGCCATCCCATCTTCCGGATCGAGCGCGAGAGCTTGCCGAAATGCGGACAATGCCTGGGGAAGGTCTCCCCGTTCGGCATAAGCCGACCCTAGCGCGGCGAGAATACCGCTTTGCCCCGGAGCCAATGCCAGGGCTCGCCGGTACTCGTCTACTCCATGATTGGTCCGGTCCGAGCCCTGCGCTGCTTGTCCCAGTTTGTAGAGGTATCGCCACTCCCTTGGATCGCGCTTAACGGCTTCCTCAAAAAATGGCAAGGCTCTAGCGGCCTGGCCGACTGTGAAAAGAGCCTCTCCCATTTCAAAATGGGCGCGCCCCGATGCGGGCGCGGCTTGTTCCAGCGCCCTTTCGAGACGCTGCAATCCCTCCGGAAGATTGGATAGGTCCTTTACCTGTGCGATTGCAAGTTCCAGCCCGCTGTCCGCGGACTTGTCCGGATAGTAGAGCGCCACTTCCCCGGCATACGGGAGCGCGCCGCTTTCCGTGCGGCGGGAATCGCGGGGAGGGCGAGCACTGATTTTGTGATCCGTGATCAAAATGTGGGGCGCGTCCTCCGCTCGCCGTTGCGGCATGTGGCAGCCAGTGCAGCCGGAAGCCGTGTCGGGATGAGAGGCGCGGAGAGGCTTTGCGGCTGGTCCGTGACACCCTGCGCACACGGCATCGGACTTGCGAAGAGTCTCTTCGCGCGAGGCGGCACGATGCGGATCATGACAATTGATGCATTCCGGCCGGCCGTTGGTGGCCTTGAAGCACGCCGATTGGCGGAGCCGATAAACGGAACTAACAATCTCGAACTTATCGTCGTGGCCCGTCCCCGGAGCGTGATCGAAGTACAGAATATAGTTTCCCAACGGCTGACCCGGCCGATACGAAAACACTTCGCGGCCCTGTCTTTGAATGGCTCCTGGAAGCGGAGAGCTAGTGGTTTCGAGATGACATTGCATGCAGACTTCCAGGCGCCGCTCCGCGTTGAGCCGCGCCGGATTCACGATCGCGCTGCGCACTTCCTGCCGGGACTGGCCTCGCGTAGCGGCTGCGACGTGGGCGCCGCCCGGACCGTGACAGCGCTGGCAGTCGATCCCCTCCGGCAGGAGCTTCGGAAACTCAGTCCCTCCAACCCACTCGGCCGCGCGCCCCTCAATCGTCGGGTATCCGTTGTGGCAAAACATGCAGCGGTAGTTCACTTCGCGGCTGAATCCCCGATGTCCGGGCCGATCGTAGCCGGGACTCATCTCCCAATGGCCGCCGTTTTCCGCGTACCAGCTCACGGGAAACTCTAGGAGCCGGTTATCCACCGAGCGGCGCAAATAGCTGCGAGCGTGGTCGCCGGAGCCGAGAATGTAGTCGGCACGGACTTCAAGCGTATTCGCTTCCTTACTGTCGGCGCCGCTCTGGCTTCTGCGGACGTAGTAGTCATCGCCACGCCGGCTGGCTGTGAAACGCTGGCCCGACGCAGCATGGTTGAAACTGCTTCCGTCGAATTCCGGCAGCGCAGTATTGGAACGCACGCTGCGGAACGACCTGCCCATGCCGGTGCGGGCGTAGTTTTCCGCGATCTCCCGGTGGCAGCTCGCGCAAGATCCCGGGTCGACATAGCCGGCGGGTCCAGTCTGGCTCTGGCCGGTGTGGGCGGTCGCCACGATGACGAGCGACATCAAGGCGATCCGCATGTCAGGGCAACTTGAATGTCAACAATGTAGTGCCGGCGGCAACGGCAACATATTGTTTTCCGTCTTTTCCCATGTACGTGATCGGATTGCCTTCAATCAGCGAGTCCGTCTGCACGCTCCATAATTCCTTGCCGGTCCTGGTTTCAAAGGCGCGGAACATGCGGTCCGTCGCACCGCCGATGAACAGCACTCCGCCTGCGGTCGCTGTCGGACCGCCCTTGTGCGAGTTCGGTGCGCCTGTTTTCATGTCCGGGGGCGTGCCTTCGGCATTGCCAAAGGGTACTTGCCAGGCGATGTCGCCCGTATTCACGTTGACCGCCACCAGCCTGGACCAAGGCGGCTGCCAGCAGGGCCATCCCTTGACGGTAACCGCCGCGCCGGGAGGATGAAGATACAGCAGAGGCGATTCCGGCGGACCCGTGAGGCGGTATCTCCGTTCCTCAGGCAGTGTGCTTTGATCCACTCCCGCTTTCTCCAGCGCGCTCATACGACCAGTGTCGGAGGTATTGATGATGTAATAGCCCAGGGTCGGGTCGAACGTCCCGCCCGTGAAAGTCACGGCGCCGCCCGGATTGGGTATCATCAGCGCGCCCTTTTCCGATGGTGGTGTATACAGCCCCTGATAGCGGCCACCTTCTTCTTTCAGAAACAGTTCCCGGCAGGCGGCCTCATGCTCCGGAGTGACCGTGGCGATATCGTCCATTGAGAAATCGATCCGGCCGAGAGGCGGCGGTTTCACGGGAAAAGGCTGAGTGGATGAGTAATATTCGCCCGGCAGATCGCCCTTGGGCACGGGGCGTTCTTCCACTCCGTAAATCGGCTTTCCGGTTGTCCGATCCAGAATGAACAACAGGGGCACCTTCGTCATTGCGCCCACCGCTGGGATCGTCTTGCCGCCCCTCACCACGTCAAACAGAATCGGCGGCACTGGCATGTCGTAGTCCCAGAGGTCATGGTGGATCGCCTGAAAATACAACTTCAACTTACCAGTCTCGGCATCCACGGCGACAATCGAATTCGCGAACAGATTATTTCCTGGCCGGTCGATGCCGTAGTAGTCATTCTGGGCGGAGCCCAGCGGCATGTAAAGTATCCCCCGCTTTTCATCCAGGCTGAAAAACGACCAAACATTGGCGCCGGAAACATTTTTCCACGAATCGTTGAGCCAGGTTTCATTGCCGACTTCGCCGGGCCGCGGAACGGTGTGAAACGTCCAGACCAGCTTGCCATTCCGCAGGTCCCATGCCCGCACGTCGCCGGCAGGGCCCTTTGACCCTGTTTCGTCAGCGTTGTGGACTGGCGTAAATACCAGGTGCTTGTAGATCATCACTCCGGATGCGATCCCGTAGTGCAGGTTGGGGAAGCCGTTCATCACTTCAAGAGTTTTCAGATTGACGACGCCCTCGTTGCCGAACCCCGGATTGGGCTTGCCGGTCTTAGCATTCAGCGAATACAGTTCGCCTTCTTCGGTACCGAACACAACCTGCGGAGGCGTCTGCTTGTCGCCCGGCCAATACGCCAGCCCGCGCATGGATCCCAGTCCGTTGAAGTGCATGCGGTGCTCGGGCGAGTTATAGTCTCCACGGGCTGTGTACTCCCAGAGAACCTTGCCGGTCTCGGCTTCGAGCGCAACCACGTGGTAGTAGGGGAAGGACAGGTAGAGAACGCCGCCGACCATGAGCGGCGTCGACTGGCTCAAGCGGACGGCCCGGCCCTCCTGTCTCATTTGATACTGCCATGCAGGCTCCAGTCTGGCCACGTTGCTCGTATTGATTTGTTTCAAAGAAGAGAAGCGCTGATTCCCTGGGTCACGTCCCCACGATGGCCAGTCATTTTGGGCGAAAAGAGCCGGGACGGCCATGGCCGCTAGCAGGACACCGCGCAGCATCCACATAACTCGTTCTGTGGAACACTTCATTACTTGCCGTTCTTAGCGGCAGCCGCTTTTTCGTCGGCGCGAGCGCCGGAAAGAATGAGGGGCATCGAGTAATTCCCCTCATGGCAGGCATACTCGTAGACGGGATCTTTGCTTGACCACATCGTAATCTCGCCCGTGTAAGGCTGCGTGTACATGCCAGGATCATCCACCGTGAACTGATACAGAAGGATATCCGGAGCAGTGCGCCTGAAACGCTCGGTGATCTTGAGTTTTTCATCCGTGCGCTTTCCGATGCCTAACAGGGGCCATCCCCGCTTGCCGTTGAAATTCGTGGTTTCCACCACTAGCGTGTCGCCCTCGTAGTGTCCGACGGAATCGCCCATCCACTGACGGACACTGCCATGAGGCCGTCCGTCCACTGGAATGATACGTTGGTCGTGCATCACCTCGGCCACAATGGCGACAAAATCGTGCGACTGCACGATGTGGTAGGTGTTGTTGTACGCAAAGGGTAACATTGGAATGCCCGTTCCACTAATGCAGCGGTCCCCGGTGCTCAGATCCTCGGGGCCATCGAAAGGATGCTCGAGCTGGTGTGCCGCGTCGGCATCCATTTTCTGCTTGGCCTCCGGCGTCATGGGCGGAAGTTTCCCGTCCTTGGGGTCGATGATGATGGACGTGCGCAAAGTGGAAACCACTTTTTTCCCGCTTTCGAGGAACACGGCGTTGTAGTCTCCGACATCGCCCGGACCGCCCCCCGCAGCCGCTGGACAGACCGCTCCGGGACGAAGTTTGATGGCACACGGGGCGCCCTTGACTCGCGTATCATCCTTGCGGACAGTGGCATTTTCAATCGCGGCGACTTCGTCAGGCCGAAGATACTCCCGGCCCTGAAAAGAGTCCGGCCGCTGCAATGGCGTGGCTGTATTGTTGGTCCAAAAACCGGAAAAGTCAGGCCGTCCATCCGCGAGTCGGGGCGTCGAATAAATTGCCGTCTTCGCGGCGGGAGCAGGCGCTTGCGCGGCCAGCGGAGTGGGCATCAAAAGAGCAGCCGCGGAAACAGTCAAGAAGGAGGCTACCCTAGCATTTACCTTCCACAAGCAAGATCGAGTGGCGGGGAACATCTCTGAAACTCCATCCTGAGCGAGCAAGTCCGGCGCCGCTGCGGGGACTTGCTCACTCAAATCGCTTAGAAGCGGAACCGCAACGCCCCCTGCATCACTCGCGGAGGACGGTTGGCGGTAGCTTGACCGAAGGCGGCATTGGTCTGCGCTCCAGTTGCATTGAACGACGTGACCGCGTTCATATTGCTGAATTGCGTATGATTGAACACGTTGTAGGCTTCCCACCGGAATTCAAAAGCCTGCCGTTCGGTACGCAGCGGGAAACGCTTGAACACTGTTGCATCCCAGTTAATGACGCCGGGACCCCGGACAATGCCGTTGCCGACGTTCCCGCCGAGACCGCCGAAGGCTCCCCTGATCGGCCGGGCAAAGCAAGAAGTGTTGAACATCCGGTCGACTCCACGCTCGCCATGCGAAAGGTTCGGATTGCAGGTAAGGATTGCGCGGATACCGTCGCCGCCGCCCAGCAGATCGGCGCCGTCCGTCAGAGTCAAATTAGACTGCGTTCCTGCATTGTTCGAAACGGTGAAAATTCCAGCATTGAATGGAACACCGCTGCTGAAGGTGGTGATGCCGGAGATCTCCCAATTGTCAAGGGCGTGATGCACAAAAGTCTTCATGGATCCACCCGACATCCTCTTGCTCATGTTTGGTATCGAATAGGTGTAGTTGAATGCAAAAAGGTGAGTCTGGTCAAAGCCCGCTTTGCCTTTGGCGAAAACGGCGGCTGTGGCATAAGTAGGCATGAGCGAACCTTCTCTGGGCGGCGCAACGCCTTCGGTATAGTCCATGGCCTTCGAGAAGGTGTAGGAGACCCCGTACTGGAATCCGCTCGAAAACCGGCGGTTGGCCGTGACTTGTAACGAGTGATAGTAGGAACTCCCTCCGCTCTCGCGACTGCTAATCGAGTTCCAACCCAAGATGGGCCGCAGGAAAGTATCGGGATAGAGCGATCCGGTGCGCGGATTGATACTGCTCGGCAGAAAACGCGTGCCGTAAGGGAGCGCCTCGAGTTCGCGGAACGTGGCCAAGTGCCGGGCCAGCGTCGATACGTACTTGACGTCCACGATGGTCTGGCGGCCGACGTCGCGCTGCACGCCGAGCGAGATGTTGTAAATGGTGGGCGTCGGTTTATCCTGCTCGAACGAAAAAGTGTTGCCAGGAGCGATGCTGCCCGCGGCGCCGAGGAACGTGTCCAGGTTGCCCCAGAACACAACTGGGTCGTAGCTAATCGGCGCCGAGGCCGGCCGGTTTGCATAGCGCAATATCTGGTTCTGCGCGCTAAAGCCGCCGCGGATGGCGGTCTTGCCGTTGCCGAATACGTCGTAAGCGAAACCAAACCTGGGTTGGAAATGCCAGCCATCTTGGTTGATGAATCCATGCGGAATGCTGGGATCCTTTGAGGTGGTAGTCCCAATACCCGGGTTCCCCGGGGCTCCGTTCACGTAGAAGCCTATCAATGAGGAGCTCGCTGTCGAATTGTTCAGCGGATTGAAAGCGACGAGACTTCCATTGACCAGCGCCGGTTGATAAAGCGCGGGCACCTGGCTTCGGTCGTACTTAGCACTGACAAAAGCCGTACCCTTCCCGTTCCAGGCGTAGTAAGGCGTGAAATAGACGGATCGCACACCGATATCGAGAGTCAAGCGTCTGGTTACTTTCCAGGAGTCTTGCACAAACCATTCAAACTGGCTGGTAACCGCGGCAGGCCGTTCGCGAAGCTGTGATTCTGTGTAACTACGGAAGTTACCTAGAAGCACGTTGGCGTAAGGGTGGCGCGCGTCATTCGGGTTGTTTGCGTCTACACCGAAATCAAAGTTTCCGAACGGGTTTTGGCCGAGGCCAGGACCTTCTGTTTCCCGCTGCTTCTCGAAGTAGATACCGGCTTTGTAAGTGTGGCTGCCCCGGTTGATGGTGATGTTGTTCTGCCAGTAATATGTGAAGTCGGCTTCCGTTCCGTAACCATTGACGCCGTCGGTGTAGCCATACCTGCCCCCCCCAAAGTTGCCGAAGTTGGGCAAATTCTGTAAACCGCCGCCAGCAAAGGTCACCAGCGGCAGAACGCCAAGGGGATTCTTGTTGGGTTGGAACTGCCCGATGGTTAGGCCGTAGGTTTTGCGTTGCGCGAATTCTCCGCGCGGTTCGGGAATGAAGAACTCGCGCGGACGGCGAATCCCTCCCGTCCATTCATTCACGATTCGCGGGGAGATAATGTGCGTCCAACCCATTACCCAAGTCTTATTGGGAGCCCTAAACGTCTGCTCGGAGAAGTTCCAGCCGATGCCGGTAGCGGGTTGATTCCGGGCCATCTCCTGGTCGTTTGCAGTGACAAAGTACGCTCCCCGGAAGTTGATGGAGTCCTTTTCACTGGGCCTGTAGTCGATCCGGTAAATGTGCTGCAGCCGTTTAAACGCATTTACGGCCAGGGTGTCATTGTTGTACGCCCCGGAGGTGATGGACCGATCCAACGCATTTGGCGGGGTGAACACGCCGAGAAGTCGCTGCCCGTTCGCGTTGATGCGGTTAGCCGGAATTAGGTTGCCTGGGAAAGGCACACCCGTTTTCGGATCGCGGATCACGATCAGCGCTCCGGAGGGCGACAGAGACTTCGAAAAATCGCCACCGCGTTCGGCCAGTGTGGGCAGTGTCGCGATCACGCGGTCTTTCTGCAAGCTGGGATTTTGGTCCCAGTTGTAAAAGAAAAACAGCTTGTCCCGGCCACGGGTATAGGGGATTCCGACCACCGGTCCGCCGATTGACAAGCCCCGAGTTTCAAAGCGGTAGATGCTTTTCGGCCTGCCAGCTCGATTGAGGAAGAAATCGTTGGCGTTAAACATCTCATGGCGCTTGTAGTAATAAGCGGTGCCATGGAAGTCCCGCGTTCCACTCTTGGTGATAATATTGGCGGACGCCCCACCGTTGCGGCCGAACTCAGCCTGATAGTTGTTCGTCATGATGGTCATCTCCCCGATAGCGTCCGGGTTGATGTTGGTGACGAACAGTTGCGGCGAGGTGGTATCCGCCCCCTGGAAGCCGTCGATGGAGATGGCCGTCATCAAGTTGGATAGACCGTTGGCGTTGGGCACGGTTATAAAACTTGAGGCTGCATCCAGAGTTCCCAGGTTGGTATTGAAACCTGGCAACAGCAGCAGATAGTTGGTGATCGTGCGCCCCTTTTGCCCGATGGTATCGAGCTGCTGCGCGGTGATCAGCGTACTGCTCTCCGAGCTCGCCGTCTGCACTTGCGCGCCCTGGGCCACTACACTGATGGTCTCCGTCAGTGCGCCGACGCTCAACTGAATGTCGCCCAGCGACAGCCGGTCGCCGGAAACCAGGTTGTTCTCCTTGCGCTCGAACCTTTGAAATCCCCCGGCCTCCACCCTCACCGTATATTTACCTGGACTCACGGACGCGAACAGGAAACCACCGTTCTCACCCGTGGTAATTGTTCTGTCGATGGTGCCAGTGTCCTCGTTGAAAAGCTCCACCTTGGCATTCGGCACGGACTGACCGCTCTGGTCAACGATGGTGCCCACAATCGTGCCGCTGGAAATCTGTCCATAGAGAGGCGAGCCCGCGATGCAAAGGAGTGCAATCGCGACCGTAAACGCAGCAAAATACCCCACAAATCTGAAGGACATCCCCGACCTCCTAGACGATGGTAAGTACCAACGGGTGGGAATCTATCACTTTTGGCATAGGTAGTCAATAACCAAAAGGGAGTGAGTCTCAACGTCAAATCCATGCAGTCCTACACCTGTAATGCATGAGTCAACCACCGCTACTTGCGCAAGGTTTGGCGTAAGCGGTGCTTTAAACGGGATGTTTGCCAGTGATGACCAGCGACGTGAGTTCTTCGATGAATAGGAGGTGAAAAGTCTGCGAGTCGCTATATAATCGTGGGCGGCAGCATATGGGGAGGATCGCCCACTATGCATCATAAATTTAGTGTGCAGGGAGTGGTTCCCTCCGCCAGTAAATCGGTCCTCGCGCTGCTCGCCGGCGCATTGGCGGCTAACTTGGCGCTGGCCCAAAATCAACCGTTGAAAGCAGAAGAGGCCTTTAAGAACATTCAAGTCTTGAAGGGGATCTCGGCGGCCGACTTCATGGGGGCGATGGGAATCATGACTACGGCTCTGGGTTTTGACTGCGAGAGCTGCCATCCGGCGGCGGGGTCCGACAGAGTGCGGTGGGAAGTCGATACGCCTAGAAAACTCATGGCGCGCAGGATGGTGACGATGATGGCCAACATCAATCAAACCAACTTTGGCGGCCGGCAAGTGGTGACCTGCTACACCTGTCATCGTGGAAGGGACCGCCCCGCAGTCACCGAACCGATCGATACCGTTTATGCAGCGGCTGATTTGGCGCCGGACGACATCTTCCGCCAGTTCCCCGGGGCGCCGCTGGCCGACACGATTCTGGAGAAGTACATCGAGGCGCTGGGCGGAGCACAAAGAGTGAATGCTGTGACGAGCATTTCGGCCATCGGGAAAAGCATGTTCTATGGTGCTTTTGGAGGCGAGGGCGAGGTTCAGTTCTACGCCAAAGCGCCGGATCAGCGCGCCACCATCATTTCGTATAAAGACGCCCCCGACCGGGGAGAAAGCAGCCGCCTCTACAATGGGCGCGAGGGCTGGATCAGGACGCCGCTTTCTGTCTTGGGCCAATACGCGCTGAGTGGAAGCGAACTGTCGGGCGCCCGGCTGGATGCCCAACTTACGTTTCCGGGGCAGATCAAAAAAGTTCTCACTAGCCTGAGGGTGGGCGAGCCCGTGACGGTCAATGATAAGGACGTCCAGGTGATACAGGGAAACGGCCCGGATGGCGTCGTGGCATCCCTGTACTTTGATGACAAGACAGGCCTGTTGGTGCGGATGATCCGCTATGGTGCGTCGCCGATTGGCCGCATCTCGACCCAGGTGGATTATGATGATTACCGCGATGTCAGCGGGGTCAAAATGCCGTTCAAATATACTTCTTCATGGCTGGACGGGCGCGATTCTTTTGAGTTGAGCAACGTGCGGATCAATGTTCCAATCGATGCGGCGAAGTTTGAGAGACAGGGCCGGTAGCGCTGCCGTGCCGCGGGTCCGGCCGACTTGAATAAGGGAGATTTGTTCGTATGCAAGGATATCGATTCGTAGCACTTCTCTTCTTTTTTATTGGAATGCTCGTGGCGGCCCAGAACCAGACCACGATTCCCCGCGGTGCAAATGGCAAACCGGACCTGAACGGGATTTGGCAGGCCATGACCAGGGCCAACTGGGATATCGAGGCGCACGAGGCCCGCGCGGGAGTCTTGCCTGCCTTGGGCGCGCTTGGCGCTGAGCCGGGCGGACAGGGCATCGTGGAGGGCGGCGCGATTCCATACCTGCCCACGGCTGCGGAGAAAAAGAAAAACAACTTCGAAAAACGCCTGGAGCTCGATCCTGAAGCTAAGTGTTACCTGCCGGGAGTTCCACGGGCCACCTATATGCCCTACGCTTTTCAGATCGTCCAGAATCCGAATTCCGTGATGATCGTGTATGAGTACGCCAGCGCCTATCGCAATATTTATCTGAAAGACCCCGGCGAAGCCCCGGCGGACTCATGGATGGGGCAATCGTATGGGCGATGGGACGGCGACACCTTCGTGATTGACGTCACGGCGCAGAACAACAAGACCTGGTTTGACCGTTCCGGAAATTATCATAGCGATCAGTTGCACGTGGTGGAGCGGTACACTCTCGTGAAGCCGGACGTCATCAATTACGAGGCCACGATCGAGGACCCCGCCGTGTTCTCCCGGCCTTGGAAAATCAACATGCCTCTCTACCGCCATCTGGAAAAGAACGCTCGGTTGGGGGAATTTAAGTGCGTTGAGTTTGCCGAGGAGTTCCTGTATGGTGAGTACAGAAAAAAGGACTGAGAGAACGGTATAGCCGTTGGAAAGGCCGTGATCATGAAAATCAAACAAGCCGGTGGCTTGATTGCAGCCTCTCTTCTTTGCTCTTTCACGGCAACTGGGCATCATGCTTTTTCCGCCGAATTTGATCTGAACAAGCCGATCAACTTCAAGGGCGTGCTCACGGAAGTAGAGTTTATCAATCCCCACTCGTGGTTCCATATTGACGTGAAGGGGCCGGATGGCAAGATTCAAAGCTGGATGATCGAAGCGGGCACGCCAAACGTACTGATCCGGCGGGGCATCACTAAGCGGTCTATTCCGATCGGGACGGAAGTTGTCGTCGACGGCTTTCAGGCCAAGAACGGCACGCTCAGGGGAAGCGGGCGGGACCTCACGCTTCCGGACGGACGAAAGCTGCTGATTGGTTCGGCTGAACCTGATAGCAAGTAAGTCCGTTTCGCAACCATTAGAGGGGCCTGTTATCGCGGTATGACGGACGTTTCCAGCGAAGCATGTTGGCGATGGAGCGGCTCGGGTTCAAGACAATCCTGTAGACACGCGCCTTCATGCCTCCGCCGCGTTCCAAGCGGGACACGAAACGTTTGTCCAGGTACTCCTCCAGCAGCATCATGGTGAATCCGCCAAATGGGGTCACCACCAAATCGGTTACGGCCATCGCGGGAGGGTGCTTCCCTACGTTCCCGATCGATGCTTCGCTGATCGGGCCGATCTCGAATTGCGCACTGTACGCCGCTGACCACGCCATAGCCTTCAGGCGGCTCTTCCAGTATTGTTTGGACGAAAGATCAAATTCGAGCCGCCGTCCACGCGGATCGTTGAATATCTGAATGTAGCCGGCAACCGCACCCATGACCGGATGCCCGAAGTAATTTGTCGCGATGCCGTCTGCATCGTTCCAGGTGTGAATGCTCGACGCCGATTCAAAGTAGTCGCTCCAGAAGGGACCGGCCAACTCGTGGCGAGTTTTACTCTGCACCATGCGGCCTGCATGCTGCACGCCCAAAAGAATACCCGACTGTGCGAGCGCCGTCTTCCACTGGAACCTCTCCGCGTTATCGTTCGAGGCCACATCCTCAGGCGCCTGATCTTCGCTTTGGGCGCACACCGGTAAAAGTAATCCGAGGAGTAAGATAGCGGCAAACATAATCTTGCGGTGGAGAACAACGTGAACCATATTCGATGAGGCTGATGAGAAATTGTCCCTCAAAAGGGCTCTAGGCTTTGGGCGAATAGCTAAGCGACGCTGCGACCGGGGTCTTGCCGAAGGTGACATGTATTTTCAAGAGATGATTTTCAGAATAACGGATTAGCGGGGCGTCGTTTTCGGTCGCCCTTTCAGCCTATGCCAAGCACCATGGGCAGGTCGAAAGCAAAACGCGCAATCGCTTGTGTTGCGTTGGACGATCTCACTGCATGGTGCCTGCTAGGTCTGTTCAGGCACCGCCTTGCGGATCTCTTGCTCAATTAGTTCCAGCAAAGTCGCGTAGCGACGTCGCTTTTCGGGACTGTCAGCCTTCTCGGCCTGCGCGGCTAGCTCCGCCACCGAGGGCTTTAGACGCAAAGGCAAATCGCGCCAGTAGTACTTCAAATCGTCATGCTTCCAGTCCGCATAGGTGGCTTCCCAAGTACGTCCGCCTTTAGCCCGGTTGGGAAACACGATC
>Ga0163162_10004927_pt1 | contig 12869 bp, 11 predicted proteins | sample S55metaG_FD_115310 | JGI IMG/M metagenome (GOLD analysis project Ga0163162, IMG submission 115310) | Switchgrass rhizosphere microbial communities from Kellogg Biological Station, Michigan, USA - S5-5 metaG | ecosystem: Host-associated > Plants > Roots > Rhizosphere > Soil | place: USA...
AAGCGAGTGAAGAGGCAAACCTTACCTCCAGCCGCTAAACGATGTACGCAAAAGGAGATTCACCATGCCCCGTGTAAAACGGAGTACTAAGCGCAGCGACCGCCGCAAAAAGATCCTCAAGCGCGCGAGTGGCTACTTCCTTACCAAATCCAAGCTCTATCAGGCAGCCCAGGAAGCCGTCGAGCGCTCCCTCATGTTCGCCTACACCGGCCGTAAGCAGAAGAAGCGTCAGTTCCGCTCCCTCTGGATCGTCCGTATCGGCGCTGCAGCCAAGCTGAACGGCATGAGCTACTCGACCTTCATCGACGGCCTCAAGAAGGCAGGCAACGGCCTCGATCGCAAGATCCTCGCCGACATCGCCGCCAACGACGCAGCCGGCTTTACCGCGCTCGCCGAGCAGGCCAAGGCCGCTCTCGCAGCCGCGAAGTCCGAGAAGGCAGCAGCATAAGCTGACGTATCAAGCATCCAAAGGAGCACGGCATTTATGCCGTGCTCCTTTTTGTTCACAACATTCCAGACCCAGGCAAAGTATCCTGTAACCATGTCGACTGCCGAAGCACCAGAAACCCAGAAGCGCCTCCGCTACGACTCCGGCACCTCTGCGGCTGGCTCCGCCCAGTTCGAATCCTGGGGACGCTACCCCACGTACTCTGCCAACATCGTCCCGCTGCACTGGCAGGGCGACTTTCCCGCTGTCGTCCACGATCTGCATAACGGAGTCCTTCCCGTTGGCCTCGGTCGCAGCTATGGCGATGTCTGCCTGCTGAAGGATGGCAACCTACTCGCGACGCCGGGAATGAACCGCATCATCGCCTTCGACCAGGAGACTGGCCTGCTCACCGCCGAAGCAGGAATCTCGCTGGCACAGATTCTTGATTTCGCTGTCCCGCGCGGCTGGTTCCTGCCGGTCACTCCGGGAACGAAGTATGTCACCCTGGGCGGGGCCATCGCCAACGACATCCATGGCAAGAACCACCACATCGCCGGAACCTTCGGCCGCCACGTTCCAGAGTTCGAACTGGTACGTAGCGACGGAACTGTCCTCCGCTGCTCTCCAGCGGAGAATCAGAATTTTTACGCCATGACCATCGGGGGCCTCGGACTCACCGGCCTCATTCGCTGGGCAAGGCTGCAGTTGAAGCCCATTGTCTCGCGCATGATCGACTACGAGGGAATTCAATTCCATGGCATCGACGAGTTTCTTTCACTCACCGAAGCCAGCAAAGAGATCGAGTACACAGTCAGCTGGGTCGATTGCACCTCGACGGGCAAGAACTTCTGCCGCGGAATCTTCATGCAGGGCGATCACTCGACCAAGCGCGCCACGCTGAAGCCTTCGCCAGAGTCGAAGCTTGTCTTCCCCTTCGACGCTCCAGGCTTCGCCCTCAACCATCTGAGTGTCGCTGCCTTCAACACGGTCTTTTTCCATAAGCAGATGGTCAAACGGCAGGTCTCCCTGCAGGACTACGAGCCGTTCTTCTATCCGCTCGACAAAGTCCTGCACTGGAACCGGATGTACGGAAAGAGCGGACTGCTCCAGTTCCAGTACGCTATTCCGTGGAACAACGCACGCGAAGGCACTGTAGCGGTTCTCAAAGAGGTCGCGAAGTCCGGACTCGCCAGCTTCCTTGCAGTCCTCAAGGCCTTCGGCGATGCTCCTTCGCCAGGGGTTATGAGCTTCCCGAAGCCGGGAATCACGCTCGCGCTCGACTTTCCCATCAAGCCCGATAAGAGCTTCCCGCTCTTTGAAAGGCTCGCCGATATGACTCTCGAGTTCGGTGGACGACTTTATCCGGCCAAGGACGCGGCGATGACCGCGACACAGTTCCAGGCCTTTTATCCCGAATGGCAACAACTGGCACGCTTCCGCGATCCGATCATTACATCAAGCTTCTGGGAGCGAGTCACCGGAGATCGACCAAATCTATGAGCCAGACAGCAATTGCAGTGAACGGCGCGGCGAACACCGCGCCACGCAAGATTCTCGTCCTCGGGGCTACCTCCGGGATCGCTGAAGCCACCTGCCGCATCTGGGCATCGCAGGGCGCAAGCATCTACCTCGTGGCACGCAATGCCGAGAAGCTCGCCGCGGTAGCTGGTGATCTTCGCGCACGCGGCGCAAGCTTCGTCGACACTGCAGTTGCGGACCTCGACGATACCGCAGCGCATCCGGCTCTATTGGCGCATGCAGTCAACTCGCTGGCTGGGCTCGATGTGGCGTACCTTGCACATGGAGTTCTCGGCGATCAGACGAGCGCCGAGCAGGACTTCAACACCGCAGCACATATTCTCTACACCAACCTGATCGCTCCGGTTTCGCTGCTCACCTGGCTTGCGAACTTCTTCGTGCAGCGCCACGCGGGAACCATTGCCGTGCTGTCATCAGTTGCAGGCGATCGCGGAAGAAAGTCCAACTACGTCTACGGCTCGTCGAAAGCAGGCCTCTCGGCCTTCCTCGCCGGGCTGCGCAATCGTGTGGACCGGGAAGGCGTCACCGTCCTCACAATCAAGCCTGGCCCGACAAAGACTGCGATGACCGCAGGAATGAAGGGCTCAGAGAAGTTTGCGGATGTAAATGCCGTTGCGAAATCGATCGTTGCCGCTGTCGATAAGCGCGCCGACAATCTCTACGTGCCATTTCAGTGGCAGCCGATCATGTTTGTCATCCGCAATATCCCAGACCGGATATTCAAGAAGCTCAATCTGTAGTTGGAAGCTAGATCTCCAGCGAGCGTAGATCGACGCGTTTCCTGAGTTGTTGTTGCTGAGCCATCTGCTGCTGTCGCGTTGGAGGTGGCGCCTGCTCAGGCAGCTGTGTCGCCTTCTCTACAAGGATCGACCAGTCTTCCGGCACCGGAAGCTCCTGATCCAGGCCAGTTGCGGCATCGCTTGGCGTAACTCGCACTGCTACCGTCAATTCGCTAGCTGCCTGCCCGCGGAACATACCGCGGGTTGGTGGTACATCCGCATAGTCGCGTCCGATGGCTGTGCGAATGTGGCGATCGCGTGCAAGCAGCCAGTTCGTCGGGTCGAACCCGATCCAGCCGAGTTGAGGTAGAAACGCCTCGATCCAGGCATGAGTGGCGGAGTGCAGTGATCGATCATGATCGTTCTGCCCATGGTAGAGGTAGCCGCTGACGTACCTGCAGGGAATTCGCAGCTTCTCCCGAACCAGCGTAATCATAATGTGAGCAAAGTCCTGGCAAACTCCGGCCTTTGTGCTCAGCGCGAGATCGATCGGCGAATCCACCTTTGTTGATTTTGGCTTGTAATCAAAGTACTCGTAGATCTGCTGATTCAGTTGGTGCAGCACCATCAACGGATCGTCGCGACGGCGAACATCCAGTTCGTTTGCCAGCGATTCAAGCGCATCGGTAGGCGCTGCGAACTCGCTCGGAAGAAGCATCTCCCAGTAATCGCCCTGCTCGACCATCGCGTCCAGCTCCGCCCATGCGTCTGGCGCGAGAAACGAAGGGATATGAGCAAGAGGCATGACTTCGACAAGGGACTCCGCCACGATAACAAGCTGAGGATGCTGGCCTGGGATGTTGAAGTGGTGCACGTGGTTGGAGAGGTGGTCCCGATAGCTGAAGGCGCGACAGCGTGGGCTGACGGAGAGGTGAAAGGTGAGACAGCGCTGCGTATTGTCGCTGCGTGGATGCATCCGCGTCTCCATCATGCTTTCACTTACAGGGTTGCTATAGAGGAACTTCGTGAGATGGCGAATCGAGTAATACATGAAGCTCCTTCCTAGCCGGCCAGTGCAGCCTGAATCGAATAGTCAACGTACAGTTCATAGATCATGACGTGAATGGCACGGCACTCGGACTGAATGTTGCGAAGTGCTGCTACAACATCCTGACGAAGGATGTCATCGATGCTGCTGAAACTAAGCAGAGAGTGTAGACGTCCAGCCAGCCGATGCAATGGCTCCGCGCGAGTCTTACCGCTCTCGCGTTGGATCGCAATGAGTGCGCATTGCATGCTATCGATAGCAAAGCGCAGTGAGTGAGGAAACTGCGCGTCGAGCAAGAGAAATTCGAGAATCTGGTCGGGAATAAGGTCCGCGGTGTAGACCTTACAATAGGCTTCAAACGCCGTGGCTGAGCGGAGCAATCCCATCCATTCCAGATATTCGCTTCCGTCCGGAATTCGCTCCGGATGAACCCATAGGCCCTCATGATAGGCCTCAAGAAGGATCGCGGTCGCTGTTGCGCGTTCGATGAATCTGCCTACCTGGATGAACTGCCATCCTTCTCCGTGGCTCATCGTGGAATCGGTAATTCCCTGAAACTGGTGGATCGAATCCATCACCATCTGCAGGAACTCAGTTGTCTCCATCTCGCTCGCGATTTCTGGCCGAGTTACCTGCAAATAGAGCGAATTGAGCCTGTGCCATTGCTCGGTGGAGATTTGCTCGCGGACGTGTCGCGAATTCTCCCGTGCAGCCGCGATGCAGCGCACGATGGACGCGTGAATGGCCGTATCAAACGAAAGCATTTGTGTGAGTTCATACGGGTCATCGTTCCATTCAACATTGCGAGGATGACCCAGCGCATGCAGTACTCGCCGCCAGCGATGCTCCGAACTTGTAGAGCTCTCATCGAGCATCAGGTTCAGATTCACATCAAGCAGGCGTGCGGTGTGTTCGGCGCGCTCAAGGTAGCGGCTCATCCAATACAAGCTATCGGCAACACGTGACAGCACCGGCGACTCCCTTCAATGACTGAGTACCCATGTATCTTTGCTTCCGCCGCCTTGTGACGAATTGACGACCAGCGATCCACGCTTGAGCGCCACTCGCGTCAGGCCACCCGGAACAACAGTGACGCGGTCTCCATAGAGCACGTAGGGTCGGAGATCAACGTGGCGCGGCTCAAGCGAATCGTCGACAAGGCAAGGGGCACGCGAGAAGGAGATCGTTGGCTGGGCGATGTAATTTCTGGGATCGGCTTCGATCCTTGCAGCAAACTCCTCGCGCTGCGCAGCGGTGGATTGAGGCCCGATCAGCATGCCATAGCCGCCGCTCTCGCCAACTGCCTTCACTACCAGCTTGTCGAGGTTTGCGAGTGTGTGCTGTCTCTCGCTGGGCCGCGTCATCAGGTAGGTCTCGACGTTCTTGAGCACGGGCTCTTCGGTCAGGTAGTAACGAATGATGTCAGGCACGTAAGCGTAGAGCGCCTTATCGTCCGCGACGCCAGTTCCGAAGGCATTGGCGAGTGTGACGTTACCGGCGCGATAGGCGTTGAAGAGACCAGCGACGCCAAGCATTGTGTCTGGGCGAAAAGCCAAAGGGTCAATGAAGTCGTCATCGACGCGACGATAGATCACATCCACGCGCCGCAGGCCGCTGGTTGTACGCATGTAGACGATGTTGTCGTCGACCACCAGGTCGCGGCCCTCTACGAGCTCGATGCCCATCTGGCGTGCGAGGTATGCGTGCTCGAAGTAAGCCGAGTTGAAGACGCCCGGCGAGAGCAGGACGATGTTCGGTTCAGGGCGTCCTTCGGGGGCGAGCGAGCGCAGAGTTCCGAGCAGAAGCTGTGTGTACTGCTCGATGGGCCGCACGTTGTAGCCGCGGAAGAGATGCGGGAAGATTCGCTTCATCACGCGGCGATTGGTCAGCATGTAGCTGACTCCGCTGGGAACGCGAAGGTTGTCTTCGAGGACGACGAACTCGCCGCTCTCCAGGCGGATCAGGTCGGTTCCGCAGATCGCGATATAGATGTTGCGCGGTACCTGCAGGCCGATCATCTGGCGGCGGTACTGACGGCAGCTGTAAACAATCTCTCTCGGAACGATGCCGTCGCGCAGGATGCGGCCTTCGTTGTAGATGTCTTTCAGGAACAGATTCAGTGCGGTGATGCGCTGCATCAGGCCGTGCTCGACCTTCTCCCACTCGGCGGCCGTAATCAGGCGCGGCACAAGATCGTACGGAAAGATCTTTTCGGTGCCTTCCTGACGGCCATAAACGGTGAAGGTGATGCCCTGATTCAGGAAGCTCAGATCGGCAGCCTGTTTTCTGCGCTCCAATTCGCCGGCAGGAAGTGAGAGGAATCCGTTGAATAAAAGCTCGTAGGGGGGACGGAGTTCGCCGGTTGCTGTGAACATCTCGTCGTAGGCATGGTCCAGCAGATAGTTTTTGAGCGACTCCTGCGCGAACTGGATCGACTGGTTTTGGGCCATGGAAGAGTTTTGAGTATAGCGATAGCCCTGCGCCGGGCAAAACTTATTCTGCTGCGGACGTGGCAGCGTATTACTTTTCCAGCCTGTGGCCTTCTTTGCTGAAGTAACTCAGCTGGCGGCGATAGCAGCGCTGGTGCTCGAGATCGAAGGCGATGCAGGAGTCGAAGGGCTTTGAGTAGACATGGAGACTGACGCAGCCCATCGTTCCCGCATTCTCGATCTGGTGTATGGTCTGGAGTTTATCAACTGTGACCATGCCTGTGCCCTCGGCGCAGCTGACACTACGGATTTTGTCGATCTGGAGCTCGGTGGCTCCGCCCAGGCAGTCGATATTGACCACGTTCTGGTTCTCAGGGGCATTGCAGCGAGTGTGATGGTACTCGTGGGTAAGGATTTCGCCCTGCGAGACGGTCATCCAGCCAAGCTGGCCGTTGTGAGTATGGATCGCGGTCTTCTGGCCCGGCGACCAGCAGATCGTCATGACTTCGAAGAGTTCGTCGCGGTAGATGAGGTTGCGTGTGTAAAAGCTGTCGCGCCACCAGACGAAGTCATGAAGGGCTTCGGGGCGAAGGGTGGTTGCCCCCATGTATTCAGCGATTCGGTCTTTGGTAATGAGGTCCCGCTCCAGCTCGCGTAGTCCGGCGATGAAGTCCGCTACGCTTGTCCGCAGCGGGTGGGTACAGCTTGCAATCTCTGGGGTCGACATATTCTTGGCTCCCTGGGGTCTGAGCTATTTCTATTATCTCGCGGATACGGTTTGGATTCAGCAGGTTTAACGGGATGTTTCCATTTGCATCGCCAGCGAAGGCCCGTCATCTGCGGTAAACTAAGACAACACGCGCATTTTCAGTTTTTCCCATCCTTGAGCGCGAAGACAGGACATTCAACGCAGTGAGCCAGCAGCCGATCCGCAATATCGCCATCATCGCCCACGTCGACCACGGCAAGACCACTCTCGTCGACGCCATGCTCCGCCAGTCAGGCACCTTCCGCGCCAACGAAGCCGTTGCCGACCGTGTCATGGACTCCAATGATCTTGAAAAGGAGCGGGGCATCACGATTCTGGCCAAGAACACGGCCATTCACTACCTCGATTCCAAGATCAATATCGTCGATACGCCGGGCCACGCGGACTTCGGCGGCGAGGTGGAGCGCGCACTGAAGATGGTGGACGGCGTCGTTCTGCTGGTTGACGCTTCAGAAGGCCCGCTGCCGCAGACGCGCTATGTGCTGTCGAAGGCGCTTGAGGCGAAGCTGACTCCGATTCTTGTAATCAACAAGATCGATCGTCCGGACGCTCGTCCGCAGGAAGTAGTGAACGAGGTGTACGACTTGTTCATCGACCTGGATGCGGATGAGAGCGTGCTTGAGTTCCCGATCATCTACACGAACGGCAAGGCCGGAACGGCGACAATGGACCTGGCGACTCCGGGAACCGATTTGAAGCCTCTTTTCGAACTGATCACCAACACGATTCCTTTGGCGAAGGGCGATCCGAACGGCGCGCTACAGATCCTGGTGACGAACCTCGACTATTCGGATTATCTTGGCCGTCTTGCTATCGCGCGTGTGTTCAACGGCACGCTGACTACGGGTCAGGAAGTTGCTGTCTCGAAGACCGATGGATCGCTGCAGAACGTGAAGATTACGAAGCTATTCAGCTTCGATGGCCTGAAGCGGACGGACATCACCGAGACGACGACCGGGGACATCGTTGCGATTGCCGGTGTTGCGGGCATTACGATTGGCGAATCCATTACGAACATCGAGAATCCGGCTCCTCTGCCGTTGATCAAGATTGATGAGCCGACGATTGCTATTCAGTTCTCGGTCAACAACTCGCCGTTTGCGGGACGCGAAGGTCAGTATGTGACGAGCCGCAACATCAAGGAGCGGCTCGATAGGGAACTGCTGACCAACGTTTCGATCCGCGTGGAAGATACCGGTTCACCTGAGACATTCAAGGTTCTGGGCCGCGGCGAGCTGCAGCTTTCTGTGTTAATCGAGATCATGCGGCGCGAGGGTTTCGAACTGATGGTTTCGCGTCCTGAGATCGTGACTCGCAGGATCGACGACAAGTTGATGGAGCCGAACGAGCACCTGACGGTCGATATTCCTGAGAACTTTGTCGGGACTGTGATTGAGCGCCTTGGCCCTCGCAAGGGCGAGATGACCAAGATGACGAACCACGGTTCGGGTCGCGTGCGGATGGAGTTCATGATTCCTTCTCGCGGTCTGATCGGGCTGCGTTCGGAGATGCTGACCGAGACGCGCGGCACGATCATCATGAACTCGATTGCTGATGGTTATGTTCCATACCAGGGCGAGATTCCGCAGCGTCCGACGGGAGCGCTGATTTCTGATCGCTCGGGCACGACGACAACCTATGCTCTGAATGGTTTGCAGGACCGCGGCATTCTGTTTGTTCCCGATGGAACCGAGGTCTACGAGGGCATGGTTATCGGCGAGCACTCGCGCGACAACGACCTGGACGTGAACGCGGTTCGTGAGAAGAAGCTGACCAACATGCGTGCTTCGGGTTCGGATGACGCGCTTCGGCTGGTTCCTTACAAGCAGCAGACGCTGGAGCAGGCGATCGAGTTCATCGCGGACGATGAGCTGGTCGAGGTGACTCCGAAGTCGCTGCGGCTGCGGAAGAAGGTTCTGCAGGCGAATCGGCGGCCGCGCAAGGGTCAGCCGGAGTAAAAGGCTTTTTGGTACCTTGGGGATAAGTTATTATTCTGCATATGTTTACGGCAGCTATCTTGCTGTAAGATATTGAAAATAGGTATCTTATCTGCAAGATATAGAAAACAGGTTATTTATCTACATAAGAACGCCCCGGCTGGTGCCGGGGCGTTCTTGTTTGTTCGACTATTTCTATTGTACGGAGTTGAGGGGAATTAATCGGCACTTTCCAGTGAAGGTATAAGTTGTTTGGTTTGTGTCGCTTGCTCTGGTTTTGGCGACGAAGAGGGCTTGACAGGATTTTTGTGAATGTCTGAAGAGATGAGGTGGCTGGCATAAAGCAGGTCCCTCCCTCCGCTGCGCTTCGGTCGGGATGACAACAGGTTGGGGGAGGATGAGAGGTGGTGGGTCGTTACGGTAGTATTCGTGCGGCAGGAGATTGGTCGGACCGGGGGATCTATGACGATGAGGGTGCGGACGATGAGGGCGCGGATTGGGCTTGGGGTGATGCTGGGAATTGTTGTGGTGGGTGGTGCCTTAGCTCAGACACCTCGGCCGGAGGCTCCGGCGAGTTTGCCGCGTGAGGTGGCGGGGATTCCGGTGAACTATGACGAAGCGAAGGTAGGGACGTACACGTTGCCTGATCCTCTGGTGATGAGCGACGGCATGCCGGTGAAGGATGCGAAGACGTGGACGATGAGGCGGCGGCCCGAGGTTGTGCGGATCTTTGAGACGCAGCAGTTTGGCATTGCTCCGGGACGGCCCAAGGGCGAGAGCTTCGAAGTGGTAGAGAAGGGAACGGAGGCGCTGGGTGGGAAGGCGATCCGGCGGCGGGTGGATATTCATCTTGCACAAGGCAAGGACGCGCCGGTGATTCACCTGGTGGAGTATCTGCCGGCGGCGTTGAAGAGACCCGTGCCGATGCTGCTGACGATCAGCTTTACGTCGCCTTCGAACATGGTGGATGATCCGGGCTTGCCTGAGGGAGAGATCTGGGACGCGAAGACGAAGGCGAAGGTTCCAGCGAAGACGGGGCGAGCGTTCGGGAAGATCAATGTGGCAGCGTTTCTGGATGCGGGGATCGGGGTGGCGACGTTCTACTACGGCGATGTGGAGCCGGACTATGCGGAGGGGTTTTCGCAGGGGATCAGGAAGTTCTATCTGAAGCCGGGGCAGAAGACGCGGGGGCCAGAGGACTGGGGCTCAATTGCGGCATGGGCGTGGGGTATGAGTCGCGTGCAGGACTACTTCGAGACGGACAAGAACGTGGATGCGAAGAGAGTGGCGATCCATGGGGTATCCCGGCTGGGCAAGACGGTGATGTGGGCGGGAGCGCATGACGAGAGGTTTGCGGCGGTGATCGCGAGTTGCTCAGGCGAGGGCGGCGCGGCGCTGAGCCATCGGGATTACGGCGAGACGATTGCACACCTGACGGCGCCTTCGCGGTATGCGTATCAGCTAGGCGAGAACTATGGGAAGTGGGCGGGATTTCCGGACAAGGCCCCAATGGATGCGAATATGCTGGTCGCACTGATTGCTCCGAGGCCTGTGCTGCTACAGACGGGAACGACAGACTTCTGGTCGGATCCGAAGGGAGAGTTTCTGGCGGCGGTGGCGGCGGAGCCGGTGTACAAGCTGCTGGGCAAAGAAGGGCTGGGAACGGATCAGTGGCCGGAGGCGAAGACGCCGGTGTTTCACGACATCGGGTACTACATGCATGATGGCGGACATGGGATGGTTCAGGGGGACTGGCAGGTGTATGTGGAGTTCTTGACGATGCATCTGCATCCGGAGCGGTGAGGTTCTCTTTGACAGGAAAGTGCCGCGCGGAAGAAAAGAGTACCTCTGCGGTGAAAGCCATTTACTTTGAGTGACGGTTGCGGCACGGCTGAAGCTGTGCCCTTAAGCAGGCGGATCGCGCTTTCGCGCGATTGTCCCACCCATGCGATGGGACTGCATGAATGGGGCACCCGGCGAGTTTGGCTGTTTGGTAGAGAAGCGGGTTCCTCCACTCCGCTACACTTCGGTCGGGATGACAAAGTTGTGGGGAGGTTGGCGTGGGTAAACGATCGAAGCTGGTGATGCTGGTTGCAGCGGTGTTCTGGGTGATGCAGAGCATCGCAGGAGCACAGAGCAGTAGTGGCAAAGATTCCTGGGTGGTGGGGCCGTTTACGAGGCCGGTAGATTCGCCGGTGATCAGTCCTCGTCCGGCGTCGACGTTTCTGGATCCAGTGACGGACAAACAGGTGCATTGGGAGGCGCTGCATACGTTCAATCCAGCGGCGATTGTGCGCGATGGGAAGATCGCCGTGCTGTATCGGGCCGAGGACGATTCAGGAAAGATGGTGATTGGCGAGCACACGTCGCGGCTGGGGCTAGGCGTGAGTGCGGATGGGATTCACTTTGAGAGGCTGGGGGAGCCGGTGTTTTATCCGGCTCATGACAGCCAGGAGAAGAACGAGGTTCCGGGTGGCGTGGAGGATCCGAGAATCGTTGAGCGGGAGGACGGAACGTATGTCCTAACGTATACGCAGTGGGCGAGGACGCGAAATGTTTATACGGTGGGGATTGCGACCTCGAAGGATCTGCGCACGTGGGAGAAGCATGGGCCGGCGTTTGGTTCGACAGGAAAGTATGGGACGTTGAAGTACAAGTCGGCGGCGATTCTGACGAAGCGAGAGGGAGACAGGCTGGTTGCGGCGAAGCTGAAGGGGAAGTACTGGATGTACTGGGGAGAGATCCAGATACGGCTGGCGACGTCGACTGATCTGATTCACTGGACGCCGGTGGAGGATGCGAAGGGTGAGCCGGTTGTTCTGCTGCATGACCGGCCGGGAAAGTTTGACAGCGCGTTTCCTGAGAGCGGTCCTCCAGCGTTGATGACGGACAAGGGAATTGTGATGATCTACAACGCGAAGAATGCGGAGACAGGTGGCGATCCGAAGCTTGCGGCGGGGACGTATTCGGTGGGCGAGGCGCTGTTCTCGGCGGATGATCCGGCAAAGCTGCTGGCGAGGACGGAGGAACCGGTGTTCAAGCCGGAGCAGCCGTTTGAGAAGTCGGGTCAGTATGCGGCGGGGACGACGTTTGCGGAGGGGCTGGTGCTGTTCCAGGGGAAGCTTTATCTGTATTACGGCTGTGCGGATTCGTTTGTGGCAGTGGCTGTGGCGTCGGTGCCTGTCCGATGAGATCGCATGAATGCGCTGGGCCGTTTGTAGTGTAGAGACAGTTGGCTAGAGCTCGCATTCGGAGATGTCTCCGAGCTGGTCTGTTCGCTCTTTCGTCAGAAGGGTGAGCCAGCTATCGGCGGATACCTGAGGCCAGCGAAGGCGGGCAAATGCCACCCAATCGTCGCGATATGCGATCCATGCACGTTCTGTTGCGCGGATCATTTCGGGTGACTTGCAGTAGTCTTCCTTCTTGCGACCGGAGAGGTTGGAGAGGATCGTGTTGTAAGTAAGGTTAAGTTTCTTGTCGGAGTCGACGTAATCCTGGTGGGTGAAGCTGGGCAAGTGTCCGGTGTCAAAGCGAATGGTGGAGTCGATGAGGTTGAGGTTGAGATCGTGCTCGGCTTCCATCATCTGGCCGCCTACCCCCGTGCCTCCTGTCGTCTCTGCGTCACGTTCTTGGCTGACGAAGGTGGAACGGGATTTCATCATTTTGGCAAAAGCGGCCTTTTGAGGAGAGGTCCATGTGGTCATGAGCTTCGAGAGAGGCGCCATGTGCTGGTTTTCTTCAAGTTTCTCTTGAATGCCCAGGCATTCGTAGTCAACACGCTTCCAGAAGTCGACTCCAGACGAGCAGAAGTCGAATTTCTGGGTGGGGTTGGCCTTGATTTGAAGGAGGCGGATGATGACTTCATCGAAGGAAGACCAGGACGCGGTTGGTGGATCGTCAACGCACACAATGTGGATGGCAAGATCGACATTACTCGGAACACCATTGCTGTTGGTATAGATCATAACGAGAGTTGCGATTGGCATAATGACCCTCTC
>Ga0163162_10004928_pt1 | contig 12869 bp, 9 predicted proteins | sample S55metaG_FD_115310 | JGI IMG/M metagenome (GOLD analysis project Ga0163162, IMG submission 115310) | Switchgrass rhizosphere microbial communities from Kellogg Biological Station, Michigan, USA - S5-5 metaG | ecosystem: Host-associated > Plants > Roots > Rhizosphere > Soil | place: USA: Michigan...
CGAAAAGTAAAAAGCAGTAGTGATGCCACGACTTTACCAATGCCAAGCCGGTACGATGGAAGATATATCCATGAATTGTCATCACTGTAGGCAATTACTCCTCTTTCCCGCAAGTCGTAGATTTGGTCGATGAAGGCAGGAAACACTTTCTCCGCGAGAATAGTGAAATTCAAATCACTACATTCCAGCCCATAAAACCACATATCCAGTGGTGAAATTGATTCCGGCATTTTTGCTTTCAACTCGCCGAATTCCTCCTCATTCAGCCATATGGTAAAGCCAACACCAAAGTTAGAACTTTGTGTACCCATAATTTTCCATTTGCCATTATATTTCAGAGGGCGTTTCCGATCTTCGTGCCATTCGATAAGAGTTGCTAAGTCTGTATCGTCGTAAAGCTGTTTACCGGCGAAACTCAATTTCAAAATTTGGCGAAGGCTTGTTGCGAGAGAAGCGAAATCAGACTTTAATGGATATAAATCCGCCAAATAAAGTAAACGTATCTTTTCGGTCAATTCTTTTTTTATCCTGTCCAAATAATCTAATATTTTTTTGATCATCAACAGTTTATTCCTGCTTTCTACTGTTTTAGGCAAAGCCAACAATAACCCGATTTGTTCACGGATCTGTGTTTCTTCAAGAATATTTATCTTAATTGCCGGTCTATTGCCTTTCTCAAGTTCGTAAAAGGCCTCTGCAAGACAAACTCCCAACTCTTCGTCCGTCCCTTTAAAACTCAGTTGAGGTGACAAAAGAACTTCGAGTTCTGGCAATGCATCTAAGGGAGCTTCAGGATGCGACGGAGAAATTGGAGTACCGCTGTCCGGAAAAGGGACACCGCGAAAAAAGCGCTGTATCAACCCCGGTGTGCGGCTACGTAGAGTTTCTTCAAATTCTGAACCGCTACATACGGACACCGATATAATGCCCGCCTTATTTCCATATGCTATTGTTTTCTGTCGCAATCCATCGGTGACCTTGCCACCACAAAAAACTGTCAAATTATCCGGAATTATCGATTCATTTACCAAAGTATCTATATCTGATTTCGCCTTAGTGAACGTGAGTTGCTGGTAATTTGCACATTGAAAACAGTGACTGCCATGATCAACTATTGCCCAGATATCGCGGCCTTTATCCTTTCCGGTTTCGCCAAGCCACTCTATTTTTTTCCAACTTCCCGTTTCCTGCAGGTAAGCAAATACCAAATGTTCGAATAATTCGCCGCCAAGTAAATGAAATGGCAATCTGTGTACGGTGCTGTAGATCAACGACCGTATTTCAATTGCGCCGTCAATCTTATGTTTTATTTTTTTCAACATGAATGAGAGCGGTTTAGTCGGCATTATTTCGATGATCTCGTAAAACACTGTTTTATCTAACGTCACATATACCTTGTGGCCGCCCAAATATTCATTAAAATAACCATATGTAGAGATTATTTGATCGTGAAAGTCATCGCGCATGTCATTACGCCCAATAAAGCCTTCTATGGTATTTTCGTCCATGCGTCGTTGTACCAAGAAGTAAGCATAAGGGATATAAACCGGACTGAAACGTATGCCACTAGCCGCATCTTTCATTTCGTCAGCAGTTACGAACCAACAATCAAGGGTATTTAAGGGTCGATCAATCATGCGATAAAGATACAAAATGGTAAATAACGACCGGCACAGCTACTTTTATGGACAGTGAGCAAAACCGATAATGTAGGTTTATTCAGGGACTAATCCCTGCTAGTCCGGATTTATAATCCCCGCGCCTCCCGTGAGTATAACGCGCCGCATATAGCGCAAAAGCTACTTGTGGTATACGATTATTCTATTGAAATATTCAAGCATCCTCGGCTCTGCCAAATGGCATTTATCGCAATACATATCTCCTTATCACGAAGCCTTTACCCGTTTGTCCGCTCGTCATCCGCGAAAGCGAGGGAAACCCTCATTTTTGAAGCAGTTCTAAATTATTAGGAAAATAACTCCTTTAATTTTTCGGTTTCTATTAAATTAGGGCACTCCATACGTAGATTATTGACAATCTCACTGAAATACTTGATGACCACAGGATCTTCACGGGTCATCGTTGGGTCGGCAGATAAAAACGCCTGGTAGACTACCGCTAATGACGCGGAATCAAATGAATAATTCACGCCGGGAAAATAGTGCTGTCTCTTTCGATAACCGTTGATTTTGAACATACAAAATCGTCCTACACCTTTAATTTTCTCATCGATAAAATCAAATGAAATGATTTCCATCGTATTAATATCGCGTATCATGACCAAACCCCAAAATACCTGGTTGATATAATCAAAATCAATTTTCACAATCCCGTTTTCGAAAATCTCTAAGGGGATATCATAGGCAATGGAGTATAAGCTAGGTTGATAACGGCCGCCAAAAAACAACTTATATTTTCCGGCGAAATCTTTGACGGAATCATCGGCAACACAAAGCGTTTTAAAGTCCATGATCAATTTAATATAAGTGCTGTCATCCGCTTGTTCGACCTGAACCACGCGACATATGGCGTTTAGCATCTCTTTCCCGCATTTATGACCGGTTTTCCTGCCGGCGTAAAGGTCTATCAACCATTTCGGATTGATCTTCACCAATTTGAACTTTTGTTCAATTTCATCAATTAAGGGCCAAAAAGTTTCAGACTTAGAAAATTTAAGATTTTTCTTATGGGGGCTTTTCAGCAATAAATATTTCTCAATCCCATTTCTGATTTTTTGATGAAGATTGGTATCCAATAATCGGGTACTGTCTTCGTAATAAGTGGTCCGAGGCATAAATAAAATAGTTAAGGATTTAGGATTTTAGAATAATATCTCAAAAAATACTTGACAAATATAATGGCATTTTGCGATTGTATAATTACCTAATACTTTAACATTCAAATTTTTATCTAAAAACCATGAAAATTTTAAAACTAATAACCACTTTAATCGCCTCTGTGGTCAGGTATTTTGCGCTACACAGGTATAAAACAATAAGGCTATTTTTAACAGGGTTCCTGGTCGTTTTCATCACATTTGAAGGCTGCAAAAAAGACAACAATAATAAGCCAAAAAGCAGCCAGGCTAATGCGCCGCCGACTTTGGTTCTTTTAGCACCCGGAGTAGTGAAAGTCGATTCAAGTGCCACGCTAAACGATGCTTTGTTAAGTGTGGATTCGGTAAGGGTCACCTTTAAGGACGTGGCCGTCAGCGAGAAATTGCAAGTAGGTAATATTCTTTCCAGCGGTATCAGCACCCTCGCCCCAATGGGATTACTGCGAAAAGTTACCTCTATCACCCGCGGAGGTGGCACTATCGTTTGCAATACCACTATGGCACGCCTGAGTGATGCGGTATTGAATACTGCCGTTACCAAAACCTTCAACTCAGATGCGCTCTTCCGTAACCTGCCCCTCGCCAATCCTGGCATCGCCACGGCCAACCCTTTGAACAGAAATTTGGCTTCTTTGTATGCAGGAATTTCCAGATCCATACCTTTTTCACATAATTTTGGCTCCATCGTGGTCAGTGGAGAAATAGATATAAGCGGTACGCTGGAACTGGATTTAACGATGTCCTGGGCCAAGGTTACGGCCTTCAAGGCTGATCTGGTTACCGTTAAAAGTGTTACAGTCACCGCCTCAAACGGTCAGTCCTTTACTGGTTCCTTGTCCTACCAGTTACCACCAATCAATCTCCCGCCGCTTGAGTTAGATGCCGGTGTTCCGGTGACCTTTCAAGCCCAATTGCTGCTTACGGTAGGTGTCACCTGTGATCTTTCTGAAAAAATATCGGTAACTGCCACCAACACAGCCACTGACGATATAGGAGAAGCTTATCAAAACGGCACCTGGGCACCTATCAATCATGAGACCCATGCATTTACCAGCCAATTTCCCAAGTTAACCGCAGCAGCCAAGCTTGATCCCTATGCGAAGCTCACCTTAAGACTGATCCCTTTTGGATTAACCGATGTGGCTTTATCAGGAAATGTTGACCTGACCGCAGAAGCTTCGCTGCCCCTGACAGCAACTTTAACTAATAATAACATCAGCATCAATGCGGATTTTGATCTGGATTTTGGATTGGATGCCGACCTCACCGCATTTGACTTATTCCATCTAAAATTTCAAAAAGACCTAGCTACGACTGTCTTATCACTTTATTCAAAAACTTATTCCATCTTGCCGCCAACGCAGACTACTCCCCCCTCTACCAATCCATCAGGCGGAAACACCAATCCTCCTGGCAATACCGGTGGTACAACAACCGGTCAATTGACTGTTAAAAACGGGATCACAACAAGTTTCGGGAATGTATCTGTCAATACTAGCCCATCGATTACCCTGCCGTTAATCAATTCAGGTCCGGTCCCCATAACGATCTCTAATGTTACGGTGAATTCACCCTTTTCTATAAGTCCGACAACCACTACGGTGCCTGCAAATGGCAGCATCAATTTGACGCTTACTTTTTCTCCAACCAGTACCGGCTATTTTAATTCGCCCATCGTCATTAATTCGAATGCTTCAAATCCGACTGTTTCTTATGTAACGGATGGAACTGGTACTGCGGCAAATAGTTCGGGAAACCCTGGCGGCGCACCCAGCACCTCTGGCGCTACCGCAGTACCCACCATCGGCAGTTATACGGATTGCCTGGCCGTAACCCCGAATGCCGGCTGCTCCTCATTCATTGATGGCGTTATACATGCCCGCGTGGTAAAAGTGGATGAGATCAACCATACCATCACCTTCGAAGCAGAGAACTGTAACAGATCGGCGTTCAACTTACCCAGCACACTGTATGCTTATAAAGGCTTATGCGGTGGAACGGACTTAGGCGGTGTCAATTTCCCGGCTACGGTATATTCCTACCAGATCACTATCCCTGAACCGGATATGACTGGCACTAAAAGCTACAATATTATTGTCCAGCAAGTCAACAATAATAAGTTTGTTGTCTGGGACGCCCAACCGATTTCAATTACCTTTTAAAATTTAATTCTATGCCGTCAAAAAGCCGGGAAATATTCCCGGCTTTTTGAAAATCTATTTTACAATGTTAGTCCCCCGCTGCCGCAAGCGTCCTCGCTTGTGGCCCGCTGACAGGTAACAAAGCGACAGGTAGCAAACTATTTAATCAAGCAACATCCTGCTAGTCCGGATTTATAATCCCGGTCTCAATTACCGGGGATTTGCAATCCCTATCGCCTGTTAGTCCGGATTTATAATCCCGGACTCAATTAACGGGGATTTGCAATCCCCACCCCACCCCATACGCCTTTATCCCAACTACTCCAGCCAATCATTCAAAACCATTACATCCAATATACTGGTATGCTCGCCTGCATATTCAGCGGCGGAGCTTAACACGTAATCTTCGGCGCGGTAAACTATTCCGGCTTCAACCGGATTTTGATGGATATAATTGATCTTTTGATCAATAAATTTACCGCTGGTAAGTTCAATCGGATGCAAACCGTCCTGCCAGAATTTGTAGTCTTTTATCTTTGGATTATATTTTCCGGCATATTCAAAGTGGTTTAACAGCCAATCTCTCCTGTTTTCGGCTATTTCCTCAATTGTTTTAACCACCTCTTTCGAAGTGAATTTTTTAAAGTCACGCATCACATCCGATAACGTTAGCTCTTCATCATCCACAGCGGCCACCAAATGCAAATGGCTGGGCGTTAGGCACCATGCATAAATTTGAAGTTTTTTGTGCTGCTGACAATATTTTAACGCATTTATGATTACTTCACTTAATTCTTTTCGCGTAAACACGTCTATCCAGTCGACAACAGTTATCGTTAAAAAATATTTCTCGCGACTGGTAATGATGTATTTAAAACCCATATTCAAATATAGGTTCTGTTTCGTGGATTGCAAATCCACTGATTCTTAAGTCCAGGATGTAAACATCCGGACTAACGGGTTGAGACGCTTGAACAGGCCGATTCCTTATTCAAACACCTATAAGCGCACTTACTTAAATAAAGATAGATCCACAGTTGCGCCCATAACCTGGTAGCCCAGCTCACTTGGGTGCAGGTAATCACCCGATTGGTTGGCTGGTAACATGCCGGCCTCATCGTCAGGATTTTTGATAGCTTTGTCAAAGTCAATAACGGCGTCAAAGTGCCCGCTGGTGCGGATCCAGTTATTCACTACGTTGCGTGCCACGTCACGGTAACCAGCATAATAAAATGAGTGTTTGATAGGGGTAATTGTAGCGCCATACACCTTAATACCCTGCGCATGTGCTTTGATAATCATTGCATCATACGCGGCAATAAGGTTATTGGCAACTGCTGCAGCCCTGGTACTGTCCCTTGTGGCGCCCAGGTCATTTATGCCCTCGAATATAACCAGCCAGCGAACCCCCGACTGCTGAAGTACCTCTCTGTTGAACCGGTCGAGCCCGGAAGGCCCAAATCCTGCGCTAAGCACGCAATTGCCGCCGATACCCATATTAAGTACACCTACCTGTTTAGTGGCGGGTTTATTTAGCAAAGCCATCTCCAAAATATCAGGCCATCTGTCCTGTTTGTTGGTGCCTGATCCGTTTCCATCAGTAATTGAATCACCAAAAACAACTACAGCACCCGCAGATTTTGATGCCTCCACATCGATGCCTTTAATACTATACCAATGTTTAGTCATAACGGCATCCTTAAAATCGGCGTCCGGCGCTGCATGTTCACCGGCAACCAGGTACGAAGTGGTAAACGATTGGGGATGCCCGGTCATGATAGCAGATGTTTCGCCATAAGAAATGGTAATGGCAACCTGCATTCTTGGTTTCAAATCAAACGTAACCGGATCAGCAGCAATTTCGGTTCCCGGCTCCATGGTAACATCCTGCCTGCCATTAAATGCTAAGGTTTTGGCTGTGGATTGATCGATACCGCTGCCACCGGTTGAAACGGCTATTTGTACGGTCTTCATGGTAACGGGGCTATTGCCGAATTGGTTGGAGAACTTTAACCGCACCCTTTTTCCGCCTATAGAAACACATACTACCTGCCGCAAAGTGTTATTGCTGAGGCCCGGCGCAGGTGGCATATTCCTTGCTTCAACTGTCTGAAGTCCCGTACCCCAGGTACCCACCCAAACTTTAGCTTTCGGCAATACTGAGCCAGCATGACCCGAAAAGCCAGACAAAGTAACCGTAAACAACAATAAGCAAAGTACCAGTATTAATTTAAACGGGCCATGAAGAGAAAAGAATTCTTTGAAAAATACCGGCCGCGGATTTAATTGATTGTTATTCATAGCTTACGAATGTAATTACCTGCAAGGTATTGCATAAGCCGGAGAAATTGAACTTCTATTATGAAAGTTACAAAGAGGAATGATATAAATTTTCCGAAATTATTGACGTAGCAGTATCCGGATAACATAGACTTTCCGAACCCAATTTCAAAAACATTTCAGTAAGTTAGTATCGGCTATCCCGCTTTAAATGGACAGCGGCAAAATGAGTACTACAGAAAACAAGAAAGATGCCCCCACCAAATCATTTGGGTCTGCAAGTGTGTGGGAGAAGTGGCTTGCTGCCAATCATGCCGAATCAGATGGTATCTGGCTGCGCATTTTCAACAAAGAGTCGGGCGAAAAAACCATCACCTATGCAGAAGCGCTCGACGAAGCACTCTGTTATGGTTGGATTGACGGACAAAAGAAGAAATTCGACGGCGATTCCTGGATCCAGAAATTCACGCCACGCCGGGCACGTAGTATATGGTCGAAACGAAACATCGAACACGTTGAACGGCTTACGAATGAAAAGAGAATGAAAGCCGCCGGATTGAAGGCATTTGAAGACGCAAAGAACGACGGGCGCCTGGAGGCCGCATACGATTCACCTTCCAATTCCACAACCCCTGATGATTTTTTGAAACTCCTTGAAAAAAACAAAAAGGCAAACGCTTTTTTCGACTCGCTGAACAAAACCAACAAATATGCAATCACCTGGCGCCTTCAGACCGCCAAAAAACCGGAAACCCGCGAAAAGCGAATGAACATTATCCTGGAAATGCTGACTAAGGGCGAGAAATTTCATTAGGTAAAAGAAATATCCCGCCCCACCTGCTCAAGTGTCTACACTTGAACAGGCGATGGTTTGATGGGATAGGAAACAGGTATTATAAAATTAAACCAGCCCCAGTTTAGGTTTTACCCACGCGGTAAACCTGGCGATGGAATCGTCTGCTTCAGGCGCTCTGCCGGCGGTCATTTGAAAACTGTGCTGCATATTTGGGAAGATATCAAGGCGTACATCAACACCGGCTTTCCTGGCATGCTCCGCCAGTCGGAGGCTGTCGTCCAAAAGCACCTCATCATCACCCACTTGCATATAAACCGGTGGGAAACCTTTTAGGTCGGCATAAAGCGGATTGGCCAGGGGGTCCTTCGGACTTCCGTTTTCTCCAAGAAACATTCCTGCCATAGATTTTACCCATTCCTGGTTAAGAAGAAGATCCTTTTCGTTATTCGATTCCATCGATTTCCCTGATACTTCCATATCAAACCAAGCCGAAAAGGGCATAATTGCCGCCGGCATAGGCAGGCCCTTGTCACGTATCAGCAATGCGGAAGTAATTGAAAGCCCACCACCTGCTGAATCGCCAATGATGGCGATGTAGTTTGCCGGAATATGCTGGTCGAGCAGCCATTGATAAGCGGTTGTGGCGTCATTAACCTGGGCAGGATGCACATACTCAGGCGACCGGCGATAATGCGGAATTAATGCCCGGCAGCCGATAGCTTTGGCAAAATGGCCATAAAGCTTTCGGTGTGTATACATAGAGCCTGAAAAAAATCCTCCCCCGTGAAGACACAGGATCACCCGATCTTCGGCACACCCCTTTGGAACTGCCCACATGGCAGGCACGCCGCCTGCATCGGTTTCTATATAGTCCACACCGCCCGGCTCGGCGGTAAGCGCTTCCCAGTTTTCGCCGAAATCGCGCACTTCATCCAGCGAGGTAAGCTCGGCCGCTGCTGCCGACATGGTGAGCCACCATTTGCCAACTTCCTCTACTTGTTTGCTTGGTTTGCTAACCACCTGTTGTTCATTTTCTGTTATCATAATCTGCGATGTTTACGTTTCTGTAATACGGTTATTTATCATCCTGATCTCAAGGACAGGACAAAATTGTGCAGTTAACAAAGGAAATAAAACAAGCATTTCTGACTTCCTTAGGGGGATTTTATGACATCAAATAGTGCTAAATTTGTATAATTAAATTCGCAAAATACCGTGAGGAAAATATCATTGCTTATTCATGAAGATGCCAACTTATCGGCAGTTGCCGGTGCAATCGATTTATTTGCAGCGGCTAACTGGTGCCTTGAGCTATCCGGCAAACCACCTGCTTTTAAAGTGGAACTGGTAAGTGAGAAGATAAAAAATATACATTTGAAGGCCTCTACCCAGTTTATTTGTAACACCACCATAGAAGAAGTGGCCCAAACCGATCTGATCATCGTTCCTGGATTCATAGGAGATGACAGGGCCATTCTTAAAAAAAACAGCGCGGCCATTAACTGGATAAGAGAAATGAATCTGTGCGGAACTGAAGTAGCCAGCTTGTGTGTAGGCAGCTTCTTTCTTGCAGAAGCGGGTTTATTAAACGGTAAAACCGCTACATCCCACTGGGCAGCAGCCGGTGACATGCAATTACGTTACCCATTGGTAAAGGTAAAATCCGACAGGATTATTACCGATGAAGGCGGAATTTATACCGGCGGCGGCGCTTTTGCTTCATTAAAGCTGATGTTGTACCTTATTGAAAAATTCTGCGGAAGGGAAACGGCGCTGTGGATAAGTAAAAGATATTCCATTGATATGGACCAGGTGAGCCAGGCCCATTTTGCCGTATTTACCGGGCAGCACCAACACGACGATAACGAAATTTTACGGGCGCAAGCCTATATTGAACAGAACTACTCAACCGATCTAACTATCGATGAAGTATCAGCACTCGCCAATACAGGCAAGCGTAATTTTATCAGGCGATTTAAGGCAGCAACCAACTGTACACCAATTGAATATCTTCAGCGCGCAAGGATAGAGGGGGCTAAAAAGGCATTGGAGGACATGGACTGGCAGATGGATGAAATTATGGCTAAGACGGGCTACAAGGATATAAAAACCTTCAGAATGATCTTTAAAAGAATGACCGGTCTTTCTCCACGCGATTACCGGAAGAAATATTCCAGAAAGATGAATGTTTCATAGGCCAAAGCGTGGGCGACATGTGATAACCCCGCCTGTTCAAGTGTCCACACTTGAACAGGCGGGAGTACATTAAGTTCCGGATGTGAACATCCGGATTAACGGAATAAGTTTACTTTCGGAGCGAGACAAATGATTAAAAGTTTCAGAGAATCATCCCGGCAGTTAAGTTGAGCGTTGTACCGGTTATCGCGCTTCCTTCATCCGAAGCTACAAATACGGCAGCGTTGCTTAGTTCAGCCAGGGAGGTTAAACGCCCTCGATGGGTCATACCTTCCATAATACCGTTGAATTGGTCATATGTTATTCCGTGCGATTTCCCATGTATTTGCCATACCTCATCAATTAACGGCGTTTCGGGGATACCTGTGGTTTGCAGGCACACTGCCCTAACCCCTTGCGGTCCGCATTCTACCGAGAGCGACCGGCAAAGTGCCTCTAACGCCGACCATGCAGGCACCATTCCTCCCACAAAGGGCGGGCTTATCCGGCTGGCATTTGGCGTATGCATAAGTATCACCCCGCTACCCTGCCTGCTCATTACACGCGCCGCAGCCTTCGATGTTATAAAATGAGACTGTGTATAAATGCTGATGGGAAGAAAAAAAGCATCGGTTGCAAGTTCCGTGAGCGAGATGCCTTGAATACCTTTTTGCGGTATACCTATTGCATTGAACGAAACATCAATTTTGCCGGCATGCTTCAATAACATTTCCATGTGTTCATTTACCGCCTCCTCATTCAACGCGTCGAGCTGAGTTGCCGTGACAACACCTCCGGATTTTCTGATTTCATCAGCTATTGTATCACGCTTCGAAGCGGTGCGCCCCGCTAAAAAAACCTCTGCCCCTTCCCGGGCAAAGGCAATGGCGATAGCTCCTCCTATCGCGCCGTCTCCATAAACAACGGCAACTTTATTTTCCAGTCTTTTCATATCATCAAAATTATTGTCCAAAATCGTTTCCGTGAGGGTGGCAAATAGACTTTATAGCGGGCTGATTTAGACACCGATACGGGTTAAGCAAAAAGATATCGGTGCATGAGTTGTCTGCCGAATTTTCCGCCGGTTCAAGTGAGCAGGCGGGACTGATCGTGAAACCTCCAACCGCTTAAAACTGCTGTCAATTCAACAAAACAATGATTATAACCCACGGCAGGATGCTTACCTTTGATTTATGAAGAAAATAGGATTTCTGTCATTCGGGCATTGGAATAACCAACCTGCTTATGAAACGCGTTCCGCAGCCGATACCTTATTGCAGTCCATCGACCTTGCAGTAGCAGCTGAAGAATTAGGCGTTGACGGCGCTTATTTCCGCGTTCATCACTTCGCGCGGCAATTGGCCTCGCCTTTTCCGTTGCTTTCGGCTATTGGTGCAAAAACCAATAAAATAGAGATAGGTACCGGCGTTATTGATATGCGGTACGAAAACCCCATGTATATGGTGGAGGATGCCAGCTCCGCCGACCTGATATCTGGCGGGCGTTTGCAGTTAGGCATAAGTCGCGGTTCGCCGGAGCAGGTGATCGAAGGCTGGCGTTATTTCGGCTATCAACCTGCCGACGGAGAAACCGATGCCGAAATGGGGCGCAGGAAGGCTATGGAGTTTTTAGACAAATTGAAAGGCGCCGGGTTTGCGGAGCCTAACCCCTACCCCATGTTTCCTAATCCGCCGGGCTTACTACGGCTTGAGCCGCATTCGGCCGGTTTGCGTGCGCGGATCTGGTGGGGAGCTGCATCAAACGCAACTGCCGTTTGGGCAGCTGAAAATGGCATGCATCTGCAAAGTTCCACCTTAAAGTTCGACGAAAGCGGGAAACCCTTCCATATCCAGCAGGCGGAACAGATCAGGTTATATAAAGAATCCTGGAAAAAAGCAGGACACAAGCGGGAGGCCAGGGTTTCCGTTAGCCGGTCTATTTTTGCACTGGTAACGGATCAGGACAGGTATTACTTCGGCCAGCAGGCAAAAGCATCGGATAGTTTTGGTTATATCGAACCCGATAAACGGGCAGTCTTCGGCAAGAGCTACGCTGCCGAACCGGATCAGCTCATCAAAGCACTGGCGGAAGACGAAGCGATACAGGAAGCCGACACGCTACTGCTGACGATACCCAATACCCTTGGGGTTGACTACAACGTTCACGTGCTCTCTGCAATTTTGGAACATGTTGCCCCCGGGCTGGGTTGGCGATAGGAAGAGATTAAAGTGTAAAACAATGGCCCGTTAATCCGGATTTAATCGAGTCAGTTGGGAATACTTATCGCTGCATTGTCAAATGGCAATGAGGTGTAAGACTCCGCCAGCTCTTTGCTGGTTTGATCTTTTTCATTTCTAAAAACGACAAATCCTGAACTAAAGTCCCACGTACCTAAATAATTAAGAGCGTCTTCCTTCACCGTAAAAAAATATGGCCTGCGATCAATCTTACCGGTTGAAGAGCTACTCATATTGCCAGCTATGTTGTCATTATAGTCCAGGCCATTAAATATCGGGGTAGTTATTATTTTGTCTCCGTACCAGGTAGTTTTCTGGAATTGATAATTCAGAATTAGGTAATTGCCCGGCTTAAGATAAAAGCAAAAGTTATATTCTTTTGAACCACGTTCAAAACGTTTAAC
>Ga0163162_10004931_pt1 | contig 12864 bp, 9 predicted proteins | sample S55metaG_FD_115310 | JGI IMG/M metagenome (GOLD analysis project Ga0163162, IMG submission 115310) | Switchgrass rhizosphere microbial communities from Kellogg Biological Station, Michigan, USA - S5-5 metaG | ecosystem: Host-associated > Plants > Roots > Rhizosphere > Soil | place: USA: Michigan...
CACCCTTCACCAAAACAACGATAAGCAAGAAGGAAATAGAGAAAGAGAATCTCGGCGCGGTCCTCCCCTTCTTATTAAACCAAACACCTTCTGTGGTGGTGAATTCAGACGCGGGAACGGGGATTGGTTACACAGGCATCCGCATTCGGGGTACCGATGCAACCCGTATAAATGTTACGCTAAATGGCATTCCATACAATGACGCGGAAAGCCAGGGCACTTTTTTCGTTGACCTTCCCGATTTCAGTTCCTCCGTTAACAGCATTCAAATTCAAAGAGGGGTTGGTACCAGCAGCAATGGTGCCGGCGCATTTGGCGCCACCATCAACCTAAGCACCAACGAATTCATCGAAAAGCCCTACGGCGAATTCAACAACAGTTTCGGTTCCTTCAATTCATGGAAGAATACACTGAAGGCCGGAACCGGATTGATTGACGGCCATTTCACAGTAGATGCCCGCCTCTCGCGTGTTAGCAGCGACGGATATATCGATCGTGCAACCAGCGACTTGAAATCTTTCTTCGTGTCAGCCGCCTATATCAACGAGAAATCTTCCCTTCGATTTAATATCATTTCCGGTAAGGAAAAAACCTACCAGGCCTGGTATGGTGTGCCGGAGTACCTGCTGAACACCGATCGCACTTACAATCCGGCAGGAACCGAAAAACCCGGTGATCCCTATGACAATGAAACGGACAACTATCAGCAGGACCATTACCAATTGTTTTTCAACCACGCGTTCAACAACCGATGGAGTTTTAATACCGCCTTCTTTTTAACCCGCGGCAAAGGTTATTATGAACAGTACAAAGCAGGACAGGCTTATGCGGATTATGGACTGCCTAACTATGTGGCCGGTGGTGACACGGTTTATCAAACCGACCTGGTAAGGCAGCTTTGGCTGGATAATTATTTTTATGGCAACATCAGTTCGCTTCAATACAAGAATGACCGAACCAGTGTAATAGTTGGCGGCGGATGGAATCGATATGATGGCGGCAATTACGGAAAATTGATCTGGGGCCAGGAAGGCGGCATTCCGAAAGATTTTAAATGGTATGACCACGATTCAAAAAAGACCGACTTTAATTTCTATGCCAAATGGCAACAAAAGCTGGATGAACATTTTACAGCATTTGCGGATATGCAATACCGTAGGGTGACTTATAAAATAGAAGGATTTCGGGAGAATCCGCAATTGTATATCAACAACACTTATAATTTCCTGAACCCGAAACTGGGCATTGCCTATACCAGTGGCGAATGGTTTGCCTACGCCTCCTACGCCGTGGCTAACAAAGAGCCGAACCGGGATGATTTTGAAGCCGGCACTACACAGCAACCCAAGCCAGAACACCTCCAGGACCTGGAACTGTCGATTGAAAAAAGAAATTACCAGTTTAGCTGGGGCGCCACATTATACTATATGAATTACCGCGATCAGCTGGTGCTGACGGGAAAGGTGAATGACGTGGGTGCATATACGCGGACAAATATTCCGAAAAGCTATCGTGCAGGCATTGAGCTGCAGGCCAAATGGCGGCCCTCCTCCTATTTTAATATCGGGGGTAACTTAAATTGGAGCGCAAACAAAGTAATAGACTTCGTAGAATATTATGACGATTACGACAATGGCGGACAGAAGTCAAACCAATATTCAACCACTGATATCGCGCTTTCGCCATCATTGGTAGGAGCCGCTACCGCCGCCATTTTTCCATTGAGGGGTTTGGAACTGGACCTGCTGGCAAAATATGTGAGCAGGCAATACCTTGACAATACCAATAAAAAAACAAGAAGCCTGGACCCCTATTATGTACAGGATGCCAGGTTGATTTACGAACCGCCGAAATTCCTGTTTTCTAATATCAGTTTCATTTTACAGGTGAATAATATTTTCAATAAGAAATACGAACCGAACGGTTATACCTATAGTTATCTTTCGGGGGGTGCGTTTACTACAGAGAATTATTATTTTCCCATGGCCGGAACGAACTTCATGGCGGCGATCAACATAAAATTCTAAAAATTTCACGCAAGGGCGCAAAGGCTTTGCTCCTTTGCGTGAAACCGATATTGTTTATATTCGCTGGATACCATTCAATCTTCACATCAACATGAGAAAACTAATTGCAGCCATTCTTCCCTGTTTGCTGATATCCGCGCTTTTCGCACAGTCCCCGGTTAAGAGAACCCTTCAGCCCGCGGATGTATATCGCTTACCATCCATTGGCAGCGGCCGGGTTTCGCCCGACGGCAAGTGGGTCGCTTATACGTTGACGGTAGTTGATACGGCGAAAGACAAACGGAATACCAGCATCCGGATGATTAGCTGGGATGGCTCGCAGGACCTGCGCGTTACCAATAGCACCGAAGGCGAAAGCAGGCCCCGCTGGAGTCCCGACGGAAAATGGTTGTCGTTTCTCTCATCGCGCCAGGAATCGAAAGGAAGCCAGGTGTGGATACTCGACCGCCGCGGTGGAGAAGCCCAACGACTTACAGAACTAAAAACCGGCATCAGCGATTATGAATGGAGCCCCGATGGAAAGAAGCTCCTGCTTACCATCTCCGACTTCGACGCCGATGACACCGCCAAAGGCAAAACGACCAAGCCATACGTGATTAACCGGTTTCAGTTTAAGCAGGACGTTAGTGGTTACCGGTACAAAAAATTATACACCCATCTCTACCTCTTTGATGTAGCCACTAAAAAGATAGACACTCTTACCCGTGGAAATTTCGATGAAGATGACGCAAGTTTTAGCCCCGACGGATCGAAGATTGCTTTTACCAGCAATCACAGCGCAGACCCCGATCAAAATGAGAATACCGATATCTTCATTATGGATGCAAAAGCGGGTGCAACGCCACGCCAACTCACCAGTTGGCTGGGTAGTGATGTTTCGCCGCACTGGAGCCCTGACGGAAAATGGATTGCTTACACACGGTCCACTTCGCCTGCGAATTACCTGATGTACGACCAGGGAGTGCTCGCGGTTATTTCGGGCGATGGCGGCGAACCAAAATTGTTGAGTTTGAAATTGGATCGTCCCGTGCAGCAACCGCGTTGGACAAAAGATGGAAAATCGGTGCTGTGCATTGTCAGCGACGACCGCCAGGATTACCTGGCTGCTTTTGATTTTGCCACGGGTGCCATGCAAAAACTTGCTGAAGGCGAAAAATCATACAGCGCAATTGAAGAGGCGCCCGGTCACGACAACAGTTGGGTGGTAGCCTTGACGGATCCCCAAACTCCTGACGAGATTTATATTTTGGAAGATGGCAAACCCAGGCGTTTAACGCATCAAATGGATGAATTCCTGGCGCCACTAAAGCTGGCTACAGTCACCGGTTTTCAATCGAAGAGCGCAGATGGTACAATGGTATCCGGTATGCTTTTCCGGCCGGCTGATGCACCCGCCGGACAAAAATTACCGCTCGTGCTTTACATACATGGAGGCCCTGTGAGCCAGGATGACTATGGATTTGATTTGAGTCGGCAAATGTTGGCGGGCGCAGGTTATGCCGTGGCAGCCGTGAATTACAGGGGAAGCAATGGACGAGGATTGCAATTCAGTCAGGCCATTACTGCCGACTGGGGCAATAAAGAAGTAATGGATTTGCACGGCGCCGTAGACTATCTCGTCAAACAGGGAATTGCCGATCCGGAAAAACTGGGTGTGGGTGGATGGAGCTATGGTGGAATTCTTACCGATTACCTGATCACGGCCGACAATCGTTTTAAAGCCGCGTGCAGCGGCGCGGGAACAGGATTTACACTTTCATTGTACGGCGTTGATCAGTATATCACACAATATCAAAATGAAATTGGCCCGCCATGGAAGAGCATGGACAAGTATATCAAGATCTCTTATCCGCTGCTGAAGGCTGATAAAATTAAAACGCCAACATTATTTCTATCGGGAGAAAAAGATTTCAATGTACCAACAGCGGGAAGCGAGCAAATGTACCAGGCATTGCGCACACTGGGTATTCCTACTGAGCTGATTATTTATCCCGGTCAGTTTCATGGACTCACGGTTCCAAGTTACCAGAAGGACCGGTATGACCGGTATATTTCGTGGTATGGGAAATATCTTAAGTAATTGGAGTTTCACGCAAAGGAGCAAAGGCTTTGCGTCTTTGCGTGAAATTTTATCGACCGAAGTGTTGCTCCCACGCAAGCATGCCGCCTGAAAGGTTCTTGGTATTTCTAAATCCGGCTGAGTCGAGGATCAATGCTGCCTGGCCGCTCCTGTTTCCGCTGCGGCAATAGAGAATCACTTCTTCGTCTTTCAATCCTTCCAATTCATCCAGGTCCATTGAACGGATTTTGCCGAGTGGCATCAATACCCCGCCAATATTGAAATCTGCATGTTCATTGGGTTCGCGCACATCAACAAGATTCAGTTTTTCGCCGGCATCCAGGCGGCTTTTCAGTTCTTCAACAGAAATAAGGTGCATGATAAGATAATTTGGGAAGTGCAATTTAACTCAATAATCGCTTTTCTGGCCAGATGCGGGCAGTTTTGAGAGAACACTGTCGGTCTTTACTTCAGGCTTGGCAACACTCAGCCAGATATCGATCATCTGGCCCGGCCTTATCCGGTTTATTTTATGGTCTTCATCCAGCCGTTCCGGACTTTGCCGGTAAACATAAGCGTTGGCGGTATCGCGCACATCAGGGTCCGGTATGGGTAATGAGCCCACTCCACCGGCTTCCAGTAAGGTGCGTGCTTCGAGGTAGTTCATTCCGATCAGCGTGGGAACGGGCATGTCTTCCTGACCCAAACCGGCGCCCAGCACCAGGGAAATGGTGCTGCCCATCGCGATCTTGGTGCCAGGTTTAATTTCAGCGCCATTGAATTGTTGTTCGAGTACAGCGTTCTTGGCAATGTCCGGACGATAGCTCGTGTCCCCCAATTTCAAACCCCTTGCTTTTAATTCCAGTCCTGCATTTCTGAAACTCATGTTGATGAGGTTTGGCATTTCAATGATGGGAGCAATGGACCTGCTTACCACCAGGTATACTGTTCGGTTAACCTTTACCGTTGCATCGGGTTCGGGAAATTGTTTAACCACGACCATCTTAGGCAGTGTATCATTATAAACAGAGTCCTGTATGATGATAGAGAAGCCCTGGTTTTCCAGCAAACTGGTGGCATCCGCGATGGATTTGCCTTTTACTTCTGGAATCTTGAGGTATTCGCCATGGTGGGTAAAATGGCGCAACGATTGTAAAAAAATAAATATGATTAGTACGGCCAGCGCTGCAACAGCCAGGAGGTTTACCCAGAACGGGCGTTTGGTAATGAATTGAAACATTATTCTATTTAATAATCCTTCGGGATTGAAGATAATGATTAAAAACTATGCCAGAGTATTGGTTCTGCCCAGTGCTTCTTCAATTAACGATGTATAAAATTGCTTTAAAGTCCAGCCCATGGCCCTCACCTGCTGAGGCACCAAACTGGCCTCCGTTTGTCCGGGTACCGTGTTTATCTCCAGCATATAGGGCTCTCCCACCGTTTCATTATAAATAAAGTCGATGCGCACAATACCCCTGCAATTGAAAATCTGGTATACCCTGGTGGCCGTTTGCCTTACTTTATCAGCGATGCTTTCATCAACCCGGGCAGGCGTGATCTCTTCCGTGAATCCCGCCGTGTATTTCGCTTCGTAGTCGAAGAAATCTTTCTTTGTAATCACTTCTGTCATGGGCAGCGGAATGATCTTTCCTTCTTTCGATTTAAAAACACCGATGGTAAATTCCCGGCCACTGATGAATTCTTCCACCAGCACCTGGTCGTCCTCTTTAAATGCCTTTTCGAGTGCCGGTTCCAATTCGGCCGCGTCGTTCACTTTACTCATACCGATACTTGATCCGCCATTGTTGGGTTTCACAAATACGGGCAATTTTAGTTTGGCGAGAATATCGCCGGCCTTAACCCGGTTAGATTTAAAAAGATGGATAGATTTTGAAACGTGAATACCGCCGAAGGCGGCGACGGCGACGGTATATCGCTTATTGAAGGTAAGTGCTGATGTGGCCGCGTCGCAGGAAGTGTAGGGCAGGTTCACCATGTCAAAATAACCCTGCAGTTTCCCATCTTCTCCCGGCGTGCCGTGAATGCCGATAAACACCGCATCGAATTTTATTTTCGAACCGTTGGCGAGAATTGAAAAATCATCTCTGTTAACAGTTGTTTTTTCGCCGGAAGGAGAAGTGTAGAACCAACCTTGCGGAGTGATGTCGATTTTGAAAATATTGAACAGCCCTGCGTCGAGATTTTGTTCAATGGTAACGGCGCTTTTATAGGAAACAACAGCCTCACCGGAATACCCGCCGGTTACGAAGGCAATATTGGGCTTCATAGTAGAACGTCAATTGATTTTGGCAAAGAAAGGAAATTATAATTCATTCAACGCCCGGAAGCGAATTTGAGTATAAATAAAAACATAAATCGCAGAAATCCGCGTTATTGCTCTTCCTCGTTTTTGGGTTCCTTGCCTTCACCAACGCCATCATTGCCCGAATCGAGCACCACCTTCCATTTTCCATCTTTGTTTTTATGCCAGATGGTAACGTAAGTGCCACGCATGGTGGTATCGGCCATTTTCAAACTATAGAGCCCGTAGGTATAGCCCATATCGCCGGAAACCGATACATCCGCGCCGCTTGGACGCCAGGTCATGGTGTAGGCAGAATCGTTGACCGAAGTGAGAAATTCAATGGCATCGGCACCCAGGATGGGATAATTATTGGGCCGAAGCAAAACACCATCGTCTTCCAGGTATTCCAGGAATGCTTTTCGCACGCCTTTTTCTTTGCAGGCATTTGAAAAGTCCACGTCCGTCTGTTGCATGCTGTTCAGGGCCCTTATTCGTTCCTCATTTTTGTTGAATCGGAACTTACAAGAAGCCAATACAATGACCAGAAAGGATATTAGTATCCACCTCATGTTGCTGATTTTGCAGGTTCAGTGCACAAATTATAAATAAAAAGGTGAAGGACTTAAATATAGCTAAGTAGCCTTCACCCTATAACGGGAAATATCACCCGTCTGTAATTGGCGCTGACGCGCCATGAAAATCATTCAGCCGAAATCCTGTGTAACTCAAATATGCATTTTGGCTTTCTTCGCCAATAATTCGTCAACTGTTTCTCGATACATTTCATCGGGTACGCAGCAGTCAACCGGACAAACTGCGGCACACTGGGGTTCTTCATGAAAACCCTGGCACTCGGTGCATTTATTCGGCGTAATGTAATAAGTATCTACACTGATCGGTGCATTCTTTTGTTCAGCATCAACCGTGGTTCCGTCCATCAACGTGAACGATCCCCGGATCGTGGTGCCGTCGGAGATGGCCCATTCCACACCACCTTCATAGATGGCATTGTTGGGACACTCGGGTTCACAGGCGCCACAATTGATGCATTCTTCTGTAATCTTAATGGCCATTTTTTTGCAATTTTTTGAGGGTTAGATTTTGCTTTTATTTGCATTCAAATGTAGGGAGAACTTCCCTTAATTATCAAGATGAATTTACAAAATCGAATCCATATTTTATCGCGGCTGGGGAAATATATTTTGGACGATTCTCACGCATGGAAAGCCGTGAAACAGCGGGCATTTCAAAAGAATCCCTGGTTTATTCCCGGGTTTATTGATCATGCATGCACACAGATCGCAACGCAATTCCTGGATGAAGAAAAACTGGTGAACTGGGTGAAACGTTACTCCGTTGCCGATGAACCGGACTATCCGAAAAAAGTGGGTATTGTGATGGCCGGCAATATACCATTGGTGGGCTTTCACGATTTTTTATCCGTGTTCATTGCGGGTCATGATCCTGTCATCAAGCTATCGTCAAAGGATGACATACTATTGCCCTTTCTCACTGATTGTTTGAAACAATGGGCACCCCAGTTGGAGAAAAATATCACATTTGCCAATATGTTGCGTGGCGCAGATGCCTATATCGCAACAGGGTCAGACAATACCGCGCGATATTTCGAATATTATTTCTCAAAGCATCCATCTATCATCCGTCGCAATCGAACTTCAGTTGCGGTGATCGATGGCACCGAGTCCATGGCTGAACTGGAGAAGTTGGCCGATGACGTCCACCTGTATTTTGGTCTTGGCTGCAGGAATGTCACGAAATGCTATTTCCCCGAAGCCTACGATTACCTGCCACTGCTGGAAGCTTTTGGGAAATACGGATTTTTTGCCGATCACAGCAAGTACAGGAACAACTACGACTATAACCTGGCCATCCAAATCATGAATAACGGATATTACATGACAAACGGTTCTATTTTGCTGGTGGAATCGGCCCAACTCTTCTCTCCCATCAGTCAGCTCAATTATGAAAAGAATAACAACCCGCATGCATCCCTTTTGCAGGACGCTGAAAATATCCAGTGTGTAGTAGGTCACACCGGCCTTGGCTTCGGAACCACGCAACAGCCGGGCCTTGGCGAATATGCCGACGGAATCGACACCCTGCAATTTTTGCAGGAATTATAACGTTAAACTGACTGCATTTCCTGCGCTAATTTTTGTAATTTTAGGAAAGCCTTCAGAAACTACGAAAGTCTTACTAATTATTTGTTAAACTGAACGAGCGGGACCTGACAATTTGAGCGACGCTGTTTCTTTGCATGTAATTTGATCCCTGCATAGGGAACTTAATAAAAAAATTATCAACGATGAAACTCAGAAATGTTTTATCAACTGTATTGATTAGTGGTGGTACAGCCCTGGCCGTGCTCTTTGGATATCAGCAACTGGCCCATAAACCCATTCTTACACAGGAAGCGATTAAAATCCCGGCCAATTATACAGGCTTTGAAAATAATCCTCCCGGGCAGCCCGTCGATTTTCAACAGGCGGCCCAAACTTCCACTCCCGCGGTCGTTCACATTACCACGGTGATTGGAAAAAGCCAGGCGAGCAACAATCTTCCCCGCAAAAAGAATCCGTTTTCTGATTTGTTCGGCGATGATTTCCTGGACGAATTCTTCGGCAATCCGCAAATGCGCAGCGTTCCGCAGCGTGCTTCGGGATCTGGTGTGATCATCAGTGAAGATGGTTTTATTGTAACCAACAATCACGTGATCGACGAAGCCGATGAAATTAAAGTGACGTTGAGCAACAAAAAATCTTACACTGCCAAATTGGTAGGTACTGATCCCAGTAGCGACCTCGCTGTACTGAAGATCGAAAGCAAAGGATTGCCCTTCCTGCTTTATGGCAACTCCGACCAGGTAAAAGTTGGTCAGTGGGTATTGGCCATCGGTTATCCATTAAACCTGGAAACAACCGTTACGGCAGGTATTGTAAGTGCGAAAGCACGCACATTGGGATTGAATGGCAGGAAGAGCCAGACTCCCATCGAGTCGTTCATCCAAACTGATGCAGCCGTGAACCAGGGTAACAGTGGTGGCGCATTGGTAAATACCAATGGTGAACTGATTGGAATCAATTCAGCCATTGCTTCTCCCACGGGCGCTTACGCAGGTTACTCCTACGCCATTCCGGTGAATATTGTGAAGAAGATTGTGAACGATATTCTGCAGTATGGTACCGTGCAAAGGGCCTATATCGGCATCAGTTATTTGCCCGATGATGCACCCGACAGTGAAAAAGAAAAAATCGGCTTCAAAGAAGGCCAGGGTGTATTCGTAAGGGAAGTTGCCAAAGATGGCGCGGCTTCAACATCCGGACTTAAATCAGGCGACTATATCACCAAAGTAAATGGTGTTAAAGTATCTACTGGTTCCGAAATGGTTGAACAGGTTGCTGGTTACAAACCTGGCGACAAAGTAAGCCTGTCATACCTGCGCGATGGAAAAGAATTCACTACCGCTCTTACGCTGAAGAACAGAACCGGCAACTACGATGTGGTTAAGAATACCAACATTGATAAGTTGGGTGCCGAATTCGAAAATGTCGACAAGAAAACGGTTTCGGATTTCGGTTATGAAGGCGGCGTGAAGATTAAAAATCTGAACAACGAAGGCATGCTGAGCGATCAAAATCCCAGTCTGAAAAAAGGTTTCATCATTGTAAAGGTTTCCGGCAAGCCGGTTAAGAATATTGATGAATTTAGCCGCGCACTCGATTTGGCCGGCAATAGTGCAACACTGGAAGGTTTCTATCCAGGGTCTGAAAACGTTTACGTTTACGGACTCAACGATCTCCAGAAATAAGGTTTGATTTTTAGATACAGTTGATCCAAAATTTTAAGTCCCTCCTGCATTTGCAGGGGGGATTTTTTCTGGGATTATTTCACCCATACCTGCCAGCTCCAGGGTTCCAGTACGAATTCAGTAAAGCCATCCACCTTCTTTTTCGCATCGGTGAACAATTCGGTGTAGTGCGCGCCAAGCGGATAATCCTGCACATGAAATCGAACGGGCTCGCCGCCGGAGAAGTTCAGCAATACCAATACTTCCGCATCTCCATTTTTTCGAAGGAACGCGAATATTTTTTCCTCTGCTTCTGTCTTCAACCGAAATGTGCCCACTTCGCTGTCGCCCGCGCGCAAAGCTGGATGGGTGGAATGCAGGTTCAATAATTTTTTGTAGAAGGGGGCCAGTGCATATTCACCGGTCCATTCAATCGGATCGCGATCGAAAAACTTGAGCCGTTTCTTGTTGGGCATTTCCTGTCCGCTGTACAACAGCGGCATCCCATTCCAGGTGCAGCTAAAAACGGCGAGTCCAAGTGCCAGGTCGCCATACTTTTCATACTCCGTACCGTTCCAACTGTTTTCATCGTGGTTGGAAGTAAAGTAAGCCGGAATGGAGGTTGAACCTGCTGACTGGTTATATCGTATTAATACACTGTCCAGGATGCTAATGGGAAGGTGCTTTTTGTAGAAGTCTTCCGTTTTATGCATCCATGTCCATGTATAGCTGGCGTCAAAAACCGACATGTATTCCGGGTGTTCGAGTTCATCCAGTTCACCCAGCCACAGCAATGGTTTCACTGCATCCAGCCTGGGACGCGCGAGTTTCCAGAAATCCAGTTCCACCCAAAATGCAAGGTCGCAGCGAAACCCGTCGATGTCGCATTCATCAATCCAAAATTGCATGCATTCAATCATGGCCTCCACCAGCGCCGGGTTCCTGAAATCGAGTTCAATGATATCATCCATTCCCGATGCCGCTTTGAAAGTTCCCGTGGCGGGATCCTTTTCGTAGAAATCCGGACTAAACTTCGTCCATACATGATCCCATCCTGTGTGGTTGGCCACCCAATCGAGAATTACTTTGAAACCCAGTGCATGGGCTTCCTTCACCAACAGCCGGAAATCGTCAAGGCTGCCAAATTCCGGATTCACGCTGGTGAAGTCGGAACAGGCATAATAGCTGCCCAAGGTGCCCTTCATTCTTTCTTTGGATATTGGTGTCAGCGGCATGAACCAAAGTGTTTCTACGCCCATTTCCCGGAGGCGTGGAAGTTCTTTCGCAAAAGCGTTAATGGTTCCCTCGGCCGTGTATTGCCGCAGATTAACCTCGTATATATTGGTTGAATGTCGCCATTCGACGCGGTTGATTTCCATTGGTGCAATATAGAAGGTCTCACGCAAAGGAGCAAAGTCTTTGCGCCGTTGCGTGAAGCCTTCTTATCTTTGCAAATCAAGATGAAAGCATTTAACGTCCCCATTATTTACAGAAGTCCGCTCATTGCCGCGGTGAAGAATAAACGCCGCAGGGAAGATAAATTGAAGAAGGATTTCAGCCCTACCCTGCTAGATTTCGGCGCATTGCGGATTTGGCTGGCCCGTCATTTTGGATTTTGTTATGGCGTTGAAAACGCGATAGAGATCGCCTTTAGAACCATTGAAGAAAATCCGGGCAAACGCATTTTCCTGCTCAGCGAAATGATCCACAATCCGCAGGTGAATAACGACCTCCTGGATCGCGGTGTTCGGTTCCTGCACGACACATTGGGTAATCCGATGATTCCGCTCAGCGAACTGGCACCCGATGATGTGGTGATCATTCCGGCCTTCGGTACCACCATTGCCATGCAGCAACAGTTATCTGAAATAGGACTTACCACTGCAGCCTATAATACCACCTGCCCCTTTGTTGAAAAAGTTTGGAATCGGGCGGCACAGATCGCTGAAAAGGGTTATAGCATTGTGGTACATGGAAAGCCCAAACACGAAGAAACCCGTGCCACATTTTCACATGCGGCAGAAAATACGCCTACTATCATCGTGAACGACCTGGCAGAGGCACATAACCTGGCGGCTTATATACGCCAGGAGAAATCCAAATCGGATTTTTACCGCGAGTTTGCGAACCGGTATTCCGGCGGTTTTGATCCAGAAAAAGATTTGCAAAGAATTGGCGTCGTAAACCAAACCACACAACTCGCCACAGAAACGCAGGCCATCGCTGATTACCTGAAGCAGGTGATGATCTCGCATTATCAATTGACGCCTGAAACGATTGCGGAGCGCTTTGCCGACACACGCGACACACTCTGCTACGCCACCAACGATAACCAGACGGCCGTAACCGGCATGTTGGAAACGCCTGCACAGCTGGCCATTGTGGTGGGCGGATACAATAGCTCAAACACCACACACCTCGCAGAACTTTGCGAAACGAAATTGCCCACTTATTTTATTGATTCCGATGAGAAGATGTTGAATGATCACGAAATTTTGCATTTCGATATTCATCGGCACCAGGAAATTCTTTCTGCCAACTATCTACCCAACACGACGCCCGCAGACATCCTGCTTACCAGTGGTGCGTCTTGTCCGGATGCGCTGGTGGAGTCAGTGATTCAAAAGCTGACTTCGTTTTACAAATTGGAAAAGACGGTGGA
>Ga0163162_10004935_pt1 | contig 12857 bp, 13 predicted proteins | sample S55metaG_FD_115310 | JGI IMG/M metagenome (GOLD analysis project Ga0163162, IMG submission 115310) | Switchgrass rhizosphere microbial communities from Kellogg Biological Station, Michigan, USA - S5-5 metaG | ecosystem: Host-associated > Plants > Roots > Rhizosphere > Soil | place: USA...
AAACCGGAGGCGTGGACGAATCGGGACGAGGCGAGGATCGAGGGCGTCAGGATCGCGAGCGAGATCGCCGCCGAGGCGGCCAGCCGGAGAAACGCCTTCCGCGCGCCGGTGCGCTCGCGGAACACGCGGAACAGGAAGTAGAGGCCGCCCGCGAAAGCGCCGTACAGGATCCAGTGCGGGAACCCGCCCGACAGGCAGAGGAGGAACGACGCCGTCGCGAAGAGGAGCGCCCGGTCGGAGCGCTTCTCCTCGAAAGCGCGATCCACCGCGGCGAGCAGGAGCGGATACGTCACCGAGACCGACGTCTGCATCCAGAGTCCCCACACGGTCTGACCGGTCGAGAAGGCCCAGGTGGCCGCGCCCGCGGCGGCGGCGAGGTCGGAGAACCGCCGGGACCGAAGGAAGAAGTACGCCGCGAGAAACGCGAAGTTGAATTTGAGAAAGAGGATTCCGGTCTCGATCCACGCCTCCGGCAGGAGTAGCGACGGGATCGCGACGAACGGGGAGAGAAACCCCTGGGCCAGGTGGAAAGGCCCGATCGCGCCGGCGGAGATCCACGGATTCCAGAAGAATCCCCGGGGGAAGTCGCGATATCGGACGAGCGTCGTCTCGCCGGCCGCTCCGGGGTCCGCCAGCAGCGGGTTTTCGGCCTCCCGCAGGCCCTGCTCGGTGCCGCGCCAGGGGTGGTGCGCGCGCACGAACTCGTGCGACGTGAGCACGCGCCCGCGGAGAAGGAGCGGCGCGAAGAGGACGAGGTCGAAAACGAGGAGGGTCGCGAAGCCGAATCGGCGCAAGCGCCGAAGCTATCAGGAACGAGCGATCCGCTATCGCTTTCGCGCGACGATCAGCCGGAAATACGAATCCACCCAGTTCCGCTCCAGGAGGTGGTCCTCCAGGGCGATCAGGCGCGTCAGGGCTCCGGTCGGGTCCTGGCGGAGCTGCTCCATGTCGAGGCAGGGAAAGACGAACCACAGGATGTTGCCGCCGTAGGGACGCTCTTCGACGATCTCGAAGAGCCGGTCGGCCGCCGGCCGGATGGCGCTCGAACGGATGGACTCGGACGGATCGTCGATCGGGAGCGGAATCGCGAGCCGCGGCCGGTTCTTGAGCTCGTTCGGCAGCGCGTCGAAGGCGCTGCGGGCAAACCCCCAGCTCTCGTCGGTCCACTCCGAGCGGGACGGCCCCATGTACTCGTCGATGTACACGAGCCCGCCCGGCACCAGGGCCTGCCGGACCTCGGAGAGCACGCGCTCGATCTGGCGGACGTGGTGCAGCGAGCCGTGAAAGAACACGATGTCGTACGCGGCCCGCGGCAGCTTCAGCGCGTTGATGTCCTCGACGCGGTAGTCGAGGCGCTCGGCCAGGTGCGCCTCCTCCGCCGAGAAGCGGGCCTCTCCGATGGAGTCCTCCGAAAAGTCGATGCCCTCCATGGTGTCGCAGATCCCTTTCGCGAGGACGTCGCGCTCGAGCAGACCCGAGCCGCACCCGACCGAGAGGCCCCGCGCGAAGGGCGTCGCCGCGTACTTCTCGGCGAACCACTCCATGGGCCAGCGGTTGGGGTCGCCCGTCACCCGCCGGTTGATGGCCCGGCGAACCAGCGGCTGGGCGCCCCAGTAGTGGTCCTCGGCGTCGCGGGCTGTTTCCGAGCTCCAGAAACGCCGGGCGGCCGCGGTCTCGGCGCGCTCCTCGCGCAGCGAGGTCCAGCGTCGAGCCAGACTCGAAAGCGACGCCCGCAGAGTCGATGACATTCGGTTGTTGATTCAGTATAGCCGCCGTGTCGAGCGGGGCCCGGCGGCTGCGGAACGTCGAAAGGCCGGCTCCGCTCCACGGGCGGACGTCGTTTGCGCGTCGCCCCCCGGTCTGCTAGATTCCGCAGTCCTCCGACGACCCATCGGAGCCGTTCTTTTTCAACCAGGGACGAAGGCCGGGATGAAAACGCCCCCGCGGGCTTCCGGTCCGTAGCCCCCCGGCCTTGAATAAGGATGCGGGTGCAGGTCCGTAGGATCTGTCCCCGCGACTTGCTCGGGCGGGACAAACAGGCTCGTAGCTCAGGGGGAGAGCACTACCTTGACACGGTAGGGGTCAGCGGTTCAAATCCGCTCGAGCCTACCAATTCTTCGAGACGAAGGCGCTTAGCTCAGCTGGGAGAGCGCTACCTTCACACGGTAGAGGTCAACGGTTCGATCCCGTTAGCGCCTACCAGGAAGAATGACGACGCGGGGTGACCCGCGTTTTTGTTTTTGGGGTCGAGAACGGGACGCAATTTTTTCGGAATCGAGAGAACATGGAAGCGCTGGCGGAAAACGTGACCATCCGGCTGCCCAACGGGGACACCCTCGAGGTTCCCCGCGGGACGACTGTCCGCGACGTCGCGGCGAAGATCGGTCCGCGGCTGGCGAAAGACGCGGTCGCCGGGAAGCTCGACGGCCGGATCGTGGACCTCGTCACGCCGCTCGTAGCCGACGGGTCGCTCGAGATCCTGACGTGGAAGTCGCCGGACGTCGTCCCGATCTACCGCCACTCGACGGCCCACTTGACGGCTCAGGCGGTCAAGAGGCTCTTTCCCGACGTCCAGATCGGAATCGGTCCGCCGATCGAGAACGGCTACTACTACGACTTTCTCCCCGCGCGTCCCTTCACGCCGGAAGACCTCGAGCGGATCGAAGCGGAGATGCGGAAGATCATCGCGGAGGACTGGAAGATCGAGCGCCAGGAGATGCCGGTCTCCGAGGCCATCGCGATCTTCGAGGGACAGAACGACCCGCTGAAGGTCCAGATCGCCCGCGAGCTGCCGGAGGGCGAGCGGGTCTCCTGTTACAGCCAGGGGGAATTCGTCGATCTCTGCCGCGGTCCCCACGTCGCGTCGACCGGCCGCCTCGGCGTCTTCAAGCTGACGCACACGGCCGGCGCGTACTGGAAGGGGGACGAGAAGAACCCGATGCTCCAGCGGATCTACGGGGCGTCGTTCCTCACCCAGAAGGAGCTCGACGAGCACCTCCAGCGCCTGGAGGACGCTCGGGCGCGCGACCATCGCAAGCTCGGCCGCGAGCTCGAGCTCTTCACGTTCCACCCGCTGGCGCCGGCGTCCCCGTTCTTCCTGCCGAAGGGAGCGATCCTCTACAACGGGCTGCTCGCGTACCTGCGGGAGGAGTACCGGAGGCGCGGTTACCAGGAGGTCGTCACCCCGCAGATCTACGACGCCGAGCTGTACAAGATCTCGGGGCACTACGACAACTATCGCGAGAACATGTACTTCACCGAGATCGACGAGCGCGAGTTCGGCGTGAAGCCGATGAACTGCCCCGGCCATCACCTGATGTTCCAGGAGCGTCGGTGGTCCTACCGGGAGATGCCCGTCCGCTTCGCCGACTTCGGCCGCCTCCACCGTTACGAGCGGTCCGGCGTAACCGCCGGGCTGACGCGCGTCCGGACGTTCTCGCAGGACGACTCTCACATCTACTGCCCCATCGACCAGATCGAGTCGGAGATTGCAGCCTTCGTCGACTTCCTGGACGACGTGTACCGCACGTTCGACTTCCACGACGTCGACATCTCCCTCGGCACCCGGCCTGACCAGCGGATCGGGTCGGACGAGAACTGGGACAGGGCCGAGGCGGTTCTCGCCTCGTCGCTCGAGAAGCTGGGCCGGCCCTACGCGGTGACCCCGAAGGACGGGAACTTCTACGGTCCGAAGATCGACTTCCGCGTGAAGGACGCGATCGGGCGGCCCTGGCAGCTCGGCACCATGCAGGTCGACTTCGCGCAGCCCGAGCTCTTCGACCTCACCTACATCGCGGAGGACGGCAAGGCGCATCGGCCGGTCGTGCTCCATCGCGCGATCCTGGGGTCGGTCGAGCGCTTCCTGGGAATCCTGATCGAGCACACTGCCGGCAATTTCCCGTTCTGGCTGGCCCCGGTGCAGGCCGTCGTGCTGCCGGTCTCGGACCGCTTTGCGGAAGCCGCGCGGGCCGCGGCGAAGCAACTTTTCGACGCGGGACTGCGCGTCGAGACCGACGACCGCAACGAGAAGCTGGGAGCGCGGATCCGCAAGGCCGAGCTGGCGAAGGTCCCTGCGATGCTGGTCATCGGAGAAAAAGAGGCTTCATCGGCCACCGCCGCGGTGCGGTTGCGCCACGGAGGAGATGCCGGAACCATGAGTCTGGACGAGTTCACCGGCGCCGCTCGCCGCGCGATCGCGGCGCGGAGCCGGGAACTCACGACGGAGGTGAAAGATCGATAAGAAAACGATTCGAATCAACGACCAGATCCGGTGGAAGGAAGTCCGCCTGATCGGCGAGAGCGGTGAGCCGCTCGGAGTCGTCGCCATGGCGGACGCGCTCCAGAAGGCGAAGGAGGCGAGCCTCGACTTAGTCGAGATCGCGCCGACCGCGAACCCGCCGGTCTGCCGGATCATGAACTTCGGGAAGTTCATCTACCAGCAGAAGAAGAAGCAACAGGACTCGAAGAAGAAACAGAAGACGACGCAGGTCAAAGAAGTGAAATTCCGACCGAACATCGACGACCACGACTACGAATTCAAGATCAAGAACATCTTGAAATTCCTGGCGCACGGCGACAAGGTCAAGGCGACCGTCCAGTTCCGCGGCCGCGAGATGGCGCGGCGCGAGAACGGGCAGAAGGTCCTCGACCGGCTGCTGATCGACCTGGCCGGCAAGGCCGTCGCGGAGTCGCGGTCGGAGATGCTTGGAAACCGCCTCTACCAGATTCTCGCGCCCGTCAAGGTGCACGAGAAGGCGGCGAGAGCCTAGGAGGAGTCCCCATGCCCAAGATCAAGACCCATCGCGGTGCCGCGAAACGTTTCAAGCGCACCGCATCTGGAAAGTTCAAGCGAGCGAAGGCGAACAAGAGCCACATCCTGACGAAGAAGGCGCCCGGCCGGAAGCGCGGACTCGCGCAGTCCACGACCGTTTCTCACTCGGATCAGCACCGGGTGCGCGAGATGTTGCCCTACGCGTAAAACGTAAAACGTAAAACGTAAAACGACTCGACGAGCCCCTTTCTCGTTTGACGTTTTACGTTTCACGGCTCGGAGGTAAACGATGCCCCGCGTCAAAAGAGGACCGAAGCGAAAGAACAAGCGCGCGAAAACGCTCGCGCTGGCCAAGGGTTACTTCGGAACGAAGTCGAAGTCGTACCGGATCGCGAAGCTCGCGGTCGAGAAGTCGCTTCTCTATGCATATCGCGACCGCAAGGCCCGGAAGCGCGACTTCCGCGGCCTGTGGATCATCCGGATCAACGCGGCCGCCCGGGAGAATGAAATCTCCTACAGCCGCCTGATGAGCGGGTTGAAGAAGGCGGGCAACGACATCAACCGCAAGATGCTTGCGGACCTCGCCGTCAGCGACCCGAGCGCGTTCAGCCACCTCGTCGGAGTGGCCAAACAGGCGCTCGGCGGCGCGTGACGTCGGAGTCCGGCCACCCCGGCCCGGCCGAAGACCCCATCTCCCGCCTGCTCGTCTCCTTCCACGAGGAGGCGGCGCGCGGAGTGTCGTCGCGCGCCGAGTTCGAGGCGTTCAAGGGGAGATACCTGGGACGCGACAAGGGTCTCGTCCCGGCGCTCTTCGCCCGGATGCGCGACCTCCCGCAGGAGGAGCGGGCCGGCTACGGCACGCGGGCCAACGCCGCCAAGCATGAGGTCGAGGAGGGCATCGCCCGGCTGGGAGCGGATCTTGCGCGGAACGAGGCGGAGAGCCGGGAACGGCGAGCCGCCGTCGACGTCACGCTTCCGGGCCGCCGGCCCGCCGCCGGATCGCTCCACCCGGTGACGATCGTCCGCCGCCGGATCGAGGAGATCTTCCTTCGGATGGGCTACTCGATCGCGGACGGCCCCGAGGTCGAAAGCGACCACTACAACTTCGAGGCGCTGAACTTTCCGCCGGAGCATCCGGCGCGCGACGCGCAGGACACGCTCTTCCTGGAGAGCCGGGCCGACGCGCCGCTGCTTCTCCGCACGCACACCTCGCCCGTCCAGATCCGTGAGCTCACGAAGCGCGGCGCGCCGCTCAAGATCATCGCGCCCGGCCGCGTCTATCGGAACGAGTCGGTCGACGCGACGCACCAGCCCGTCTTCCACCAGGTGGAGGCGCTCGTCGTGGACCGGGGCATCTCGATGGCCGACCTGAAGGGAACGGTCGAGGCGTTCTTCGAGGCGCTCTTCGGCGCGGGAACGCGGGTCCGCATCATCCCGACGTTCTTTCCGTTCGTCGAGCCGGGCGCCGACGTCCACGTCAGCTGCATCTTCTGCAAGGGAGCGGGCTGCCGGACCTGCAAGGGCTCCGGCTGGATGGAGCTCGCCGGTGCCGGCGAGGTCCACCCGAACGTTCTGAAAGCTTGCGGCGTCGATCCCGAGGAGTGGAGCGGCTTCGCGTTCGGGCTCGGACTCGACCGCGTGGCGATGATGCTGTACGAGTTTCCCGATCTGCGGCTGCTGTTCGAGGGGGACGAGCGGTTCCTCTCGCAGTTCGCGCCCCTCTCATGAAGTTCTCTCTCGACTGGCTGGGCGATCGCGTGCCGGTCGCGGACGCGGGGGGCGCCGACGGCATCCGCCGGCTGCTCGACCGCGCCGGACTGCCGGTCGAGTCGGCCGAGCAATCGAACGATGGCGTCCTCTTCGACGTGGAGATCACGCCCAACCGGCCGGACGCCATGAGCCACCGCGGCCTGGCGCGGGAGGTCGCGGCGATGGCGGCCCTGCCTTTCGAGCCCAACGTCGCGGATCGGAGGGAGCCTCCGGCTTCGGGACCCGGCGTCCACGATCTCGCCGCGGTGCAGATCGACGTTCCTCGGCTGTGCCGCCGATTCGGCGCCCGCGTCGTGCGCGGGATCCGGAGCGCTCCTTCTCCGGACCGCGTCCGCCGCCGTCTCGCGGCGATCGGGAGCAAGCCCATCGACGCCGCGGTCGACGCCACGAACTACGGCCTGTGGGACCTCGGGCAGCCGCTGCACGCGTTCGACCTCGACAAGCTGCAGGGAGGCCGGATCGTCGTGCGGAAGGCGCGCCGGGGCGAGAAGCTCGTGACGCTGGACGGAATCGAGAGAACGCTCGAGCCATCCGACGTCGTCGTCGCGGACGCGGAGCGCGCCGTATCGCTCGCCGGGATCATGGGCGGGCTCGACACGGCGGTGACCGAGAGGACGACGAACGTGCTGCTCGAGGCGGCCTGGTGGGACCCTGTCGCGATCCGGCGCACGTCGCGGCGCCTCGGCATGCACACGGACGCCTCGCACCGGTTCGAGCGGGGCGCCGATCCGGAGGCGATCCCCGCGGCTCTCGACCTCGCCGCGGCGCTCCTCCTCGAAGCGGCCGGCGGAACGCTGGCGCCCGGGATGATCGACGTCCGCGGAACCGCCTTCGCGCGCCGCAAGACGGTCCTGCGGCTCGTCCGGCTGCAGCTCCTTTCCGGAGATTCCCGACTCGACCTCGACTTCGCGGCGGCCGCGCTCACCCGGCTCGGGTTCGAGGTCGGAACGCGGAGCGCCCGTCGGTTGACCGCGACGGTTCCGAGCTTCCGGCCGGACGTCGCGATCGAGGAAGACCTGGTCGAGGAGGTCCTCCGCCTGTGGGGTTACGACCGGCTGCCGTCTCATCTTCCGGCGACCGCCGGGGCGGGCGGGCACCTGGAGCCGCTCCGCCTCGTCGAGGAGCAGCTCACCGACGGCGCGGTCGCTTCGGGTCTCCACGAGACCTACTCGTATCCGTTCACGGATCGCGAGTCCGAGGAGGCGTCCCTCGCTCCCTGGCTCGAAGCGACCGGCACGGCCGCGGTTCCCCTCCGGGTCACCAATGCCGCCGACTCGACGCGCCGGGACCTGCGGTCGACGCTGCTTCCGGCACTTCTCGAATCCGTGTCGCGCAACTTCCGCCACGGCGCGCGGGGTGTCGCCCTCTTCGAGGTGGGGCGCACGTTCGGCGCGGCGGGCGACCCGGCGCGCCCGGAGAGCTTCGAGTCCCGCCGCTTCGCGTTCGCGCTCGGCGGCGAGACGCGCTCGCACTGGAGCGTGCCGTCGACCTCGCGCTCCGCCGACTTCTTCGACGCGAAGGGGCTCTTCGAGAGACTCCTCGAGCCGTGGGCCGAACCCGGCAGCCTGACCTGGAAGCCGTTCCACGCCGAGGCGTTCGTGGCCGGCGCGGCGGCGCGCTGCGAGACCGCCGACGGCCGGCTCCTCGGCGTCGCGGGCGTCGTGAGCGAAGCGGAACGGGCGCGGCGGCGCCTCCCGGAAGGCGTCTCCGCGGCGGAGATCCTGGTCGAGGCCATTCCGTCGCCGGCGCGCCGGGTGCGCCACGTGCCGTCGTCCGCGTTCCCGTCGATCGTCGCGGACCTCTCGTTCTCACACGCCCGCGACCTCGACTGGGAGACGCTCGAGCGCGCCGTCTCGGAGCTCGCTCCCGCCAACCTGGAGTCGCTCCGCCTCCTCGACCGTTACGAGGGTCCGGGGGTCGGGGAGGGACGGGTCAAGACCACGCTCCGCCTGACGTTCCGCTCTTTCGAAAGGACGCTCGAGCAGGCCGAAATCAACCGCGAGCGCGACCGCGTGGCGGCGGCGCTCGCCGAAAAACTCTCCGTTCAGTTCTGAGGAGGCAGGAATGGATCAAACGAAGGTCTTCGACGTCCTCGACCGCAAGATCGAGAAACTGCTCGGAAGGCTCGGCAGCCTCGAGCAGGAGAACGAGCGCCTGAAATCCGAGGTGACGGCGGCCCGCCGGGCCGAGAAGGACGCCGCGGACTCGAAAGGCGCGGTCGAGCGCCTCGAGAAGGATCAGGAAACCGTGCGCGAGCGGCTGGAGAAGCTGGTGGCGACGCTCGAGGCGGCGGAGGGGAAGAAGGGTTGAAGCCGGGCGAAGGCGCCTGCCCGTAAATCGTTGACTCCGCAGGGCGCAAAAACTACACTCAGCCTTCGAAAGGAGCCCTTTACAGGCCACGCGTGGAGAAACGGGGAAGCGTCACGCAGGTCGAGATCTTCGGGCAGACCTATAACGTCCGAGCCGAAGGCGACAGCACGTACATTCATGACCTGGCGCGCCTCGTCGACTCCCGCATGAAGGAAGTAGCGGAAAGAACGGCCACGGTGGACACGACCAAGATCGCCATCCTGGCCGCCCTGAACATCACGGACGATCTTTATCAGTCGGAGAAACGTCGAACGGGTGAGCCGACGGACTTTCGGGCCCGGGCGGAGCGCCTGATTCGAAAACTGGACGACGCCCTGGGAGCCTGAAAGGCGAGGCGTCGGCGCCCCCGAGTCGCTCGGGGAACACGAAGAAACGAGCGGTCCCGTTGAAAGCAGTTCCGGACAACCCAATTCGAAACCCTCGTCGGAAGAGTCGCTTCCGGGAAATCGTGTAGCCGCGTCCCGACTTTCGGCCCCCGAAGGCGTGGGGAGCCGAAATGAACACATCCGTCGCGATCCCGATCGCGGCCGCAGTGCTGGCGGTCGTCTTCGCCCTGGTCGCGTACTTTCTGCTCAAGAAGCAGGTCGCGCGCGAGCGCGCGGCGATCCGGTCCGAGGCGGACCGGGTCCTGGCCGAAGCCACGAAGGCTTCGGAGGCGCGCCTGCGCGAGTCCGCCATCGAGGCCAAGGAAAAGGTCCTGGCGGCCCAGCTCGAGTTCGACAAGACCGTCCAGGCCCGGCGCCAGGAGATCGCGGGCCTGGAGAAGCGGGTCGTCCAGAAGGAGGAGAACCTCGACCGCAAGCTCGCCCAGCAGGAGAAGCGGGAGGAGGAGTTCGCCCGGAAGGAACGGGCCCTGGCGGACGCGCAGAAGGGCGTCGAAAAGGCGCATGAAGAGGTCGATCGGCTGATCGGGGAGCAGCAGCGCCGCCTGGAGCAGATCTCGGGGCTGACCGCGGCCGACGCGAAACGGGACCTGATCCGGTCGATCGAGAACGAGGCCCGCGTCGACGCCGCCGGGCTCATGCGGCGGATCGAGGAGGAGGCGATCGAGCAGGCCACCCAGAAGGCCCGTCACCAGATCGGGATGGCGATTCAACGTCTCGCCTCGGACACGGTGGTCGAGGCGACCGTTTCGGTGGTCGAGCTCCCCTCGGACGATCTGAAGGGCCGGATCATCGGACGCGAGGGGCGCAACATCCGCGCGCTCGAGGCGGCCACCGGAGTGGACCTCATCATCGACGACACGCCCGAGGCCATCGTCATCAGCGCCTTCGAGCCGATCCGGCGGGAGGTCGCGCGCCTGGCTCTCGATCGCCTGATCGTCGACGGGCGAATCCACCCGGCGCGCATCGAGGAGGTCGTCGAGAAAGTCCGATCGGAGCTCTGGGAAAAGATCCGGCAGGACGGGGAGGCGACCGCGCTCGAGTTCGCCATCTCGGACCTCCACCCCGAGCTGATCAAGCTTCTCGGCCGGTTGAAGTACCGGACCTCGTACGGCCAGAACGTCCTCCAGCACTCCAAGGAGGTCGCCTGGCTCGCGTCGAGCATGGCCGGCGAGCTCGGCGCGCGCACCGAGGTCGCCCGCCGCGCCGGGCTTCTTCACGACATCGGAAAGGCGATCGACCGGGAGATGGATGGCACGCACCTCGAGCTCGGCCGCGAGGTTCTGAAGAAGTTCGGCGAGAGCGACGACGTGGTGCACGCGATGGAGTGCCACCACGGCGACTACGAGCCGCGTTCGCTCGAAGCGGTCCTGGTCAACGGGGCCGACGCCCTATCGGCCGCGAGGCCCGGCGCGCGGCGCGAGATCCTGGAGACCTACGTCAAGCGCCTGGAGAAGCTGGAGCACATCGCGGACGGCTTCAAGGGCGTCCAGAAGGCCTTCGCCATCCAGGCGGGCCGGGAGCTCCGGATCATCGTCGAGGCCAACCGCGTCACCGACGACGAGGCGCTGTGGCTCTCGCGCGACATCGCGCGCAAGATCGAAGGGGAGCTCCAGTATCCCGGCCAGATCAAGGTCACGGTGATCCGGGAGACGCGTTCGGTCGAGTACGCGCGTTGAGGGGCAAGACTTCGAGTCCCGCGCGATGAACATCCTGTTCATCGGCGACGTCGTCGGTCAGCCCGGCCGGCGGGCGCTCGAGCGGGCCCTGAACTCGCTCATCGACCGGAAGAGGGTCGACTTCACGATCGTCAACGTCGAGAACGCGGCCGGCGGATTCGGGCTCACGGTCGAGCTCTTCGAGGAGCTCTCGAAGCTGCCCATCGACGTCTTCTCGTCGGGGAACCACATCTGGGACAAGAAGGAGATCTACCCGGTGCTCGACTCCTCCGACCGGCTGCTGCGCCCGGCCAACTACCCGCCCGGGAATCCGGGCCGGGGCTGGACCGTCCAGTCGACGCCGGCGGGCGTCAAGGTCGGCGTGCTGAACCTGCAGGGACAGGTCTTCATGCCGGCGCACGCCGACTCGCCGTTTCGCGTGGCCGACGAGGAGCTGGCCCGGATCGGGGAGGACGTGAAAGTCATCATCGTCGACTTTCACGCGGAGGCCACCTCCGAGAAGGTCGCCGTCGGCTGGTACCTCGACGGACGCGTCTCGGCGGTGCTGGGGACGCACACGCACGTCCAGACCGCCGACGAGACCGTGCGGCCGGGCGGCACCGCCTACCTGACGGATGCCGGAATGACCGGCGCCTACGAGGGGGTCATCGGATTCGCCCGGGAGCGGATCATCGAGAAGTTCCTGGCGCAGACGCCCCGGTCGTTCGAGACCGCGAAGCGTGACATCCGCCTCTCCGGAGCGCTCGTCGCCGTGGACGAGGAGACCGGCCGGGCAACCGGGATCGAGCGGATCCAGGTCAAGGTGGAATAGTTCCCGGCGGAAACTCGATGCCATCGACCTCCACCAGCGGGAGAGAAAAGCTCTCGGCGATCGTCACTTCTTTCAACGAACAGATCAACATCCAGGAGTGCCTCGAAAGCCTCTCCTTCGCGGATGAGGTTCTCCTGGTCGACTCCTTCTCGACGGATCGGACTCTGGAGATCGCGCGGAAGATTCCGGGCGTCCGGATCCTCCAGCGCGAGTACTTCGGATCCGCCGCGCAGAAGAACTGGGCGATGGACCAGACCCTCCATCCCTGGATCCTGATCGTCGACGCGGACGAGCGCGTCACTCCCGGCCTCGCGCGCGAGATCGTGGAGCTGATCGAGCGCGGCCCCTCCGCCGACTACTACTCCATCCGGCGGCGCAACCTCTTTCTCGATCGGATCATCCGCCACTCCGGGTGGTCGACCGACAAGGTCGTGCGCCTCGTGCGCCGGGGCATGGCCCGGTACCCGAAGCGCCGCGTGCACGCGGACATCCGACCGGAGGGACCGGCGCCCACGCTGGACAACGCTCTTCTCCACTACACGTTCCGGTCGCTCGGCCAGTATCTCGAGAAGCTGCACCGCTACGCCGAGTGGGGCGCCGCCGACGCGTACCGGAAGGGGCGGCGCCCCGGCGCGATCGAGCTCGCCTTCCGGCCCGCGTGGCGGTTCGTCCGGATGTACGTCTTCCAGGCCGGGTTCCTCGACGGGCGCCACGGCCTCGTCCTTTGCACCCTGCAGGCGTACGGCGTCTTCCTGAAGTGGGCGAAGCTCTGGGAGTGGCGCCGCTTCGAACGGAATGGCTGGCATTTCGAGCTCCCGGCATACGATGATTCCGACCAGACGTGGGAGGGGACTCCCGCGACCGCCGCGGAGTAGATCGAAATGCTGGGACGAAAGCCGGTGACCCTGCCGCTCGCTCCGGGAGACCGGGCGCCCGACTTCGCGCTGCCGGATCACACCGGCGCGATCCGCCGGCTGTCGGAATTCCGCGGTCGCCCCGTCGTCCTCTGGTTCTATCCGAAGGCCCGCACTCCCGGCTGAACCATCGAAGGCCGCGGGTTCCGCGACCTCGCC
>Ga0163162_10004937_pt1 | contig 12856 bp, 11 predicted proteins | sample S55metaG_FD_115310 | JGI IMG/M metagenome (GOLD analysis project Ga0163162, IMG submission 115310) | Switchgrass rhizosphere microbial communities from Kellogg Biological Station, Michigan, USA - S5-5 metaG | ecosystem: Host-associated > Plants > Roots > Rhizosphere > Soil | place: USA...
CCCACCGCGATGAGGAAGATCTGCAGCGCCAGGATGCCCTCGGCCAGCTGGATCGTGGAGAACGGGGCGCTGCCGTGTGACCCGGACCACACGACGAGCAGGACCGTCGTGAGCAGCGAGACGCTGGTGCCGCCCGGGCCAAAGCGGACCGCCGCCCAGGACAGCGCCGGAAGCAGGAGCGCCAGGGGAACTCCGGGCGAGGCCCGGAACGCGCTCGAGTGCTCGACGGCGAGCATCACCAGCGACCACATGCCGAACGGCAGCAGCGCCAGGCCCACCGCCTCGAGCCGGCGACGAAGCGAGGCGTGCTGCAGCCACGTGAGCCCTTGCGTGATCGCCACGACGATGGCGGGCACCAGCGTGAGCTCGGTGAGCATGTTGGAGAAGAATCGCGTGCGCCACACCAGCCAGTACGGCTCACCCTTGAAGCTGGCCACCAGCGCGGCGTCCCCGAAGGACGACACGAAGGGCGCCACGAGCACGGCGCCGACGATGAACGCCGCCATCCGCCGGAGCGTGTCGAACCGCCCGGGGGCGTCGCTCAGGCTCCGCACGGTCAGGGCCGCGATGAGCGCCTCGCTACAGTTGGTGACGAACAGGGCCATGGCGAGCGTGGAGGGCCGCGCGGCGGGCTGCCCCAGCAGGTGCGCGGGAAACGCCGCCAGCAGGTAGATCCCCCACCACCGCGGCCGGGTCAGGAGCAAGGTCGCGGTGAGGATCGCGTTCGGCGGCCACATCACGGAGGTGGTCACCGGCAGGAATCGCAGCTGCTCGCCGACCCGCGCGCCCAGGTAGTAGACGACGGCGACGAGCAAGGCGGTGCCGGCGATCCGTACCGTGGACGGCAGGACGGAGCGGCTGGTGGTTACCCGGCGGCCGGGCAACGAGGACAATCGACGACTCGTGACGGCCTCCATGAGTCGCCCTGCATGGTACCCGATTGTCGGCGCATTTCGAGCCGGGGTTCCCCCGACAATTCAGGCGGGGCAGGCCGCAGCAAGCAGGTGCCGACCCTACCGCGTCTGCGTCGTCACGAAGAAGACGTGGTGACCCACGGAGGGAGGTCGAGATAGAGTCCGGACCCCGCCAAGTCCGCGCCGGCGCGCTCGTACCGGACCCCCGGGTGCATGAGGTCGCTCAGCACGACGGCCCGGCCGGACAGGCTGTTGTCATCGGGCAAGCGCACGTAGCACTGGGCCTGCGTCGAGCCGAAATTGACGGTCACGAGGAGCCGGTCGCCGGCGCCCTCCCAGACGAACGCGACGAAGCGCTCCCAGGTTGGATTGCCGGCCCACGCCGCGTGCGGCTCGAGCAGCGTCCAGTGGCCGTCCCGGACCTCGGGCCGTCGCAGGCACGCGAGCAGCCGACCGTAGAGGCTCTGCCGCTCGCGGTCGAGGGGCTCGGTCGCCCGCCGTCGCAGGTGGTTGCCGGCCCGCAGCCGCCGTCCGCTGCGCTGCCCCTCGTGGATGAAGGCGAGACCGGGTAGCAGGAGCGCGATCACCGCCGCCGCGTCGTGGACCGCCGGCGACCAGGCCGCCGCCGCCCGCGGCTCGTCGTGGTTCTCGAGGAAGCGCACGGACCGCCGCTGGTACTCCGCCGCTGCGTGGAGGTGACCGCGGACCGCGCCGGCGTCCTGACTGTGGAGACGGTCATAGAGCCGCTTGTCGTACGTGTAGTCGAACCCCTGCTGCTGCAGCGTCCCCTCGAGATCCCAGTATGCCTCCGCCATGAACACGAAGTCGGGCCAAGGCCGGCGCACGCGCGCGACGGCGTGCGGCCAGAAGGAATCGTCGACGGGCGGACTGCCGTCGGCGGGCCGCGCCCGCTCGCCCCAGGTGCGCGCGATCACGTCGGGCAGGGCCAGCATCGCCATGTCGCATCGCACCCCGTCGCACTGGCCCGCGATGTCCTGCAGCGTTCGGAGCATCGCCTCCCGGAGGCCTGCGTGGCGGTGGTTGACCTGCAGGGTGTCGGGCCAGCCGGGGAAGTACGGGTCGCGCCCGTGGGCCAGCACGCGGGCGCCGCCATCCGTCGGGACCCGCACGTAGTTGTGGGGCTCGCGCTCCAGGTCGCCGGGTCCGGCCGGGATGTAGAACTCGGGATGCGTGCGCACCCAGGGATGATCGAGCGCGGTGTGATTGGCCACGAAATCGAGCATGAGCCGGATGCCGCGGGCCGCCAGCCGGGCCCGGAACCGGGCCAGCGCGCCGGGGCCGCCGAAGTCGCGGTGCACGACGTACTCGCGAATCGCGAACGGAGAGCCCGCCACGTCCGCCGCGGTGAAGTCGGGCAGCACCTCGTGATACTCCGCCTGCCACTCGGCCTGGGTGAGCGAGATCCGCCAGCCGGCTTCGCCCGTCTGCCACACGCCCAGCAGCCACACCCAGTCGAAGCCATCGCTCGCCACGGTGTCGAGCCAGGCGTCGGTCACATCGTCGAGCGTCGCCGGACGCTCGAGCGCCCGGCCGCGCTCGTAAAGCCACGCGCGCGTGTTCACCTGATAGAGCAGCGGATGCGTGGCGGGGGCGCGGATCATCGCCGTGTCGTCGCCGGCGGTCGCGGGGCACCGGCGTGTCCGAGGAGGTCGTGGGACAAGCGCATCGCGTCGAAGTCGGGCGTCCGGCTAGCCTGACACATGGCGCGGGTGGACACCATGTAAGACCTTCGTCCCATTCGGCCCGGCCTGGGCGCATGCTACTTCGGTAGCGTGATCGCACGCACGGGCCCGGCCCGGCGCTGCCATCCGAACCCGTGAGAGGAGAAACCCAATGAAGATGTGGACGATGTCGATGTCGATGAGCGTGCTGCTGGCCCTGGCGATCACCGGATCGGTCGACGCCCAGACGCCGCCGAGCCCGAGCCCGCCGATGACCGGGAAAGCCGAGGGGGCGGTCGTAAAGGTCCGCGGTACCGTCTCCGCTGTCGACAAGGAGAACAAGACGATCACGCTCAAGGGCCCCCGGGGCCGCACGCTCACCTTCGACGTGCAGGACCCGACCAAGCTCGAGACGGTCAAGGTCGGCGATCCGGTGGTCGGGACCTATCTCGAGGCCGTGGCCATCCAGCTCCATCCCGCCGGCAGCACGACGCCGAGCGCCACGGTGACCGAATCGCGGGCTGGCTCCAAGCCCGGAGACAATCCGGCGGGGATGATCCGCCGCGAGGTCACCCTCACCGGCAAGATCGTGAAGATCGACACCAAGGCGCAGCGGGTGACGCTGGAGGGTCCGAAGGGCGGCCAGGAGACGATCAAGGTCAAGGACCCCAAGAATCTGGAGGGCGTGAAGGTCGGCGATCTGGTCGAGATCACCTATCTGCAGGCGCTGGTCGTCGCGCTCGACAAGCCCAAGACCGAAAAGTAGAATCCGCGCCATGAAAATCAAGGCGGCGAACGGATTGGCGCGGATCCTCAAGGCCGAGGGTATTCCGTGGGTCAGCTGCTATCCCACCAACCACGTGAACAACGCGCTGGGTGAGGAAGGCGTGCCGATCCTGATGATGGGCGAGGAGCGCTTCGCCGTCGCGGTGGCGGACGGCTTCTCGCGCGTGACCGCCGGCAAGCAGATCGGCGTGTGCACCGTCATGGCCAATCTCAACGCCGCCGGCATCCAGATGGCGTACGGCGCGATCGCCCAGGCGTGGGAGGACTCGTCTCCCCTCCTGGTGATCGCGGAGGGTGTGGGCCAGGGCGGCAGCCGGCACACGCACTACGACATGGTCGAGGCTTTTCGATCGGTCACCAAGTGGGTGGGCAAGGTCGATCGCGCCGACCTCGTGCCCGACTACGTGCGGCGCGCGTTCACGCAGCTGCGGTCGGGGCGGCCGGGCCCGGTCCTGCTCGTCGTCCCGCGCGATCTCGGCGAGTACGACGCCGACGAGCATCCCTACGCGCCGGTGAAGGGCTGGCGCACCGGCCCCGATCCCGACGACGTCAAGAGCGCCATCAAGGCGCTGCTGGCGGCGAAGGATCCGCTGCTCTACGTGGGCGAGGGCGTATACTACGCGGACGCCACCAGCGAGCTGCTGCAGTTCGCCGAGGCGGCCCAGGTGCCGGTGCTCACGACGCTGAAGGGCAAGGGCACCTTCCCGGAGAACCATCCGCTGTCGGTCGGCGTGCGCGGCTCGCTGGCCGAGCACTTCCTGCGCAAGGCCGATCTGCTCTTCTCGATTGGCTCCAGCCTCTTCCCCAACCGCTTCAGCCACTCGATCCCGGACGCCGAGAAGAAGGCGATCGTGCAGTGCACGGTGGACACGCTGGACATCAACCGCAGCTACGAGACCCGGCACGCCGTGATCGGTGACGCCAAGCTCACCCTGCAGGCGCTCAACGAGGAGCTGGGCAAGCGCGGCGGCGTGGCCAAGAAGCCGGCCCTGATCGAGGAGATCCGCACGGCCAAGCAGGCGTTCATGGCGAAGTTCCGTCCCTGGATGGAGTCGAGCGAGACGCCGATCAATCCCTACCGGGTGCTGGGCGATCTCATCAAGGTGCTCGACCCCAAGAACTCGTTCGTCACCGCGGACTCCGGCAACACGCGGGATCAGACCAGCACGGTCTACGAGGCGCAGATTCCCCGCGGCCATCTCGGCTGGGGCAACGTGTCCACGCTGGGCTTCAGTCTGGCCGGCGCCGTGTCGGCCAAGCTCGCCTACCCGAACCGGCAGTCGGTGCTGGTCACCGGTGATGCGGGTGTCTGCTACATGATGGGCAATTTCGAGGCGGTGGCCCGCTACAAGATCGGCGTCACGGTGCTGCACATCAACAACGGCGGCTACTCCGGCTACGGCCCTGGCTTCTGGGGCGGCGGCCACGACCCCTACACGTGGAAGGTCTCGGACCACGCCTCGGCCTGCATGGCCAACATGGCCAAGGCCGTGGGCTTCCACGCCGAGGACGTCACGGCACCGGCGGAGATCATCCCTGCGCTCAAGCGCGCGCTGGACGAGAACGCCAGGGGCCGGCCGGCCTTCATCGAGTTCATGGCCTCACACCATCCCGTCCACGGCGGCTGGGTGCGCCCGGCGTGACAGCTGGATCGATGCTGGCGGACCAAGGCAGGAGCGGCGAGAGCGTCGCGCGCTGACGCGGCAGGAGCGTGAGACCTGAAGCCTGGTGGTCTTCCTACACCCGGGCGCGGCGCATCGCGACGAGGCGAGTGACCCCCCAGGCGGCGATCGCGACCGCAATCGCGCCCTGCGCGGTGGCGCTCACCATCTGCAGGCCCTGCTGCATGGTCTCGAGCTTCATGCCGCTGGCGTAGCCGATCACGATGAACAGGCCCGCCCACACGAAGCAGCCGATGGCGTCGAAGGCAAGGAACCGGTGAAACGGCATCCGCGTGAGACCGGCGAGCGGCGCCAGCAGCACGCGCGCCCCGATGACGAAGCGGCCGAACACCACGCTGGCGTGACCCGGCGCGAAGCGCGGGGTACGGCCCAGCCGGGCCAGCACGCGCGCACCGCCGATGCGGCCGATCCAGTAGCCGAGGCTATCGCCGAGCATCGCGGCGGTGGCCGCCACGATCAGCCCCATCACGACATCGAGGTGGCCATCCTTGGCCACGACGCCGAACGCCAGCAGCATGAGCTCACCCGGGATCGGCAGCCCCGCGTTGTCCAGCAGGATCGCGGTGAACACGATCCAGTAGCCGTACGCGATGAACAACCCGATCAGGAGTTCGGCGGTCAGGGTCACTGTCGTTTTCCTCGGTATCGCCTTTGAGCAACGGCCGTACCATATGTCGCTCGGCTCGTAAATAGCTGCCGTTACAGGCTATTCTTGATGGACTCGGCTGCCGGATCGGGCGATTGTGCGTTTCTGAACCAGCGGCCTGGTTCGATATCGCCCACGTGGTCCCGGAGGATCGAATCCTGAACTCGGTGCCGGGCGTCTCAACGTGGGAGAGGAGATTCGTTCGATGACAACCGAAGATGCGGACAGCACGATCGTGCACGTGACGGGCGCGACCTTCGACGGGGTCGTGACCAGCGAACGGCCGGTCCTCATCGATTTCTGGGCCCCGTGGTGCGGGCCTTGCCGGGCCATCGCCCCGATGCTGGAGGAGATCGCTCAGGAGCTCGGCGACAAGGTAACGATCGGGAAGGTCAATGTGGACGAGCACCCCGACCTCGCGGTGCGCTTCGGGGTCCAGGCGATCCCGCAGCTGCTGTTCTTCAAGGAGGGCGCGCTCAAGGACAAGCTGGTGGGCGCGGTTCCCAAGCGAGAGCTCATCAAGCGGCTCGACGCGCTCAGCGGCTAGGCGGCCGGCGTCACCGCATTCCTGCCATGCCCGGTATGACGGTCACGGTCGCCCAGCGGGACGGCACCGCCGCCGCCCCTGGTAGCGCCCGTGACCGTCGGGTATCGATCGATCGCCCGGAGGACAAGGGCGATCTCGCCACCAGCACTCGCCTCACCGCCCGCCGCGCCTGATCGCGGCCGTGTCGATGTCGACGACCGCGCGACTCTACTGGGAGGACGCCTACCAGTCCGAATTCGCGGCCACCGTGCTGGCCAGTGCCGACGGCTGGTGCGCGCTCTCCGCGACGGCGTTCTATCCCGGAGGCGGCGGCCAGCCGGCCGACACCGGCGTGCTGGTGACCGAGTCCGCCGAGGGGCCGGTGAGCGGGATACGGAGCCAGGACGGGCTCCTCTGGCATCACACGCCACTGGCGCTCACGACGGGGCAGCGCGTGATCGGCCGGCTGGACTGGCCGCGCCGCTACCAGCTGATGAAGTACCACACGCTGTTGCACATCGTGAACACGGTCATGCTCGACACGCACGGCGCCCTCATCACCGGCGCCGATATCGGCGTGGCTCAGGCCCGCATCGATTTCGACGTGGACGCTCCGCTACGCGAGGCCAGTGCGGCCGTCGAGGCGGCGGTCAATGCCGTCATCGCGCGGTCGCTGGCCCTAGTGGCACCCTTCGTGCCGGAGGAGGAGCTCACGCGGAATCCGCGGCTGGTGCGGACACTCGAGGTGGCGCCGCCCGTCGAGCACGGTCGGGTGCGCACGCTGCAGATCACCGGCTTCGACACGCAGGCCTGCGGCGGCACTCACGTCCACAGCACTGCCGAGCTGGGCCGCTGCCGGATCACGCGCGTCGACAACAAGGGCAAGCGCAACAAGCGCCTCTACGTCGTGCTGGACTGAACATGGGGGACTATTCACATGGGGGCCCCGACATGGCCCCCAAACCCCCAGCGCTCGTCACGCCCCGGGGAACCCGGGGCGCTCCTGGGTCTTGCGCTCCTCGGTCTTGGGTGCCGTGCGGTCCGCCGCTCAACAGCCCCGCCCCGCACCCCGGCGGAGCCGTGACGCCCTTCTATCGTGCGCTCCGTCCTGTTCCTATGCCGCTCGTCGGTCTGCAGGGCGTCGAGGGTCCGCAGCCGAGCTGGTCATCACGCTGACCTCCAACGTCCGGCTGGACCTGAGTCAGCTCGAGCAGGTGATCATCAATCTGGTGGCCAACGCGCGCGATGCGATGCCGAGCGGCGGGCGGCTGCGCATCGAGACGGCCGAGGTGGAGCTCGACGCCGCCTTCGTACGGGCGCACGTCGGCACCACCGTGGGGGCCGCCGTCACGCTGACCGTCGCCGCCACCGGCGATGGCATGACGCCGGATGTCCGGGACCGGATCTTCCAGCCGTTCTTCACCACCAAGACCGCCACCAAGGGCACCGGGCTCGGGCTGGCCACGGTGTTCAGCGTCGTCCAGCAGAGTGGCGGCTCCATCTGGGTCGACAGCGAGCCGGGTCGCGGCACCACGTTCACGATCTACTTCCCACCGGCGCGGGAGCCGGCCGAGGTCGTCAGCAGCGAGCCGGCGCCGGCGAATCTGCGCGGCACAGAGACCATTCTCCTGGTCGAGGACGAGCCCGAGGTCCGTCAGACGATGAGCGAGATGCTGAGCGAGTACGGGTACACCGTGGTGGGCGCCGGCACCGCGCCCGACGCGATCGCCGAGACGGCGGCCCGGGGCGGCGGCATCGATCTCTTGCTCACCGACGTGGTCATGCCGGCCATGAGTGGTCCGGAGCTCGCCACCGAGATCAAGCGGCGCGTGCCGGGCCTGCGCGTCATTTACACGTCGGGCTACAGCGATCGCGCGCTCCTGGATCGGCTCGTGAGCGACCGCACCACGCCGTACTTGCAGAAGCCGTTCGCGCCGGAAGAGCTGGCCCGCCGTGTCCGGGCCGTGCTCGACGCCGGCCGTTAGCGAATTCCACCGGGCTCACCGCCGAGCCCGAGTGGCAGTCAGCCGGTCCGGAGCTTCTCGATCAATCGGGGGTCGGGGTCGACGCCGAGGCCCGGGCGTTGCGGGACCGCGATGCGGCCGTTCTCGGGGTGGATGGCGTTGCCCAGCGGATTGTCGGCGAAGTCGCAGTAGAAACGCTCCACCAGCGTCTCGGTCGGCATCGCCGCGATGCAATGGATCGAGGCCAGGAGCCCGGGGCCGAAATAGGCGGAGTGCGGCACCACCTGCACGCCGAGCGTCTCGGCCACCGCGACGACCCGGCGCATCTCGGTGACGCCGCCGATCTTCGTCACGCTCGGCTGCGCGTAGTCGATCGCGCCGGCCTCGGCGGCGCGGCGAAACTCCCACACGGTGCCGTAGTTCTCGCCGGCGGCGGTGGCGATCCCGCCCCGGCTCCTCACCTCGGCCAGCCCGGTCAGATTCTCGGGCGGCCACACCGGCTCCTCCAGCCAGTGCAGGTCGAACGGCGACAGCCGCTGCGCCATCTCGATCGCTTCCCGCACCGTCCACGGACAGTTGGTGTCCACCATGATCGGCACGCCGGGCCCCGCCACGTCACGCGCCGCCTTCACCTCGGGCACGGTGATCTCGTGGAGCTTGATGTGGCGATAGCCACGGCCGAGCGCTTGCTCCGTGTAGCGGGACACCGCGTCGGCCCGCCCGTAGCGCAGCAGGCTCGCGTAGGCCGGCAGATCGGTCCGCGCCCCGCCTCCCAGCAGGCGGTAGAGCGGCAGGCCGGCCGCCTTGCCCGCGATGTCCCACAGCGCGATGTCGATGCCCGACAGCGCGTAGATCGTGGGCCCGTTGCGGCCGACACCGTGCAGCCCGCGCTGGAGATCGTCGTGGAGGGCCGAGATCTGGCCGGGATCACGGCCCACGCACATCGGCCCGAGCAGCGTGTCGATGGCCGCGCGCGTGGCCGGAAAGATGCGGTGGCCGAAGGCCTCGCCCCAGCCGGTGAGGCCGGCGTCGGTGTCGATGCGGACGAGCAGCATGTCGATGCTGGTCCGGGCCCGGCCGCCCAGCATCGGCGTGGCCCCGTCGATCACCATCGGCAGGTTGAGGACGAGCGTCTCGACGCGCGTGATCTTCATGCGCTCAGAAGGTCACCGGCAGCGATTTCAGCCCGCGCAGCGTGAGGCTCTCGCGGTGTTCCGGCCGGTCGGTGGCCAGCGCGAGCCGGGGGAGCCGCTGCACCAGCGTGTTGATGGCGATCTGGCCCTCGACCCGCGCCAGCGGGGCGCCGAGACAGAAGTGGATGCCCCAGCCGAAGGCGATGTGACGGTTGTCGGTCCGCCCGATGTCGAGGCGATCGGGCTCGGGAAACTGCGTGGGATCGCGGTCGGCGGCGCCGATGAACGGCATCACCATCTCACCCTTGCCGATCGTCCGGCCGCCGATGGTGACGTCCTCGCTGGGGATGCGCGCCGTCCGCTGCACCGGGCCGTCGTAGCGCAGCAGCTCCTCCACCGCGCTGCCGATCAGCCCCGGGTTGTCGCGCAACCGTCGCAGCTCGGCCGGATGGCGCAGCAGCGCCAGGGTGCCGTTGCCGATGAGATTGACCGTCGTCTCGTGACCGGCCACCAGCAGCAGGATGCAGGTCGCGAGCAGCTCCTCCTCGTTCAGCTTGTCACCTGCCTCCTCGGCGGCGATGAGCGCCGACAGCAGGTCGCCTCGCGGCGAGGCGCGGCGCTCGGCGATGAGGCCCCGGAAGTAGTCGGCGAGGGCGCGACGCGCCGTCATGCTGCGCTTACCCACCTCGGAGTCCGGCGGCAGCAGGATCGTGTCGAGGCCGCGCGCGATGTCGAGACCCCAGCCCTTGAAGCGCTCGTGGTCCGCCACCGGGACGCCCAGCATCTCGCAGATCACGATGACCGGCAGCGGATAGGCGAACTGCTCGATCAGATCCATCGCGTGGTCGTCGTGCACCTTCGCCAGGAGGCCATCGACGATCTGCTGGATGTGCGGCCGGAGCACCTCCACCACGCGCGGGGTGAAGGCCTTGCTCACGAGGCTGCGCAGCCGGGTGTGATCGGGCGGATCGCGGTCCAGCATCGACAGCCCGAGTCCGGGGGGAATGGTCGTCCCGAAGCGGGCCGCCACAAAGGCCGCCAGCGCCTCCTTGGCCAGGCGCGGATCACGCAGGACCGCGACCACGTCTTCGTAGCGGGTCAAGACCCAGAAGCCCAGCGGGCTGTGGTGCACCGGGTCCTCGGTGCGCAGGCGGTGGTACATCGGGTAGGGATCCGCCAGGAACTCCGGATCCATCGGGTTGAACTGCATCGCGCCCATCGCTCGGCCTCCCTGAACTAGTCCGCGGCTGTATGCTGAGTCGCGGTGATAGTCTCACGACTTGGCATCCCGATCCGCTTCGGCGGATCGGGCTGAGGAGGTTTCCATGCGCGTGCTGTTGGTTCATCCGAGCCCACTGATGTATTCCGAAATCTATCTTCGCCTCGAGCCCCTCGGGCTCGAGCGCGTGGCGGCCGCCGTGCGCGAGGCCGGTCATGACGTTCGTCTGCTCGACCTGCAGATCTTCAGCCACAAGGACTACTTCCGCGAGGTCGAGACCTTTGCGCCCCAGGCGATCGGCTTCTCGCTCAACTACCTCGCCAACGTGCCCGAGGTGCTCGATCTCGCCCGTCAGACGCGGCAGCGCCGCCCGGAATGCTTCATCTTCAGCGGCGGCCACAGCGGCTCGTTCATTGCCGCCGAGCTGCTCGAACACGGGGCGGGGGCGCTGGACTGTGTCGTGCGCGGCGAAGGCGAGCTGATCACCCCCAAGCTGCTGGAGGCGATCGGTGACAAGCGCCTCTCGACGCTGCCGGGGGTCGTGACCACGGATGGGGCGGGGCCGGTGCCGCTCATGCTGGACGACATCGACCGCTTCCCGCCCGCGCGCGATCTGACCCGCCGGCGCAACAAGTACTTCATCGGCATTCTCGATCCGTGCGCGTCGGTCGAGTTCACCCGCGGGTGCCCCTGGGATTGCTCGTTCTGCAGCGCCTGGACGTTCTACGGGCGCAGCTACCGTCAGGGCTCGCCGGAGGCCGCCGCCGAGGACGTCGCGCGGATCCGCGAGCCCAACGTGTTCATCGTGGACGACGTCGCGTTCGTGCACCCCGAGAGCGGCTTTGCCATCGGCCAGGCGCTGGAGAAGCGGGGTGTCCAGAAGCAGTACTACCTCGAGACACGCTGTGATGTGCTGGTGCGCAACCCCGAGGTCTTCGAGTACTGGCATCGTCTGGGCCTGCGCTACATGTTCCTCGGGGTGGAGGCGCTCGATGCCGAGGCGCTCAAGCTGCACCGCAAGCGCGTGACGCCGAGCGAGAACCTCAAGGCCCTGGAGGTGGCGCGCCGCATCGGCCTCACGGTGGCCGTCAACATCATCGCCGACCCCGACTGGGACGAGTCTCGCTTCGCGATGGTGCGCGAGTGGGCGCTCACCGTGCCGGAGATCGTGCACCTCACGGTCGCCACGCCCTACCCCGGCACCGAGATCTGGCACACGGAATCGCGGCGGCTCACCACGCTCGACTACCGTCTGTTCGACGTCCAGCACGCGGTGTTGCCGACGCGACTGCCCCTGGCGCGCTTCTACGAGGAGCTGGTCAAGACCCAGGCCGTGCTCCACCGAAAGCACCTCGGCGTCGCGGCCCTCCGCAAGACCGCTTCCGCCGCGGCGGGCCTGGCCCTGCGCGGCCAGACCAACTTCATCAAGATGCTGTGGCGGTTCAGCAGCGTCTACAACGTCAACCGACAGCTCGCCGACCACTCCCGGCCGACGACGTACGCGATGCGGCCGCCGGCGGCGCCGACGGCCAAGCCCCGCGCGCGGGATCTGTACATCCACGTGGGGGCCGGCAAGGTAGAGGCGCCGCCCTCGGCCTGAGGCGCGAGCGCGCCGCGGTGATGCGTCTGCGACGTCGCGTGCTGGCCCTGGCGTTCGTCGCGGCGATGCCGGCCCTCACGCCGGGGGCGAGCGTGGCCGATCCCAGCACGCCCGCCGTCGAGCAGCGCCGTCAGTCGCCGGCCGAAGCCAGCGCGGCCAGCGAGTACGACCGCGGCGTTCGCGCACGCGTCGTCCAGAACTGGCCGGCCGCGGAGGACGCCTTCCGCCGGGCGATCGGATTTCGCGCCGACTTTGCCGACGCCTGGAACGAGCTGGGCTATGCGCTCCGCAACCAGGGGCGCTACGCCGAGTCGCTCGACGCCTACGGCGAGGCCCTGCGCCTTCAGCCCGAGTTCCCCGAGGCGCTCGAATACCTCGGCGAGGCATACGTGAAGATGGGTCGCCTCGACGACGCCCGGCGTGTGCTCGACCGGCTCCGGGCGCTCGACGCGGCGCGGGCGCGCGAGCTCGCCGAAGAGATCGCGAAGGCTCCCGCCGCGGCGCGCTGAGTCGCCGGCCCACGAGCACGTCGTGCGCGCCCGCCGGCGCGGGCGGGGCGGGGGCACGAGGTGGGTCCGGGCGCCACGAGGCGGCAGGTCGCTTTGAACCGGCCTTGGCTGGGCTCCATCGGCAAGGGGCGTAACGGGGAAGGGCGGCGGGAACGGGCGCCCGGACCCACCTCGTGCCCCCGCCCCGCCCGCGTC
>Ga0163162_10004939_pt1 | contig 12853 bp, 10 predicted proteins | sample S55metaG_FD_115310 | JGI IMG/M metagenome (GOLD analysis project Ga0163162, IMG submission 115310) | Switchgrass rhizosphere microbial communities from Kellogg Biological Station, Michigan, USA - S5-5 metaG | ecosystem: Host-associated > Plants > Roots > Rhizosphere > Soil | place: USA...
CGGGGGCGCCTGTTTCGTTGCCGAAATAAAAGTGATAAGTGCCCGGATCGTCGAAATTTACCGTTTTTTTGACGAGACGCTGGCCGAGGACTTTGGAATAGAAGTGCTGATTGCGCCGGGCGTTGCCGGCAATGGCCGTGATATGGTGGAGGCCGAGTATGCTGTCTGACATATGGTTTTTTTTATTTGCCCTGCCTGCCGCAAGGCAGGCAGGGGGTATTATTAAGCTCTGATCAACTGGACTTCAGCGTTCACTTTGATCTCGTCGCCTACTACTACGCTGCCAGCTTCGGTGACGGCGCTCCAGGTGAGGCCAAATTCTTTACGGCTGATCTTACCGCTGACGGTGAAACCGGCCTTGGTCTGTCCATAGGGGTCTTTTACGATGCCGCCGAACTCTACGTTGAGGGTGATGGGTTTGGTCACACCTTTTATCGTGAGGTCACCATGGAGCCTGGCTTCATCGCCTTTTGCTTCATATTTAGCGCCTTTGAATTCCAGCTGCGCGTGTTTTGCGGCGTGGAAGAAATCCTCGGATTTGAGGTGGGCGTCCCGTTGATCGCTGTTGGTATCGATGGAGTCGATGTCGGCGGTGAACAGGATGTCGGAGGCGGTGTTGAAGTCATCGCCATCGGTGATCAGGTCCAGGTTGAATTTAGAAAAATGCCCGGTAACGGTGCTGATCATCAGGTGTTTTACTTTGAATGTTACTTCTGAGTGCGTGGGGTCTATGGACCATTTAGATTTTGACATGTTTGTTTTTTTTTGTTTGGTAAAGGTACGTAGGTGAGGTGGGGGGGACCATTGATGTATGGTAATAAATGGGTGTGATGTAGGTCACGTTTATTTAGGTTTAGGGGGCATGGGAATTGAGGTGGGGGCAATAGATTTTGTGCGGAGGCTAAGGAAATGATTTACCGGAGGCGATGTCGCGGCGGAGGCGGCTGAGGGTTTCGCGGGTGATACCCAGGTAGGAGGCGATCATGTGCTGGGGGACGCGCTGGACGCTTTCGGGGTAGGTCTTCATGAATTTGAGGTATTTCCGTTCGGCTGTCTCGCTGAGAGAATCCATGAGGCGGCGTTGGGTGGCGATGAGGCTATTTTGTATAAGGATCCGGAAATAGCGTTCGAAAGCGGGAAGCTGCTGCAGAAGGGATTCCCAGGAGGGCCGGGTGATCAGGAGCAGCTCGCTGTCTTCCAGGGCTTCGATATTGAAGAGAGAGGGTTCTTCCGTGAAAAAGCTGTAGAGGTCGGCTGTCCACCAGCCTTCGAGGGCGAACTGGAGGATATGCTCGTTGCCTTTATCATCGATGGTGTATGACCGTAAAAGGCCTTTTGTGACGAAGATATTATATTTACATACGTCGCCCTCCTGCAGAATGTACTGTTTTTTACGTAACTTCTTCGGGGAGAAAAGGGTTTTACACAGATTGAACTCCTCTTCTGTCAGAGTGATCTTTTCATTGATCTTTTGATAGAGTAAGTCAAACATGGGTCAAATATATGGCAGATACTTATAACAACAAGATACGCCAGCTATTGCTGCTGGTGGGGATGTCGGCGCTTGCGGTAGTGCTTTTCATGGAGCTGTATGATTTTTTCCCGGGCTTCCTGGGCGCCGTGACATTATATATCCTTAGCCGGGACCTTTATTTCTATTTAACAGAGCAGAAGCATTGGAAGAAGGGGCTGGCGGCGGTGACCTTCCTGGTGGGATTTTTGGTTTGTATCGGGCTCCCCATATTTCTTACCGTGCGGATGCTGTCGGTGAAGATCAATAAGCTGTTCTCCAGTACCCATGAAGTAACGGTGGTGCTGCAGTCCTTCTCGAAGCAGGTGCAAGCATGGACGGGACAAGAGATCCTTTCACAGCAGAATATCCAGAGCATGCAAAGGAGCGCTACCAATTTCCTTCCCATCCTGCTGAACAGTACGGCTACGATGCTGGGGAACCTGATCATGATCCTGTTCCTTGCCTTTTTTATGCTGACGAGCGGGCGGGAGATGGAAAAGGCGCTGGGCAATTTTATTCCTTTGAAAGAAGGGAATATCGATCTCCTGGCGGCAGAGACCAAAAATATGGTGCGGGCCAATGCGATCGGGATCCCGCTGATATCTATCATACAAGGGGTATTTGCTGCGCTGGGGTACTGGATCTTCAAGGTGGGAGATCCCGTGCTGTGGGGATTCCTCACCGGAATATTCGCTTTTTTTCCTATCGTAGGCACTATGGTGGTATGGGTGCCGCTGGTCGTATCGCTGTTTGCGGGGGGCCATACGGGACAAGCCATCGGACTGGGCATTTATAGTTTGGTGGTTACCGGGAATGTGGACTACCTGGCGCGGATCTCCTTGCTAAAACGGATCGGAGATATTCACCCAGTCATAACCGTGCTGGGGGTTATCGTGGGATTGAAGCTGTTTGGATTTTGGGGTTTTATCTTCGGGCCTTTGCTGATCAGCTATTTTTTATTGCTCTGTAAGATCTATAATGCAGAGTTCCGGCATATTTCCCAGATGGAAAGAAAGCAGGGTTAGAGATGCGAAACCTGCGGGGTTGGCTGGAAAGAAAACGGTTAGCTGGTGCGATTTATTTGCAATCGGTGGTCGTTTTTTAGAAAAATGGTCTATATTTATTGCAAATTAATTGCAAAACCTCTTTAAAATAAATCAAAATGGAAAAACAAAGAAGGACTGCTTTGAAAAGATTACTCGGGCTGGTGGGAGGAATGTTTGGAGGTGTGGCTGTGGTTAAAGCCGGCGGAATGGTGAATGCTAATGCGGGCGTACGCCATGAGGCGGGTACTGCGGATGTTTCGGAAGAGGCCTATCAGCAGGATGTGCCCCTATTCTCCGGAAATACCAAATTCAATGGGATGGTGTTTATTGCCGGAAAGGGCGCACACGTTGAACCTTTCGAGATCAAGGCACATACAGAGATCGTGCTGAAGGAACTGGAGAAAGAGCTGATCGCTGCGGGGTCTTCCATGCAAAAGGTATTGAAGGTGACTGTTTTCCTCAATGATATTGCGGATTACCAGGGTATGAACGAAGTATACAAAGGACGTTTTGGAAGCAAGCCGCCTGTGCGTACGACGGTAGCTGTTGCAAAAGGCGGGGTTCCGGGGAATTCGCTGGTGGAGATGGATTGCATCGCTTACGTATAGTAAGGGTTAAAATTAACTGCTTATGGAAAGGAGGGAACTTCTCAGGTATTTATCATTTACTCCATTTATAGGCGTGGTGAAGGTGCCGGAAGCGCTTGCCCCGGCTACTGTAAAGAGAGATCTTTTCAAGGAGCTGGGCGTGCGTACTTTCATCAATGCGGCCGGGACGTACACCGCCATGACGGGCTCCTTAATGCAGGATGTTGTTGTGGAGACTATTGCCGATGCCTCCCGGGAGTTCTGTATGCTGGACGAGGTGCAGGACAAGGTGGGAGAAAAGATCGCCGCGCTGGTGCATGCAGAGGCGGCTGTCGTTACTTCGGGAGCGTTCTCCGCCATGACCCTTGGATTAGCGGGGATCCTTACGGGTATGGACCCCAAGAAAGCGGAGCAGCTGCCGCACCTGGAAGGAACGGGTATGAAGTCGGAAGTCATTTGCCAGAAGGCCCATGAGATCGTTTATAACCATGCTTTTTTGAATACGGGCTGCAAGGTCATCTATATCGAGACGAAGGAGGAACTGGAGGCGGCTATCAATGAACGTACGGCATTGTTACATTTTCTGCATATACAATCTGACAAGGGAAAGATACAACATGAGGAGTGGCTGGCAATCGGCAAGCAGCATGGGATCCCTACTTCCATCGACATTGCGGCAGATGTTCCTCCGGTGTCGAACCTCTGGAAGTTCAATGATATGGGGTTCAGCTTTGTGGCTCTTTCGGGCGGCAAGGCTATCAGGGGGCCACAGAGCGCGGGGCTGCTGATGGGCAAAAAAGATATTGTGGCCGCTGCGAGGCTGAGCATGCCTCCAAGGGGCCTCACTGTCGGCAGGGGAATGAAAGTGAACAAGGAAGAGGTGCTGGGCATGTATATGGCGTTGGAAAGCTTTATCAACCGGGACCATGAGAAAGAGTGGAAGCTATGGGCGGCGGCCATTGCACATATAGAGGGGGCCGTCAGGAATTTGAATGGTATTACGACGTCTGTTGTTGTACCTGTATTAGGAAATGTTACACCTACACTACACATGAGCTGGGATATAAACAAAGTGAAGCTAAGCGGGAAGGACCTGCAGGAGAAATTGCGCAAAGGGGATCCTTCCATCGAGGTGGCGGATGTGAGAGACAGCAGCATTGTAATAACGGCCTGGATGTTAAAGCCTGGCCAGGAGAAGATCGTGGCGGCGCGCCTGAAGGAGGTACTGTCATGATGAAATTGTACTTGCTGCTGTCTCTCTTTTTCTTGTGGGAAGGGGGGATGGCTCAACCTTATTCGATCGTTATTAAAGGGGGGCACGTCATCGATCCGAAGAATCATATCGATGCCGTTATGGATATCGCTATCAGTGACGGGAAGATCGTGCGGGTGGAAAGATCGATCGATACCGGGCAGGCGACCCAGGTGGTCAATGCCAACGGGCTGTATGTGGTGCCGGGGCTAATCGATATTCATGCACATGTATTCCATGGAGAGGAATCGGCCTATAGCAATGGTCGTTTCGCCATTGTCCCGGATGGTTTTACTTTCCGCACGGGCGTCACTACGGTGGCGGATGCCGGCAGTTCCGGGTGGCGTAATTTCCTCCTCTTCCAGCAGCAGGTGATCCAGCAGAGCCAGACGCGTGTACTGGCGTGGGTGAACATTGTAGGCGGAGGCATGCGGGGAGGAAAATATGAGCAGGACACGACCGATATGGATGGCAGCATGGCGGCCGAGCTCGCCCGGAAATATCCCGACCAGATCGTGGGATTTAAAGTAGCCCATTATGAGGGCCCGTCATGGAAGCCTGTGGATGAGGCGGTGAAGGCGGGTACACTGGCAGATATCCCGGTGATGATCGATTTTGGCAGCAGTAAACCACGGCTGTCTATCGAGGAGCTGTACATGAAGCATTTGCGGCCGGGGGATGTTTTTACGCATTGTTTCGGACAGTTATGGGACAGGGAGTTCATCGTGGATACACTGTCGCAGCGGGTGAAGCCTTTTGTGTGGGAAGCGCGGAAGCGGGGTATTGCCTTTGATGTGGGGTATGGGGAGATCAGCTTTGCTTTTTCCCAGGCCATACCGGCTTGCCGCGAGAGGTTTTATCCCAGTTCCATCAGTACGGATATTCATGCACACAGCATGAATGCCTCTATGAAAGATATACTGAATGTCACTTCGCAGTTCCTGGCCATGGGCATGCCCCTGGACAGTGCTGTCGCCGCCGTAAGCTGGAATCCTGCCCGTGAGATCAAACACCAGGAGCTGGGACATCTTTCGGTGGGCGCGATAGCGGACATTGCGCTGCTCAACCTGCGGAAAGGGAAGTTCGGATTTTTCGACTATACGGGCCGCCGGCTGCAAGGTACTACCCGGCTGGAATGTGCGATGACCATTAAGGGTGGCAGGATCGTTTATGATCTGAATGGGATCGCCAGGCCGCCGGTGTTGCCCAGGCCGGCCCGGAGGCCGGCGCCGGCAGTGCATTGATCGACACATGCTGTGTGGCCACTCAACGTACCAGGGTGAGATTGCCTTTTGCTTTCTGCTGGTGTTGGGTGCGTCCTGAGAAGCGATAGACCGCATACCATACGAAACTGTTGCTGGACTGTAAGATCCCTTTGAAAACGCCATTCCAGCCCCGGGTGGCATCTCTTGTTTCGAACACTTTTTCTCCCCAGCGATTAAAAATGGCCATGTAAAATTCGGCCAGTGTCCCATATACTTTTGGACGGAATACGTCATTGTTCCCATCTCCATTGGGTGTAAAAGCTCCCGGGAAGTAAATATCCCGGCGGCAATCTGCTGCAACGACGATGGTATTTTCGCGGCCTTTGCAACCAAAGCGGTCGGTGACTTCGAGCCAATAGGGGCCGGGAGCGGTGATGGTGGTGGTATCCGTCACTGCATTGGTGGACCAAAGATATGATGACCATATGCCTTCGGGTTGCAGGACCAGGAAGTCGTCCGTACAAATGGTGGCGGTGGGCGACAAAAATCCGGCGGGTAATTCGTGGATGGTGAGAATATATGCCGTGTCGGAAGCGACGCAATTATGGCTGTCATGTACCCGGATCCAGTATTTTCCGGCCTGATCGGTGGTAAAGCTGCTGTTGGTGGAGCCGTCCTGCCATTGGTAGTCGTTAAAAATGCCGTTGGCATTGAATGTGTAGGTGTCGTTGCGGCAGAGAGAGGTGTCCGGCCCCAGGTTCACCCTGGGATCATAGATGGCCAGCTCTATAGTATCGCGGGATATGCAGGATGGAGTATAGGCGGCCGTCACCCGGAGTTGCCCCTGGGTGTTGACGGTGATCTTTTGTGTTGCCGCCCCTGTGCTCCAGTCATAGGACAGGAAGCCGGGGCCTGCGTCCAGGGTCAGGGTGGCTGTCACGCAAATGCCTGTATCATTACCTAACCTGACAGGGATGCTGTCGAAAGCCCAGATCTTTTTATCGGCGGAGATGATGGCGCAGGTGGTGGTGATCTCGCCATGCAGGGTGACGGAACCGGGTGCGTTGAACTGTATCGTTACGGTGCTGTCATTAAGCTTTACGGCGGTGGCAATAGCTGGGTTGTCCACGGACCAGGCTATCTGGCTTGTACAGCCCGGCTCCCTTACGCCAAGATAATTGACCAGGGTATGCCAATCGCAAAGAGTGTCCTTGCCTGTTATATTCAAGGTCCTGCAATGTTCGACGCCATCGCAGGGATAGGTGGTGTGATCGAGGTAGGGAGCGAAGGAGACAAGGGGTGTGAAGGCTGTGATATTACCGTCACTAATGTTGGTCCAATAGCCCGGGCCGGCATCGGAGATAGTGATGGGTATGGGCCGGTTGGTGGCCGTGGGATGGGTGACCTGGCACTGACCGGTGTTGTCGCCCAGCAGTCCATTGGGATTGGTCTTGATAAATAAGATATCCGTAGCCCCATTTGGCAGCGTACATTGTCCGACGGCCAGCATGTTGCCATCGGCGTCTTCCAGGGACATGCGCATTTGCTGGCTTGTGTAGGTGACGAAGTTATCCGTCCAGTCCACGGCCCCGGAACTGCCAACCTTCACAAAGCGGGGAGATGTGTTGGTATTGAGCTCGGAAATGGCACTGAGATATCCGCCGTCGGCAGTGGGGAAGATGCCTCTGCTGACGGGCCAGTTGGGCTGAAAACCCGTGATCTCGTAGCTCTGGTCATAGATGATGTTGCCACTGGTGTCGGTGGTAAAGATCATGGGGACCACGTTGCCTGACACCCAGGTATCCGTGTTGTACATGTCCAGGATGTACTGGTTGTTCTTTAGCCGGATGGCCTCCAGCCGATTGCTTCTGTTCTCGCTTTCGATGTTCTTTGTCCAGACAATGCTGCCATCGCCGGCGCGGAGCTTTACCAGGTAGCCATCGTTGTAAGTGCTGAGGCCGTTTCTGGCGACTACACCCGTGCCTGTGATCATATCACCCTGTACTACCAGGCCATAAGCCTGGGATGCTCCGCCGTCCTGCAACATCTTTATCCATACCGGGTTGCCATTGGCGTCAATTTTCATGTAAACGGATTGCACCAGTGTGGGTTCGCTGTTGTAATCGGCTGCGATGGCGAAAGTACCGTCATCCATCTCTGCGATGGCATGTCCATTTTCGCCATAGGTCGTACCTGCTCCATAGGATCTGGACCAAAGCAGGCTGCCATTGGGATCGATCTTGGCAACGAAGATATCCGACGTACGATTAGTGAAATTGCTCCATCCGATGGCGAGGTAGTTACCGTCTTTTGTGAGGATGACGTTGTTGAAACCGTCGTTACCCTGGCTGCCATAGGTCTTTGCCCAGCGTGTTACGCCATTCGTATCAGTGACGATGAGCAGGGCATCTGTGCCGCCAGCGCTGTTCTCGGTCGTGCTGCCGGCTAAGACATAGCCTTTGCCTCCGACGCATTCTTTCAGGTCATTGGCTGTTTGCTGGCCGTTGTCGCCTATAACGGCCTGAAAGCCGCCTTTGGTGCAGGTGCCGGGTTGAGCCATAGTATTGATACCTGCTGTGAGCAACAGGCATAGAAACAGTAGGTGCAGGGTCGGGGTCATTGAGCGCTTAAGATACTATTTTCTTATTCTGCCCGCAAGCTTTTCACGGGATTGGTCAGAGCCGTTCTTATAGCCTGTGAGCTGATGGTCACCAGGGCGACCAGGAGGGCCAGGATGGCGGCGGCCGGGAAGATCCACCAGCTGATGGGGCTGCGGTAGGTGAAGTCCCGGAGCCAGCGGGTCATTACCCACCAGGTGAAGGGGGCGGCAATGAGGAAGGCCAGGCCTACCAGCTTCAGGAAGTCTTTGGACAGGAGGGTGACCAGTCCCGTTACATCGGCTCCCAGCACTTTACGGATGCCGATCTCTTTGGTACGCTGCGCAGCTGTAAAGGTAGCCAGGCCAAACAGGCCGAGGCAGGCGACGAAGATGGTGAGGCCGGCAAAGATGCCCAGGATAAGGCCAATGTTCTGCTCGGCTTTATAGGTGTTGTCAAAACGTTGGTCCAGGAAAGAGTAAGAGAATGCTGATTCTGTCGTCATCCCGGCCCAGCGGCGGCCCATGGTTGTCAGCAGGCCGGCGATGTCCTTTGTCCTGGTCTTCACAATGAAGTTATTCCAGTCCTGCCCCAGGGTCATCAGGAGGGGCGTGATCTGTTCGTGCAGCGACCTGAAGTGAAAGTCTTTCACCACACCGATGACATGATAAGTAGTTTTGACGCCGTCGTTCTCTGAATGGGTGATGGTATGTCCAAGGGGACTGCCTTTCCAGGCGTAGGCGCGGACAGCTGATTCGTTGACGATGACGGCGTTTGAATCGGATGTATAGTCTTTTGAGAAATTACGTCCGGAAGCCATCGACATGCCGAGGGTAGGTATATAGTTCTCATCCACGTCATAGCGGAGATTCTTGATCATCTGGCTGGTATTCCCATCTGAATAAGCAAAGAAGTTATTATTGTTGGAAGGTCCCGCGGGTAGATAGCCTGAAGCGGAAACGCTTACGATACGCGGGTCCTGCAGCAGCAGCTGACGGAATGCATCTTTATTCTTTCCCAGCCACCATGTTTGCTGTACGATGAGCACCTGGTCCTTGCTATAGCCAAGGTCTTTATGACGAATATAGGACAGCTGCCTGTAGACCACCATCGTACCCACCATGAGGCTGATGGAGATGAAGAACTGGAATACGACCAGCCCACTGCGGAGCCCGGCGGTCTTTTTGCCTGAGGTAAGCTTGCCTTTCAGTACGGTAATCGGATTGAAGGAGGAGAGGAAAAAAGCGGGGTAGCTTCCGGCCAGCAGACCGGTGAGCAGTCCAAAGAGGGCTAGTCCGGGAAGGATCCAGGGGTTTGACGTAAGATGGAGGTCCAGGCGCTGACCTGTCAGGTCGTTGAAGAAGGGCAGGGCAATGCGCACGAGCGCCAGGGCTATCATCAGGGCCACTACCGTCAGCAGAAGGGATTCCAGCAGGAACTGGCCTACCAGCTGTCCTTTCACAGAGCCCATCACTTTACGGACACCCACCTCCTTTGCTCTTTTGGAGGCGCCGGCTGTGGAGAGGTTCATAAAATTGATGCAGGCGATCAGCAGCATGAAGATGGCGATGGCGCTGAAGATATAGACATTGCGGATGTCACCGTATGGCTCCATGTCCCCTGTGAAATCCGAGTGCAGGTGGATATCCGTGAGGGGTTGGAGATAGAGTCCGATGGAATTGCCATTCTTCCTGAATTGTTCCAGGGTCAGGCCGATGCCTTTCTGCAACTGGGGTCCTATGTATTTATCTATTTCCTGGGGTAGTTTGGCTTCAAGCTTTTTGTAGTCGTAGTGTTCGGGCAGGACCAGATAGGTATAATAGCTGGAGGTGAGCCAGGAAGGGTCTTTCGCTTCGGGAAAAGAGGACATGGAGATCAGGAGCCCGAAATGAAAATGGGAGTTCGCGGGGATCTCATCGAAGAGCCCGGTGACGGTGGCCGCGGCCTTGCTGTCTTTGAACTGCACCACTTTGCCGATGGGGTCCTCATCGCCGAAATATCTTTTCGCCACGGCTTTTGAGATCACCACTGTATTGGGGTTTATCAGTGCCGTGTTCGGATCGCCTTTGATCAGAGGGATCGTGAAAACGTGAAAGAAGTTGGAGTCAACGAAGGCGATGCCGTCCTCTTTGAATGTTTTGTTGTTGTAGGTGATGCGCGGGGTGCCATATGCGCGAATGCGGGTAGCTTCTTCTATTTCCGGAAAGTCTTTTTTCAAGGTGGCGGCTACAGGGGGCATGACATGGGATTCTTTGATCTCTCCCACCTGCATTTTGCCTTTAAGGACAACCCGGACGATGCGATCGGCCTTTTTATTGTAGCGGTCATAGCTTAGCTGGTGCTGTACAAAAAGTACAATGAGCAGGCAGGCGGCGATGCCGAGGGCCAGGCCTGCGATATTGATGGCGGTGAAGGCTTTGTTCCTGCGGAGGTTCCTCAAGGCTATTTTGAAGTAGTTCTTAAACATGAGATGATGTTAGGTACTTTAAGAAGGCTGCTAAGAAAATGCCAAAATGTAAATATTTGATAATAATGTAGTTATGTTAATTTCAGGGCTTGTTTATGTTTGTTTTCGATACAGTTGTTGTGCGGTTTTAGGAAGACTTGTATTTTATGGGTATGAAAGTTGTTTATTGCCTTATTGTTTTTTGGGTATTGCCGGTGCCCCAGGATCTTACTGATCATGTTCCGCGATTCGGGAAGCAATAATTACAGCCTGATGGTTCATCAAAACCAATTCATTTTAAGGGCAGGGGAAGGAGGCTTGTTACCAGATCCTTATGATGGCATGGAGATCAACCATGGTGTACTGCGGATCAACTTTGATTTTGTCCGGGGTTTCCAGACCTATAAGTTCCGATGGCAAAAGGGAGATTTTTATCTCATCGGCGCCTCCAGTGACTGGCGTTGGGCCAATGCCAGTGAGGAGGGGTCCAGGAATTAAGTTGCGGAATATCGGCAGAGCCAATAGCCTGGACATCTTCTAAGTTTTTTATTTGAAGGATCAGCCCATTTTGCTAAAAGGATAAAACCCTAAATTGGCTGATTAAATAGAGACATATGAAAAAGGGTTTGTTTTTGATCGGTGCTTTAGCTCTAGGGATATTATCGTGTAAAACTGCTCATCAACATGGCGATGGATGGGTATCTTTATTCGATGGAAAATCGCTGGATGGATGGAAAGTGGGTGAAAATGCGTCCACCTTTTCGGTGCAGGACGGGACGATCATCGCGCATGGCAATACGGCGCATCTTTTTTATGCAGGGCCTGTGAAGGATCACAACTTTAAGAACTTCGAGTTCAAGGCAGATGTCATGACCGAACCGGGAAGCAATTCGGGCATTTATTTTCATACGCAATACCAGGAAAGCGGCTGGCCTGAAAAGGGCTATGAAGTGCAGGTGAACAACTCACATACGGACTGGCGCAGAACGGGCAGTCTCTATGCCGTGCAGGATGTGAAGGAAGTTTATGTGAAGGACAACGTGTGGTATACGGAATCTTTTTCCGTGCAGGGCAAAAGAGTGATCATAAAGATCAACGATAAAGTGGTCGTCGACTATACAGAGCCTGACAATGTCAACCGGCCCGAGGATATGAAGGGCAGGGTCCTCTCCAGCGGCACCTTTGCATTACAAGGTCACGACCCCAACAGCAAAGTGCATTTCAAGAACATTATGGTGAAATCATTGGATTGATAGGCCAATGGATTGAAAAGTTTTTTTATATGGCTGAGCCAACCCCATGGTTCAAGCCGGCGTTTGTACTTGCAAACCAACTTTTCAATGCGCACATTTATCAAATGGGCCGGACAATACCGGACCCTGACCATGCTGTCTATTGGGGTAACTTTAGCAGTAGCCGCCTGTAAGAAAGACAATAACAATAACGCTACAACCCCCGATGCGACCGGCGTTCAGCTGTCGACAAACGCACAATTCGGCACTATATTGACCGACAGCGCCGGCAATACACTGTATTTTTTCACGATCGATGCGGATGGCAGCTCGGGCTGCACGGGGGGCTGTCTAACGGCGTGGCCTATCTTCCATACCAACAGCCCGAAACTGGGTGACGGACTGGATCCCAAGGACTTCGCTACTATCACCCGCAGTGATGGTCAGCAGCAAACGACGTACAAAGGATGGCCGTTGTATTATTTTCAGAATGATACGAAGGCGGGCGAAGTGAAAGGTGACAAAGTGGGCAATGTATGGTTTGTCGCCAAGCCGGACTATACTGTGATGCTGGCCAACAAGCAGCTGGTGGGCAAAAATGGCATTGAATACGATAGCCTCTTTCAGCCGAAGGCGGGCATTACACAGTACATCACGGATGACCGTGGCAGAACGCTGTATGCATTTTCTCCCGACAAGTTCAAGAAGAATACTTTCACGAAGGCCGATCTCAGCAACAATCCGGTGTGGCCAATGGATGAAGTGGGCGGTATAAAGAATATCCCGTCCTTTCTCGATAAGACTGCATTCGATACTGTCATGTTGTACGGAAAGATACAGCTGTCATACAAAGGATGGCCGCTGTATTATTTTGGTTCAGACAGTTTGAAACGCGGCAACACCAAGGGCGTTAGTGTGCCTACCCCGGGTTTCTGGCCTTATGTAAATGCCGGAACACTGGCGGCGCCTCAGCCA
>Ga0163162_10004942_pt1 | contig 12848 bp, 9 predicted proteins | sample S55metaG_FD_115310 | JGI IMG/M metagenome (GOLD analysis project Ga0163162, IMG submission 115310) | Switchgrass rhizosphere microbial communities from Kellogg Biological Station, Michigan, USA - S5-5 metaG | ecosystem: Host-associated > Plants > Roots > Rhizosphere > Soil | place: USA: Michigan...
AAATGAAAGATATCGAAAGTATAAGAAGGCTAACCGAAATGAAACGAAGCAGTCAAGCCGTGGCGGGGACGGCACTCGACCGGCTTACGCTTGGTCACGGCAAGCGGGCGCGATTGTGGCGGCTGCTCTACGGTCACGGTCCACGCAACGGGACGCTGGTCGTGCTGCCACTCGACCAAGGACTCGAACACGGCCCGGCCGATTTCTTCCCGCATCCGCCGGCAGTCGATCCGGACTATCAGTTTCGCCTTGCGATCGAAGGCAACTATTCCGCGATTGCGCTCGGCATCGGCCTGGCAGAAAAGTACATGCGCGATTACGCCGGGCGCGTGCCGCTGATACTGAAGCTCAACGGCAAAACGAATATTCCCGACGATACGCAGGCGACGTCGCCCGCGATCGCCTCGGTCGAGGACGCCGTGCGGCTCGGCGCCGACGCGGTCGGCTACACGATCTACGTCGGCTCGCCGCGCCAGGATGACGAGCTGCGCCGCTATCGCGAAGTGCGCCAGGATTGCGAGCGGCTCGGCATGCCGCTCGTGATGTGGTCGTATCCGCGCGGCGCCGGCATCGACGCGAAGGGCGGCAAGAATACGTTGTATGCGCAAGATTATGCGGCGCGGGTCGCGCTGGAACTAGGCGCGGATATCGTCAAGCTGCACGAGCCGCAGGAAAACAACGCCGACGTGCCGATGCCATATCGCACCTTGAAAGAGAACGCCGCGGCGCGCACGCAAAGAGTCGTGCGCTCGGCCGGCCGCACGCTCGTGCTTTTCTCCGGCGGAGAAAAGAACGACGACGATGCCGCCGTGTTGCGGAAGGTCAGGTTCTACATGGACAGCGGTGCGACCGGCGTGATGTTCGGACGCAATATGTGGCTGCGGCCATTCGATCAGGCCGTGGCGCTGAGCCGCGCCGTGCACAAGATCATGACGAAGTATCTACGCTGAGGGTGCAAGCGAATGTGTACCTGCGACCTGCTGCTGCGCGACGGCCGAGTGTTTGCTTCGAAGAATCCACAGGATTCGGCATCGCCGTCCGGCACGGGTCCGTCGTCTGGCGGTGATCTGCATCTCGCGCAGTTCGCACCGCGCAGCATGCTGCAGGTCGCAGCGACACGCGTCGAGCGTCCGCGCTTTCCGGTCATCGACCTGCACACGCACCTGTCGTGGTCGGCGACCGTGCGCAGCGGAGTCGCCACGGGCGAGCGCATGCAGTACTTCGCCGACCCGCAAGACCTGTTGCCGGTCATGGACCGCAAGAATGTGCGCACGCTGGTCAATCTCACCGGCGGCAGCGGTGCCGGTCTCGAAGAAACGATCCGTCGTTTCGACCGCTCGGCTCCCGGCCGCTTCCTGACGTTGACCGAACCGTCGTACGGCGACTGGCTCGATTCGCGCTACCCACAGCTCCAGGCAGATTCGATCGGTCACGCGAAGCGCGCCGGCGCGCGCGGCCTCAAAGTGCTCAAGACCCTCGGACTGTATCTGCGCGAACGCATCGACAGCGGTGCGCTGGTCGCGATCGACGACCGCCGGTTCGATCCGATGTGGGAAGCGTGCGCGGCCAATGACATGCCGGTATTCATTCACACCTCGGATCCGGAAGCGTTCTTCCTGCCTGCAGACCGCAACAATGAACGTTACGAAGAATTGAGCCGGCATCCGGACTGGTCGTTCCATGGCCGCGATTTTCCGGGCAACAACGAACTGCTGGAAGCGCGCGACCGCGTCATCGCCCGGCATCCACGCACGACGTTCGTGCTGTTGCACGTCAGCAATGCCGAGAATCTCGCCGGCGTGTCGGCGTGCCTGGACCGCTATCCGAACACCTGTGTCGACATTGCTGCGCGGATCAACGAACTCGGCCGCCAGCCGCGCACGGCGCGGCGATTCTTCGAGCGCTACCAGGACCGCATCTTCTTCGGCACCGACGCAATTCCGCCGCCGGCGGGCGATCAAACACCGCAGCAGGTGTTCGGCGACGCGCTCTACGAAATCTACTACCGTTTCCTTGAAACCGAGGACGAATATTTCGACTACGCGCCTGCCGCCACGCCGCCACAGGGGCGCTGGGCGATCTACGGACTCGGTCTGGACGAGGGCATTCTGGAAAAAGTGTACAGCGGCAACGCCGCGCGTCTGCTCGGACTGGCCGCATGAGGGCGTTGCGCACGCGGCCACCGAAGCTGCTGGTCGAGGAGCGTCGGCGCAGGATCGTTGCCGAGGTCGAGCAGCAGGGCCGCGCGACTGTCGAGGAACTCGCCGCGCGCTTCGCCGTTTCGACCGTGACGGTGCGCGGAGATCTCGAAGCGCTTGCCCGAGCCGGCACGCTGGTGCGCTCGCACGGGGGCGCATTGCCGCCGGCCGGCCCAGTCACCGATGCGCCGCTCGACATCAAGGTCGGGCGGCATCACGCCGAAAAGATGCGGATCGCGCAGGCCGCCGTGCGCATGATCCGCGATGGCGAAACGATCATCCTGGATTCGGGCACGACGACGGCTGAGATCGCTGCACAGATTCGTCAGGCGAACTTTGCGGCGTTGACCGTCGTCACGAATGCGCTCAACATTGCCATGACATTGGCCGGATTGCCCAACGTGCGCGTGCTGATGCTCGGCGGCCTGTTGCGCGGGATGTCCTATTCGATGGTCGGGCCCGACGCCGAACGCACGCTCTCGAAGCTCACCGCCGATCGGCTTTTCCTCGGCGTCGACGGGATCGATCCGGTATTCGGCCTCACGACGCCGGATCCGCTCGAGGCCGAGCTGAATGCGTTGATGATCCGCGTCTCACGCGAAGTCGTCGCCGCGACCGACTCGAGCAAGTTCGGCCGGCGCAGCCTGTCCGTGATCGCGCCGATTCGCAGCTTGCACAGGATAATTACCGACAAGGGCGCCGCAACCGATGTGGTCGAAGAAATGCGCGGGCTCGGGCTCGATGTGATCGTCGTCTAGACCACAGTCCCGCGGCTCTGCGGGCTTGGCTTGCAGTTTGACCGCCGCAGGAATCTCTCGCGCGACCGTTCGGAGAAAGGCGTCATTCCCGCGAAAGCGGGAATCCATGTTGCTCTTCGTGAAAAAAGCGACATCAAAATGGATGACCAGCTCCGCTGTTGAAGGCTCCGCTTGCGCGGGAATGACGGCAGTTTGGAGAGTTGTTGCCGCGCGCGCCCATGCTCAAATTGGGACCGCAGCGCCTCCGGGCGGCCGGGAACGTAGTGCAAGATGGTTCAGCGCGCGGTTCCGGCCATGTCGAACAACAGCACCTCTGCGTCTTCGAGCGCTTCGATCCTGATTTCGGCAACGTCTTCGATCGCGGCGCCATCGCCTTGCTCGAGCGACTGTCCATCGAGTTCGACGCTCCCGCGCGCCACCTGCAGCCAGCCGATGCGTCCTGGCCTGTACTGATGTGCAAGTTGCGCGTCGGCCGCGACGCGCGCGGCATAGAGGTCGACATCCTGGTGAATCAGGACGGACTTGTCGCGGCCATCCGCCGACGCGACGAGGAGCAACTTGCCGTCGAGGTTTGCGGAGAAGCTGCGTTGCTCGTACCCGGGCTTCAAACCCGGCGTCGCCGGCAGAATCCAGATTTGCAGGAAATGCACCGGCTCCGTGCTGGAATTGTTGAATTCGGAGTGTGCGATACCGGTACCCGCAGTCATGCGTTGCATTTCACCGGGCACAATGATGGCGCCGGTACCGATGCTGTCCTTGTGCGCGAGCGCGCCGTCCAGCACCCAGGAAAGGATTTCCATGTTCTGGTGGCTGTGTTGCCCGAAGCCGCGCCCGGGCTCGACCCGATCTTCGTTGATCACGCGCAGGGGACCAAAACCCATGTGTTTGTCGTCGTGGTAGTTGCCGAATGAAAATGTGTGCCGGCTCTTCAGCCAGCCAAAGTCTGCGTAGCCGCGTTCGGCAGAACGTCGAATGCTGATCATGATCGTATCCTCGCGTAGGTCACCGAACGGGAAGCGTGCTGATTTTTCGACAGTGCAAATCCCGATGTCTGCTTCCTCGAATCTAAACGCTGTTCATCAAATTCGGCAAGCTTGCTGTCTGGATCGTGAAGGGCTAAGCGCGCTGACGCACCGACGGGTCGCGGTTCAGGAGGGACAATCTACACTTCTTCCACACCGCCGCCAGGGCGTACCCAAGGCTTGCAGCGCCGCTGTCGCGGCGCGCGCCGTGTACGCATCCGACTTGGCACGCAGCCGAACCAGATCGGCACGGGTGCCATCCACACACAACAGGAGAACTCTCATGACACTTCGTCTGACAGCGTTAGCTGCAATGGTAATGATTTTCGCTGCGCCAATTTCCATCGTTCGCGCCCAGGACCACAACCACGGCGATACAGTTGACTGTGAAAGCCGCGACATGGGCAAGACCCGCTGTCGCGTTTCATGGAACGATGCGCGCCTCGTCCGCCAGTTGTCCGACACGCAGTGCATTCGCGGCGAAAACTGGGGCATCGACCAGCGCGGGCTGTGGGTGAACCGTGGCTGCGCAGGACGCTTTGTCGCATCGAGCGGACGCCACCACTCGGACGACCAGCGTGACCAGGCTGGCTATCAGGGCGGAGATCATGACCGCAACGGCTGGCAGCCGGGGCCAGGTTGGGATTCGCGCTTCAACGTCGCTTGCGCGAGCCAGAACTTCGAGTACCGATTCTGCGCCGTCGATCTCGGCGGAGCCGGGCGAGTAACGGTTGCGCGCCAGATGTCCAACAGCGCCTGCGTCGAAGGGCGCAACTGGGGCGCGAACCGCGCCGGCGTGTGGGTCAACGAGGGCTGTGCGGCTGAATTCACCGTCGACCGCCGCTGGCACTGACGAGCCCGAGCGCCTCGAAGGCCAAGGATGACCCAGAGAGACCTGCGAAGATCCTGAGCGTCCGAACTTGCGCTGAGTGATCGGAACACCAATACCCGCCGCAATGGCGGGTATTTTTTTGACGCTTGGAAGTATCGCTCGGAGCTGTTCGCGCCAGCCCGGACTGCGCATGGCGTGAATCCATGCCAATCTGCGTTCTACTCCTGAACATCGCGCCCCACACCGGCGGTGCGACGTCGCAGGTGCACCAGCACCTTCGCAGACAGCCACTCAATGATGAAATGCCGAGCCGCCCAACCCGGCCGAGGTAATCTGCTGGCTGAAATCTTGAATTTATTACCAAAGACCGGCGAACCCTGATATGCCAGACCAATCGGAAATGATGATGAACGCCTTATACATTCGATTTTTCTGCGCAGTGCTGCTGCTCGCGACCGCGATGCTGGCGACGACGGCGAGAGCAGCCCAGTCGGCGTCGATCCATGCAGCGTCGTCGATCACATGCGCCGCAACCGGTGCCAGCGTCGCGAACCCGAACGGCGTCAGGCTTGAGCCGGTACCGTCAGTTTGAACCGAAGAGTCAGGGGGACACAACGGTTCACGCCGCTCAAGGACGGTCACCACGCTGGCATGTTCACCCTGCGAGCCTGAACGTTCGGAAAAAATAATCGCGTGGACAGCAAACGGGCACGTATATACCGCACCGCAGAACGCCCCCGCTCGAGGGAAGAATGAACGAACCTTGTATCGCGGCCAAGGCGCCCCACCTATGCGCGCTACCGCCGCCGTTTGTATACAAGTGCCTTAATGATAAATTTACTCAAATCGTTCATGTTCACTTTCCTCGTCGTGCAATTTGCGGCGAGCGCCGTTGCGATGGAACCCGCGGACAGCGGCAATCCATACGCGCCGCGCTACGGACATCCCTACCGTCATGGCGCCGTGCCCACGCGCGAAGCGGCCGCGCGGATCGGTGCGTGGACTGCTCAACAGGCGGTCACCAGCGCAAGCGCCAGCTCACTGATGCTGGCGTACGCCGGCGGTGCCGACAACATCGGCGTAACCAGCGGCAAGCCGAAGGTTTATCTCGTCGTCTACGGCAGCCAATGGGGTGTTCAGGGTACGGACGTCCAAGGCAACATGACGCTGTCCGGCGACCGCGCCGGCTCGGTACCCTACCTGCAGATGTTGTTCAAGGGGCTGGGAACAGGTGCCGAGCTGTGGTCCGGAGTCCTGACGCAATACTGCGACGGCCCCCTGGTTTTGCCCGGCGCGATGCATTGTCCCGCGAATGCCGCGCATATCGCCTACCCGGCCGGAGGCGCGCTGGCCGGCGTCTGGTATGACAATTCGGTCGCATCTCCGGCGCAGGCGACCAGCCGGCAACTGGCACTGGAAGCCGTCGCCGCCGCGCAGCACTTCGGGAATACGACGCCCGCGTCGAATCGCTACGCACAGTACGTAATTCTTTCACCGAGCGGAACCCAGCCCGATGGGTTCAACACGCCCGAGAGCGGTTTCTGTGCGTGGCATTCCTACAGCGGCGACAACTATCTGAGCGGCGGCGCCGTTTCGTCGCCATATGGCGATGTCGCTTTCACGAATATGCCTTACGTCTACGATGTGGGTGGCAGTTGCATGGCAAATGCCGTCAATTCGGGCAGCCGGGGCGCACTGGATGGCGTTTCGATAGTCGAAGGACACGAGTATGCCGAGACGCTGACCGATCCGACGCTCGGTGGCTGGTACAACCAGGTTTCGGGCAGCCTGTTCGCCGGCGAGGAAATCGGGGACGAGTGCAGCGGCTTCTATCCGGCACCCGGATTCGTTCAGAACGTCGTCATGGGCAACGGTGCATACGCAATGCAGAGCCTGTGGTCGAACGACACCGGTGCCTGCGAAATTTCCCATGCGGTCATCGATCCCGGCATCACCGATGACATCTTCGCAAGCGGGTTCCAATAAGCGCGACCCTGGCCGCGGCTACGTTGTTCGCGGCTACGTTGTTCAAGGATGAGCTCGATCAGCCTCGACGAGCGCGGCGCGATGTTCATGGGCAGTCGACCAGCGGCGTGACCGGCGCAAACGTCCACTGCGTCAGGTTCATCGCGTCGTAGGCGGCGAAGGCGTTCGTGAGGTTCGTGACAATCTCGGCGTAGGTCTGGCCGAACGTGTTCGTGACCGTGCCGCCGGACGCGGCCACGCAGGTGAACTTCGGCGCGCCACACACATCCAGGGTTTCGCAGCCCGGCACGGATGGTGCCGCCGGCTGCAACACCGGATCGCCGTGTAGCGCAACCCCGCCGACAAGCACGAGGCGAATGTCGCGCGGCCGGGCGTGGAGCAGCGTCGACCAAGGATCGGAACACGTACCGGCAACGACGGTGAGATCAGCCTTCTTGCCGACGTCGATCGAGCCGAGCACGTCCTGCAGATGCAGCGTCTTCGCCGCATGCGTCGTCACCATCTGAACCAGATCGTAGGCCGAGAGCACGTTGCCCCAACGCGTGTTGTCGATCTGGTCGGCGAAGCGCAGTTCGTCGAGCAGGTTGTGGCTGCCGGTGATCGACCAGTTCGTCCCGAGAGAAACATTGATTCCTTTCGCAAGGGCCAGCGGTACGTTCGCGCTTTGGTCGTACAAGGTCACGTCCGAGTGCGGTAGCCACACCAGGTTCATTCCCTGCGCGGCCATCGTCGCGAACGCGGCATCGCCGAGCGCCGTGCCGTGGACGATTGCCGTCTGTGGCGCGTACAGGCAACCGTCCGCCGTGGTCACGGTCCCCAGTTGGTCGAACGTGTTCAGGGCCGCCGCGTTGGTACCCTCGGCAATGTTGATCAGATAGGCATGCGTTGAGTTGTCGACGAAGTTCGCGCAGACCGCGTCGGCTGCACCGGTACTCGGAAACATCGTGGAAGTCTGGATGTAGTCGGCGCCCAGGTCATTGGTTGCCTGGTCGATCGTTCGTGCCAGCGAACCGTAGCACGCGCGGCTCGTAGATCCCGTGACACTCACAGTCGATGTCGTGCCGGCCATCAGCGCTTTCAGCTCGCCGTATTTTTCCATTTCGCAGCCGTAGTCGACCGGCGACCCGGCCTCGCCGTTGAGGTATTGCTTGGCATCGACCAGCGCGCCGTATCTCGGATCGCTAAACCACCCGGAAGGATTCGCATAGACCGCGGTCGGTGCCCAGTCGTTTTCGTCGAAGACGTCGTAGAGGGTTGCGTTGTAAGTGTCGATGAGACCCGGATAGATTAGCCCCTTGGTCTCGACGATCGATGCGCTGTCCGCGCCCGGTTGGCCCGCGCACGAGGCCGCGACACAGGCAATCGAATCGCCCTGCACGAGCACCTCTCCGACGAACGCGACGGTTGGCGTCACGATCGTGCCGCGCAACAACAGCCCACTGCCGGCACCCGGCACTACTCCCGGCGCCGCACCGGGGCAGGGCAGTTCAAAACTGTCGGCGAAGATCGCGTCGGACAATTCCGCCAGCCCCGGCCGGCACATCAATGCAAACGACAGCGCTCCCAATGAGGTCGCAAGAGGCCGCAATCGATCACGAAGTCTTCCAGAACGCACCATGGCCCCATCCCCCCAGCATTCGATACCGACGATGCCAGCGGAAAACGCCGGCTTGCGACAAACTGCGACATGCAGCGCGCCGAACGCCTAACCGCTCTTCAGCAGATCCATCAGTATCGCTGTTTCCGCGCCGATCGCCGCCTTGATCGTCGGTTCGCGTACCGGCGCCCACAGTGGCGAGTGCACGCCCGGAAGCGGGACGCCGGTTTTGTGCGATTCCTCGAGTTTGGCCGCATCGACAGCGCCGACATGCAGCAGCACGGCGGTCACGCCGGCGAGTCCGAACTGCGAAAAGTCTTCCGAGCCCATCAGCGCGGGCATCTCGACGACCTTGTCGGCGCCGAGCGCGACACGCGTTGCAGCGACCGCGCGTTGCGTCAGCGCGGGATCGTTGTAGACCGTATCGGTGCTCGACTTGATTTCGATCAACGGCTGCTTCGGGGCATTGGCGGCCTGAGCCTCGCCATTCGCCTCGCGTTCGATCGCGCCCAGCAGGCGCTGCTGCACTTTCGGGTCGAGCGAACGCACGGTGAGCTGGAGTTTCACCATGTCCGGAATGATGTTCCAGGCACTGCCGCCGTGGATGCTGCCGACCGTGACCACGGCAGGGTCGGCCGGATTGTTTTCGCGCGATACGATCGTCTGCAGGGCAAGAACGATGCGGGCCGCGAGAACGACTGGATCGATCGCGGTCTGCGGATAAGCGCCGTGGCCACCGCGGCCGTATACGGTCATGTCGAGGCTGGTCGAGGCGGCGCGGAAGAACCCCGAGTGGAAACCCACCACGCCAGCCGGCAACGATGCGTCGTCGTGCATGCCGAGCGCGAAGTCGGGTTTCGGGAACCGCGTGAACAATCCATCGTGGATCATCGCCGCCGCACCGGAGACGATTTCCTCGGCCGGCTGGCCGACCAGCATCAACGTGCCATGCCAGCGATCGCGGTTCTGCGCCATGAGCTCTGCGGTACCGACCCACGCCGACATGTGCAGGTCGTGGCCGCACATGTGCGCCACGGACACGGTCTCGCCGGCGTCGTTCTTCGTCGTCGCGGTGCTGGCGAACGAAAGTCCCGTCTTCTCCTGCATCGGTAGCGCATCGAGTTCGGTGCGCAGCATCACGGTCGGACCGGGTCCGTTCCTGAGGATCGCGACAAGGCCCGTGCCGCCGACGCCGCTAGTGACCTCGAAGCCCAGTGCCTTCACGCGCGTGGCCAGCGCGGCCGCCGTACGCTGCTCGTGAAATGCGAGCTCCGGAGTCTGGTGCAGGTCGATATAGAGATTTTCGATGTCCGGGTAGATCGCATCGACTTGGGCAGCGCCCGATCCTGCGGCTGTTCCGCTCGATTGCGCCGAGGCGGTGGCTGCGAAAAGCAGTACGGCCGTTAGTACTGCGCGTCCGGTGGTTTTCATGAGATATCCGTTGGCTGCAGGAACGAAGTGGACAAAGGTCTGTCACGACCGAGGCATTATTGCAGGAATGGAACACAACGAACGCGCCGGCTGGCGCAGTGGCAATTCGCGCTGACATAATCGCCGGCGCGCTTCGGGGTTCGCGATGCGCACCGTCGCGGTATCGGTCAATGCCCATGGCTGCAGACAACGAACGCATCGATGGACTGAGGCTGCTTCGCGCGGTCGACCTCGACCGCGACCACGCGCGTGGCGGCGGCGCCGACGACGGCGTCGTAATCCTCGTCGTCTACGGCGACTACCTGTGCCCGTACTGCCGCCGGCTTCGTGTCGTGCTCGCGCAGTTGCGGGCGACGCTCGGCGAATCGCTCGTCTACGTTTTTCGCCATCTGCCCAACGAGACAGTGCATCCTGGGGCAGACCTGCTCGCACGCGCCACGGAGGCTGCGGCCGCGCAGGGGCGGTTCTGGGAAATGCACGACTGGCTCTACGAGCAGGAGCCGCCATTTGGCAGCGAGCGCGTGTTCGATTTTGCGCGCAGCCTCGGGTTGGACATGGATCGGTTTCGCCGCGATCTCGACAGCGAGGCGACACGCGCGCGCGTCCAGGAAGACCTGAGCGAGGGTCGCAGCAATGGCATCACGGTCACGCCGACCTTCTTCATCGACGGAATCCGCTACGACGATGCCTGGGATTTCCATTCGCTGCTCGAGGCGTTGCAACGGCCGCTCGCGGCGCAGGTCAAGCGCACCGCGCGCGCGTTCGCGAACTTGCCTGCTTCAGCGGGCTTCACCTTGCTGTTGTCCGCTGTCGCTGCGCTGATTTGCGCGAATACGCCGATCGCGCCGTACTACCACTGGCTGATGGATTCGTCCTTCAGTATTGGGCCTGCGGGCGGCGGCGTGTCGATGACAGTCGCCGCCTGGTTTTCCGAGGGGCTGCTGGCCGCGTTCTTCCTGCTGGTCGGCCTTGAGATCCGCCGGGAGGTCACCGCCGGTGCGCTGACCGATCCGAAAGCGGCCGTGTTGCCGGTCGTTGCCGCAGTCGGCGGCGTGCTTGCGCCGGCGGCGATTTATCTCGCGTTGGCGACACCGGCGACGGCCAAGGGATGGTCCGTGCCGACAGCGACCGACGTGGCGTTCACGATCGGCATCCTTGCGCTGCTCGGCGATCGCGTGCCCGGCGCATTGCGCGTATTCGTGGCTGCGCTCGCGGTCGTCGACGATATCCTGTCGATGCTGACGCTCGCGATCTTCTATCCACACTCGTTCGACGCGACCTGGCTGCTCGGCGCAGCGATCGCCGCGGCGCTGCTGTTCGCACTCAATCGCGCGCGCGTCTACGCCGGCTGGCCATATGCAGTCGTCGCATGCGCCTTATGGGTGATGCTGCACGCGTCCGGGGTTCACGCGGCGCTGGCCGGCGTGATTCTCGCGGTGTTTCTGCCGACGCGGCCAGCGCCCGCGGCGGCGCCGCTGCTGGCACAGGCCGCGACGGCCCTGGCCGCGCTCGAAAGCGCGGAACGCGAGGCGCGCAAGGTGGAACCATCGGCGCACGCGCGGCAAAAGCACGAGCTGATCCGCGAGTCGGCCAGTCGCAACCTGTCGGCCGCGAGCGCGCGCCTGCTGTCGCCAGCCGAACGCATCGAACGCGCCGTTGCGCCATGGAGCGCGTATTTCATCCTGCCGCTGTTCGCGTTTTCGGCGACCGGCATCAGTCTCTTTGTCGACCTGCACTCCGGCGAAGACATGCGTGTGCTCGCCGGCGTCGTCCTCGGCCTCGTGCTCGGCAAGCCGATCGGCGTGCTGCTCGCATCGTGGCTCACGATCAAGGCGCGCATCGGCATCGCTCCAAACGGCACGAGCCTGCGCCTGTTCATCGGCGCGGCGTGCCTGTGCGGTGTCGGCGACACGGTCGCGCTGCTGATGGCCGACCAGGCGTTTCCGCTCGGCAACTTCGCTGCGGTAGCGAAGATCGGCGTGCTGGCAGGATCGGCGCTCGCCGCAGCGCTCGGTGCTGCCGTCGTAGCCAGTGTCAAGCCCGGAGCAAACGTTCGGGTGTAGAGTCCAGCCCTTGTTTCCGGATGTCTCCAACTCGCGCTTGAAAGAAACAGCACCAAGCATCGCGATCATCGGGGCCGGCTTCGCCGGCCTGGGCATGGGCTACTACCTGAAGAAGGCCGGATTCGAGTCGTTCACGATCTTCGAAAAAGCCGGCGATGTTGGCGGCGTGTGGCGGGAGAACACGTATCCCGGTGCGGCTTGCGATGTGCCGTCGCACCTGTATTCGTTGTCGTTCGACCCGCACTACCCATGGTCGACGGCGTTCGGGCCACAGCGCGAGATTCTCGACTACTTGCACCAGGTCGCGCACAAGCACGACTTGATGCGGCATATCCGTTTCGACCATGAGGTCGCCAATGCTATCTTCGACGAATCGCGCGGCATCTGGCTGATCCGTTTCGGCAATGGCGCCACGACCGAGGCGCGCGTGCTCATCAGTGCCGTCGGACAGCTGCATCGCCCCGTGTTGCCGGATATACCCGGCCTCGAAACCTTCAAGGGTCCCGTGTTCCACTCGGCGCGCTGGGATCACTCTTTCGATCCTGCCGGAAAGACCGTGGCCAGCATAGGCGCCGGTCCGAGTGCAATCCAGTACGTCCCGGAAATTGCGAAGCAGGCAAGACAACTGCATGTTTTCCAGCGCACGCCGGCGTGGTGCGTGCACAAGGCAGACCGCGCCTATTCGCGGCCGGAGCGCTGGCTGCTGCGGCACTGGCCGTGGACACACACGCTCGATCGTCTGCGCATCTTCTGGTACGTCGAGTTCGTCGCCTCGGTGATCCAGAAGAAGTCGGTGTTCCACTGGTTTTCCAAACGACTCGTGCGCGTGATACACGGGCACCTGCTGCGCAGGCATGTCGCCGATCCCGCGTTGCGCGCCCGGCTGACGCCGGAATTCCCGGTCGGCTGCAAGCGCCTGCTGTTCTCGAACGACTGGTTCGCGACGCTGACGCGGCCGAAC
>Ga0163162_10004946_pt1 | contig 12844 bp, 10 predicted proteins | sample S55metaG_FD_115310 | JGI IMG/M metagenome (GOLD analysis project Ga0163162, IMG submission 115310) | Switchgrass rhizosphere microbial communities from Kellogg Biological Station, Michigan, USA - S5-5 metaG | ecosystem: Host-associated > Plants > Roots > Rhizosphere > Soil | place: USA...
ATCTGCCGAAAAATACGATCTCGATTCGTTCTGGATTGTTCGAATCCATTCCGCAGAACGTAATCGTGTTACCAGTTCTGTTTGAAGATCGTGTGAAAGCCGTGATCGAATTGGCGTCACTCGGTAGTTTCACTGACTTGCAATTGGCGTTCCTCGAACAGCTGACCGCTAGCATCGGTATCGTGCTCAATAGTATTGAGGCCACCATGCAGACTGAAGGCTTGCTCAAACAGTCACAACAGCTTGCCACCGAGCTTCAGACCCAGCAGAAAGAATTGCAACAAACTAACGAACAGCTGGCGCAGAAGGCCCAACAGCTGGCCGAACAGAACGTCGAAGTGGAACGCAAGAACCAGGAAATCGAGCAGGCCCGCCGCGCTCTGGAAGAGAAAGCTAAAGAGCTGGTGCTCACCTCGAAGTACAAATCAGAGTTCCTGGCCAACATGTCGCACGAGTTGCGTACTCCGTTGAACAGTATTCTGGTGCTCGGACAGCAGCTCAGCGACAATCCAGATGGCAACCTCACTCCGAAACAAGTCGAGTTCTCGCGCACGATTCACGGCGCTGGCACTGACTTGTTGAACCTCATCTCCGACATTCTCGACTTGTCGAAGATCGAATCTGGGACCGTATCCGTCGAAGCCCAGGAAGTCTTCTTCGGCGGCATGCTCGACACAGTGGCTCGTCCGTTCCGTCACGAGGCGGAGAACCGCAAGCTGGCCTTCGATGTTCATGTCGATCCGCACCTTCCACGCAGCTTGGTGACCGACTCGAAGCGTTTACAGCAGGTGTTGAAAAACCTGCTCTCGAACGCCTTCAAGTTCACTGAACAAGGTGGAGTGCGTTTGTCGGTATCCGTTCAAACCAGCGGATGGAATGAAAGCCATCCGATTCTCGATGGCGCGGCTTCGGTTGTAGCCTTCGAAGTTACCGATACCGGAATCGGAATCCCCTTCGATAAACAACGCATTATCTTCGAGGCTTTCCAACAGGCAGATGCCGGTACCAGCCGTAAGTACGGCGGCACCGGATTGGGTCTTGCCATCAGCCGTGAGTTGGCGAATCTGCTTGGTGGAGAGATTCAACTGCGCAGCGCTCCAGGAAAGGGAAGCACATTCACTTTGTACGTGCCGCAAACCTACGTAGGACCGGCAAGCCTGACTGTGGCTGACAAACGGTCTTCGCCCGACAGTGTGTCGCCGTTACAGCTGGCGGCGGTAAAAGTCGAATTACCGACAGCCCAGATTTCTGACGACAGGGGCAATCTGCAACCGGACGACACCGTCTTGCTGATAGTCGAAGACGATCCGCATTATGCACGCGTGCTTTGCGACCTAGCGCGTGACAAGGGATTCAAGGTGCTAGTCGCCATGAACGGCGCGTCAGCCTTGATGCTGGCTCGCGAATTCCGCCCGACGGCGGTGTCGCTCGACGTGTTCCTGCCAGACATGTTGGGTTGGACGGTGCTCAATCATCTGAAGCAGGATCCCAATCTGCGTCACATTCCAGTACAGATGTTGACACTGGATGAGGATCGCCAGCACGGGTTGGCGCGTGGTGCATTTGCTTTTGTCACCAAGCCGACTACTTCGGAAGAAATCGACGCAGCCCTCACCCGCATCAAGCAGTACTCTGCGCCGCGACGTAAACGCCTGCTGGTGGTGGAAGACAACCCAGCCGAGCAATTGAGCATACGGGAACTGCTTGGTTACGACGATGTTGATGTGCAAATCGCCTCCACTGGCGAGGAGGCACTCAAGGCGGTCGATCAGGGTAATATCGACTGTGTGGTATTAGATCTCCGCTTACCGGACATGACAGGATTCGAAGTTTTGGAACGACTTCGGGACACGCCACCACACTGTGACCTGCCGGTAGTCGTTTTCACCGGCAAAGAGCTTTCTCCTGAAGAAGACGCGCGCCTGCACACCCTCGCGCGCAGCGTAGTGGTAAAAGGCGTGGAGTCACCGGAGCGACTGCTCGACGAAACCGCTCTCTTCCTTCATCGCGTGGTGGCGAACTTCCCGCCGGAAAAGCAGCGGATGCTCGACCGACTGCACCGCTCAGACGATGCTCTGGTTGGCAAGAAGGTGTTGGTGGTGGACGATGACGTACGTAATATTTTCGCCCTAAGCAGCGTGCTGGAACGGCGCGGTATGACGGTCTTAACCGCCGGTACAGGGCGCGAAGCCATCACTACGCTGGAATCCACTCCCGACGTGGCCATCGTGCTGATGGATATCATGATGCCGGAGATGGACGGCTACGAAACCATGCAAGTCATCCGCCAGAACGCAGCTTTCCGGCGGCTGCCCATCATCGCCCTCACCGCGAAGGCCATGAAAGGCGACCGCGAAAAATGTTTGGAAGCAGGCGCATCTGAATATCTGGCAAAGCCGGTGAACACGGACCAGTTGCTAGCCGCTTTGCGTATGTGGCTTCACAGGTAAGCAGCGAAAGGAACGATGGCACAGACTGAAAAAGTGAACATCCTGATGGTGGATGACCAGCCTGGGAAGCTACTGAGCTATGAGGCGATTCTTTCCGAGCTCGGCGAAAACCTGATCAAAGCCTCGTCAGCCAAGGAAGCGCTAGAGACTCTTCTCAAGCATGACGTGGCTGTGGTCTTGATGGATGTCAGCATGCCTATCATGGACGGCTTTGAACTGGCCGACATGATCCGGCAGCACCCACGCTTCCAGGCGACAGCGATTATCTTCATTTCTGCCGTCCACCTCACCGATCTGGACCGGCTCAAGGGCTATTCTCGCGGGGCGGTTGATTACATTTCGGTCCCGGTCATTCCCGAATTGTTAAGGGCGAAAGTCAGCGTATTTGCTGAACTACATCGCAAGACCCTGCAACTAGCTAGCCTTAACCGTGATTTGGAAAAGCGTGTTGCAGATCGTACAGAGGAACTGGCGCTAAAAGCTACTGCGTTGCTTGAAGCGAACCAGGAGCTGGCGCGTAAACATCAGGAATTGAATGCCATAGTCACAACTGCTCCTGACATCATTTTCAGCAGCCGCGGAGACGGGTATCGTGACTATCTGAGCGAACGGTTTTATGAATACACGGGCGCTCCGGAGGGTTCTGGACATGGCTTTGGCTGGCTTGCCTGTATCCATCCTGACGATTCTGAAGAAGTGGAGTCACACTGGATCAAATCGTTGAAGGTTGGCGAAAATTACGAAGCCGAATACCGTATGCGGGGAAAGGATGGGGAATATCGCTGGTTTCGGGCGCGAGCAGTACCCATCCGCGATCACGAAGGAAAGATTTTGAAGTGGTATGGAACGTGTTCTGACATCCATGACAGCAAGGTGCTGGAGCAATCGATTCGCGAGACAGCCGACCGGCTGGAGAAAATGATCGACGAGCGGACAACGGCCTTGCGCCAGCTTTCCAGTCGTCTGATGGCGTTGCAGGACGAAGAGCGCCGCCGTATCGCGCGCGAGTTGCATGATGGTCTCGGGCAGGAACTCATCGCAGCCAAAATGATGTTAGATGGGATTTTGATGGAGACATCATCCCAGCCACCAAAAGAAGCAGCGGCTGATGCCAGTGGATTGATTGATCGGGCCATTCAGCAAACCCGCAGCATCTCCCATCTGTTGCATCCTCCCTTGCTGGACGAAGTTGGATTGCATTCTGCCGTACAGTGGTATGTAGATGGATTTGCCAAACGCAGCGGTATCGACACCACGGTCGACGTAAATCCGCAGGATTTCCCTCGTCTTATTCCAGAATTAGAAACTGCAGCATTTCGTATCATTCAAGAGGCTCTTTCCAACGTTTTCCGGCACTCCGGTGCGCAAAAATGCTGGGTCACAGTAAGTCTCGACGATGCTCAGATTATGGTCACCGTGCGTGATAACGGGAAAGGAATTGCCGAGCATATTGCAGAACTGCAACCGGGCAGCATCGGCATGGGGATCGGTGGCATGCGACAGCGCGTAAAAGAGTTTAGCGGCGAGCTGCGTGTGGAGAATGCCCATCCTGGGACGCTGGTCGAAGTCGCGATTCCTGCCCGCATTCTTTCTTCTCCGGAAACGCGCGTGACTGCCTGACTCCTTGTTCATCACTAACCTTGAGGCGGGAGTAGCGCCGGAGTCTTCCTCCGGCACTACCTTGTGGGGATAGGAAATCTGAAGTCGAAGCCAGAGTATCCGAGCACCCCATTTCCGCACAATCCATTGGAGCTTGTAGGCCTTCCCGGAATCACTCGTAGAACACCCCGGTGTTTCACGTATATTTCGCCTTCAGAAACATCATGTTTTTGACCTTCTGTTACGCGGTTTTCGTAGTGAAGCTACAGCGTTTGGCGGATAGTTTAGCTGCGGGCTCTATTTCTACGATGGTATCGAAGTAATCGAAGCGGAATCTTTAACCACTCCGCACGGAGGAGGACGAACAGAAATGCGAACTAAAACTCTAGGTCTACTAGCAGTGGCTTGTCTGATGTTGGGTATTGCATGCGCGAAGCACACATCCAGCGTCTCTTATGAAGATGGTGTCAAGAATGCTTTAAAACAGGCCGAACTGACAGAGGTCAATGTCAGCGAAGACGCAACTAAAAACACCATTACATTGAGCGGCAAAGTGCATTCCGAAGACGCCAAAATGGAGGCAGCACGGGTGGCACAGACTGCGGGTGGCGACCGGCTGATCGTGAATGAAATCAGCGTGCAGCCGATTGGTGTCGAATCCGAAGCGAAAGACGTTGCCAAAAATTCGGATGAGGCGATCGAAAAAAATTACAAAGCTGCTTTAGTTGCCCAGGGATTGGACAAGCAAAGCATTGACTACGATGCGAAGAATGGCGTGCTTACCCTGGGTGGTTCGGTGAAGTCTGTGCCCGCGCGGGTGGAAGCTGAGAAGTTGGCACAGGCGGTGCCGAATGTTCAGCAGGTGGTAAACCAGATCGAAGTCAAGCGTTAGGTGATTTCCAACAACAAAAGCCACGGGAATTTGTTCCCCGTGGCTTTGTTGTATGAAGTTGTATGAAGAAGGTATTGCCTGTTCTCTGCGTGCATTGGAGGCGTACATTTCCAATACCTACAGACGGATCGACCTTTGCGTTTATACAGGCCTTCCCGTAGATTAACCCAAAAAGATCACCTAGGCCCCTGTTGGGAAATTGTTCCACGCAACCTACAGCATGGTCTCGATTCTGATTGTCTGACTTTGCCTGTAAGTTGGATTCATCTCAACTGGGAGTGAAAATATGAATTGGGACCAGATGGAAGGCAAGTGGAAGCAGGTGAAGGGCAGCATAAAACAGAAATGGGGCAAGCTGACCGATGACGACTTGGACGTTATCGCGGGCAGCCGCGACAAGCTGGTCGGACGTATTCAGGAGCGCTACGGTATCGCGCAGGATGCGGCTGAAAGGGAAGTCGATTCCTGGAGCGTGCCGGGCGAAACTACTGAAGATCGTGGGCGCCAGCAGGAAAGGCAACGCAAAACTGCATAATTAATAAACGCTCCTGAAGCAGAACTCAGGAGCGTTTCCCATTCGCTCAAGGTTTTTGGGTTTTGAGCCGTCAGATTCCTTCCCAACGATCACAGGAATAATCACAATCAAGACAACCAGAGCAAGACCACCGCTGGCATAGTACCCCCATCCACTGCTATAAGGCCCTATGGGAAAGCGCCCACTAACAACAGAATCAAAATAAGCAAGAGAACTGTTCCCGTAGTTTTCTCCTAAACCTTCTCGAAGACAGCAATCGGTTAGCTAGTTCAACTATTCGGGGGGTGGGGCCCCTATCGTTTAGCGAACAAACTTGTAGAGATAGCGGGAAAACGACGTATTATGAGGCCAACTTTGGCGGATCTATTAAGCGCTCATTCTGTCGAGGCCTGTTGTTTTTGACGAGTCTTTTCCAGTGGGAATTTGCTTCTCGCGTCCGGGGTAGAGGAACAGAGACAACAACGCTCCAACTCCCAAGCCGATCATTAAAAATGTGACCGCTGTCCTGCCGTCGTAACTGGTTTTCATAACGTCACTCCGTGAAATTGTCGACCTACACACGCGCTTGGCGTTGGATTCTTCATCATGCTTCATGACCGTAAAAAACTTAAAGGTGAGTGACTATCCAGAACATGCTGTACAAGGTTGGGACAATTTGCGTATGTCATAAACAAAGAAAAAAACCGAGTCGAGCTACAGCAAACTCTTTACTGAAAACGACCGATAGAAAAAGTTACGTCCGCACGGTCAGGATTGCACGTTCGCAGTATGCTAAGTTGTTTGATTTGCGCGTGCGAAGCTTGGCATGGTGCGTGCCTCTAGCAAAAGGGAACAAGAATTTTGACCTGGAGGAGAGCTTCAGAAATGAGAAAACTCAATTATTTTGGTACCGCAATCTTGGCTGCAGGGTTAACCTGCATTCCGGCGTTGGCGCAGACACAGCCATCAGCACCGCAGGATCCTGCGCCGCCGCAGACGCAGCCGAGTCAGGCTTCGCCGAACGCCAGCGACGCTACCCCCCAATCGCAAGCGTTCACAGGGACCATCGTGAAGGGAAGCGACGGCTACATGCTGCAGGATGACACCAACAAAACATCCTACAAGCTGGACGACGAAAAAATAGCCAAGAAATTTAACGGTAAGAGCGTAAGAGTGACGGGTACGCTGGATTCGGCAAGCAACACAATTCACGTAACCAATGTTCAGGCGGCTTCCACATACTAACCCCCATTCCGAAGCCGCAAGCAAAAGGCCCCGCAAAAGGGGGCCTTTTGTTTCTTGTGCGCAAACCTTGGCTTACTTACCAGATTCCCTTATCGCTTCCGGTGAGCTTTTGGCCGACGGCTGCGGCAATGGCCAGATAGGGCAGTAGGCTGAGTCGCAAGGTTTCTTTGAATTCTCCCTGGCGCGCCAGCGTTCGTAATTCTGCGGTGTAAAGTGACACCGACTCGGGAACAATCGGAACGCGAAGGAAGTCACGGCCGAACGTCAATTTGTCACCACCAAACGTTGCTGCGGCTCGCACCGAGGATGGTAAGGGTACTTCTGTCCTGCGAAAACGTTTTACATAATCGGAAACGAGCACCAGATACGTCGCCACACCCTTCCAGATTCCCTGCGATTCAGAGTGCGCCTTTAGCCGTGTAAAGTCCACGATACCGCTTTCCAGTAACTGCGCCGAATCCACGATGTCGCACAGCCGGAAATAGAAATGACGGTACATCCGCTGTAATGTGGAAATCATCAGGCGGTCTTCAGACGATGCCACGCGAAATGCATACTGTGCCCGCTGTACCTGCACCGCACGCTGCGGAATGCCATCTGCCCAGTCCACGTGTTCGCCAGTCTGGCCCAAACGGCCCACGTGGATTTCCACCGATTCCGGAAGACCAGGAATGTTGAAATTCCATTTGCCGGCGAGCCGGTCTCCCCAGCTGCGCTCCGCTACCTTAGCCTTGAATTGCTCCCGCATGATGCGGATCACATCTTTCGGCTGGGCGGTGGTATAGAGATCAAGATCGCTACCAAGGTCGGGCCAATGATCGAGGGACTTGATTACTGTGATTTCGCAGCTCTGCGCGTAGAACTCGTAACAAATCGTTTCCAAAAACGGAAGGGCGTGCGCGATGCGAGCCTGCTCCTCAGCCAAGGCGGCTTTCGCCCATCCGGCTATTTGGGGAGCCTGTGCGAAAGATGTTTGCAGTAAGATCTGCAACCAGCGTACGACTACGTGATTTTTATGTGCCAGGCTCAGGCAGGCATCAAGCTCAGAGGCAGGAAAGTGTGAACGTTCCGATGACAGCAAGAGCTGAGAAAGAAAGTCTATGTGCTGATTCGACGCAGTGGCGGCAGACATCATGTTCACTATTTCCCTAGATCTTATCCTTTGCCGCAGTCGAGCGAGCGGCGTTCCAGGGCCGTGCCTTCTTCGTAGTCATTCCAGGTTTGAATGAGCAGAAACGGTCTTGGATTGGGGCCAGAATTTTCTTGCGCTGCGATCTGCAGCGTTTCCTCCAGAGTTTTTCCACAGCGCGTATCCATATGGCGGTTCAATCCCCATGACGCCTTGGAGTCGTCGAACCCCGGCCATGCTCCGGCGACAAGAAGTTTGTCGGGATATTTGTCCCTCATGCGCTTGTAGAAATCTTCCAGATGATCTTTCCCCCAAGCGCTGCCGTTGGCCTGCCAGCCTTTTTTGCCCGGGTTCACCCAGACGTAGAAACCATCCAGCACATTGGCGTACGGTGAATCCTCTTTGTAGACAAGCAGAGGAGGAATGGCCCAGCTGTTTACATGCTGGCGCACGAGGTTCCAATCAGTTTTTCCGCTTTTGGGAAAAATGAAAACTATCGGCCGGTTGTTGTAGGTCATGTAAGCGCTGCGATACGGCGCGTCCGGACCGAAGTATGCCTTGTACGCCCTGTCGAGCGAGGTGATGGTCGCATCAGTGCTTTGCCCGGGATCATCACTCTCGTTGTAGAGCAAAGCCACGTGAAATTGCTTTTCGCTCGCAATTTTCTCCATGATCTCGAAATTCTTGTCGGTGTAGCTATGCGTGGGTCCATTCCAGTCCACCGCGAATCCTGAAATGCCCATGCTGACAGCCTCGTCAATCTGTCGACGGATCACATCCGGATCCTGACTGGAATAGCCGACATCAATGTGGCGCGGGTCGCCAAACCACGGCATGTAAGCGGCGATGATTTTCGGCCGGCTGCCGGAGCTCCATTGTTCAAGCAGGGTGCCCACGTCATTGCTGCGCGCGGTCACCACCATGCATGTCAGGAATAAACTGAAAAATACTTTGGACACGAATCGGACCTTCACAATGCAGGCACCGCCTGGATTTGGCGAACCATCCAGCGGTCTGCGCCGGGAGTCATGAGCACCACGTACTGCACTACCACATGCTCGTCGTGGATAATTTTGTCGCCGCTGACAATCTGCATCTGGTATTCGGCGGAGTCCTGCAACTGCATCACGTCGCCTTCAGGAGCGTAGAAGACGGCTTTCAGACTGTGCACCTGGTTTAAATAGCGGATGTGTGTGCCAATTTTCTGCTGATCAGTTACCTCGCGGCCAAAATTGGTTTTTGCAGGGCCGGTAAAGTAGGCATCAAGCAAAGCCGGAGCGTTGCTCTCCGAGGCATCAGCAAGACTCTTCCAGGCCGCTGTGTAATCGCGCACCACACTTTGCTCTGTACGGGGTTCAACCGCGCGCGGCGTCACTGATTCGACCGTGAGCCTTACCTCCGGCGGAGCTTGCGCGAATATGCTCGCAGCTGCGACACACAGAAACAATGGAAGGGAAGTCAGCTTCATCGTTTCACGTCCATTCGCAGTTCATTTCCCATCACCACACCGGACGCCGCAGAGATTACTGTGGTTCCCGACGGAGTGAGGTTGGCCCGTGCGACACCTTGCTTGATGGGCGCGTCAACGGTACTTCTGCCTGCCCCGCTGTTAGCCGTGAAGGTGACGATGGTGCCATCTGGCACGGTGTTTCCAGCGCAATCGTGGATGGGATCGGTCTCTACCAACACACCCTTTGCCGTTTGCTTTGCTTTGATCCGTAGATTGCAGGGGTCAGAAGCCACCAACTGCAGTGCGCGCTGAGCTGAGAGCCCGTTTACAGAGGCAGATAGCAAGACTAATCCTGCGGTATTTCCGGAGTCGGACCGGAACCACGCCACGCCCTGACGAGTTGGAACGGCGCGTGAGAATAGCGAATTCTTGTTGGTCGTCATTTTAAAATTTACGGTGACTGGCGACAGAACTAGGTTCTGAAACTTATCAAACGGAAAAACCACGCCGCTGATGGAACCGCTTTGTTTGACCATCGCCCGCGACGGATGAGCAAGGAAACTCAATGACGCAGGAGAAGCTGCCGCGATGAAGAAGTGAGCACTGTGGCACGTATCGCCGCATAGGATCACTGTGTATCGTCCCGCCGTTGTGACATCTTCGCCGCGGACATCAACTGCTTGTCCGAGATGTACGTCCTGTTTGACAACACTACCGGGACCGAACAGATAAAAAGTAGCGCTTCCACTCCCACTGGTTGGGATCGAAAATGGATTCCCAGCCGTTGCCTGCTGTGGCGGGTTCAACTCCTGGCCAAAACACAGATCTGCCAGAAAAAATCCCAGGAGTGCGGCCAGTATCAATCGCATGTGCACGTTAGGATCTCTCCAAACTGTATTGATTGACCACGACGTGATAGTTGTGCGCGCTTCCGGCAACGGTACTTGGCACCTCCACACTGAACGTCTCGGGCGTCTGCGGATACAGCGCGCTATCCACATACCCATCGGATACCCAGATCACCTTGCCGTCCGTGTCATAGAAGGTTGCGATCACATGGGAAACATTCACGATCTGTCCGCTCTGATTCAGCAGCTGGCCTTTCAACACTTTTCGACCAGTGGCGTCGGTATCGATGGACTGGTTCATCACGCCAATCACCGGGTCCGCTGAAGCGGGAACCAGCGTGGTTTTGATATCCATCTGCACATTTTTCACGCTCTGCAACTCAACATTAGGGAAATCGATGCGGTATGGAGTGACCTGCTTGGGCAGCAGCACGTGAAGAATCTTGTCAAAGCTGCTTTCTTCGCCGATAGGCTTGCCATCTTGGCCCATCAACGTGGCATTGACATTGACGAAGGCTGGAACCGTGTCTTCGTTCAGTGCTTCACCCATGATCACTGAACCGCCGTTGTAGCTGACGGCGTTCATGGAAACGATGCGCACGCGCGGGCCATCCACGCCGCTATTGCCCCATTCTGGGCTGGCATGGGTGACCAAATCCCAGCGCAGATAATTCACCGGAACCACCTGCGCCGGCACGTCTGCCAATTGCGGTTGCGGCCAGACAATTCTCCATGCGTTCTGCTCGTTGACCACTTTCAGATCACGAACGCTAGCCATGACGCCAACCGGCGTTGACCAATGCATGGTGGTGCGGATGTCGGCTTCACCGTCGTTTGCATGCATTGGTTTCAGATCCCAACTCGAAAGAGTAGAGAAGGTACGCAAGCTGGCGTCTCGTCCTGCGAGTTCGCGCACGAACGAGGCTTCGTCGGCCTTGTTCTGAGTGGCGAGGTAGGCATAAGCCCCGTGCCAGTTTCTGCGCTGCACATTTTGCAGGAAAGCAGTAACGACCTGTTCGGGGACGGTACCGCCGGTCGATGATCCGGTGAAGGTCGTGCCTACTCCTTCACCCACAGCGATTCCCACCTGGCTCGGCGATAGTCCACCGGCGACCAGGAGAATCACCGTTACCACCACGATTGCGACTGGAATGACAATTTTCATAGGTTTCTATGCGACATACCGATGTTCGGCTCCAAAGGGAACTTCATCTTCTTCTTGTTGAACTGTGTGACGCTCGGGCAAAAGGAACACGAGCAGGATGGCCAGGAAGCTGCTTCCAATTGGCAATGTGCCCCAAAGCAATCCTTCAAAAGCTGTGGGCATGGCGTCGGACTCAATCTTGCGTGCCGGTGGGACATCGTTCTTTGTCCATAGCGTCACCAGTCCGTTGTCATAAGTCTCAATCTTTTGCCAGCCGGTAAAGGTGAGCAGCGGCTCATAAAACGTGTCGCGCACGAAGATGAACTTCAATCCGTACTGATTGCTGTGCCGCAGCATGGCGCGTAGTGATTCCATACCCGCTGCCGCATAAAACTTTGAATTAGTGAGCTGGGCTGAGCCGTACTGCGTCATTTCCGGCAACAGACGCGCGGAGTTGTAGTCTCCATCTACGCTGCCTGCATTGCTGTAGGTGGAAACTTTGGCAAGTTCGGAGCCAAATCCCAAGGTGAGGTACCGGTAGTTGTCGTGCCCGTCACGATTGAGGAAATTGATCACCGGCTGCACGTCAAAACTTTGCATCGGCCGATAGGGATTGATCGTCAGCCAGGTGAGTGCCAACCCGAAACTGGAGATTGTCGCCAAGGCGAGTACAAATGCTCCGGCATTCTGGAAGCGATCGAGAATTTCAGCAGCAACCAATCCAACCAGGGGCAGTGCCAACACCGCTGCCCACAGGGTGAAGCGTTCGAAGGTCAAAATGTCGAATGCTCTGCCCAAAACTAGTTTCGGAATAGGCGTACTTCCTCCTAACGCGAGCAAAAACGTGACCCAAAACCCAAACAGCAACGGACGCAAACGGCTGACCGAAGCGCCACGCCAAAGTATGAAGGGGAAGGCGAGAATCATCGCGCCGTAAGGGACAATGAAGTAGTTGACCCCTGTGGTGAAGTTAAGAAAGTAGTTCGAACGGCTGTCGTGCGGGATCGGCATTTGGCGAATGGGGTGGCGCAGGATCGAGCTCCAATAAGGGAGCAATACTGCGGCCACGCCGATTCCCACCACTGCTCCGAACATGATCGCGCGAGAAAGAACTCCGCCGATCGAGCCCTCCACGCGTTGTTCGCGTACGTCTAGGTATGCCAACCACAGCACCGGTATTGCGAAAAGGACTGCACCAAATATTAAGGTGACGTGGTGAGCAGCCGCTGCAGCCAGGCTGATGGCTATTCCTTTAAAGAGTGATTTCCATCCCCCTTTAGCAGTCCATTCATAGAAGTAAGGAAGCGCATTCAGATAAAGAGCGGCCGAGCTGACCGAGGCCAACTGTCCTGCCTGATAAACCAGAAACGCCAGAGCCCCGATGAATACCGATCCCAACGCCGCATAACTTGCTGCGCGCTCTGCTACCCACAGCCGAGAAAACCGACATACCCCGATTGCCAGCAGCACAATTGCAATGAGTTGCACAATCATGTACGCGGCCTCCAGACCGGTGACTGTGGAAATCATGGCAATCCATTGGTGGGTCAGAGGAGGGTAAGTCGTCTGCGAA
>Ga0163162_10004947_pt1 | contig 12840 bp, 9 predicted proteins | sample S55metaG_FD_115310 | JGI IMG/M metagenome (GOLD analysis project Ga0163162, IMG submission 115310) | Switchgrass rhizosphere microbial communities from Kellogg Biological Station, Michigan, USA - S5-5 metaG | ecosystem: Host-associated > Plants > Roots > Rhizosphere > Soil | place: USA: Michigan...
TGCATGGGTGTTACCATGGAAAGGGATTTCATCTGCCACCGCTTTATCGCGGTTGCTGGAATTGGGAATCAGGGTTCGCTACACCGAAACCGGATTCTCGGTGGATGGCCGATCATTCGAAGCAGGAAGTTTAATCATTACCCGCACTGCCAACAGCCAATGGGGTGACGCGCTTTATTCGCGCATACAACAAGCCATTAAAGAGGTAGAGCCGGTCCCTGCCGCGCCCATTCCCCTGTATTCAGGATTTGTTGACAAGGGCTTCGATCTGGGCAGCAGCAAAGTACATGTAATAAAACCGCCAAAGGTGGCTGTGTTAACCGGCGAAGGTGTTGGCTCCAGTTCAGCCGGTGAAATCTGGCATTTTTTTGATAAGCAACTGAATTATCCCGTTAGCCTGATTAATCAAAATGACCTGTCCCGCATCAACCTGAAAAACTATGATGTAATCCTCATGCCCGATGGCGGTTACCGGTTCCTGGCCGACAAAACGCAGACCGATAACCTGAAGAACTGGATTCGTCAGGGCGGCAGGCTGATTGCGCTGGAGGCCGCTGTATCGCAGCTGGGTGACGCCAATTTTGGACTGCGGCTTAAAAAAGAGGAGGATGACAGGGCGAAAAAGGACAACGATAAAGATGACGATGATGACAAAGAAGAAAAGTCCAAAGACACTTACGCCATGCTGAAGAAATACGGCAATCGCGAAAGGGATCAGTTGATGAACTCCATTCCCGGTGCCATTTTCAAGGTGGAACTAGACAACACGCATCCACTGGCCTTTGGTTATCCTAATTATTATTATACCCTTAAACAGGACCCCAAGATTTATGAATTTTTGAAAGAAGGCGGATGGAATGTGGGTGTACTGAAGAAAGACAATTACGTGAGCGGTTTTACAGGAAGCAAAACAAAGCAGAAATTGAAAGACGGTTTGTTGATAGGTGTGCTGGAAATGGGCAGCGGCGAAATCGTTTTCTTTGCTGACGATCCCATTTTCAGAAGCTTTTGGGAAAACGGAAAGCTGATGTTGGCCAACGCGATTTTTTTGGTGGGCCAATAGCTTCACAAATAAAATGTCTACGATGAAAGGACTTTTTACCGGCATAGGAATCGTCCTGTTGCAATTGCCCGGCTGGTCGCAAACCAGTCAGCAGGCCAAGATTGACTCTGTTTTCAAATTAATGGTTACGGCATTCAATGCGAAAAATGTGGATGCAATTTATGCGTTGGGCGGCGAGGCCTTTCACAAAGAATTACCGCCAGATAAGTTTCGCGAAGTGAGTGAGAAAAATCTTTTTCCACTGGGATCGATTTCTGAATACACACTTGAAAAATATGCCGATGGGCTGAGTAAGTACAAAGCGGTGTTCCCGGTAGGACCCTTGACCGTGTTGATGTCGCTGGATCAAAAAGACAAAATTCAGACCTACCTGTTTCAACAATACCAGCCTGAGTTACCGGAAAAAGATGGAAAAATTGCCGGCAACAACCCCATGCGCACGGCGCTGGACAGTTTGGTTGACCAGGCTGCGCAGGTTTACCTGAAACAGGGGCCCACAGTGGGTTTGAGCATAGGGGTTTTAAAGGATGGCAAAACAACTTTTTACGGATATGGTGAAACCGCGAAAGGAAACGCGCAGTTGCCAGATCAAAATACCATTTTCGAAATTGGTTCTATTTCAAAAACATTCACCGCTATTTTATTGGCCGACGCGGTGAACAGCGGGAAAATTAAACTCGACGATCCGGTTAGCAAATACCTGCCTGATTCCATTCCCAAGCTGCAGTTTAATAATATACCTGTCACCATTGCATCTTTATCGAATCATTCCTCAGGTATCCCAAGAATGCCCGACAATATGCGACCGGATTTAGATACGGATTCCAATCCTTACGCGAAATACGACGATAAGCGGCTTTATTCTTTTTACAAGCATTACACCCTCACCCGAAAGGTGGGTGACGATTACGAATATTCGAACCTGGCCGTGGGTACATTGGGTGTTATCCTGGAAAAAATAAATGGAAAGCCTTATGAAAAACTGCTGGTAGAGAAAATTTGCGATCCGCTGGATATGCACGACACCCGCGAGTATATCAGAACTGGCGATTCCACCAGGTTTGCGAAGGGTTACACCGAATCCGGTAAATACAATCCGCCATGGGATTTTAAAGCGCTTATGGCTGCCGGTGGTATCCGCTCTACTGCGAAGGATATGTTAAAATATGCTGCCGCCAATTTGGGTGTCGCACCACCTGCATTGAAAAAAGATATCTTGCTCACGCACAATATTACTTTTACCAAAAATTCACAGAAAGTAGCCCTGGGATGGCACTATATCAAACCCGGCACCGATGAGATTTTATTTCACAATGGTGGTACCGGCGGATATCGCAGTTTCCTGGGCATAAACCTGCAAAAGAATTTTGCGGTAGTAATATTATCCAATTGTGCCATCGGCGTTGAAACCGTTGGCGGCACATTGGTAAAGGGACTTGAATCCAGGCCCTGACATTTTAGTTTCAATTTTTCTGCATGAAGAAAGTTTACCTGCTCGCATTTTCCTACTGTGTTTGTTTGACGGCTTTTGCGCAAAAGCCCGTGGCCTGGAACAGCGCCGATATTTTACTCGGGCTTAAAAAATTAAATGTATTGGGTTCGGTACTGTACGTGGCCGCGCATCCCGACGACGAGAACACCTGGATGCTGGGCTACTTGTCTAAATCAAAATTGTACCGCGCGGGTTACCTGAGTATGACCAGGGGAGACGGTGGTCAAAACCTGATTGGCGACGAACAGGGAGTGGAGTTGGGACTTATTCGCACCCAGGAATTATTATCGGCCCGTAGGATTGACGGCGCAGAACAATTTTTTACGCGTGCATTCGATTTTGGATTTTCAAAAAAAACAAGCGAAGCGCTTCGCATTTGGGACAAAGAAAAAATATTGAGCGACGTAGTTTGGGTAATCAGAAAATTCCAACCCGACGTCATCATTACCCGGTTTCCTGAAGACGATCGTGCCGGCCACGGCCACCACTCGGCTTCAGCCGTGCTGGCCCACGAAGCTTTCAAAGCCGCAGCAGATCCCACCCGTTTTCCTGAGCAATTTAAATATGGCGTGAAACCATGGCAGGCTAAAAAACTGTTTTGGAATACCTTCAATTTCGGCGGATTGAATACGGAGAGTGAAGATCAATTTAAAGTGAACGTTGGTGCATTCAATCCATTATTAGGTAAAAGCATTGGAGAAATCGCCAGCGACAGCCGCTCACAACACAAAAGCCAGGGGTTTGGCGTGCCTGCCTTTCGTGGCGACAATTGGGATTACCTGAAAGTAACCGAAGGCGATCAACCTAAAACCGATTTATTGGAAGGCGTGAACACCACCTGGTCGAGGTTGGAAGGCGCAGATGGAATTGCGGGCCAGGTGAATGCATTGGTTGCCGGTTATAACTCTGCCGATCCCTCGCAATCGATAAAGGGCTTGATTGCTTTATATCAGTCTGTTTCCAAACTGCCGGAATCGCTTTGGCGGACGAAAAAGCTGGAAGAAATTCGCCAATTGGTGGAAGCCTGCTCGGGCTTGTTCCTGGAAGCTTTTGTTGGAAGCGAGTACGCGGTACCGGGAGATTCGCTGCAATTTAATTTCGCACTCGTGAGCCGAAACAGCGCCAACATTTCGCTAAAGCGGATCACTATGGCGGGATATGATTCCAGTTTTCATGACAGTTTACACGTCAATCAAAATATTGAAATCAATAAAAAGATACTGGTTGATGCAGCCACTCCGCTTTCACAACCCTATTGGCTGCAATTGCCGATGGCGAAGGGAAGTTATGAAGTGAATAACCAGGAAATGATTGGCAAACCTGAAAACGACCCCGCCTTCCGTGCAAACTTTACAGTCAACATCATGGGACAGGATTTTCAATTTGAAGAACCGGTTCGATATAAATTCAGAGACCCTGTAAAAGGAGAAGTGATTCAGCCATTGTTTGTGGTGCCACCGGTATCGGTTTCCACCAGTCCCGCCATTTTGGTATTGCCCCGAAACAAAAACGCCACCAGCGTAATTGGTGTTATGCCCACGGCTTATTCAGATTTTGGAAGTAGGGACGCGATCATTACCGGTACGGTGATGAACAAGGAAGTGTTCAATGCAAACAAATCACTGGCGTTACAAAAAGGCGGCTCACGTGAATTCGATTTCCGCGTTTCCGACCAGGCGCTGGCCGGTGCCGAACAATCTTTTCTGGATGCCCGGCTGCGGGCCGGAAAATCGGTGAACGATAGTTTGAATGACCTGGCCATGGGCGTCATTAATTATGATCACATCCCGTCCATTCGTTATTTCTACAAGGATAATGTGAAGCTGCTGAATATTGACCTTCACATTGCGGGGAAGAATATCGGGTATATTAAGGGCGCCGGCGATAAAGTACCCGAAGCTTTGCAGCAAATGGGCTATACAGTAACCTACCTGGAAGAGAAGGATGTGACCGCCGACAAACTGAAGAAATTCGACGCCATTGTTACCGGTATCCGCGCTTACAATGTGCACGACTGGTTGAGCCATTCGTATGAAGAATTGATGGACTACGTAAAGGAGGGAGGAAACCTGGTAGTTCAATTCAACACCAATAGTTTCACCGGTCCGCTTGGCAAAGTGCAGATTGGCCCGGCGCCATTCAACATTTCACGTCAAAGGGTAACCGAAGAAGACGCGGAGGTGAAAGTGGTAAATCCGGAGAGCGAATTGATGAACTGGCCGAACAAAATTACTTCGCGGGATTTTGAAGGATGGATACAGGAACGCGCTGTATACCTGCCCGATCGCTGGGATCCGGCTTATCAAACTATTTTAAGTATGAAGGATGAAGGAGAGAAGGATCAGCTCAGTAGTATTCTCACCATGCACTATGGGAAGGGACGATTTATTTTTACCGGGCTCGTGTTTTTTCGCGAGTTGCCGCAGGGCGTGCCTGGTGCTTACCGTCTTTTTGCCAACCTCGTATCTAATCCAAACCTGAATGAACATGCAAAGAAAAAGTCAAAATAGAAGAGATCCGGGTATGGGTGTAGTGGTGGGGGTTGGAATGGGATTGTTGCTGGGACTGCTTTTCAAAAAGATCGCACTTGGACTTTTACTCGGTCTCGTTTTTGCCTATATTCTTTATCGCAACTTCAAATGATTGCTTATGTCGGACATTGATGAACGACCGCCCTTATTTCGCAGTTGGGGTGGCTGGTATACACTGCTGATTGTTTTCCTGATTCTGCAGATCGTGCTGTTTTTCCTCATCACCAAACATTATTCATGAGCCGTGCCGACTGGATTGTGTTGAGCACCACGTTGGCTGGTATCATCATGTACGGCATTTACAAGAGCCGTACAAAAAGTAACCTCGACGGCTATTTCCTGGCGGACCGGCAAATGCCCTGGTGGCTGGTGTTATTAAGTATAATGGGCACCCAGGCCAGCGCCATTACTTTTTTATCACTGCCCGGATTGGCCTACACCGATGGCATGCGGTTCGTTCAGTTTTATTTCGGTCTGCCACTGGCCATGATCGTTATAAGCGCCAGTTTTGTACCCATTTTCCATAAGCTGAAAGTGTACACCGCCTACGAATTTCTTCAGCAGCGATTTGATCTTAAGACACGCACCTTCACTTCATTTTTATTTCTGCTATCGCGTGGCATTTCAACAGGCGCAAGTATATACGCGCCGGCTATTATCATGTCGTCACTGATGGGCTGGAATATTTATTGGACCAACATCTTCATGGGAGGTCTGCTGATTATTTACACTGTAACCGGCGGTGCAAAGGCCGTGGCTTATACCCAGCAATTACAATTGATCATTGTGTTTGTGGGCATGTTCCTCGCTGCCTATATCGTGGTGCATCAATTGCCGGAGGGCGTGGGATTCATTGATGCATTGAAAGTGGGTGGCGCCATGGGAAAGATGAATGTAATTACAACCGGCGCACACAATGGCAAATACGATTGGGATGACCGTTATAACCTGATCAACGGCATAGTGGCGGGATTCTTTTTGCAATTGTCGTATTTCGGTACCGATCAAAGCCAGGTGGGTCGCTATCTCACGGCAAAAAGCCTCAAGGGAAGCAGAATTGGATTGTTAATGAACGGCCTCGTGAAAATACCCATGCAATTCGCCATCTTGTTGGTGGGGGTATTGGTTTTTAGTTTTTACCAGTTCCATCCGACGCCGCTTTTTTTCAATGAATCGCAGCTCACCAAGGCCAAACAGGGTCCTATGGGCGATTCACTCCGTTCAATTGAGGCGACTTACAACGGCCTGAATAAAGAAAGAAGCGCGGCTGCAACAGCGTATTTGCAAAGCGATGGGAAGAATGCGGCAGTTGTTGAAAATTGGAAATCGATCGATCGGAGGGGAGATACACTCCGCGCCGTTACCAAAAAACTGATCCGGCAAACCGATCGCGGCGCCGACACCAATGACACCAATTATATTTTCCTTCGCTTCGTTGTCGATAACCTGCCAAAGGGCCTGGTAGGATTATTGGTTGCAATGATCTTCCTCGCTTCATGGGGCAGCATTGCCGCCGCATTGAATGCGCTTGCATCAACAACGGTGGTGGATATTCACAAACAGTTCATCCAAAAAAATCTGAGCGAAGCCCAGGACTACCGGGTTTCAAAATGGTATACGCTGGGATGGGGTTTGTTCTCTATTGTGATTGCGCAATTCGCCAGTAACCTGGGCAGTTTAATAGAGGCGGTTAATATTCTGAGCGCACCATTTTATGGTGTAATACTCGGTATTTTCCTGGTGGCATTTTATGTGAAGTCGGTAAAGGGGAACGCCTTGTTCTACGGAGCAGTTGTGGTAGAACTCATCATCTTATTGATGTTTTGGAAATCTTCGATTGGATATATCTGGCTAAGCGCCATCGGCGCATTGGGCGTAATTGTTCTCTCGTGGTTGTTCCAAAATTTAACGCAAAGGCGCAAAGCGATGTAAAGTCCTTGCGCCTTTGCGTGAAAGTTTATTTCAGCGTCTTTTGTAAATTTTCATTCAACGTCACATAATCCTCATTCTTCTGTGCTGCGGCCAGTTGTTTCGATTTGTTGGAAGCTGCGAGTGCGTCTGATTTCTTACCCATTTTTGCCAGGCAATTGGCCTTTTGATACCAAACCCAGTAAGCATCGGGTTCAAGGTCAGATGCCTTGTTGAACCATTCCAGCGCTTTGTTCATGTCTTTGCCGTTGTTCATATAGTATACAGCGGCCTGGTAATAGGGCCTGTTGTCCGACTTCATGATATCGTCGATATTGGCCATTACTTTGGTATCTACATCCGTCTTAATCGGAACCGTCACTACGGTTTTATCCCAGATCAAATCGAGGTGAAGTGAATTGGTTTTTATCTCATTAAAAATGATGGTAAAATTTTCAATACCGAAAGGGAGGGTTTCTGGTTTCACTTTAACACGGGCAACATCCATTTCTGGTTTATAGGCGGCGGGGCTGGTTACATCGAGTGCTTTGGTCAGGAGCACCACCCATTCGTTTTCGCCAGGAATGGTTAACAGTCCGTATTTGCCGGCGGGCACCTTGGTTTCGCCAAACCAAACATCATCGCCAAAGGTGATGACGGTGGCTCCGTTAGCACCGGTACGCCATACTTTTCCGTAGGGAACTACCGCACCAAAAATGGTCCTTCCTTTTACACCAGGACGGGAATACGAGAGTTCAATAGCCGACAAGCCGAAATCCTGCTTCACCCACTGTGTAGGGGATGGGGCCGGCGTTCTCAGGTCCTGTGCCTGCACAACGTACAGCAAGGAGATAAACATCACGAACAGCATTATTTTTTTCATATCAAGCAATTTTGTTTCGCAATTTAAAGGATAAAAGGGGAATCGGCGATTAGAAAAAGATAGTGAGGCTCACTCTTGTTGGCTCATCGCCGGCCGTGAGTTCCCATTTGGGACCTTCTTTCACCAGCCGAATGGCTTCCTTGTCGCTGGCGGCGTCCAAACTCCGGTCGATCCTGAAATTGGTGAGCGTGCCATTCTTGTTGACGGTGAAACTGAGTTCAACTATGCCCGCCAATGCGGAGGGCTGATCGGCGCGGGGGAGGCGCACATTGTTCACCAGGTAAATATCATAATTATTCCATCCGTCGGCGGGCTCTGCCTCGCCCGACACATTCTTCAAACTATCGGCCTTGTTATTATTCAACGCGGTCCTGCGTTTCACCGGCTGGCCATAATTGGTGTCGTTGTCCAGCACAATCCGTTTGTCGGGCTCATTCAAATGTAACTTCGCACGTTGTTCAAAAAATCCAACCGATTTCAATTGGAGGTCTACTGACGTATCAGGAGAAAATAATTTAAACTCACCAACAGCATTGGTATACAACATGGATCGGCCCTTGTTGACGGCAACGTTTACGAATGGCAATGGCCTTCCTTCCTTATCAACCACCCTGCCCCTGAACAAATGCGTACCATAGTAACCCTGAATTTCAGCGGGCGAGGCGTTCCCGCTGGCTGATTTCTTGGAGAGTGGTGCCTCTTCTGTTTTTTTGGCATCGGGTTCAGCTTCTGTTTCTCTCGACCTGACTATTTCCTTATCAACAACAGGAGGGGGGTTAACCGATGCGTACTCATCTGCCGCTTTCGCGGCGTTGGAAGACGCACGATCCTGCTTTACCAGCTCGTCTTTGGATGGCGAGGCCACGGGTTTTGGCGTTTTCCTTTTTGTGGAAACGATGCCGGGTGAGTCTGCGAGCGGTGCCGCCGGCGCGGGTGTGGTCGTGGTAAAGGTACTTGAGTTACTAACGGTGTCGGGTACTGCCTTTTTCGCCGGCTCGCTTCTGGGGCTTTCGATCGCCAGGTCGTTTCGGGTACGGCCCAAATTCAAAATATACCAGGCACCGGTGCCTGCCAGCAACACCAGGATAGCGGCTGCGGCATATTTATACCACCTCGTTTTGCGCGCTGCCATCGGCAAAACGGGTGCCTGGTTCCATTGTTCGATGGCTTTTGACAACTCAATCAGATCTTCAGGAATCAATTGCGGCTCGCGCTTACGGTAACCTTCAATGGCATCTGCGAGGAATGGATCTTCCAGGGCGGCTTTTTCCAGTTCGTGCATTTCCCGGCCGGTCATTTCGCCCGCCAGGTAACGCCGGATGTGCTCGGCATCAAAATGTTTATTATTGTTATTATCCAGGTTCACGAATATTCAGATCATTTGTCTTTTAAAGCAGAGGTTTTCTTTTCCATACAAATCTTCAGGTTTCTGCGTCCGTTTTGAATATGACTTCTCACCTTATTCCATTCCATCCCGGTAGCCAGTGCAATTTCCTGGTAAGACCGTTGTTGTAAATAGAACAAATCAAGGGCCGTTTTCTGTTCTCCAACCAGGGTTTCCAGGCAGCGGCGCAATTCACCAAGTTGTTCTTCCTTCTCCAACACGCCATTAAGATGCCCTTCTTCTTCGAATTGCACAAAGTCGGGATGAAGTTCGGTGGTCTTTAAATTTTTAGGGGTGCGCAACTGCATCAGGCAATGATTTCTGCTGACGGTGTACAGCCAGGCCCTGAAATTTTGAGGATCATGCGCCTTCAATTTGGGGATCAATTCCTCAAAAATATTCATCACGGCATCTTTGCTGGTTTCAGCATCTTTCAGGTACTTCAAACACGCACCATATACAAGATCCATATAGCGCTGGTAAAGCAATGAAAGCCACTGCAATTCACCGGTTTCTTTGTAACGGCGCACCAACTGCGCGTCGTCGGCAGACGGATCCTGTATGTTCCTGATAAAGTCCATGCGAATGGCAGTGCCAATTTAATAAAAATACCGTGGCGTGTGTAATCTTCCTCATCTACGCATCTTATCGAAAAATCACCTGTATGAAATATGTATTGATTGGGCTATTGGCCATCGTTGTTGGACTGATAGCTTTTAAACCCGGAAATCCTGTAGTGGTACATGGAAGATTGCTTGACCAGAGCGGTGCTCCTATTCCAGGTGCGATGGTTTGCGAAAAGAAAATAAATTCGAACAATTGCACAAGCACCGATTCTGCAGGCTATTATAGACTCACCGTCTCCGACGCGAATGCAGTGATTGTATTTGCTGCCGTTGGCTTCCGCGAAACTGCCGTGAATATAAAAGGCAGAACCACCGTCAACGCGATGGTGAAACCGACCGTATGGAAACTGGAAGAGAAAGAAGTCACTGAAATTGGTGTTGCAAGAGACGAAGCTGCTGAATATAACACCCAGTCCAGAAAAACGTTGAGCAAACAACTGGGCGTTGCTCATGCGCCCGTTCCGTATGGCACCAGGAACCAAACGCCACGCTATTATTATAATAATTCAGATTCCGATTATAACCGGGAGGGGTACGATCAGTTGCCTGAGAATCCGTTCCTGGAATCATTGACTAACCCGCTCTCAACTTTTTCAATTGATGTGGATGCGGCCAGTTACAGCAATATCCGCCGGTATATCACCAGTGGTCAACTGCCTCCTTCCGGTTCCGTTCGCATCGAGGAGATGGTGAATTATTTTCACTATACCTATCCCCAACCCACAAACGAAGAACCGTTTAGCATCAATACCGAAATGAGTGTTTGCCCCTGGAATGCCCGGCACCGGCTGGCTTTGATCGGATTGCAGGGTAAGCAAATACCAACTTTCAACCTTCCCGCATCTAACCTGGTTTTCCTGATTGATGTGTCCGGATCAATGATGGATGAAAATAAACTTCCCCTGGTGAAAGCCTCTATGAAACTGCTGGTGGATCAATTACGTGAGCAGGACAAGGTAGCAATAGTGGTGTATGCTGGGAATGCCGGCCTTGTTCTGCCTTCCACCAGTGGAGAAAGCAAACAAAAAATTAAAGATGCCATTGACGGTCTTGAGGCCGGTGGTTCAACGGCAGGCGGCGCAGGCATTCAACTGGCTTATAAAGTGGCCACACAAAATTTTGTGAAGAAGGGAAACAACCGTGTGATTCTTTGCACAGATGGTGACTTCAATGTGGGTGAAAGCAGCGACGCATCTTTGGAAAGGCTGATTGAAAAAGAAAGGGAAACGGGCATTTTCCTGACTGTGCTGGGTTATGGAATGGGTAATTACCAGGACAGTAAGATGCAAAAACTGGCCGACAAGGGAAATGGCAATCACGCCTATATTGATGGCATCAATGAGGCAAAGAAAGTATTGGTAAACGAATTCGGCGGCACGTTATTCACCATTGCCAAGGACGTGAAGCTGCAGGTGGAATTCAATCCTGCCAAAGTGCTGGCATATCGCCTTATCGGCTACGAAAACCGCATGCTGGCCAAAGAGGATTTTAACGACGACAAAAAAGACGCAGGTGAATTAGGAAGCGGTCACACCGTTACTGCCTTGTATGAAATAATTCCGGTGGGAGAGAAGAATGAATTCTCGAAAAATGTTGATCCGCTCAAATACCAGCAGAATCCCACCCAGCCTCGCAATTCTTCAAACGAATGGATGACGGTAAAATTCCGCTATAAAAAACCCGATGGCAATGATAGCCGCTTGTTGCAACACAGTATCGGTGACAACCTGGTGACCATTGAAAATGCTTCTGAAAATTTAAGGTTTGCCGCAGCAGTGGCTGAGTTTGGGATGGTGCTCAACCATTCAGCGTATAAGCAGCATTCGAGTTACGCAGAGATCATCAGTCTAGCAAATCGTGCGTTGGGAAAAGATGAAAATGGTTATCGCAAAGAATTTGTTTCACTGGTTTCGCGTGCCTTTGTACTTGCGGGCGAACAGAAGAAGGATGAGGACGTAGGAGCGAGGTAGGCGCTCCATTTTGAAGCCTGCCCGCCTTTTGCTACATTGGTGTGGATTGATGAAACCATGCAGCAGCAAACGGTGAAATACCTTGAACTAAGGCCTTCAGCATTCCGTGAAAGGCTGGCTCAAAAGCCACTGGCATATTTGCCGCTCGGCACCCTGGAATGGCATGGTGAACACCTGCCCCTGGGTGCCGATGCTATTCAGAGCGAAGCACTGATGGTGGAAGCTGCCAAGCGTTTCGGTGGCATCGTTTTACCACCGATTTTTCTCGGTCCCGACAGAAGAACAGAAACGACCGATGGCCACTACCTCGTGGGGATGGATACGGCTTTGAGTACTTCACCGCATCAGCAACTCACCGGCAGTGCCTATTGGATCAGTCAGCCATTTTTTCTCAGTCTGTGCGAATCGATACTGGAACAATTGCGCAGAGCGGGTTTCAAAGCAGTGTTTGCCGACGGGCATGGGCCGTCCCGGAAATTATGGTGCGCGCAAAAACTGCGATGGGAAGAAAAATTCGGCATGACGATTTTGGGTGTTGATGGCGCCATCCGTGACAACTGGCCATACATGGTAGACCATGCTGCTTTAAATGAAACTTCCATCACCCTTTTTGCTCAGCCCGAAACCGTTGACCAATCGGTGTTCAAAGAAAAAGAAAACTCGCCGCTGCTTGGCGTGAATGGGGAGCACCCCTATCATGCCACTGCTGAGAAAGGATCTGCTGTTTTCGAAGCAGCCTTGGGCGTGATTGGGGGGGTGGTTGGTTTGGTTGATTAGGTTGATTGAGTTGATTGGGTTGATTGAGTTGATTGAGTTGGCCGGTTGATCAGTTGATCGGTTGGCCAGTTGATTGGTTGATCGGTTGATCGGTTGATCGGTTGATCGGTCGATTATTAAATCGTTGGTGTATCCGCCTTTCCCTGCTAATAGATGAGAAAACATTGAAAATCTGGTAATCAACCGATCAACCGATCAACCGGCCA
>Ga0163162_10004949_pt1 | contig 12838 bp, 13 predicted proteins | sample S55metaG_FD_115310 | JGI IMG/M metagenome (GOLD analysis project Ga0163162, IMG submission 115310) | Switchgrass rhizosphere microbial communities from Kellogg Biological Station, Michigan, USA - S5-5 metaG | ecosystem: Host-associated > Plants > Roots > Rhizosphere > Soil | place: USA...
GCGGGCCGGTCCCAGTTCTCGGTGGAAAATGCGTAGAGTGTGAGGTATTCGATGCCCAGTTCTGCGCATCCTTCAACGATGTTGCGCACGCTTTCAACCCCGTGGAAATGGCCAAATAACCGGTCCTGACCTTTTTCCTGGGCCCATCTTCCGTTGCCGTCCATGATGATGGCAATGTGTTTTGGAAGCCTGCCGACATCGATCTTTTCCTTTAGCGACATCGCTTAATAAGATATAATTTGAAAAGCCAGGCCAATAGGGGACCTGACTTCGGCGCAAAGATAATCAATAATGAATCTTTGGGGGCAGAAACTTTCGAATTAACGATATCTATTTAGCAGACGGACAATGATATGAACTGAGTGTGAAAGCGATGCCGGCTTCGAATAGGATGTAGGAGTCGCGTTGTCCGCTGAAGCCTCTTTGGCGACCCTCCGAACCGATTGGTGTGCCGGTTTCGTACGAACGGTCCTGCAGTTTGTAGGCTACCGTAGGCTGGCCATTGGGGAGTGGTGGAAAAGCAGCCGGATTGGCGTAAGTGGTGCTTACGTCGTCCAGGTAGTCTGTATTGGTGTACCTGTAGGTCACTTCCAGGGAGAAGTTCAGGTTTCGGTTGATATTGTATTTAACGCCCATCCCGATGGGAAAGCAAACGGCCAGCGTCTTATAGGGCTTGCGGTCGGGGTAAAGCGTGGAACCCTGGCCCTCGGTGCCCAGCGGTCGCAGGAAATACTTTTGCCCGCCCAAATAGGCATAGGGATCATATGAAAAAACGCCTGCTCCCAGCGACACATAGGGTGTAAACTGGTAGCCCGGCTCGCCGGGAACGAATTTGAAGAAATTGAAATCGCCCATTAGGGCAAATTCCCAAATGTCGCTGTTGAAGCTAAGGTTGCGCCTTCTTTGGTAATCATTCTTGCTGTAGATATCCGAATATCCCAGGCGGGCATAATGAACAGCCGCACGGAGTGCTACATAGTTCCCAAATTGTTTGCGGAAAAACGCGCCCAGCGCGGGTTTGGGGCGGTTTAACGAAGCCCTGGTATTCAGGTCGCCGAAATAGTGTGCGGCGCCCACAGTAATGCCAAATTCTCCGTCATAGGTGATGGCTTCCATCTGTGCACGGGTAATCAGGCAAAATGAAGTACTAAACGCAAACAAGACCAGAAAACGCCACTTCAGCATGGGTGCAAATTAGGTAATGTGGGTTTAAAACGAAAATTCGGGCCTTTTCGTCTTAATGAACTCCTAATTCCTTGTATCGAAGCCCCAGGACAGCTTGTTACGCAAGGTTTGGAGGAAATTATTCTCGTTTAGCCTAACCAGGCTAATGGTAAAATTCTCTTTTTTAACAGCCAGTTGCACTTCCTTACTCACCATTTCTTTACGCGAATCGAGTGCGCATATAAACTGATCGGCACGACCCTCCACTTCAAAAGAAAGGATATTGTCGTCGGGCACCACAATGGGTCGCACATTCAGGTTGTGGGGCGCCACAGGGGTGATCACGAAATTGGCAGCGTCCGGGAAAACCACCGGCCCGTTGCAGCTCAGTGAATAGCCGGTTGAACCGGTGGGCGTAGCTACAATCAGCCCGTCTGCCCAATACGTATTCAGGAATTCTCCATTCAGGTACGTGTGAATTTTAATCATGGGAGAATTGTCCTTCTTATGAATGGCAAATTCATTCAAGGCATAAGGCACGTCCCCAAATAAGGGAATGCTGGCTTCGAAGTGAATGAGCGATCTTTTGTCGACAACATAAGTATGGTCAACAAGCGCCTTCACTGCTTTGGACAAATCTTCTTTACCCAGGCTGGCCAGAAATCCCAGTCGTCCGAAGTTGATACCCAACACCGGAATGTTTTTATCACGTACAAGGGTAACCGTATCCAATAACGTGCCATCACCGCCAAGGCTTATGATGCATTCAAAAGTGTCATCCAAATCGGATGAGCTTTCAAAAGTCGTAATCCTTTCGGAAGCCGGCAGACTGTCTTTAACCTGGGTGAAGAAATCCTCGTGAATAACGGTTGTCACTTTTTCCTTGGTCAGTTCACGCAACAGCAATTGCCAATCGGCCTGCTGTACGGTTTCTCCGCCTCTGCTGTAAATCGCTATTTTCATTCAGTGTTTTCTAAAAATCGTTCCTGGTGTGCAAAAATAGACCGTTTTGATGGAATTGGTTGAAGCTGAATTCGAGCCTGATGGAGAAATCGTAAATGGTGAGCATATCCAGTCCCACGCCATAGGAGTAAATGAAGGAATTATTGAGGGTATTGCTGCCTGCCTCGCTTTTATAAGCATAAGCGGCATCGGCATAGGCTTTGGCAAAAAAGCGGAATGGTATAACCGCGTAGGCCCTTGATTTGAGGCCGGTTTTAACCCGAAGTGATAATATTTCGCGTCTAATGGTGGCTTTGGCGATGGTGCCGGCAGAGCCGTCAATCACGTAATATTCCAATCCTCGCACGTAGGCGTCACTGTTACCAAAGAGCCGCTGGTTATAATAAGGCTGTTCGAAGGGCAGTTTTACCGTGGCCACGCCCTGCAGCGCGAAATAGTTCTTTTTCCCCAATTGCCAGTATTTCGATGCGCGGGCAGATACCACGTACATCTGGACATCTTTGTCGAAGGGCCTGGCCAATACCAACAGATCCCAGGTGAATCCTTTCAAAGGATAAGGAATATAGTCTACGCCCAGGTATTGATAAGTATAACTGAAATCGGCAAATCGGACTTTTGTTTTATTGTCGTTAAAATAACTGGGGTTCAGTTTCAGGATGGTGTCGGCCACGGTTTCCACGGTGTATCCAATGCGAATGGAGTGCCTGGCGATGGAGGCCTGGCGATAGGTGAATCCAACGTCTGCATGGAACTGTTCGCGCATGAAGTTCACGTCGTCTTTAAAAAATTGTTGCTTGTTGAACTCGGTGGCGTAATTCACCTCGTGGTATTTGGCATAGGCCACATTTAAAAAGAATCCTTTCTTCAACGCTTTATCGGCGTAAGGCTGGCTATAACTCAGGGCTATCTGTCTCGTATAACCGCTGATGAGGAAAAAATTCACTTTGTCATTTCTTCCGCTCACGTTGTTGCCGGAGAATTTAAGTCCGTAATTCACGCGCTCCAGGCTGGCGTGGTATTCATCAATCCAAACGTTCAGGTTGCGGTCGATGGGTTTGAAATAAGGAATGGGAAACCAATACCATCTTTCTTTTACATCGGCAACAATATCCAGGGAATCGTTCACCCAGTTGGTGAAGTCAACGGTAACGTCTACAAAAAGCGCCGTGTTCATCAGGTTCTGGCGGGCCAGTTGAAGATTGCTGAGGATATCGGAAATGCTGTAGGTCTGGTCTTTTTTGACCGGAATTTCTCGTTCTATAATATATTTCTTGGTAATCTTATTGCCCGTGATGACCACATTGCGAATGGTGAGAAAGGAGGTTTTCAGCACTGCGGCGTCTTCGAATGGCTTTTCTTCTTTTTCCTGGCAGAATGCCGCAAATGAATAAAGTACCATGCCGGCCAACCATATTCCATATTTGAACGCACGCTGCATGATGACTTACCGGCAAGGGTTATAGCGCCGGGCTGTAATATAATTTTTTTATTTAAGGCTGAACTGCTTTCAGAGACTTAGATGCTCAGGTAGTTCATCAGGTGTTCGAGATTCGTCTGCAGTTCGTTGCGGTATAGCTCTTCGCCGTGATAATATTTCACGTTGTAATCGTGGCGCTGCAGCGTGGCAACCACGTCGCTCACCTCATTCTTATTAATGCGAAGCGTTACTACCATTATTTGAGAGGCGGGATCAATGGCAGTATTAATTTGGGTTATTATTGCATCGTTCGATTCTACCAGTCGATTGATTTCTCCAAAGGCGTAGGCCTTTCTTTCCAGTTCCAGCACAATGATACTTCCCTCCTGGTCAACGCCTGAGAACAAAGCCAATTGTCGCGCCAGCTCCGGTGCACCGATCGAACCTTCTAATTCGTCTGATTCGGTTAGTACCGGTATGGTATCGGTATTGGCTGCCACCATCACTTTTGCGGCTAACAGAAAGTGATCATTGAACCTCACGAACAAATTGCTGAAATGTTGCGACAAGGATTCCAGCAGCATGTTTTCGTCTGCTTCGAGCAGATCATCTTCACTCACCAGTCCAATGTATTTTTCGTCGGCCACCACAGGCAGGTGTGAAACCTTATGATCAGCCATCAATTGCAATGCCTGCGAAACTTTGTCGTGCAGGTGCAGTGAAGGTAGATGATGAGATATGAGCTGACCACAAAACATGTTGATTGTTTTATGGGGTAAGACGAGAATTACTTCGCAACCGCTGCAGGCTGATTCAATTTTGTGAGAAACTGATGCAAAATCCTGTTAAATTCATGTGGCACTTCCATCATCGGTGCATGTCCGCACTTATCAATGAAATGCAATTCACTGTTAGGGATCAGTTTATTGAATTCACGTCCCACAAAGGGCGGGGTAATTGTATCGTTATTCCCCCATATTAATAACGTTGGTTGCCTAATTTGATTGAGTTCTTCACCCAAATTATTTCGAATGGCGCTTTTGGCCAGGGCAATGATCTTAATAGCTTTAATCCGCTCATTTACGATCTGGTATACCTCATCCACCAGTTCTTTGGTGGCTGTGGCAGGATCGTAAAAAGTGAGTTCCGTCTTCTTCTTTATAAATTCATAATCTCCCCGTTTTGGGTAAGTATCTCCCATGCCGTTCTCAAACAGGCCTGAACTGCCTGTTAAGATCAGGGATTTAACCCTTTCCGGATGCTTTAGCACGTAAAGCAATCCCACATGGCCACCGAGGGAGTTACCCAGCAGGTGACAATCGGTATAATCGCGGTGTTCGAGAAATTTGTGAACGTATTTCTGTAATCCGCCAACGGATGTGTGCAGGAGATCCAGGTCAAACAATGGCAACATGGGCACCACCACTTTGTTCAGGTGGCGGAAGTATTCGATCAAATCCTTGAAATTGCTCAGTGCGCCAAAAAGGCCGTGGAGCAAAACCAGGGGCTCACCCTGGCCTTCCTCAATGAATTTGAACTTACCATCTTGTTTGATCTCGTAGGTCATCAGCCGTAAATTCTACCTCAATTATTCGCTAAAATAATTTTTTCTATTAAAAATAGACGTTGGTTGACTACAAAGAAAAGGAAAAAAGTTGGGATACAGCCATTTGCATCATTCTGCGTTGGATGGTGGCGTTTGTGTATGAAGGAAGGTGCGCCTGGGTTTCATGTGGTGGCCTTATTCACCTTTTCGCCCACATGCTCAAAAAAAGTTTCCAGGTCATGGAATACGTCTTTCAGGAAAGGCAGAAATTTTCCGATACCGTCGATCACCACCGGTCCCCAGGGTTGAATAAAGGCGTAGGTTCTGCTTCCTTTTATCGCGTCTTCGGTTACCAGGTGCATTTGAGTGCCGTAAAAAAGCACCACGCTGAACAACAGGATATACAACACAGCATACAACACCACACCGCCGATTTTGTTCAGCCATCCCAGCATGGCCAGTTCAACTCCTTTTTGAATGATGGCCGCTCCCCATCGGATGAGCAGGGCAACGGCGATGAATACTGCCAGGAAAGAAAGAATGGGTAGCCATTTTGAATCCCAATGCGCCTGTTCGCGCAAATAATTGGCGACGGAGGCTGATAATTTCAATGCCGCTGCGAGTCCAACAATCCAACCCACCAAAGAAAAAACCGCTACCAATAAACCGTTACGCAGTCCCTTGAAGAGGGCTGTCAGCAGGATGCAAATGAAGATCAGGTCGATGATCATTGGGATAGTTTCTAGTTTCTAGTTCCTAGTTTCTGGTTTGTGGTTAACCCGTGCAACCGAAGGGTGAATTCTATCCCCGCTGAGTCTACCGAGCCGAAGGCGAGGGGACTCGGCGGTTCCTACATGTTATGTCACCCCTTCGGGGTTCAATTTGATTTAATGTAACCTACTACCATAATTACACCCCTTCGGGGTTCAATTTGATTTAATGTAACTACTACCATAATAACACCCCTTCGGGGTTATAGGAAATTTAACCAGAAACTAAATATTACGATAATAACTGTTTTACGACCGTCGAAATAGTCTTTCCATCAGCCTTTCCCGCAAGTTGTTTGTTGGCCAATCCCATCACCTTTCCCATATCCGCGGCGGAACTTGCTCCGGAATCTTTTATAATGGCGGCAATGATCGTTTTCAATTCATCTTCGCCCATTTGTGCGGGCATGAATTTTTCAATGACGGCAATTTCTTCCTCTTCTTTCTGCGCCAGGTCGGCGCGATTTTGTTGCTGGAAAATGGCGAGAGAGTCTTTTCTCTGTTTCACCAGTTTTTGAAGCATCTTGATTTCATCGGCTTCCGCCAGGGTACCATTGGAACCTTCTGCGGTTTTGGCAATAATAATTGCGGCCTTGATGGCACGAAGTCCGCGCAGCGATTTTTCGTCCTTGGCCAACATCGCTGTTTTCAGTTCGCTGTTAATCGTTTGTTCGAGAGACATGGCTATAGATTTTAGTCGAAAGGTGAATGGGTGAAAGCAAGGGGTTAGCTTTTTTCCATCAACTCCTTTGACTTGTGATAAAATTGATGGGCAAAGGTTTTCAGTTCATCCACCAATACCTGCTGACGTGTCGCCCGATTATAAGTATCGGCCATCGTCATCATGGTTTGGTAGAAAAAATCCGCCATTTCATCAACCATCATTTCTTTGGTCCAAAGGTCAATGCGAAGCGCAGATTTTTCCGCACCGTCCCAGAAAGCCAGCATCATGGCTTTCGCCTGCTGTTTCATATCGGCTGCGCTGTCGGTGGCGGCCCAGGAAATTAGTTCGGGTACTTTTTCATTGTCCAGGTGAACATCTATCTTAATCGTGGAAGTTGGCATGATTTGAATGACACTTTATTTTTAATAACTACGGTGGGCAAAGGTAGCGGTTTAAACATTTACTGCCTCAATGATCTGCTGCCAAAACAGGTCTGCCATCGCATCAGGCTCCCATTCGCGGCATCTTAACTTTCCCTTTTCAATCAGGTCGGCCCGCCAGGTTTCATCTTTGTAAATATGTTTCATTTCATCCGACAAGGATTCTATTCTTTCGGCATCAAAATAACCGGCCGCATCGGCGGCTGCCTCCCTGAATGCCGGCAGGTTTGAACAAAGCACGGGCGTTTCGGCCTTCATAGGCTCCAACAGTGATTGTCCGAACGGGGCATATATAGAAGGATCAACCAGTGCATACGCAGCGCCGATGATCTTTGCTTCATCTTCAAGGCTTTCATTTTCCAGGATCGCCACATCGTCTTTAAATCGAAAAGACTCCATTTGCAATGCGAGGTCGCTGCTGTTGTCGCTCCATTCGCCCAGGATCACCAGCTTCATATTCGTTTGTTGCCACTTCTTGAATTGCGCAAAGGCTTTCAACAGCGTAAACAGGTTTCTGCCCGGATGTACCGGGCCTTTGAAAACAAAATAGTCCTTGCCGCCGGCGTATTTGTCTTTGGTGTATTCGCGCTCGTACCAGGGCAGGGGTTGAAAAAGTTCGCCCGGCGCGGGCGGAACAACTGCAACATTCGACACCTGAACCCGGCCTTCAAATTTTTCAAGCAGCTCGTCCCGCATGGCGGCTGAAGGCACTATTATCCTTTTCGCCAGGGACACATTTTTTTCAAATTTCGATCCGATTCGACGCGCCTCCTTTTTCGTGTAATCGTTGGGGTTATGAAGAAAAGCCAGGTCAGATATCACCCATACCTGCGGAATGGAAAGTGCGGGATAAAGGTTGTTTGCACAGGCCAGGAAAACATCTACTTTGTTTTCCTTTAATGCGCTTGCAATTTTTGTCCTTTCTATCCAGCCACCACTTAAGATGCCAGGCTTTGAAACCAGGACTTTAATGTTCTTTTCAGACAGGTTTTTGGCCGCATATACGCTGTTGGCCAGTATAAGAAATTCGTTTGTGCTTTGACGGTAGATCAAGGCCTTCAGCAGAGGTAGCGGGTAACGTTGGGGAGGGTTGATGCCGGACATTTCCGGAGCTCGTAGATCGATCGCAATTCGCATGTGTAAATTAATGATTTTCAATCTCTAACAACTTGCCCGGTTACCCGTAAAAGACGCTGTTTTGGAGCCGGGATAATTATAACAAAATGACCTAAAAACCGTTAGAGTAGTATCCCTTGATTAGTTAGTAATATCTGCAATTAGCTTGCATTTGCTACACTATTAAGGTATTTTTATATTGGCAAAGAGATCATTATACTTGGCAAAGTAGATCCAAACCTATTGATAACTTAAACTAGTACCTATGAAGCAGCTGTACTCAGTGATGTGTGCCATCAATATTTTTATTGGTGTCATGATTTCTCAACAATCCCTTGCGCAACCCTGCAGTTGCCCAGGTGGTGATCCAATCGATTCCGTGGTGCAGTTTCAAACCATAAGCGGAATTCTTCCCTTCAACAACACGCTAACCTTTAACCAGTTTGACCCCAGCATCGGTGCGCTGACCTGCGTAAATATGCGCAGCTACAGTACCTATGCCATTTTGAACGGGCACATCGTCAACCGTGACTCTACGGCCCGGCAAATCTATGAACTTTTGTATTCGAGGGTGGTGGGTATTACGGGTCCGGGTATGTCCGTGAATGCCACAAGCCCTTCGCGCGACTACGGTCCCTATGACCTGGGACAAGCCGGTGTTGATGCAGATACATCTGTTGACTGGGGTCCGGATACCCTGCTCACGACTAAGCTGCTCACCAAAACCACGTCTAACGTTGTACCATATACCGGTTCGGGAACAGTTAATTTGAATTTTTTGAATACCCCTTCTACCACCTGGTTACAGGGTACTTCAAACATGCTGTTTAATATTAATGACTACACCCGTTTGGACATTTATTTGTCTTATTACTGGTGCCCGCTTTCTGCGCTGGCTTCCAACATTACCACTTTCGCGGTTGCCAATAAGGAACCCAATGTGGAATTTACCTGGAAGACAGAGAATGAACAACCTGGTCGCAACTATTATATCCAGTATAGTGTTGACGGTAGGGAGTTTAAGAATGTAGGACTGGTTACTTCAACCACTTCGGGTGCCTCAAATTATAAATATGAATTGCTGCCCGTAAGCGGTGCTAGCGGAAAAGTATATTTCAGGATCCGCCAGGTTGATGCCAACGGCAAAGTAAGCTATACCGCGGTTAAATACCTGTCGATCGGCGCCAATGCACAGGCCATCCCCTTCTCAACCTTCCCCAACCCTGTGAAGCGAAACGTGAACCTGATGTTCGCCCACGCCATCAAAGGCAATGTGATGGTGGAACTGGTAAACAGTGTGGGCCAGGTGGTGGAAAGACAACGCATCTTCCTGAACCAGGCCGATAACTACCAGCTTAATTTCAACACTTCCCATGCTACAGGATTGTATTACCTGAAGGCCACGGAAGTGGAAAACACCGATCATAAGTACACCACGCGCATTTTTATTCAGTAAAGAGTCATCATAGTTTGGCGAAGGCGGGGCTTAGGCCCCGTTTTCGTTTGTTCTGGTTTTTGCTTCCTTGTTCCTTGTTCCTGGTTAATAGCTAATTTTCGAGGTTACGTTCATATCTTAGATCGTTGCCTGCAAAATGAACCAAGATCCAAGATCCAGGAACCAGAAACCAGAAACGAGGAACCAGAAACCAGAAACTTCAAACTTTAAACCCTATTTTTGTACATTCAGCCAAAAGCAATACATGGAATACAATACCACAAGGACGCACCTGATCATGAAGGAATATGGACGACATATTCAGAAGATGGTGGATTATCTGCTCACAATAGAAGACCCTGAAAAGCGTCAAAAGAATGCAATGTCACTTATTGAGTTGATGGGTTTCCTGAATCCGCATCTCAAAAACGTAGAAGATTTTCGTCATAAACTTTGGGATCACCTGTTTCTTATTTCCGACTTTAAATTGGATGTGGAAAGCCCTTATCCCATTCCGACAAGGGAAACACTGAAGGCCAAACCGGCCCGGCTGGCATATCCGAAAAGATATCCGCGCTATTCTCACCTTGGTAAGAACCTGGAAGTTGTTATCAACAAAGCTTTGAAGGAAGAGAATCCTGATAAGCGTTTGGGATTTGCCAATGCTGTAGCCTATTACATGAAACTGGCCTATAACAACTGGCACAAAGAACTGGTACACGACGATGCCATCAGGCAGGAACTGAGTGCCATTACCGAAGGTCAGCTCGATTTCACGAATACGCCTTACGTAAAAGCTTACCGGGAAGATACCCGCAGCAACAACGGCGGATCGCGGAATAAAAATTTCAGACAGCGCAACAACGGTGGTGGCGGAAGAGACAACAGGGGCAACTCTGGCAGGGATAACCGCGACAATCGCGGTGGTGGTGGCGGTGGAAACCGCGACGGCAGGAACAACAAGTTCAAGAAGCGCTACTAAGTCGCCAAAAATTAGTTCAACCCCGGTTGCTACGCTGCGCCGGGGTTTTATATTTGCACACTAAACCACCCGCAATCATGAATGCGTTTGAAGTGAGGGGCGGCAAGCACCTGAAGGGACAAATCGTTCCCCAGGGTGCCAAGAATGAAGCCCTGCAAATTATCAGCGCCGTTTTGCTTAGTCCCGAAAAAATGGTGATCCGGAATATTCCGGACATCCTCGACGTGAACCTGCTGATTGAATTGCTGGGTGATATCGGTGTGAAGATTGAACGCGTTTCCCGCGACACCTGCATCTTCCAGGCCGACGACGTAAATATCGATTACTTCCGCAGCGAAACATTCAGAAAAAAAAGTGGTCGGTTACGCGGCTCCGTTATGTTGGCAGGTCCGATGCTGTCACGTTTCCGCAAAGCATTCATCCCGAAACCCGGTGGCGATAAAATCGGCAGACGCCGGCTGGATACCCACATCATTGGTTTTGAGAAACTCGGGGCTCAATTCACCTACCACGCTGAAGATGGATTCTTTCACCTGGAAGCACCACACCTGAAAGGCGCTTCATTATTGCTCGACGAACCTTCCGTTACCGGCACGGCCAACATCATTATGGCTGCTGTAATGGCTGATGGCATCACTACCATCTATAATGCGGCCTGTGAACCCTATATCCAGCAACTGTGCAAAATGCTCACGCGCATGGGCGCAAAAATCCAGGGCATCGGCAGCAACCTCATTTCTATTGAAGGCGTATCGTACCTGGGTGGAACCGAACACCAGATGTTGCCCGACATGATTGAAGTGGGATCCTTTATCGGTCTCGCGGCCATGACGCAAAGTGACATTACTATTAAGGGCGCCGGCATTGAACACCTGGGCATTATTCCCGACAAGTTCCGGCAACTGGGCATAGAAATGTATTTTCACGGCGACGATATTCATATTCCACAACAGGATAGTTATGAAATACAAACCTTCCTGGATGGATCCGTACTCACGATTTCTGATCATCCCTGGCCAGGATTCACACCCGATTTAATCAGCATCGTGCTGGTGGTGGCAACGCAGGCCAGGGGATCTGTGCTGGTGCACCAAAAAATGTTTGAAAGCAGGTTGTTCTTTGTTGACAAACTCATTGACATGGGCGCGCAAATTATTCTCTGCGATCCGCATCGCGCAGCCGTTATTGGCCTGGGCCGCGAACAGCGTTTGCGGGGCATTACCATGAGCAGTCCCGACATCAGGGCGGGTGTTTCCCTGCTAATTGCAGCATTGAGCGCCGATGGCAAGAGCACCATTCAAAACATTGAACAAATAGACAGGGGCTACCAATATATCGATCAAAGATTGCAAAGCTTGGGCGCCGATATCAGGCGCATTAACGGATGAAATCAAATCATTGAAACAGGCACCGCGTAATCATATCATCATCTTAACCGCGCCATCCGGCGCGGGCAAAACGTCTATTACGCGTTACCTCCTCGAGCGTTTTCCTTCACTCCTGTTTTCTATTTCAGCCACCACGCGCCCGGCACGCGAAAATGAAGTGGATGGCAGGGATTATTATTTTCTAAGCCCCGAAAAATTTCAACAAAAAATTCAGGAGAACGCTTTTGTAGAATGGGAGATGGTATATGAAGGAAAATATTATGGTACGCTCAAAAGTGAATTGCATCGCATTTGGGCGCTGAACAAAACACCCATTTTGGATATTGATGTAAAAGGCGCCATTCATGTGCAGCAACAATTTCCGGGCGATTGCCTGAGTATTTTCATTCAGCCACCATCGGTGAACGAATTGAAGAAGAGATTGGAAAGCCGCGGAACCGAGACCACCGAAACCCTGGCTGATCGGGTTAATAAAGCGAGCTACGAAATTTCATTCAGCAGCCATTTTAACCATATCATCGTAAACGACAACCTGCCCAATGCCTGTGCCCGCGCAGAAACCATCGTCAGCGCGTATTTAAACGGCGTATAAGTCCCAACCCGGAATGGATCGAATTGATTATTTTTGAAACGTGATCGATATTAACAAACTTATTGGCATCGCGGCAACGCTGCTATTTGTAGGATTTTTCGCAGGCATCGAAATCGCTTTCGTTTCGGCGAACAAGTTGTCTATTGAATTAAAGAAGAAGCAGGGTCTCCGCAGCGGACGCATCCTGAGCCAGTTCATGGAGTCGCCCGCAAAGTTCATCGGCACTACCCTCATCGGCATTAATGTGATGGTGGTGGTATACGGTTTACTGGTAAGTGAATTCAGTGCACCCATTTGGGCGCTGTTCCCCTCTTCCATCGTAAACCCCTACCTGCGAATGGTAGTGGAGACCATCGTTTCC
>Ga0163162_10004950_pt1 | contig 12837 bp, 10 predicted proteins | sample S55metaG_FD_115310 | JGI IMG/M metagenome (GOLD analysis project Ga0163162, IMG submission 115310) | Switchgrass rhizosphere microbial communities from Kellogg Biological Station, Michigan, USA - S5-5 metaG | ecosystem: Host-associated > Plants > Roots > Rhizosphere > Soil | place: USA...
ACCTGACCTACGGTCTGCCACACTCAACCAACATCGCGCACTACGCGAAAGTCGTGCGTGGCAAGTCGATGTTGCGGCAGCTCATCAAAGCTTCCAACAAGATCACACAGGAAGCACTCGCCGAAGAAGACGAGCCCGAGCTCATTCTCGATCACGCGGAGCACGCGATCTTCCAGCTCGCCGACGAGCGCGTAAGACAAGGTTTCGTGCACGTGAAACCGATTGCGGAACAACTGCTCGAAAAGGTCCAGGAGATGGAAGGCCGAGCGGCTGTCTTGACCGGGCTCACCACCGGCTTCGCCGATCTCGACAAGATGACTTCGGGACTCCAGAACTCCGACCTGATCATCCTTGCCGCGCGCCCGTCGATGGGAAAGACCAGCTTCGCGTTGATGCTGGCGGAGAATGCGGCGATTCTCTCCGGCGCGTGCGTCGGTGTGTTTTCACTCGAAATGTCGAAAGAGTCGCTCGTGATGCGCATGCTTTGTGCGCAGGGCAATATCGACGCGCAGCGTTTCCGCAATGGCTTTCTTTCACGACTCGAGTGGGCGCAGATCGCGAAGTCACTCGGCGTACTTGCTGACACGAAGATCTTTCTCGACGACACACCGGGACTGAGCGTCCTCGAGATGCGCGCGAAAGCGCGACGACTCGCGGCGGAACAGAAAAAGCTGGACCTGATCATTGTCGACTACTTGCAGTTGATGAGTGGCTCGTCGAAGCGTACTGAATCGCGGCAGCAGGAAGTGTCGCAAATCTCGCGCGAGCTGAAAGGGCTCGCGAAAGAGATGAACGTGCCGCTTGTGGCCTTGTCGCAGCTTTCACGCGCCCCTGAATCGCGATCAGATCACAAACCACAACTTTCAGACCTGCGTGAGTCAGGCGCGTTGGAACAGGATGCGGACGTCGTAGCGTTCATCTTCCGCGAAGAGCAATACAAATCAGCAGAGGAACGCGAAGCGATGCCTGAAGATCGAAAGAACATCGCCGAGCTGATCATCGCGAAGCAGCGCAACGGCCCAACCGGAACCGTTGATTTGAGATTTACGCCGTCGAGTATGAGGTTTGATAATCTATATCGCGAGTAGTTGTTAAATCTTCGGATATGAGTGTGTTCCTGCGACAGGCTTTTCAGGTTCTAACTCTAGCGTTCCTGATACAACTATGCCTGGCTGGCTCCACTTTTGCCCAGGTTCCTTCAACCCAGCCACCTCCATTCGGTGACAAGCACGTCGGAGGGGACGTCCCGATCGATGAACGACTCACAAAAGGGATTAATTCAAACTGGCCCGCTGCTGAAGATCGTGTAGTAACTAAAGGACCGCTGGCCCCCTCCAAAGAAGATCGATTGGCCTTTGCGGCGTTCTTGCGAACGCCCAACACGGGTTTGATCCGATTGTTACAGATTGAGAAAGTTCGTTCTCGCCATGGGCCAACTGCTATTCCTGGTGGTGGTGCGTACTATTCCTTTGCCAACCTAACTCATTTTCTGAAATACGGATCGGATATCCGACTAAATGGCGAACAACTATCGGTTGGTTCTGTTACCGGCTACGGCTTCCTGACTAATTTAGGCGATGTTCCGCTTGAAAAGGTTTCGCTTACAGATCCGCGCGCGGGTTTCATTGCCTCTTACGAACCCGCTATCACACTCTTACAGGCCCGTGCTGAGATGGTGCGAGCTCGACAAACAGTTACCATCGAGGGCAACTGCTACCAGGCCACGGTTCCAGTTGAGTTGAACTCGACGTATCTCGTTCGTTCCATCAATTACGGTAAACCCCTCTTTGGTCCAAACAGCTCAAGTCGATCAGGCAATACCCGCAGCGCAGACGTGCTGGTGGCGTTTAGAGTCGTTCGCAAAGATGTTGATGGAAGTCTAATTATTGTCTGGAAGCTGCTGAAGAAGTATCCAGAGCCGAAACTCGATTGAGACAGTCTCTTCACCGCGCATAGTAACCCGATCGTGTGTGAGGGACCAGATCGGTTCTATTAACCACCTGAATCTTGACGGTTCGCCATGAGCCGTCGCGTTTTGAATTCGCCGGCCGGTATCCCAAGCTGTAAATCTTCGCCAAATCCGCAACCACCTGATCGTAGACACCATTGAGGTCATCGAGCTTCCGTGCTTTGTAGTAAAGCCCCCCGCTTTCTTCCGCGAGCATCGCCAAAGTCCTGCGCGCATATTCGTACACTTTGCGCGACAAGGCGTCTTTGCCTTGGGTGTCGAGATAGATCGGGATGATAAGCGTGCCCTTTAGCCGAACGGTTTCCAACAGGTCTGCAAAGCTGGTTTTGGATCCACCGTTGAAGGCGACCAGATGATTGTCCGCGCCATCTGTCATGAACACCACGGCGCTGCGGCGACCATGATTCCCGGGTTCCGCAACTTGATCCAGTGTTAGCTTCAAAGCATCCCAAACCTTTGAGCCGCCCGTTCCTTCGATGTTCTCGATGCTACGTAACAGCGTCGCGCGGTCGTTCGACAAGGGCGCAACAACGTTCATCGCATCTGAGAACGTAACGATTGCGACTCGATCTGACGGCCTCGCAGTCTCGATGAAGTGCCGGGCCGTCATCCGAATTAGATCGCGCTTTTTTTGCGTCGAGCCGGAAAGATCAAGCAATAAGATGAGATCAAACGGCGCGTCTGTGGCTGCGAAGTAACTAATCGTTTCCTCTTTGCCGTCTTCGAAGATCTTGAATTCCCTTTGCCCGAGATTCGTAACCTGCGTTTTCAGCTTCTTACTGTAGACACTGACTTCGAGGCTAACCAGATTTGTTTCCACGCGCACGACGTCGTCAGCATCATTCACTGTGTCAAGCAAATCTGATTCTTCATTCTGTCGGGATGATTTCGGAGATTCGCGCTTCAGTGCCGGTCGGCCGGGCGCTTTGATCAACGGCATTTGGTAAATCATTTCCAAAGACCTCAGATACTGCTTTAATGGCGGTAAGTTGTATTGACTCCGTCTGGCGTCAACGCCGGCTTCGGCCGCGATCGGATAGAGCACGAGAAAGCCATCCTTCACCGTCGTCTCCGTTCCGAACAATTGCTCCAGCCCCAGGCCCAAACGCAAGTGGTCGACATAACCTGCAAGGCTTGCACGATCGATTTCGCCTCTTTCCGCCATTGAAATGATTACGGGCAGGAGTTGCCTCTGCATTTCCACCGACGAGCTATTCTTCAGCAGAAAGACGGCGGCTGCCTGACCATCGCGATTTACGAGGGCCGCAGTGGGCCAACCAAATCTCTTGAGAATTACGCATAAGTGGCCCGTATTCTCTTCTCGAAATCTGTTATCTTCCCGACCATTTGCGATCGCATCGGCCAGGCGCTTCTCGTCCTTCGCTTGCAACTTGAGAAGCTCGTCTTTCAGCGCGGGGTTGAACGATCCGGGGTTTGTAACCTGAGCAAGTATTCTCGCACGGTCGCTGGTACTCAAACAGCTTGTCTGGGCTGCGGACTGGAATGGCAGCACAAGAATGAATGTGCAGATGGTGATGACGGCTAGCGATTGCCTGGTCAAGTTGTGCTCGAGACTTTGAGGGCTTTCATAAACTGTTCGAAAGGAAACTTGTCGCCGGGGCATTCGGTGTTGGGATTCACATCACGGTGACCGTGAATTTTATCGAGCGGAATGCCATACTTTTTTTGAAGCTGCGCGCACAAATTAGTGAGCGCCTTAAGTTGCGCGTCCGTAACTTCTTTTGGCCCCTCATCCATGACAGGGTTTTCCTTAGAGCTAAAGTTTCCGATCAAACTAATCCCAATATACGAATTATAACCATCCGCGTGCGCGCCGCGGCAATGCTCCGGCCGGCCCTGCACTACCGTGCCATCCGGCAGGATCAGATAGTGATAGCCGACATGGTAATACCGCCCCCAATAAAAAGCACTAAAGCCTCGGCTCTGATGCATTTTGTCGATAATGCTCAGCGGAGACTGGTTGCCGCCCAGGGAAAGCGGTATCGCTGAGTGGTGGACAATGATGCCAGCAGGGCGAATGTAATTGCGATACGATCCACCGGCAAACAGGACTCCAGCGAGCACCACAATTACCGCCAGTACGCCGGTAACTAATTTCAACGTTCGTTTTATTTTTATTTGACGCATTCTCTGTGAACTTCCCGTTTTATTCAACTGAATCAACGTTCGCTGAAGTATTGTCTCAGTGTTACGTTGCCAAGAATCATGCGCTGTTGCGCCACGGGACTTAATTGTGGCCAAAGGCGCCAAAGATCATCGTTCCTGATCAGAACACTAAGTGAGCCATCCGTTTGCGACATTAGAGATCTCACCGGAGGTCTGATAAAACTTGGCGGGAACTGGTGGAGCATCCAGTACGTCGACTCAGTCCTGGTTTGCGAGAAAGTGTGCTGCGACGAAATTCCGGTTAACGAGGTAATAAGAAACTGTTCTCCATGAGCCGCTACTATGACGGACTCCTGCGGAATGTCTGCCCCACTGGCGGTTAGGGCCTGAATCAATCTCTCCCGGTTTCTCAGATATTCGGGCTGCAACCCGGGAGGCAGACTCGTGTACATGCTCAGAATCAATAGCGGAAGAGAGAATGCCGTTGCGTACATCGCGTGACGGCGATTGGTCTGGCCCAACAGCCAAATCGCATACGGGACGAACAATGCGACCTGCAAATACATGAGGGTTTGTAATCTGCCAAGCGTACCGAAGGCTATCAGCTCCGGGTTCACGAACACGCTGAGATTGAGGATGATGCTGAAGAAGGCGAGCCCCGGGAAAAGAGCGTGGAAGTGGTCTGTTCGTCTACCCCAACTCTTTTTGATCACGATCGCTAGTATCAACGGTGCGGTCCAAAGTACGGCCACTATGTCGAACATCGTATAAGGCGTAATCGGCCACCGCGGCTTGACGGATATTTCGCGCATCACTTGCTCGGGAAGATGTATGAATGGCTGAACCAACATGAGGTAAGGAGAAAAATAGAGAACAACAAACAGGGCCAGTAGCGCGATTAGGGCTCCAATTTTTCGCTCCTGCGTTGCTTCCCGCAGCGCCAACCCGCCACCTGCGGCAAGACCAAGTGCTGCAAATACAAAGACGGCCGATCGGTGCGAGCCTATGGCGAACAAAAAGCATAGTGATGAGACTAATAACCACCAGAAGCGCTTGTTTGCGTTCTGGCGAGCGGATTCTAGACAGAAAACTGCAACGACAATGAAAGACAGCGCCCCGAGATTGTTAACAAACTCTCCGATCATGAAGCGGTGCAAGCCTGCAAGTGCGCAATAGCCGGCTCCTAATATTCCCAACGACCAACTCTTCGTAATCTTTATCAATAAGCAACCAATGACGAGACATAGCAATAGTTCGAGGATGATCGTACCTACTTTGATCGCGATTATGGTGTTGCCCAGGAAAAAACGGACGCAGACGAGATAGTAGAAGATCACCGGCGTGTGCGTGGGGAAGATGAGCCCGCCTTTCGTTAAGCCTTCGACCTGAAGCACGTAATAATATCCGTCAAGCCCCACCGCTGACGGCGAACTAAAGAGAACCAGATAATCGCCGTACGCTCCGACCGCAAGCACCAGCACGAAGGCCAGGTACTTGAACAGTTTTGCGTGAGCGCCTAAAAGTTTCTTTAGCTTAGTCATTTTCATGAGCCCCAGCGATTTCTGACGTTGAGACAAAGATCTCAAAAAGGCACGGTCAGATCAGAGACGCGTTCGCAGGGCCGTAGCGTGACCGCAACCTTACCTGCAGCCGCCATCTGTCGCAGCCCAACTCGGCGCTTTGTGTCCCAAATAACGTCACGAGGCGATGCAAGCGCTGCGGGGTCAAATTTGTAAGCGACAAGGAAGTAACGACCCGGCATAACATTGGCCAACGCAAACGTGCCGTCTTCCTTCACCTCTGTCTCTGAATAGAGTGAAAGTACGTCGGCATATTTACCTTCCGCCGGAACGAGATATAAATGAAGCCCGACGCGTTGCCGTCCCGCATCGCTTATTACTTTGCCTTTCACCAATGCCGCACCGTAAGCAAACGTCAGCGTGATATTGCTAATCTCATCGCCCGGTTTGATTAGTAAGCCGTCATTCGCAACATCTTTTTTGTTGAGTAAGAGAGCGCTCTTTAGATAAAGGTAGTCATTGCCGGGCTTGACACTTATTCGATAGAGACCGCTGCGAAGATTCAACAGTGCAAATTCCCCACCGCTATTTACTTTTGAAGTGACCGCCTTCTGCAGTAACAGAGGGGGCTCAGATCCTTTGGTTACATCGAGCTCACCATTGACATCAGCCGTTGCGAGCGGGTGTTTATCGACTCCTCGACAGCCTATTGCATTAGTTTCGGCACCGGGCGGCTCAACCACAATGCGGCCGGTGGCTGATCCAAAGCGCTCGAGACTCAAGGTTAGATTTGTAACATCAGCGTCTTCGACCTTTATTCGTTTGACGGAAAATGAATGTGGCAGACAGGAGTAACACTGAACCCTGAGCTCGTATTCCCCATTGCGAACTCCAGGAATAACGAAGCCCTTGCTCTCTTTGTTGATTAGTAACGAGCTCTCATAAACGGAAAGACCTGTAGTCGCTTCAAACAATCCGACGGAAGCAGCAACTGCGACAGCATTATTCAGATGGGCGCGGATATTGCCGCTGATGTTGTGCCCCGTATCATTCCAAACCACTATGTCTATATCTGTGTTTTCGGCACCCGGCTCTATTCGGATCTCGCGAGCTGTGCTGCGCGTCTCGGATGGATAATATGTAGGACTTTGGTTCCGGTTCTGATTTACACCGCGTTCACTGTCAACACCGGCCACGACAATATAGTTGCCTGGTTCCAATCCGTATATTCGGTAGATCCCACGATCGTCTGATTGCCTCTCCATCGAAAACTTCGCCACCACTGGTCTGCCGTCCGGCTCGCTGACCTTGATTGCGCGCACGTTTGTTGCCACGAGAGGTGTGGCCGTGACCGTGGTGATGGTTCCGGTAATAACACCACCTTTGGCGAGAACGATATTCGCTGATTCTCCAGCTCGATATCGCTTCACCTTCGAAGCGTCCGCGGGCTCTCGACTGGTGAAATATCCCGGCAATGATGCGCTCACAATGTAGCTGGCGTCCGGAATGGTTCCGACTTTGAATTGGCCATCTCTTTCGGTCGTGGTCACGCGAGTCGCCGCGGCGCCGGCTGGTCCATCCACCTGCCGTATCGTTACGCGCGCACCGACAAGGGGATGACCGGAGTCGCTGGTAACATGGCCCGTTAACAAGTTGGAATTCAATGCTCCCTGACTGACGTATTGCTGAATAGTGAGATGTCGGGTGGCGATTGCCAAAGGGCGGAAATGGCCCGGAGTTTGACTGAGCAGGAGCAGAGTCAGGAAGGCGTAAACGCTCGTGATTCTTCTGTTTGTTCGAGCAAACATCTCACTAAGGCTTGGCTGGATCCAAAACGATCTCGACATCATTCGTTCCGCTTACAATGTTGAGTCGCCTGGTGAAAGTTGCGGGTAGCTGCGCCCGCGGAACTGACGAGCTTGCGAGGACCACCAGCTCAAAATCACCGGTGGGCAAGTTAGTCATCACGAAACGTAAGTCAGAATCTGCTGCCGCCATGGCAATAGCGCGGTCGTGCTCACCGACTCTCATGAGTGCAACACGAAAGCGCGTTGCTGCGGGCGGAGTTCCATTTCTAAAGCTTATCTTCCCGCGCAATGTGTTATTTGCGTAGGCAGCAAACAAGCGAACTGCGTTCACGACAGCATCGCCGGAGATATCTATCCCATTCTTTTGTTCCTGACCGTCTTTCTCAATTCTAAGCAGTGAAATTTTGGTCGGTGGATCGGCGTTAGCCAACAGATAAGTCTTGCCTGGCCTCAGTCGGGAGACGGTGAAGCTGCCGTCCTTGTTGACTCTAGTGCTGACGGTATTGAGACGTCCTGTCTCATCATATTGACCAGCCGAAACCCATAGACTGCTGGAGGTCTCTGGCGCATTTGCGCTGTCAATCCCCTCAATGAAAAGGGCGCCATTCAACGTAGTGCTTCGGTGGACCTTGATTTCGATGTTCTGCAAATCGCTGTCGCTAATCACCAACGGAACAGAGTCGCTAAAAACATCGGATTGGGAATCCGGCAGCGCGAAGATCAGATACGAGCCTGCCGGAATCGGGCTGCTCTGAAACTCTCCTTTCTCATTTGTGCGGCCCTCGGTCATGGTTCCGGCACGCTTTGTCTTCTTCGTGTTCTCTGCCAAACGATAGCGAATGTTGGGCACGGGTGATCCGGTGAGTGAATTCACCACGCGTCCGGAGACTGAATAGCCGGAGAGAGGAGTCAGAGCGATATTCACATCCCTTTTTTCCTCGCCCTCAACAACTTCAACGATACCGGCTTCCGATACCTGGGTGACGCCCGGGTAATAGACGCTCGAGTACCCACTGAGAGCGCCAGTGCTGCGAGTGCTGACCAGATATTTTCCGGCGGGCAATCCATACAGGCGATAGATTCCTCGATCATCCGTATCACCTGGTGGACCAGTCTCGATCGGTCGTCTAGTTCCGCCCTCCGCCACTGCTTCTAAGGTCATTCTTTGGCCAATAGCTGGTAAGCCGTCGGCATCAGTTACTTGCCCGGTTATGATTCCGCCGCGCTCAAGAGCGAGATTGATTCCGTCAACTCCTTCACCGGCGCGCACAGCTACGACTTTACCGGTTGGACCATAGCCGTTTTGAGAGATAACAAAAGATCCGGGTGGAATAGTAAGAGTAAAGACTCCGGCAGGAACCATCATCATCCGAAACTTGCCATCACTGTCTGTAACCGTCTGGCTGCTGGAGTTGTTTGGTGCAGATCGAGTACTGGGCTCTATGGGGACAAGTAAAACAGAAACCTCCGGCAAGGGCTTACCGTCAAGAGTTACTCGACCCGTAATGGAGCCAGTTGGAATTTGACCCGCACTTCCGGCGGGTGCGGTCGTTTGTCCTATTGCGACATGAAGAACCATAGCGAGCACCAAGCCCGTTATGAACAAATATCGCAGACCATTCACTTGCGACAGGTACATCGAAATGCTCCTAACCCAATCCCACTAAGAACGCCTCATTTGGTCAAGCGGTTGAGGACCTGCTCCTCCTGATTGGGAGTCAGCTTGCCGCGCCATTCATCAATCACAACACCTGAGTTGTTCACGAGCAGGAGCGTCGGTGTACCTGCCACACCAAGGGACGATGGCGAGAGTTGCTTTATGTCAGCTATCTCAATCTTCTTATCTTGAAGGTATTGTTTGTTCTCTTCCTGAGTACCCGGAAAGACTGCCACAATGCGGGTTTGAGGCTTAATTGAAAGCGCCTTGGTCAAGCGTTGGTAGAACGGTGCGCTCTCGTCACAGAAACGACAACCTTTTTGGAGTACGACCAAAAGCGTCTCGTCACTCTTTGCCCACTCGATATCACCGGCAGATAACCGGTTACCGACGAGCGAAGGACGATTAGTCTTCGGCGACTGATTCTGTGTCGGCGACAGCACGTAATTCTTGACGAGAGATACGCAGAACAACGACCCGCCTATTATCAAGACGATGTTCGCAGCAATCTCCGTATATCTTCGCCATTTTGTCATTGATACACCTCACTTGAGACAAGGACACTACGACTAAGCCTCGCCCGGTTACCCAGGATATTGCAGTAGGTGCTGGTCCCACCCAGCTAAGTTCTTTCAGGGGGTTGGCGTCGGCTGGCTATCACAACTGACGATGCAAGCAGTGTATGCAGTGCTACAGTGCTCGTTTGCCGTCTGTTCTTCCACATTACATGAAGCTGTATCACTGGAATACGTTGAGGCGCACTCCTGAGTGGCGCTCTGGTACTGGGAATAGCACTCAGCCTGAATCGCCTGTACTTCCATTGGGGTACATCCTCCCAGCATCCAGCAGTAGGCGTAATAGTTGAGTATGCAATCGGTGGCCGTGTTGTTTGCAGTCAAGTAGCAACTATCATAGGACCATTCGGCCTGGGTGTAACACAGTTGCCTTGCGTCAGCGCTATCTTGTACGCAAGAGGCGTTTGTGTTCCCACAGGCCTCCGTACACTCACTGTCGGCTTGCACAGAAACCATTGAGACTTGCCAGGCTGCCAGTAGTACCAGGAGCAGCGCTATTCTCTTTGTTATGCTCATTCGTAAGAACCTTCCTCTCTTTGAAGCAGTGGGCCCTATTGGGCTGGGGATGAATCATTGATCCGCAGGCTCCTGCGGTGATCACCAATCTATTGCCCAATCTGGCTATTGCTTGCCGTATCTGGCTATTCCCGTGGGCTTTGCGTCAAAACCAGATTTTTAAGGACGCAACTGTAGGGGTGGCCCTGGTTCCAACGGGCGACCACGGAGGGCGGTCGCTACAGTTGCTCCCGGACGGACCTTATACTTTTTGGCAAAGCCTATTCCCGGGAATCTGTTCTCGCCGCCGTCCATAAATTCTTCATCTCGGAAGGCGACCGGCCGTAAAAGCGCTCGCATAAGCGATTGAAGTAGCTGTCACTTTCAAACCCGACTGCTGCCCTGACTTCCTTGATCGACACATTCCCGTTTTTCATCAGCTTTTCGGCGAGCTTCAGTCGAGCGTTTTGTAGATAAACCGTTGGTGTTACGCCTACCTCCGACTTGAATTTGTGACGCAGGCGTGAGGGTGATAACGACGTCAGGCGAGCCATGTCGGCAAGCAAGAGTTTGTGGTGGGGGCGGCGATCGATCGTCGCCAACAGTCGTTGAATCCTACGATCTAATTTCGTGTTCAGAGGCAGATGAGTGTGGGCGCCGCCTGGCCCAGCGAGCGGAATTGACAGGTCAAGCAGATCAGGACTGCACTTCACGATTTGCAACTTTCCGTCTAAAGCGACGATCTCGAAAGTCTGCGTGTGTCCTCCCACGCCAAACCTTAGAAAGTATTCGCTGGTTTTTAGAAGCTGCGTCTGATTGCTGAAGTTAGCGAACACCGCAACGTGTTTCCTGGATTCGTTCAGCGTGAAAGCGTAACGTGCTCCCTGGAGCGCCAGCGCGACGCGAATGCCGGTTGATGAGTCGTGATGTGTATTGGGTCGGCATATCAGCGTTGCCTGCGGGTCGAGCGACTCGAATAACAAAACCCCACGGCTAACCCGGTCTTTGCCTTCACCGATCTCAACCTCGGCCCGATCGAACGACCGATTCATGGTGGACAGTGAAGCCCCGTTTGGTAACTCGATATTCACTTTCACATTCCAGTCAGCTTTTCGGCGTAGCACTTCGATTCGGGTTCGCCTGCGATCCGGATTCCGCATCAGGCTCGGCTCATCCGGTGAAAGCAGTGCAATACTTATTGTCTTTGTGCTCAAATTTTCTTTGCGACGATTTAATCTTGCCAGCGCGGAACCTTGAGCAATCAGTATCCAGGATGGAGAAAACGTTAGAGCATCGCCTTTATGAAGAGTTATCCCGACCTCTCCTCCAGCGGCTTCAGCATGCCAATTTTCGGTAATCAAGGTGCGCCCTGGGCCGTATCCGGAGAGCCAATTTGCAAACGATTCAGTGAATCGAGCGCCAGCGAGCACGAATTGCAACTCCATTTGCCAACCGGCAGTGTGCCGCTCGAGTCGACAATGGAAATCCGCCATTAGCGTAGTGCCGGGAAAAAGGGCGTCATTCAATATCAGAACTCGTTCATTCGGTCCATTGCTCACATTAAGCTTAGGCCGTCCGCCAAAGAGGATTGGATCGATAACCCACCGCTCCTCGCCGTTGAGCGTGAAGACTGCCCGCTTTCCGTTCCAAAGAAAATTGATCGACGGATTTAGATCTGAATGAGTTAGGCCAACGGTAGCGCTAGCCGTTTGGGACGCTGAGGAGGTGCGTCTTCGAAGTGTAGAGATGTTTAGCACCTCGTTAACTAGAGAGACAGTTACATTTGAGCTTTTACGGTATGCCTATTTAATTGCGGGAAGACAGTGTGCTGAGGATTAACACCCTAAAAATAAGACCGCATCGCTCAGTCTAGGGCATGGTGGGAGTATACCTCTCCAATTTTCGGGATCGTGAGAGAAATCAGCTACGGCGAGCGATTTCGTGAAAATCTTGTGAGTCTGATTACGGCCTGTCGAAGATTTTGGCGTCAATAGGGACGTTGGTCTTAATTTCTTTCACTGTGAGCGTCATCGTCCGCTTCTGAACTGTATAGGTGATCACATGCGGCAGTTTAAGTCCGTCAGCTTCACGCCAATCATCAAAGTAAATTTCAGCGCGCTGGGTGTTCATACGGACCGGTAAATAGCTTTCAGCATCTACGAACAGTCGCTCGATCGCGCCACTCACCGGCTGCAAATCGATCACGTATACCTCCCTGTAACCGATCTTGCTTTTGCCAACCAGCGTAAACTTCGCGTAATTATTTTTGAGGTTGATAATCGAATTGAAGTCGGCATCGCTCCTCATCGTACCAAGCTCAGCTCCCGCAGGCTTTATGATGCTGACAGACTTATTAGAATGAAGCGTGTAAATCTCGAACGTCCCGCCTCTGCTCACACCGACTATGTCGACCGTGCCTTTCACGACCCGACTTGTCACCGCATTAACCGCCGCAGCACCGCCGATAGCTTGCGTATACTTGTTGAGTACGTCATCAATCGTTGGCAACGCACCTGAGCTGTCGACTGTTCGCCCATCGTTGATCGCCACTGGGCCACTCTCACCACCAAGCATGCGCGAAGTTGTCGTTCGCGTTGGCTCGGTGATCGTGTCACTCTTAATCGGCTCGCGACGCGCACGCGCCGTCGTGCTGCCAGTACGATATTGTTTGATGTCCTGCACCAGC